>Ga0099364_10013373_pt1 | contig 11022 bp, 12 predicted proteins | sample TergutTh196P3_FD_73070 | JGI IMG/M metagenome (GOLD analysis project Ga0099364, IMG submission 73070) | Microcerotermes parvus P3 segment gut microbial communities from Pointe-Noire, Republic of the Congo - Th196 P3 | ecosystem: Host-associated > Arthropoda: Insects > Digestive system > Gut ... | reverse complement strand
ACTATGCCAAATACTACGACCGGTAATCTAGACGCGATTTTGCCTTGGGGTGATGCGATTTCAGAAACCTGCCGGATGCCGGCTAAAAATTAATCGGTCAATGTCCATTCTGTTTGTCGCTTACGAAACTAATTCCTTAACAACGTTGCACGCCTCAGCAACGACTTTCACAAATTCGATAGCTCCCTTAAATTTTTTAAGCATATTCAAACGCTTAACTATAATATTTGTGTTAGGGTCTGGTTTTTTCAATTCAATTTCTATTTCATTGAGACAGTTTTGAGCCTCATCAGCTTCATTGAGTTGCAAAGCGGGCAGTGTCTCTTTTCGGAAATTCTCAATTAAATTCAAAACGAATTCCTTGTCTATTCCTTCATTGGAGTTTTTTATTACGCTGATTTGTGCGCAATCAGACGCTGTGATAATCTCTATATTTCCGGTTATATCTCCAAAATCGAATCTAGGTCCGGTGCTAGGCGTAGGGTTGGCTTTCTCATTAGATTGTGGTTTATTAATACTCATAGCATTACCCTCCATAGTTTCTAATGTGTCAAGCTGTTTATCACTTGTTTTTTTACTACTCTTTATTTCTTTCAAAATTTCGCTTGTAGGTCTTGCAAGCACAAAACTCGCGAGGGGAACGTTATCTGCACATTGGTCCGATATAATTTTCGGATTATAAACTTTTATTGAGTGTAAATTCAGAGAATCTACTAAATTTTGAACCGTACTAATAACAAATACTTTTTCCTTGTCAATTTTTCTAAGAAGCCATTTGAGTTCATAAAAACATTTGAAATCTATGTCCGTAATTATTATGAGTCCAAAATCGGGGTTATCACAAAACAGCTCCAATTTCTTATTAACATCATTTTCGTCGTCATATGCGGCATACAAAGGGCATTCTATATATACTAACTCATCATCATACCCTTCGTTTTTTCGTGCGTCAGTTAGATGAATTAGAGCTTTTGAAAATAATTTTCCCTTATTGCCAGAAGATGAACCAACTAAGACTTGTCTGCACATATATTCGGTACTCCTTAGTAAAGGTGTTTGAAATTAGTAGTCAAGTATACAGCTGTGGTGATGTTGAATCAAGAGTCTTGTAGTCGTTTATGAGGAGCGAACTCTCAATGTTCTATGTTTTTTAATCAACATTGTCACAAAGTCTAGCGAAAAGCGGTTTTTTTGCAGCATCATTTACACATCCGGTGAGTTGCAAGTATGTAAGTCCAGTGCTACTAAGATTACAATTTGGGCACAGATATACCTTCTCTAAATCGTTGTAGTGAGGTTGTGCTAATTCTTTATTGAGCTTGTCCTTAAATAGCCTATTGCCTACCGTAGGTTTTTTATGATTAGGATATGGTAGGGTGAGTGCTTTGGCTCCGCAAGTCGTATTATGCGTGCTAGTACCTAGAATCAATTTTGTTGTATCTACTCTATCCGCAATAGACATTAAAAACCATCCTTCTACTGTGTGATATTGTCAATATAGTAACCCGGTCGTCTGGCATATGGATTTGTTTGTAAACACAGACTCAAAATGTGCTATATATCTGTTTTCATACCAAATAACAAAATATTGCTCCCTGCATGGCTTGCATATTTACGCTTCATCCGGCTTCAGATTACCCATTTCAAGATACCTCAAATAATCTGACATCATCTTACGATCATCACTTGCAAACATATCGAATATATATTCCCCTGCTCTGCCCCCAGATTCTTTTATCAGGCTGCATACAAATTTTTTACCTTCATCATTGAGTTTGGCAAATTGATAACAGCTTGGATCTTGGATATCCGGTACAGAGACGTATACTGAGTCCAAGCGATTTTCAAATGCATCCACGATTCCCGGAGCATGGCTACTTATAAGTAAACGAGATTCATTATCCTGCGTAGCCTCTGGATTCTCCAAAATATTAAAGAATGTTCTAACTAATCCGTTGTATAACCCTGGATGCAATCCAATTTCAATTTCTTCTAATGAAATTAACGCTGTTTCATTAGAAATTACTTGACTCAGCAACTTAAAAACACGCCGTGTTCCAAAAGATAATGTTTTTACCATTTCACTTCTATCTTTCCTATTATCGCGGAAAGCTAGTTGAAATTGCCCTTCTATTTGAAGTGGGAACACATCTACAACATAATATGGAAACAACTCTATGAATCCATATTTAAAATCACTAAATTTATTTGTCTTTTTTTCTGCATCCATTTTAAGTAGTTTTATAACTTCTTGAGATAATGATCCATGTGCTAAATAATCAGATTTTTCATCGCAAATGATATCTCCAATATTTTTTGCAGTTAGTTTGTTGAGCACCTCGAAAATGTCTTGTAATGCAGTTTTTACATTGTTGTCTGCACCATTATTAATGTTTTTAATGGCAGCCATATTCCCTAATGTATGCAACACCAAATTGAATTTGAAAAAATTATTTGATTCGCCAGACACATGTGATACTGGCTTGCATATTTCATTTGGTAGTATATCGATATCCAAAGCATTTGACTTTTTACGCGCAAATAGAATTCTTTGCTTTCCTGTCTCATCTATATATGAAAGAGATTCCATGGAAACAGCAAGTGCTTTCGATTTCTCAAAAATATACTTACCATCCTCACTTTTTATTTCATTATTAGTATAGTCTATAGAATACTTGTAATTATATATCCTTTTGTCATTTATAGAAAATTTAACACCAAATGTAAAAGTACCGCACGGATTAAGCTTTATATTCCAGTTAGCATAATTATCTGCATCTTTAATGAATTTTTCAGTCTGAGCACCTTGTTTTGAAATTAAATCAAATCCATATTGAATTCCCTGAAGTAGATTAGATTTGCCACAGTTGTTTGGTGCAAGAAGCACGATTATTGGCTCAAGCGAAAAGTTTAGTGTTGTCTTCCTGATGTTCCTAAATCCATCAATGTATATCTCTGCAATTTTCACGATAAAACCCCTTATTTTATGTAATAGTTATGTAAAGAACAAGGTGCGGTTGTGAATCATATATGGTTAATTTTTGGGCAGAATATCACCCGGATTCAATTGAAGCAATATCCTTTCTATATCATCATCAGAAAAGTCAATGTCAAAAAAACGCTTATAAAAAGCTCCTGCTTCAGCAATAATATTTGTATCTTCAAATAAATCTGGGTGAAATATTTGACTTGCCCACTGTATATGTAATGCCATCTCAACAGAATGTGTCGACCAAAGCTCAAAACCAACTGGACATAAATATATAGCTCTATTTCTTATTGCGGCAACTTCAGATAACGCAGGGTCATTCAAAAAATCATTTTTAATACGCTCTCCGCCGCCTAAACCATGGGCATTACTTCCGCGAATAAGGATAATATCAGGATCTGAGGCGATAAATTCCTCCACGCTCATTTCCTTTGAACCTTCAATGCCATGCATAATATTTATGCCACCACATAGCCTTATCCACTCATCAACAATTGTATTATTGCCAAATGTTACAAATCTTGATGCGGAAGTTTGCGATGATCTTGAAAAAAACACTCTGGGTTTTTCGTCTTCATTTATTGTATTAACAATAAAGGATATTTTGTTGATTTTTTCATCAAAATAGTCAATGAATTCATTGCCCATGGCTTCGCTGTCATTATTTAACATTTGCGCTGTTACCGTAACGGATTGTTTAATATTTTCAAAATTTGTGCGGTTGACATATATCGTATCTAATCCGGCTCTTCGGATTTGATTTATTTGCAATTCGTTTTCAGACACAACTATATCGGGATTCAATGCAAATAATTCTTCAATATTTACGGGATCAGTATCACGATTAATTAATATAGGAATATTCAATAATTCAGGATTAAGCTTTACATACCAAGGTTGTGTCGAAGGCGGTTGAGTAGTTGCAATTATCTTGTCAGATCCATTTAACATGTGAATAATTAGAGCATTCGATGTGCTAAGCGCAGCAATCCTATTTATATTATCAGAAACCTTAACTTGTGTTCCACTGAGATCCGTCAATAAGAGTTTACCCTCAAGCGAAGCGTTTTGATTCATACAGGAAGATAGTAAGAGTGACATAGAACAACACAATAAAAGCAATAAGGATTTCACTATAAAATTCCTCGCTTTGAAGAAATTCACCAACATACTAAAGAAGACATTTGATATAATTAGGGAAGCAAGCCATTAATTATTAAGCGCGGCAACCTGCGGCATGAAGCGCACTAAACTTTTTTGAAGGTCAATGCCAAATACAGCGGCAATATACTCCCATGTAAACATATTTGACTCTACAATCTCCAGAGACCTTGTTTCGTCACTTTGGAAAACAGCCACACGGCAATTTCCTAGATAGTGGATATGTGCTGGATCATGTGTAGATAGCATAATTATATAGCCTTGACTTCGCAGGAAGTTTATTAAATCCAAAATTCTAGCTTGGTTTTTAATGTCCAAATAGTTGCTTGGCTCATCAAGTAAGATTACTTTAGGTTCCTGACATAATATTCTAGCTAAGCGGACTTGTTGCTGTTCACCGCCACTGATATTCGCATATGGTTTATAATATAAATGTTCGATCCCAAGCAACTTAAAGCTAGATGAAAGAATGCCATAATCTCTATCTGTTGGTTTACCCCATAACTTAATATGTGGAGCTCTACCCGTAATTGCAAATTCACTTGCAGTAATATCCGGAACACGCGATTGATTTTGTGCCAAATAGCCGTAGATTTTTGTTAATTTATGCTTACGTCGAAGAACATTGTTATCAATATCATTAAAAGAGACATATCCCTTGGTAGGTTCAATAATATTGCAGATACACTTCAATAAAGTGCTTTTTCCTGCGCCATTGGCTCCCCAAAAGACCATAAGATCTCCAGAATGCAAATTGAAGGAAACATTATTTATTGTTCTTGTATCTGAAAATGAATATGACAACGACTCCACCTTAAGACAATTTGCAATTTTAACCATTTGCAAGTCTCCCTCTATTTTTGTAAATAATCCATATGTAAAGAGGTGCGCCTATCGTTCCGGATAATATACTTAGTGGTATCTCCACCCCAGATATATTCCTAGCCAAAGTATCAATCCCTACCAAGAAAGTCCCACCCAGCAATGCGTTAATTGGTATCAATTTTTCGTTGTTCGAGCCTATAAGTGCCCGACCAATATGTGGAATAACAAGGCCTATCCAACTAATTGTCCCAGCAATACTTACAGCGCAAGCTGTTAATATCGTAGAGAATACGATTAGTAAGTATTTTGACGATTTGTTATACAATGCACTAGAATCATCAATAAGATGAGTATCGTCAATTTGCAAAAAATTCAAATTCCGCCTTAACGCAAAAATGCAAATTGTTGACAATATGATGGGGGGACCTACTAAAAATAATTCATCAATTGATATGTTTGCGATGCTCCCTAGCGTCCAAAACGTTATCGGCGCAAGATGCGTCTCTGTATCTGCCAAGTACTTCAATAAACCTGTTAAAGAGCTAAATATTCCTGAAACCACTATTCCCGATAATACTAAAGTAATAATTGACTTTGATTTAAGGCATTTGGAAATAAAAGTCGTCATAGCAACCGCGAAGAGTCCTGCGAAAAACGCTGAAAAAAGCATCGGAATATTTCCAAAGTCCAAAATAATTGCAATTGAGGCCCCTACTGTCGCCCCCGATGATACGCCTAGAATATCTTGGCTAACAAGAGGATTCCTAAACATACTTTGATAAACCGTTCCGGATAGAGCTAATGCAGAGCCTATAAGAACTGCAGCAATAACTCTAGGAAGTCTAACAAAAAATAAAACATTCCATGCTTGTTGTTCTGTGTTGAGTCCAATAAATGCCCTAGCAATATTTATTAGAGATATGTTGTATCTTCCAATTGATACGGAGAAGAAACAACATAACAATAAAAGTATCAGCATGGATATAAGTTTTATTCTATATTTATCATTTATCATTGTTACTCCGATTAAATTTGGCTCATTTGCAGAAAAACAAAACCTTATGAGCTAATATGTTTGGTTGATAGGGGATATACTTATATCTATCGTTTCCCCCAAGAATTAGTCTGCACAAAGATAGCCACCTGATTTTTTGGCAGTGCCTGAATAAAGTTGAATTGACAATCGAAATGCTTACGGAGGGTATTTTATTTAATTACTCTCAAGTGGTGTGAGATATATGGTTTGTGTTTTTACGGTTGATATGAGTTTAGTCATGTATGAATAAAAAACTGAGCTGCTCATTATCCTCACTTCTGATTTAAAGACAAACAGCCGGGGTCTACTTGACCTCGGCATCCATAAAAAATCAAACCGCAACTTACAAGTTCTTGATACAAGCTCCGTCATATTCCCTCGTCAAGGTATTATGGCACAATTCTCTCAAGTCTCAGGTAATGACCGAATTATATCACATGATAGTTTATGTGTCAAGAAAATGCAGGAAAATATACTGGAATTAGTTGGGGATAAAGATAGTCAGTGACTGCTTCAGGGAATAGAAGGCGCTATATTTTTTGCAGGACAACATTTACCCTCTGTCCACCCCGCATAAACATTCTTTACAGACATTTTTTCATATGTTTAGCAAGGTGACTATCATGTGCAAAATCAGCGCCGTCTCCAAATCTCTACACGAAGCCGGACTTTTCGGTTGCTGGCAATCCGAATCCCCAAATGGTCGCAAAACCAAAATCTCATACAATCCAACAATCGACCAGTGGGCGCAAACCTATCCAAATGCTCTTGTAATCACAAGATTACAAGAGTTCGTTGCTTTTGACTATGAAATATCTTAATCTAGTTTGATACTGGATTGGTCGTATAGATCTGCTGCACGTCGATAGTGAGCATCAGCATTTGGGAAGTTTGCGATTCCATGTATTTCACACATCTAATCAGAAAATAAAACTAGAAATCCCAGTTCAGAATTCGAAATTTGCATTTTGCCAGCGGGATTTTTGTTTTTTGTCATTAATTGTCTATTTAGCCCATGCGAATCCATTTTTTTAGGAAGCCTTTTGTAACGGCTTTTCATTGGAAAGAAGAACCGCCTAACTTTGGACACATGGTTCAGTAAGTTAGGCGGTCGTTCATTTGAGGGCTAGTGGGGTTGTTATACGAGAATAGCTTTTTAGTTCGCTGCGAGTACGGTTGTAAAATATGAGTTCTGCATTTGATTGTTGTGGCTTTTTTTAAAAATTATAGCAATTGGCATGTTCGAGTTAAAAATCAAGATTGGAGCGAGTTATTCAACCCCGAAAATATATTTCTCCATCAAGGAAAAATCCAGGGTTAAAGTAATCATTACTAAAAGAAAACGGAATAGTTCCGCCACAATCTCGAATTAAGTCTATGATTTGTATTTGTTGGTTTTGGCTATTAGGAAACATTATCTTGTATATCAATGGATATGTAATAATCACATTATCTTGAGGCTGATAAAATTCTATCTGCAAATTAAGATATTTACAATCTTTTCGTGAATAGTGTTCAATATAGTATTTATCTAAAGAACAAAGAGCTATATTCAAGACTTGAGACGACAAGTCTTCCAAAGACGCATAGGATTTAATAGCTACTTTTTACATAAGATGCACAGATGCAGAAGTAAACATACAAGCATTCTTATGGGCTCCTTGTTGTATTAAGTATTCTATATCATCGCCGTAAACATAAGTACTAGCAGGAATATAGGCATATTCAGACATAATTATTTCTCCTCAATCTTTTCTTGACAGTTATTCCCAAATCGTAAAATTCAACGTAAAAATTAAATTTTGCGTTTAGGCTATGAAATGTACTTTCTATTGCTTTGTAGTATTTTTCTGTCGGCTTGTCCGCCGTATTTATCAGCTTACAATGAAAGCTAAAAGGCCTTATCAGATTTGTTGTATACTCAAAGAGGAAAAGGTGGAGATTGATTGCGGCACGGGAAATTCCGCCAGAATTATTTGAAGATGGAACGGTGCTTGGCGCGGCGGCTCTTGCGCCTGTGCCGACGGCGGCGAATCAATAATTATGGGACGGGTACTTCGGATGGGTATCCGCTTTATTAAGATAACACAAAATGGACAAATCAAATTTTATCTCCGTTTATATCTAAACCTTCTTCGGCGGAAATTTTCATCCAAATTTCCGCTTCGGTCATGTTATTTTGTCTTGCGGCTTTTTGGATTTGTTGGTAAACATATGGCACCATCTCAACCGGCATATTTTGCGTTTCTATCGCATATTTCGTAGCGGCCCTGTATACATTCATATCTCTAATTTCAAAATCATTCATTTAGATATACCTCATAAATCCATTAAATTCCGAGTAATCGCTTAATAGTTTGAACAATTGGGCCACCATATATATGCATAAAAGCTATGATTGTTGCGGCATTTGCAGAGCCGGATGCAAAATTGCGTATAGATTCTTGTAGTTTTTCCCAACCATCTTTTTGCTTGTTATTGAGGGCGGTATTCCCTTCTTTAACGGCACTCTCCAGCTCCGCATATACATTGTGAGCCATCCTCTGAGCTTCGTTTGTTTTCAAAAAATCAGATAGCAATTTCAATGTTTCTTTTAATGAATTTTCGTCTTCTTTGGATAGGTTCAAGAGGTGCTTAGAAGCCGTGTACATGGTGAAAAAGAGCGTATCCACGATCACTACCTAAAAAGCACGGTCTACTGCGGTAAATGCGGTGCCCGACTGATAATCCACAACGCTAAATCTGCATCCGGCGGCATCTATCCTTATTTCGTCTGTGTCGCCAAACACAATAAGCGAAATGGCTGCCGCCAACGGTCGCTCCTTATTGGCGAAGTAGAACATAAAATTGAGGAACTATATGAACAGATTTCTTTCAAACCGGAGTTTAGAGAGCTTTTACAACAGTGGATTACCGACCAAATTGACAGACTCGCAGATAAAAAAAGGGGTGAGTTGGAGCAACTTAGGCGGCAAAGAGAAAAGCTGGACAGAGAGCAGCGTAAGTTGCTAGAGGCACACTATGCCGACGCTATTCCGCTCCATTTGCTAGAAGAGGAGCAAGATAGGATTAGTAAGGCTCTGGGTACAGTGTCCGCCCAAATAACGGCTCACGAAGCAGAACACTCCGAGACTCTCAAAAACCTAAATGATGTCTTTGAGCTGCTGGATAATTGCGGCTGGGCTTATAAGATGGCCAACGATTATGAGAGAAGATGCTTCAACCAAGCTATTTTCAACAGGATACTGGTGTTTGAGGATCTGACCTTAGAGCCAGAGTACTCAAAGCATTTTTGTGAAATACTCATTTCTGACCTTCTAAAGATGAAAAATAAATTCCAAAAAATGACCTCATTTATAAAAATCTACCGGCTACGCCGGTAGATTTTTATGTCCCCAAAATAAATTGGAGTGGAAAGGATATGAAAACGCCAGACTTTGATTACTACTACGGCACACAAGCCGACCAATTTACATTTATTCGCATACCGCGTGTGCTTATAACCGAGCCATATTTCAAAAAGCTGGGGATGGAAGCAAAAGTATTATACGGCCTTATGCTCGACCGGATGGGGCTGTCCATCAAGAACGGCTGGCTTGATAATGAAAACCGAGTGTACATTTTTTTCACCTTGGACGATGTTCAGGAATACATGAACTGCAAGCATGAAAAAGCTGTCAAGCTGCTTGCGGAACTAGACACCTGCAAGGGCATCGGGCTGATAGAACGCATCAAGCAAGGGCAAGGCAAGCCTACACGAATATACGTCAAAAATTTTATCACTAAGCCAAAATCAGAAAGTGCGACCAGCGGAATTTCAGACTTCCGAAAAAAAGAAGTGCAGACCTCCGAAAAACAGACACTAATTATACTGATATTAACAATACTGATTTTAGTAATACTGAGCATCAATCAATCTATCAGCTCCGGCAGCGTGAAAGCCAAAACCCGATTGATATGATTGATACGATAAACGCATACAGTGAAATCATAAAAGAGAATATCAGTTATGACTACCTCTGCAAGCAGGATAAAATCCGGGCCTATGAAATCCATGAACTATTTGAAATCATGCTTGAAACGGTCTGCTCTACAAGGGCCACTATCCGCGTCGGGCGTGAGGATATGCCAGCGGAAATAGTCAAAAGCCGTCTGCTTAAACTCGATTATTCGCATATTGAATACGTTATTGACAGCATGGATAAGACCACAACCGATGTCCGGGACATGCGAAGTTATCTGCTCACAGCCTTGTACCGCGCACCGACAACCATTGCAAACAAGCATAAGGCAGAAGCCAATCACGATTTATACGCAGCGCAGCCGCTTAAATGACGGCTGCTTTTTATTTGAGTTTTTTAGCCCCAAGAAAAAACAAACCGAAGAAACTGCGCGCGCAGCGCCACCATATCAAACGGAAAGAAGGATAATAATGCGATTCAGATACCAATACAAGCGCCTTGACTGTACCCTGTGCGCCGATATGAAAAAAGGCGTTTGCCCGCACATGTTATGCCCCCATATCATGGACAACCTAAGTGATTTGATACAAGACCCGGCTTTTGTCACGGCTGTTTCCACCGCCGACCGCCAGCCTACACCGCATCAGCCTACCAACCTGCACTTGCAAAAGGCCGGATTTACATTAAACTTGCGCGAACAGCCCAAAGCTCCCGCGCCGGACGGCCACGGCACAAAGTCGGCGCTGCCAATCGGTTGACCTTCTTTTCTACCTACAGACATAAGACAGAAGCCAATTACGATTTATACACAGCGCAGCCGCCTACTTGACGGCTGCTATTTTATTTCAGGAGGATTTTGATGCCAAGAAAAAATAAGCCCAAAAAACTGCACACACATCATCATTATGCGACAGCGTTCAGCCCGAACTACAAGCAGAAATGCTACGGCTGTGCCTTTGTGGGGCCTGACTTCAAGTGTCTTGCCGAGGGCGGCGTTTGCCTAAAGACGAAGCCGGCGGGCAGCAACGGAGGGGAGGTCTTTCGCACTA
>Ga0099364_10013372_pt1 | contig 11023 bp, 10 predicted proteins | sample TergutTh196P3_FD_73070 | JGI IMG/M metagenome (GOLD analysis project Ga0099364, IMG submission 73070) | Microcerotermes parvus P3 segment gut microbial communities from Pointe-Noire, Republic of the Congo - Th196 P3 | ecosystem: Host-associated > Arthropoda: Insects > Digestive system > Gut ... | reverse complement strand
GTGGCGCTTCCATGCGCCAACTCGCGAGCGCTCCACCGTCCTTGGTTGCGCTTTGCGTGAACATAAACAGCCATCCTCACCGGTTCTTAGTTGTTACACCTTTTCTTAGGGGATCAGTTCTCCGTATGGGACTGTGAACGCGGTTATCCTCGTTCCGAAGTAATAGTCGAATATGGTCCTGGCTATATCCATGACGGCGGAGCCGGAACCGCCTCTCTCAATGACTATGGATATTGCGATTTCCGGGTTGTCTGCCGGTGCGTAACAGACGAACACGCCGTTGTTTATTTCCTGCGTCTCAATCTGGACGGTTCCCGTTTTCGCTGCGACGTCTATCGGGTAGTCTCCGAATATGGAATATGCTGTCCCGTTTCTTGATTTTGTGACTAAGAGCATTCCTTCCTGAATAATCTCGATGTATTCTTTTTCTTCGATTTCGCTCACAACCACAGGTTCGTGCAGTAGTATGAGTTCGGACATATCGGCGCTTACAATCCTGCGCAGGAGCGAAAGCGAGTTGAGTTTTCCGCCGTTTGCTATAGTAGCCGCGTAATTTGCAAGTTGGACAGGCGTGAATTCGTTATATCCCTGCCCGAACGAGGTCATTACCGTATCACCTCGCCACCATTGCTCTCCGATCCGATCCATTTTGTACTGCGGCGTCGCTATGACACCGACAGCTTCAGTGATTTCTAAGCCTGTCCTCATCCCAAGGCCAAACTCCCTGGCTGTCGCCGCAATAATCTCGGCGCCAACCTCGCCCCCGCCGCTTTCTCCCCCGCCGCTTAGCCTGTCGCCTACGAAGCAGAAAAAGTAGTTGCACGATTGCTCGAGCGCCCCAACGACGTCAAGCTCGCCGTGCCCTATTCCGACGCTCTGGTGTATCCAGCAGGAAGGCGTGTATGTTTCGTCTACATCCATTAGCACCCTATATATCCCTATGTCGTTGACCGGCGTGTAGCGCCCTATCAAACCGTCGCGCAGCCCTGCAAAGGCAGTGACCATCTTGAACGTCGAACCGGGGCTGTACCTGCCTTGTATGGCGCGGTTGAACATGGGCCTATTGAGGTCGTTGAAAAGCATCATCGCGTCTTGCGAAAGGGTGGCACGGTTGAATGTAGGGTATGAGGCCGCCGCAAGAACCTCTCCCGACCGGACGTCGATGACAGCAACTGCGCCGCCGGTGATTTTCTCGTAATCCTCCTCAAGTTCGATGTTGATCGACTCAATGTGTATGCGCATAGCGTCTTCCGCCGCCATCTGAAGGCCTATGTCTATCGTCAGGTATACATGCTGCCCGGGCTGGGGTTCGATATCAGTCGTGACGCCCATGACTACTCCGGCGTCGCTTGTCCTAATATGCTGCCTGCCGTTGATCCCCCGCAGCAGTTCCTCAAACGCAAGCTCAGCGCCTTCCCTTCCAACGAGCGCATCCATCGGGTATCCCATATCGGTATATCTTTCAAATTGCTCCTCCGGTATCGAGCCTATATAGCCCAACAGGTGCGCGGCGTTTGAGGTGTGATACTCACGGATGTAGCTGCTTTCGATATTGACGCCGATCAGCCCGCGTTCTTCAATAATGGAAACAAAATCTGTGCTCACGTCGCTTGCAAATATATATGTCGGAATGTTGTTCACGATCGCCCTTATTTCGATTTCATACCGCACTCCGATAATAAGGCGGGCTTCAGTTATGCTTGTCGTAAAATCGATCCTGTAGCGCCCGCGCATAAATGCCAGCAGGTCGGACGCGGATATGTCCGGATCAAGCCTGTAGAATTCTATGTATCTGTCAAGCCTCGTGCGTTGAGCTGCCGTCATATTTGATATGAATGTAAACGGCGCGCCCATTGTTATCGGGAAAGAGTCATTGTATGCGACCCCTTCGTCCATTGCCGCAAAAACCAGCTCTCTGACGATTTCGTTTCTTCTGCTGTTCGGGTACTCAAGCAGAGCGTCTCTGTTTACCGAAATGCTGTATGTTGGCCTGCCGGATGCCAGGAGAACGCCGTTGCGGTCATATATATTGCCGCGCGCCGCCGCAAGGGTGACTGTGCGCAGCAGGGTTCTTTGCGTATATAGTTCGGCTTCTGTCGGGCGTTCTTCGTAAATTTGCATTCTGTACAGCTCGGTCACAAAAACGGTGAGCAGCGCCGCTACTACGGCAAATATCAGCCCTATCCTTATCGGCTTGAACATTTTTTGCATAATATCTTCTCCTATAAAGCTAAAGCGGTCTTCCGGATGGCGATATGCGGTGGATGCGTTTCCCCAACGCCTGCACGAAAAACCAGATCGGGAACGCGTATATAAGCGAGTAAAGCGTCTGCCTGAGCGCCATCGACAGCAGCGGCTCCAGCGGAACATTCTCGAAAAACATCAGTGGGAACATTTGCACAAATGCCGCTACCGCAAGCACAAAAGCGCAGCTTATGAAGTACGTGGCACCCCCCCGCGCCATAACTGTGTCAGCAACAAATCCGATGAAAAGGCCCGTCAGCGTAAGCAGCACCGTAAACACCCCTACCGGCTGGATAAACGTAATGTCGCAAAGAATCCCGGCGAAGATGCCGGCTATGCCGCCCGCTACGCGCCCTTGGTACACAGCCACGCCTGTGCTGACGATTGGCAAAAGCAGGGGTACGAGTCCAAAAAACCTTAAATACGGGAATACCATGCCCTGAAGTACATATACGATCGTCAGTAGCAAGGCATGCAGCACGATAGAAACCACAAAAGTCCATCGTTTTAGCAATGTCCACCGTTTCATATGGTTACCTCTTGCGCTTTATCCTGTGATATCAAAACTGGTTATGACATTTACGTTTGTTATCGTTTGATCGATCGCGCGCATGGGATTGACTATCGCATACCGCCCGACTCCCGTGCTGTGCCGTAGCACCTCCACGACTTCGCCTATTACAAGCCCGTTCGGAAACACTCCGCCTGAGCTGGATGTGACGACCGAATCGCCAGGCAGCACGACGAGATCGTCGCTGATATGATCAAGTATGATCAAGCCTGAGTTCATAAGCGAAAAGTCGCCTTTTACAGTGGCCGCGCCTCCGCTGTCACCGACAAAAGCGCCTGCTGAAAACGTAGTGTCAAGCACAGTAATGGCAATTGAGGTCGTCGCGCCGACTTCCGTTATCTGCCCGATCAGCACGCCGTGTTCTGTCATAACACTGTTCCCCGGTGCAATAGACGTTACCGAGTTCGCGTAACCTTTGCTTATCTCAAATGTAGACGTGAAGTTATTTGACGTCCAGTCTGAGATCACCGCCTCCTCTAATACATAGCCCGCGTGGCGTTCGCGGAACCCCAACAAGGCGCGAAGCCTGTTGTTGTCGAGGAGCAGGTCATGAGATTCACTTTGTGCACGCTGCAAAACGGCGAAATCTCTTGCCAGCCTATCGTATCTCTCTTGCAAGTCGTCATAGCTGTATATTGAGCTGTATATCCTCTCAAACGTGCGCACTACCACCGTGGCCATCGTCCTTATAGGCCTTGTAACCGCGTTTGCAAGGCCGGTGACCGGGCCGCTGCTGCTGAACACATTGATGGATACGAATGTAACTATTGCGATAATCGTCACAATTGCTGCAATGAATATTGTTTTTCTGGTGAGAAGCACCTTCATTTGACAACAACTCCTAAATCCTTAAGCATTATTGATAGGCGGCAAACCGGCAGGCCCATGACTGTAAAAAAATCCCCCTCGATACGCTCTATAAAGACTGCCCCGCGCCCTTGCGCGCCGTAGGCGCCGGCTTTGTCCATAGGTTCCCCGGTTTTTATATAATCTGATATCTCCTCGTGTGATATTTCGCGGAAAAACACATCCGTCATTTCTGCACCGGTCATGCGTATGCTGCCTTTGAGTATCGCCACCCCTGTGTAGACTGTGTGCCGCCGTCCGGACAGTCCTTTTAGCATTGCTGCCGCTTCGTCCGGGCTTTCAGGCTTGCTATAGGGCCGGCCTTCGAGGTAGACAAGCGTGTCCGCCGCGATAATTGTATCATGAATATCACACAGGCGCGACACATTTTCTGCTTTTTCAAGAGCGATATGGCAAACAGTTTGCTCAGGGGACAGTCCAAGCGGCATCTGCTCCTCGCATTGGGCGGGAACCACTTTGAAATCCTCTATGCCAATCATTCTAAGCAGCTCCAGCCTGCGCGGGGATCCCGATGCAAGAACTATGCCCATAATCAGTTTTCACTCAACTTCCCTGTAGTACCGCCCACGCATATAGCCTGACGGCGCATAGCTGCTAAGCCCCATGTATCTTTTCATGACTGCGGTGCATTCCAGCGCGTTTTCGGTCGTAAACATAAGCCGCTGCGCCCATAATCCTAATGTGGCAGTAGCGCGGCGCTTGTCTGCCATATATAGTTTTTTTGAACTGAGCAGCGTGTTCCTGCAACCATATTCGGGTACTACCGGGTACAGTGCGCCTTGTCTGTCCACAAGGCCTGAAAAGCTGTCGCATGTACACGCCCCCGTGCTGTTTTTTGCTATGCAGGTCTCAGTGATCATGAGCGGCACCCGTCCGTACACTATGAGCTCTGTGTCTATAGGTTTCGATAGTGCGCGTATCTCTGCGAGGCTGAGTTCAAATGACAGCGTCGCTGATTTCAAACCAAGGCTGCTGAGGACCCTGAGCGTTTCCGAGTTGAATGCATTGAGCCCAAAATCTCCCCTGACGTTCATTCCGTGGCTCCTCGCAAACTGGATATGTCCGATATTTCCGACTATCACGTCGGTAATGCCAAGCTCCTTTGCTTTGCTTAGCATGTCGGACAGGTTTTTTCTCTCGTCGTCATGAATTATGCGCGGGAGCGAGGCCGCAACCACTGTCTCCTTGCTTTCAAGGAATGCGCGCATAGCCGGCGTCTCATTGTATATCTCCACGACCGGGATGTAAACGATATCGGGGTTTAGCTGCAGCATATCCGGTGAAAGCTGGTCTATCCTCATCACGGACACTGCCATCAGCGGCGGTTCTTCGCGCCCGGGTTCATGGTCTCCGGGGATGAACTCTCCCTCCGTACGTTCCACTATTTCTTTCCGCTGCTCAAGTATTTCGGCCAGTAGCTTCCTGCGCATTTCGCCCCAAACTGACACCGGCAGCGAGAGGGCGGGTTCGACCGTCCCCCTGACTCCGACGCAGACAAACGGCGTGCCTCCGGTTTTGTGAAGCTGAGTTTGCAGCGCTGTGATTGAAAATTCTCTGTGGAATGCCGGTTCCGGCACAGGCCCGTATATGACGGCAGTGTTTTTTTTGTCGTCCGCCGCAGCAAGCTTTATTTTCTTGTCTTTGATCACCGTGCCGACAAACCGCACGGGAACGCGCTGGAATTCGCCATTTAAGTAGTTTTTGCGGGCTGTAGTGAAAATAACCGTGTCTTCCTTCGCATCCTCCATGCGTTTGCCAAGCATTTCCGAATCGCGGCGATCTGTGTAGTACACATCGGTCATCCCCTGTTGCGAAAATGCTTTTTGGAGCGTTTTTATGTCGTCCTGAGTTGGGCTTTTGCCCTTGTGGGCGGCTTTTGAGTAAATCCCGGTCACTATCGCCGTGTATTCCGGGCGTTTCGTCAGTCCTTCTATATTCACTCCGGCAACGCCCAGCCCTGCAAGGTCTTCCAAATACCGTACAAGACAGTTGTCTTTCAGGCTAAGCGGATGTTTCACAGAATGCCCCACAGCGTTGTAGCTAAAGCGGCACGGTTCATCGCACATGCCGCGATTATCGCTGCGCCGCCCGGTCATCGCGCTCATATAGCACTGGCCGGAGTAGCTTATGCACATCGCGCCGTGTGCGAATACCTCGATTTCTATCGGGGAGTGCTTGCAGATATACGCTATTTTTTTCCGCGACAGTTCGCGTGCTATCACAACCCGTTTGAGTCCCATTGCCGCTGCCATTTTGACGCCTTCAAGGTTGTGTATGCTCATTTGCATCCCGGCGTGCAGCGGGACCTCCGGAACTGCCCGGTGCACTGCCCACATGAGCCCGAGGTCTTGGACTGCTATCGCATCGATCCCGAGGCGGCATGCTTCTTTCGCACTCTCCGCGAATCGAGTCAGCTCACTTTCAAATGCAAGCGTGCTGAGCCTCAAGTATGTTTTTACTCCTCGGACGCGGCAGTATTCCAGCGCTCTGCCAAACTCATCCCGCGTGAACTTGCTCGTGTTTTTGCGCGCGCTTAAGTCAGCGACGCCAAGGTAAATAGCGTCCGCACCGTTCTGCACAGCCGCGATGACGCCCTCGGGCGAACCGGCGGGCGAAATAATTTCTAGCATAAAATCACCCAAAACACTTGCAGTCCACAGTTATTAATGGTTTAATGACGATTACGCAGATGTCATTATATCACAGGGATATGCTTTTTTCCATAATTTTTTACAAATTATTACAAATAATTGTAATTAGGAGACGGGAGGAGTTATGCGTGCTTAAGAATGTTGATGCGGACGTGGCGTGCAAGATGATTTTTGAATTGCCTGTGGCCCGGAAGTGCGAAACTGCGGAGCTCGGTGATGCGTTGGGGCGCGTCTTATCGGCTGATGTGCAGGCAAGGATCCCTTATCCCCCCTTCGACAGAAGCCCTTACGACGGGTTCACATTCCGGGGCGAAGATACGCTTTTGGCATCGCCCGGCAACCCTGTTGTTTTGAGGATCATAGAGGAACTGCCGGCAGGCAGACAACCACAACGCGAAATAACCGCCGGCTGCGCTGCAAAGATAATGACAGGCGCCCCATTACCAAAAGGCGCCGATTGCACAATAAAATTTGAAGATACTGAGTTTACCGAATCTGAAGTGCGTGTTTTTAAGCCTATAGCCCCGGATACCGACATAGTTTATACAGGCGCTGACGTGAAACCGGGCATGATACTGGCGTCTGAGGGTGCTCTCGTTACCGCGCCGGTTATTTCGATGCTTGCAAATCAGGGTTTCGCGAGCGTGGAAGTATTTAAAAAGCCGGTCATAACGGTAATCAGCACCGGCTCTGAGCTGTGCGAGGCAGGCGAGCCGCTGCGCCCGGCAGCAATTTACAACAGCAATGTGCATACCCTGTCGGCTTATCTTGCCGATGCGGGTGCGCTTCCGTTGAACGGCGGATCGGTCCCTGATGAGCCTGAACTCATTTCAGGGTCAATAGAACGTGCACTCGAGGCTTCCGATATGGTCATCACAACCGGAGGCGCGTCTGTCGGCGATTATGACTGGGCGGTGGCGTCTGCGGAAATCATGGGCGCGAACGTTCTTTTCTGGAAAACGGCCATGAAGCCCGGCGGCGCTATCATGGCTGCGGAGAAGGGCAGCAAGGTAATCCTGGGGCTGTCAGGCAATCCTGCGGCAGCGGTTTTGGGGCTTTTGCGGATAGCTATGCCGTATATAAAAAAACTGTGCGGCAGAACCGATTGCTTTTATCCGGAAATCAAAGTTGCCCTCCTTGAGCCGTTTGTCAAAGACAGCCCGAAGCTGCGCGTATTGCGCGGCAAGCTGGATGTCAGGGATTCGCAGGCGTTTTTTACCGAAAGCGGCGGCCAAAGCAGCGAGGAGGTCTCCTCGCTTGCCGGGTGCGATTTGCTGGGGGAGATTTCTATGGGGTCTGCGCCGTTGCCGGCAGGCACGATTATTAAGGCATATAGGATTTAGCATCATGATTGATTGTTTTGGGAGAGATATATATTATTTGCGGCTGTCGGTGACGGATCTTTGCAACCTGCGCTGTATTTATTGCATGCCGGAAGACGGGGTCGAGAAAAGGCAGCATGAGGATATCTTGTCAATAGATGAGATCGCTGAAATCGTCCGGGCTGCTGCGGCGTGCGGGATAACAAAGGTGCGCGTTACCGGGGGCGAGCCTTTGGTGCGCAACGGCATTGTCGAGATTTGCCGCGTTATATCGCAAACGCCGGGTATCAGGGAGCTGTGCATGACTACGAACGGTATCCTTTTGCCGAAGTATGCCTCTGAGCTGAAAGCAGCGGGCGTGAAACGGCTGAATACCAGCCTCGATTCGCTTGATCCTGAAACATACAGGGAAATCACGCGCACCGGCACGCTGGAAAGCGCTTTTGAGGGTATTCGCGCTGCGCTTGAAACCGGGTTTGACGCGATAAAAGTGAATGCGGTTCTGATCGGAGGCGTCAACGACAACGAGATTTTGTCGCTGCTCGATTTGACGCGCCACTACAATGTGAACATACGTTTTATTGAGGTCATGCCAATCGGCGAGTGCGCGGACTGGGCTGAGAGCCGCTTTCTGAGCGTTTCGCATGTGCTTGAGCTGGCGCCTGAGCTGAGCGATATAGGGATAGATGGCGTTGCAAAGCTGTATAAGCTGCCGGACGGGTTAGGTACTGTTGGTTTGATAAGCCCCATAAGCTCGCATTTTTGCCCTACATGCAACAGGATACGCATCGCGGCTGACGGCAAGCTCAAGCCTTGCTTGCATTCGGCGGAGGAGATACCTCTGCGCGGGCTGCATGGCACGGAGCTTGAGAGCGCCATCCGTTCCGCAATTTTGCGCAAACCTTTGAAGCATAAGCTTGATTCTGGCGAAATCAGCGCAAGCGTGCGCAATATGAATGCAATAGGCGGGTAGGAGTTAGTGAGTGAGGAGTTAGGAGTTACCGGTATGCTTGACCTTACCCATTTCAATGATGAGGGGCGCGCTAGAATGGTTGACGTTGGCGGGAAAGATGCGACGGTGCGCGAGGCGGCGGCGGGCGGCACGGTTCATTTAAGCCCTGAGACGTTCGGGCTGATAGCGCGGGGCGAAATGAAAAAGGGCGATGTGCTTGCCGTTGCTCAAGTCGCGGGCATTATGGCGGCCAAACGGACGCCGGAGCTCATCCCTATGTGCCATCCGATTGCGATTACGGGCGTTGATATCGCTTTTGTCTCCGATGAAGGCCGCTGCGCCATTGATATCACCGCAACTGTGCGTTGCAAAGGCGAGACGGGGGTCGAGATGGAGGCGCTGACGGCTGTTTCCGCGGCGGCGCTGACGATTTATGATATGTGCAAGGCTGTGCAAAAGGATATCGAGATCAGCAGCATCCGACTTTTGAGAAAAAGCGGCGGGAAAAGCGGGGACTGGAGAGCTGAGGGTTAACTATTGTAGCACGGTTTCGATCCGTGCCGAGGAAAGGCGTGCTATGCCTCTGCGTATGCCTGCCGTCGGCAGGCAGGTCAGTTCCGTGACAGTGGCCGGAATTCCCTCGCTGCGATGCACAACACGCCTTTCCCCGGCACTATATGAAGCAAATCACTGTCGGGGTATCGGACAGTTACATTAAGAGTTGAAAACCGGGAGGGGTGAATGTTATGGCTATGGTAAGCGCAGTGTGCATCAGCGATGTCAAGGGTGTCATTAAGACGCCGGTGCCGGAAATTTTTGTCAAGATAGATCATGGCGTTGTCGGTGATGCGCATGCCGGCCAGTGGCACAGGCAGGTGAGCCTGCTTGCTGATGAGAGCGTTGATAAGCTGCGAGATAAAATGCCGGACTTGGATGCCGGGGTTTTTGCAGAGAACATTCTCACGCGCGGCTTGTGCCTATATGAACTTCCGATAGGTTCAAAACTACGCGTCGGCGGTTCATTGCTTGAAGTAACGCAGATCGGCAAAGAGTGCCACAACAGCGGCTGCGCCATAAAAAGGCAGACGGGCGACTGCGTGATGCCGCGCGAGGGTATTTTCGCGTTGGTGCTTGAGGAAGGTGTTATCAAGCCGGGAGACTTGATCGAGGTCGTTGAGTGAATGAAGAAGATTAATGTTGAAGATGCTGTTGGGCAGGAGCTTTGCCATGATATAACAGGGATTTTTCCCGACGGGAGCAAGGGCGCGATGTTCAAGCGCGGCCATGCAATAAATCCTGAGGATATCCCCCGACTTTTGGATATCGGAAAAAGCCATGTGTTCGTCTGGGAGGCGGAAGCGGATGAGGTCCACGAAGATGATGCGGCGCTCGCCGCTGCCGGGGCGATATGCGGCGATGGCGTCACATATGATGAGGTGCCGTCTGAGGGCAAGGTTTTTGCATATGCGGCAAGGAGCGGCTTATTTGTTTTGAAACGCGAGGTTTTGCGCAGGGTCAACTCTGTGGGCGATTTCACTGTTGCTTGCCTGCCGAATTTGACCGATGTCACAATGGGCCAGAAATTAGCGGGGATACGCATAGTCCCGCTCGTGACGAAGCGCGGCAATGTCGAGGCTGTCGTTAAGGCTGCGGATGAGTGCAGACCGGTTTTCGACGTCCTGCCGTACAGGAGCCTCAATTGCGGCGTGATAATCACCGGCAGCGAGATTTTTTACGGGCGTATTGAGGATAAATTTGAGGCTATTATGAGGAAGAAGCTCGGGAAGTTCGGCGCGGTGTTCATGGGCGCTGTCAAATGCCCCGACGATTTGGATGCTATACTGAGCGCCGTCAATGATTTTGTTTTGAATGGCGCGGAGCTTGTTCTTCTGACGGGCGGCATGTCTGTAGACCCTGACGATCTGACTCCTGCGGCTATGCGTTCCTGCGGTGCTCGAGTTGTGATGCAAGGCGTCCCTATGCAGCCGGGGAATATGCTGACTATCGCTTATCTGGGTAGTACCGTCCTGATTGGTGTACCCGGCGCGTCGATGCATGCCCCGGTCACAAGCCTCGATGTGTTTCTGCCGCGCATTTTTGCGGGTCTTGAGGTAGCTCCGGATGATATACCGGGTTTGGGCGAGGGCGGTTTCTGCTCCGGCTGCGCGGTATGCTCGTACCCGCAGTGCTACTTCGGGCGAGGCTTGTGAGAAATTTCGACCTGTGCAATTGCCTCCAAGGACACCCCCCTTCCCCCCTGCGGGAGTGGGGCTTTGGACGGAGGACGAAAGGTCGGAGGCATTAGTGCGGTGCATGGAAAAGATGTGTATTTTATGCACCTTGTCGCTAGGCGGCGCGTCCTTGCGCCTACTAGCGAGCGCTCCACCGTCCTTGGTTTCGCTCTGCGGGGCATAAA
>Ga0099364_10013371_pt1 | contig 11024 bp, 8 predicted proteins | sample TergutTh196P3_FD_73070 | JGI IMG/M metagenome (GOLD analysis project Ga0099364, IMG submission 73070) | Microcerotermes parvus P3 segment gut microbial communities from Pointe-Noire, Republic of the Congo - Th196 P3 | ecosystem: Host-associated > Arthropoda: Insects > Digestive system > Gut ... | reverse complement strand
AGGGTTTTGGGAATGGTAATAACAGGCGTAATTACCGGCGTAGCCAGCAGGCGTCTTCTTGTATTCTTTAACAACATGATAGAATCTGAGGCCGTCGCGGCTGAAACCGCTTCAAAAACCGTCGAGCAAACCCGCAGCATGGCAAAAACAATCCAAAAATCGACCGATGAAATATTCCTGTCGTCAAAAAATATTTATTCTACTGCGAATAATCAGGCTGTAAGCGTTCAGGAAATTGAAAGCACAATGAACGAAAACATGCAGATTGCCGTTGAAATTGCTGAAAAGACCGGCAGCGTTGCCACTATTGCATCTAAAATGGAAACGGATGTCATGTACGGGTTTAATGTTCTTGAACGCAACGTAAACCAAATGGAAGATATAAAAAAGAAAAATGACGGGGTTATTACCGGCATTATCGATCTGGGAAATAAAATTATCAGAATCCGCGATATTGTTAAAACGATCAATACCATTACCGATCAAACAAAAGTTATTGCTTTTAATGCGGCTCTTGAGGCTGCAAGCGCCGGTGACAAAGGCAAACGTTTTTCTGTAGTGGCAAGCGAGGTAAACCGCCTTGCCGATGACATTGCCGCGTTGACTACGCAGATACGGGAACAGGTTGAGGAGATTCAAAATTCCTCTTCATCTTTGATTATATCAAGCGAGGAAAGCGCCGATAAAATTGCCGAAGGAAACAATCTTATCAAGGAACTTGAAGATATTTTCCGCGAAATTCGTTCAGGGGCTGAAATAACCGCAAATCAAGCGCAAACAATTACGGTATCTACTCAAAAGCAGCAAAAATCAACCGAACAGATCAATATTGCCATTTCGGATATTTCCACCGGTTTGAGCAATTTTATACGTTCAACCGAAGTGGCCACTTCTTCTGCTCAGGAACTTACACAAATAATTCAGGAATTGGGCATTTTACTCAATGTAAAAACTGGCAGCGATGAAAAATCCGAATACAAACAGGAGGGGCCTATATGACAACAAGCGACAACAAAAAGCGGTTCTCAGTCGATGAATACGGAGGAGAAAAAATCGTAAGCAATATCAGGCTTACGCTTGCAGTTATTTATCTATGCAGCATACCTGTTATTTCAATAATCAGATATTTTGATGGTTACGGTTTTATACCCTGGTACGCCCATATTTGCACCAGCGCTTTTTTTATGTATTCTATTTTTTTGTTTTTTTATGTAAGAAAAAAACAAACCTTCCATAGTTCGTTCAAATATATCTGTGTTGTTTTTGATATGACAATTATCAGTTTGGGCATTTGGGTTACCTGTATCTACCCTGAAACGGCTCCGCCGATTACATACCTTTCCACGCAAACCTTATTTTATACCATCCTTATTTTGGCAGGAGCTTTCAGGTACAGCGTCCACTGTGCATTTTTTTCCGGCATATATGCGGGGGTTAGTTATTTAATAATTGTATTTATAAACAGAAATGTCCTTGATGCGCCCTATTCTGTAATATTTAATTCCAACACGATAGATGTGGGTTTTCCGCTTTACCTTGAACTTTTCAGGGTTTTGGGAATGGTAATAACAGGCGTAATTACCGGCGTAGCCAGCAGGCGTCTTCTTGTATTCTTTAACAACATGATAGAATCTGAGGCCGTCGCGGCTGAAACCGCTTCAAAAACCGTGGAGCAAACCCGCAACATGGCAAAAACAATCCAAAAATCGACCGATGAAATATTCCTGTCGTCAAAAAATATTTATTCTACTGCGAATAGTCAGGCTGTAAGCGTTCAGGAAATTGAAAGCACGATAAACGAGAATATGCAAATTGCCGTTGAAATTGCCGAAAAGACCGGCAGCGTTGCCGCTATCGCCTCAAAAATGGAAACGGATGTCATGTACGGATTTAATGTTCTTGAGCGCAACGTAAATCAAATGGAAGATATAAAAAATAAAAATGATGGAGTTATCAGCGGCATTATCGATTTGGGAAACAAGATTATTAAAATCAGCGATATTGTTAGAACCATCAATACTATTACCGATCAGACTAAAGTTATTGCCTTTAATGCGGCTCTTGAGGCTGCAAGCGCCGGTGACAGGGGTAAACGTTTTTCGGTAGTGGCAGGCGAGGTAAACCGTCTTGCCGATGACATCGTTGCGTTGACCAAACAGATACGAAAACAGGTTGAAGAAATTCAAAATTCCTCCTCATCTTTGATTATATCAAGCGAGGAGAGCGCCGATAAAATCGCCGAAGGAAATAATCTTATCAAGGAACTTGAAGATATTTTCCGCGAAATTCGTTCAGGGGCGGCAATAACCGCAAATCAGGCGCAAACGATTACGGTATCTACTCAAAAGCAGCAAAAATCGACCGAGCAAATCAATGTCGCTATTGCGGATATTTCAACCGGTTTGAGCAATTTCCTGCAATCCACAGAAGTTGCCACTTCATCTGCCCAGGGACTTGCACATATGATTGAAGAATTAGGTATTCTGTTGAATGTAAATACTAACGCCGGAGAAGAAACCAGCTTGAGTATGAACGACGTGTAAATACGGAAAACTTATGGCAATAGACAGAGAAAAATATATTAGCAAATTTATTGACTTGGGGCTTGAGAACATTGCTCAGGTCGAAGTCCTTGTCTTTGACATCAAGGATGGTATTTCGATTGAAGACGATCTGGCGACTCTGTTGCGCATATTGCATACTCTCAAGGGAACGTCGCGCATGTTGGATTTCAAGCGCATTGGCGATCTGACCCATGCTATGGAAAGTGTTTTTGTTTCCCTGAAGGAACAGCGCATCGGCCTGACCGAAAAAGCGGTGAAGCTTATTCTTGCCGTATTAGATATAATCAAACAGGCTCTTGACCTTATACAGAGCAGCAAAGATGATGCAATTGAGATTCAGGAATATGTAAAAAAATTAAACGCTTTGGCGGCAAACGAGGAATTTACCCTGCCTGAAGCGAACGAAGCGCAATTTAAGGGAACACCTGAAATACATCGAAAAGATACCGGCGTCTCTGTGATGGATGCCGTTCATGTTTCAGGAATGCACGACACAGAAAACGTCAAACTGCCAAAACCCGCGCAGAGTGTGCGAGAAGCAAAATCTGACAGCATACGCCTTTCTCTTGATAAAATAGACGGAATTATAAAGAGTATTGCTTCTTTGCAGTCTCTTGAGATTGCCACAAAGAACATTGTCAAAGACAGCGCCGCATTAAATGACCTTATAAAAGAATATTCAAAAACTCTCAAAGCAGATAAGGACCATATAGGTCACTTGACGGCAAATTTCAGAAAATTAGAACAGCAGAGCGAACGCATTGGTTCACGCCTGAAAAATTATTCCGCCGATGTGGGAAACCATATACGCCAGGCTTATGACAGCGTGATTTCCCTGCGTACTATTCCTCTTTCCACCGTACTTGACAACTACTCGCGTTATGTGTATGAACTTGCCTCTGAATTAGGCAAAAAAGTGAAGCTTACTATTGAGGGGAAAGAAAATGAAATTGATAAAAACGTTATTGAGTCCCTCTCGGATGTATTTATGCACATGGTACGTAACGCTTTAGACCATGGGATAGAAACGCCGGAAGAACGGCTTGCCGCAGGGAAGAGCGAAACAGGAAATTTTTCTATCAAATGTTTCCGTGAAAGCGGCAGTATAAAAATTATTATAGCCGATGATGGTCGAGGCATTGACCATGAAAAGATACGGCAGAAAGCGTTGAGCGAGGGATACATTACCGAAGCTGTTGCGGAGTCTTTATCAAAAGAGGAACTAACCGGTTTTATTTTTCAAAGCGGTTTTTCCGTTTCAAATAAGTTGAGCAATGTTTCCGGCAGGGGCGTGGGGATGGATGTGGCGCGTGAAAGTATTGAAGCCCTGAAAGGCAGTATTATTGTAGACAGCGTCTATGGAGAGGGTACCGTTTTTACTATTACGGCGCCACTCTCAATTGCCGCCCTGATGGGATTCCCTATATCTTGCGGCGGCATGAAATTTATTCTTCCTGCAAATTTTGTTGATACGATACTGTTAGTAAGCCGCGATGACATTATTACCGTGGTTGACAGGCCTGAAATTAAATACAATGACCGCATCATAAAACTGTATTACCTTAACCAGATTTTGCAAATAAAAATTAACTCCACTCAAGCCGCCGCAGATACTGTTATTGTGGTCATTATCCGCGTTTATGATGACATAGCGGCTCTGGCGGTGGACAATGTATCCAGCATGCGTTCGGTTATTTTAAAAAATATGCCTGCCTTTATGAAAGCCATGCCGGTATTTTCAGGCATAGTATTCAACGAAGATTATGAAATGCTGAGCGTTTTACACATACCCACTGTAATAAAAATGGCAAAACGTATTAAAACCATAGAGATGAAAAAACGTAATGTTGAATTTGAAAAACTCCGCAAGTCGATTTTGGTTGTTGACGACTCTTTGCCTACCCGCGAAATTGAAAGGGATATTCTTCAAGCGGAAGGCTACCTCGTGGACACGGCGGTAAACGGGGCAGATGCATTAAAGGCTGCTAAAAATAAACATTATGACTTGATTTGTACGGATATAAATATGCCGGTTATGGATGGTTTTATGCTTATCGAAAATATCAAAAAAAACGAGGAACTTTCCAATATACCCATTATTGTTATTTCGTCAAAATCGAGCGAAGAGGACCAAAAACGCGCGGCTATGCTTGGCGCGTCGCGCTTTATCGTCAAAAGCTCGTTTAATAATCATAACCTGCTTGAGGCGGTAAGGGATCTTATCGAGGAAACCAATGAGTGATGATATAAAACGTATTCTGATTATAGAAGATTCAGATATTTTTACTGATATGCTCATGGATTTTTTGGCTGCTCCGGATTGTGTGTTGGAGCATGCAATTAATGGCTTAGAAGGAATCAAAAAAGTTTATAGCTTCATGCCTCATCTTATTATCACCGATATTGAAATGCCGCTTTTTAAAGGGTATCAGTTAACGCGTCTGTTAAAATCGCGGAAAAACACTAAGACGATTCCGGTAATAATGTTTACGGCACTTGGAGAAACAAAAGATAAATTTTGGGGAACCCATGCCGGCGCCGACATGTATATTGAAAAAACGCCGGATAATTTTCAACCCCTGCGCGATGCAGTTGCCAAAATTCTTTCTGCCCCGCAAAACATAGATTTTATTGCATTAGAAAGAGAAAGTAAAAAGATCAATGATGATGCAATTATTGAAACGGTAAATAATCTTTTGGATGACAAGCTGTTTCAGACAACGGTTATCGGTATGCTTACGGAATTATCGGACAAGACCAACTCATTAGAAATGATTGTAAGCGAGATTTTAAAATTGCTTCATACCATTTGCGAAGCGGAAATTGCATCAATGATAATTTGTGGCGCTAAAGGGGTACTGTATGACTATACGGCAAATTTTACGGGGTTTTCTTCAGAAATAGTCGATGATTTCTTTGGAATATGTATATCTGATTTTAATAATCTTTTCCCGGATTTCAAGGTGGAAACAAAAAGAACTCAGAAATTTTTTCCTGCAGGAGAAAATCAAAAAAATATAGCTTCGTATATTACGATTCCGCTTTCCATGGGGGGAGAAAAATTCGCTTCAGTGTATATTGCCAATAGTATAAATGAATATTTTTCGCCGGCTATTCTCGAAAATATCAATGTATTTCTTAGCGCTGCCGCTCCGATTATTGCGAACGCGCTTTCTATGCATGAATTGGCGGAGCTCCAGAAAAATACCCGAGTAGCTTTTGCTCGCTATGTGCCTGCCGAAGTTATGGATGAAATAATCAATAAATCATCAAAAACAACGGGTCAAAGCGAAAGCAGAAACCTGACAATTCTTTTCTCTGATATCAGGGATTTTACTTCTATTTCGGAACGTTTTAATGCGCAAGATATTGTTGATTTTTTGAATACCTATTTTGAAAAAATGGGCAATGAAATAATTTCCGAAGGCGGTCACATTGACAAATTCATTGGCGATACAATCATGGCTGTTTTCGGCGCTTTTGGAACCGTTGAAACTTCGTCTGCAAATGCGATACGCGCCGCGCTAAAAATGCTGGTAGCTAATGAAAGCATGAATGTCTCGCATTTTACGCTTCCGCAAGGCAATTTGGAAATGGGGATTGGAATCAATTACGGTCAATGTATTTTAGGTAACATCGGTTTTCAAAATAAGATGGACTATACTATCATAGGCGATACTGTTAATCTGGCATCACGTCTTGAAGGAGTTACTAAATACTACCGTCATCCGCTTATTGTTTCGGAATATGTATACAACCCAATGAAAGATTCTTTTTTGTTTCGCAAAGTTGACAATGTTCGCGTCAAGGGCAAAAAAGAACCGGTCGGCATTTACGCCGTTTATGCCGGCTTTGAAGAAAGCGCGGACAATCCGCTGCGGCAAAGTGGAACTATCGATATTCCCACTTTGCCTTCCTTGTTAATTAATCAGGAAATGCTCGTCAACTACAACAAGGGGTTGCAGCTTTTTTACATGCGTGAATGGAAACCGGCGCAGGAATATTTTACCAAAGCGCTGGAAAATAATGCAAACGATTATCTTTCACAGCTCTACCTGAAGCGCGCTGTTGAATTTGCCCTTACGCCGCCGCCCGAAGATTGGGATGGCGTAGTTACGCTTGCAGAAAAATGAATACCGAGAAATGCCGGCTATGAAAGAAATCTTTGCTGAAAACGGTTACCTGTGCGATATAATACGCGACTATGAATTTAGAGAAGAACAGCTCGTTATGGCCGATTTTGCACTTGGATGTTTTGCTGAAAAAGAACATGCCGTCATTGAGGCCGGAACCGGAACCGGCAAAACCCTTGCCTATTTGATTCCGGCCATTATCTATGCCAAAGAGAACGGGCTCAAAGCGGTTGTGACAACCGAAACAAAGGCGCTTCAAAAACAGCTGCTCGACAAAGACCTGCCTATTGTGAAGCGCCTTTTTGCAGAAAAATTGGAAACCGACTTTACTTACTCGCTCTGTATGGGCAGTTCAAACTACCCGTGCCGGCAAAGATATGAAATGACGGTCAAAAAAGGACTGTTTGATGCGGCGCGGCTTTCAGTTCTGCCCGGACTTATGTCATCGGGTAAAATTTTCAGCCGTTTTGATGTTTCCCTTTCCTCAGAGGTTTGGCAAAACATATGCCGTGAACCCGATATTTGCCGTTTTTTTCACTGCCCATATTCGTATAACTGTTCTTTTATGCGTGCAAGAAAAGAATGGCTTACGGCCGATCTCTTAGTAATGAATCACTATATGTTTTTCACGAACATAGCCTCAGGCAATACATACCTGCCTCAGTCTGACATAATTATTTTTGACGAGGCGCATTCACTTGAAGATATAGGGTGCAGTCAGTTGGGGTTTGATTGTACGTTTTCCGCTCTTGTCAATATTATCGAACGTCTTCACACTCCTCGCCGGCAAAATACGCTGCTTGCCGGAATAACGGGCAAGGACTTGCGGGAAAAGGCGATTCTTCTTTGGGAGACTATTCATAAAGAGGGTCAGGGCTTTTTTGAAAATATGCGTTCGGTCATATCTAAAAAAAATCAATGGCAGCGCATACGTAAACCCTTAGATAAAGGGCAGTCATTTGTTGCTGCAATGAAGTCCATGATTGAACTTCTTTCTGAGGCGAAGGCCTCTTTCGATGATGAGCACCAGCAGATGGAGCTTGATGTATTGCAAGGGAAACTTTTCACTTTCTCGGAGAATTTAAGAAAATTCCTTCAATTAGAGCAAAGTGATTATGTTTACTGGCTTGAATCTGAGGGAGATTCGCTTTTGCCTGAAATTCATTGCAAGGGACAGCCCATCCGCATAGAAAAAATAATGCAAAACGAGGTGCTCAAAAAATGCAGTTCGGCGCTCTTTGTTTCGGCCACCCTTTCTGTAAACGGAGATTTTTCTTACATTGGTTCAAGGCTTGGTCTGGAAAATTTTAAAACAGATTCTTTACCATCGTCATTTGATTATAAGAAACAGGCTGTTTTTTATGTCGACAGAAAAATACCGAAACCGGATCATCCCGATTATGTACGATACGCCGCCTTTGCCGCCGCAGAAATCATAAAAATTGTAAACGGAAACTGCCTTGTTTTATTTACGTCGTATAAGATGCTTGAGGATGTACACGCCCTTCTGGCCGGTATGATACCTCACAAAATATATTCACAGGGAGATATGCCCACTCAAGAGGCTGTAGCCATGTATATGGACGATAACAATTCGGTTTTGATGGGAACGCATTCTTTTTGGCAGGGGATAGATCTGCCCGGTGACATGCTGCGATGCGTGATAATGGCCCGTCTTCCGTTTTCGGCCCCCTCGCCCTTGGTGCAGGCCCGCATTGATGAAGTTACCGAACAGGGTGGGAACGCCTTTGTCATGTACCAGGTACCCGAGGCTGTCATAAAATTCAAACAAGGATTTGGCCGCCTTATACGCGGGAAAAAAGATTACGGCATAATAGCCGTTCTTGATAACAGAATCGTATCAGAATCTTACGGACAAAAATTCCTGCGTTCTATCCCAGACTGCCGCAAGGCCTTTCAAATACAGTCCCTCGCAGATAATTACAACTTTATTGCCGGAGAAACCGAAACGTGAGCCATATAGTTGCACAGCCACTTCTCAGTCTGTTTCGGACTATACGGTTCCTTAAACGGAACTGTATAGTTTAAGAAAAAAGCCGTATACATACAGAGATTTTTTTATGGTAAAAACCAAAGAATCCCTGCATCCATATAAAACATAATAAAAATCCAAGTTAATAATAAAATAAAATCATACTTAAACCATACCTTAAGAACAAACCATACATGAAACAGGACTATTTTTGTCCACGGATTACGCGGATTCACACGGATTTCTTATTTTACTGCACATAAAAAATATATTGCAATAATTAATAATATATGCTACTGTGTTACAGTCGTGGAAAAAATATTTTAAAAATTGAATAGTTTTTTGAAAACACATAGGTAATGGTATGACATATACGTCGCAAAATGATTTGTGTTACATAAAGTCTGTTCAAGATATGAGATTTATGACAGAGCGCGTGAGGGATATGAAGGGGAAGTGCGCAGCACCGAAGCGAAGCGTAGCCCGCAATACCCCGACCGTCGACATGGAAGGCAGACCTTGTAGCATTGTATGCGTCCGCTCAAGAAAATTATGTGACAGTATAAAGGGAGACGGGCACGCCCGTAATGCTTGGGTATAAGGATAATATAAGTTTTAAAAATTATAATAAAAGAGGAGAGTAATTATGTTACAGATTAAAAGATTATTAATTGTATTATTAGTATTGTTTTGTTGTTGTTCAAAAAGTAGTTCAGATGGGAAAACATATAGAACTACTGTTAATGCATTACAGATATTTTCTGATCCTGACAAAAGATCTTTGGGATAGGAAATAGGCTGGATTCCATCTAAGACAAAAGTAGAAATCATTGATAAAAATGAAGTGAAAATTGATGATGATAGGTTAATTAAAATTAAATATAAAAATAGTATAGGATATGTATACTCAATATATCTATCTGAAAGGAGCGATATTCCATTTGTTGATAATGTTAAATACAATTATAATCTTAATGAATTTGCATATGATAGAGAGAAGGCTATTAATTGGGCAAAAAAAGCTATGATAGAATATCATAAAATTAAAGAACCTCTATCAGATGAGTATTATATTGATGAACCGCTAATATATTCATTTCATGGGAAAGATTGCGAAGGGGAAGATGAAAAATATATTGTGCTGATTATGTTAAGCAAACTACATAGACATTTTAATCACTATATTATTCTCACTGTAGATAATGAAAATGAGTATGATTGTGATGGATCTGGATCAATAGGGCTAGCTCAAGATGATTATACAAGTATTGAAAAGATAAAAAAATTTATTGAAGTCATCAGGGGTGGTGGAGAATGCCCATAGAGAGCTTCAAAGCCACTTCTCAGTCCGTTCTGGACTAAACAGTTTATTAAACGGAGTTGTAGTTTGTTGAGAAAAAATCGTATAGATATAAGGAATTATTTAAGAAATAGAAAAAGTTTAATGAGGTTCCTTTGAAGAAAAAACTTATTTTCAAAACAATGCTGGCTTGTCTGCTGACATTAGGTTTTGCGCTGGTTGCTTGCAGCGATGACGACGATGATGCTATTATTCTTGAAATCATGAATATGCAGTACAGTGATAATTATGCTTGGATAATATCCAGTAACACTACAACAAAAAGTGAGATAGACGCTGATCTGGATAAAATATTTGGGTCTCCCTCAGTTGAGCCTGAACATTTTATTGCCGGATCCCACTCTGGCGCTAAGGGTGTTACTTTTAAGCGACAACTCAACCGGGAATATACAGCCACTATCCCATTATATTCCGACAAGGAATTTAAACAGCCTTGGTATGGACGCGGAGAGAGAGATTTCGGTTTCTGTTATATCTGGATTATTGAGCTATCTTCGTCTAGGAAATTTTACAAAAAACAAGGGCTCTTGTTGTCTAGCAAATACATAACTTCAATGCAAACATTTGCTTTGGAACCTTGAAAAATAGCACAGCCACTTCGCAGTCCATTTCGTACTATACGGTTCCTTAAACGGAACTGTATAGTTTAAGAAAAAAGCCGTATACATACAGAGAATTTTTTATGGAAGAGATTTTTTGGAAAAAAGAAAAAAGCAAATGATAATCAATAAAAATATAGAAATTGTGATTTCTTATAAAATACGAAGTGGTGATTGGCAATCTATAAAGGTTGATCCTTGGGATTATTTTGATGGAAATACTTATAAATGGGGGATAAGTTCCTTAGACGATGAGAGCGAAGAAGAAGAATTCGAAGTTGATATTGATTCATTACCTCTTTTTGACTATGCAATAGATTATATTGACTTAGATGACAAGAAAGATATCAGTTGCACTAAATTAAGTATAACAGA
>Ga0099364_10013370_pt1 | contig 11024 bp, 6 predicted proteins | sample TergutTh196P3_FD_73070 | JGI IMG/M metagenome (GOLD analysis project Ga0099364, IMG submission 73070) | Microcerotermes parvus P3 segment gut microbial communities from Pointe-Noire, Republic of the Congo - Th196 P3 | ecosystem: Host-associated > Arthropoda: Insects > Digestive system > Gut ... | reverse complement strand
ATTGGTGTTTTTAGGCGCAACGGTTATCTTTGTCTACCGGCAAATGCGAAAGATTGCCAAAATAAGAGCGAAACTGTATGATACCAATCTGAAACTGAATGATTTGAATACGGATTTGAAAAATTCCAATGCCCGATTGCATGAGTTAAACAATGAGTTGACGCTTTTAAACAGGCAACTGTCGGAAACCAATCTGGTTAAGGAAACCTATCTCGGTAAGTTCATTGATTTGTGTTCAAACTACATCGAAAAATTGGATAATTACCGCCGTAATATCCGCCGCATTGCCACTTCGGGCAAAATGAATGAATTGCATGCCGTGCTCAAATCAACGAAGTACATCGAAAGCGAACTGAACGAATTTTACAGCAATTTCGACCAAACATTCCTGCGAATTTACCCGACTTTTATCGAGGATTTTAATACCTTGTTTCCCGAAACAGAACAGCAAAAACCCAAATCGGGCGAATTACTCAATACCGTGTTGCGTATCTATGCGTTGATTCGTTTGGGCATCAACAGCAGTTCCAAAATCGCACTCTTCCTGCGCCGTTCGGCAAAAACAGTCTCAGCCTACCGCAGCAGATTGAAAAACACTTCCTTATTTAAAGATTATTTGGAAGATGAAGTGATGAAAATCGGACAATGAATGTTGATTTTTGGTTGATTTTTTGACCTTGAAAAATGTGTTAATATTTTGATAATAATTAAATTAACGATTTTAGGTATGTTGATTTTTGTTTGATTTTTTTTTCGTATTTTTTTATTCCCTATCTTTACGTACTTATTTAAAATATTGTGGTTATTATTAAAAACAAAAAAGATGTTTAGTATGGAGAAAGAAAAACAAAAGATTGTTTGGTTCAAAAATCACCGGGCATATATATTATTATGTATAGGCTGGGTGATTGGTTTGGCTGTTTCCGCTCAAAACGTGAAATCCGTTTCGGGAATTGTAGTAGATGAGACAAACGACCCGATTACAGGCGCTTCTATTTCCGTGAAAGGTACATTGACCGGTACGATTACGGATTTAGATGGGAATTTTCAGTTGACAGTAGCCGACAATGCGGTATTGGTGATTTCTTTTATTGGGTTTACCCCCCAGGAAATACCGGTGGCAGGCATCTCTACGCTACGGATTGTACTGAAAGAAGATTTGCAGATGCTGAGCGAAGTGGTAGTGATCGGATACGGTACGGTGAGGAAAGGCGACCTGACCGGTTCCATCACGGCTATCAGCGAAAGGGATTTCAACAAAGGGATTGCTACTTCGCCTGCCGAACTGATCAGCGGTAAGATTGCAGGAGTGCAAATCGTGTCAAGCGGAGGTCGCGCCGGTTCGGGAGGTCGTATCCGAATCAGGGGCGGGGCATCGCTCTCAGCCTCGAATGACCCGCTGATCGTGCTGGACGGCGTTCCGTTGGATGTGGGAGGTATTACAGGGTCTTCGGATGTGCTGTCGACCATCAACCCGAACGACATCGAATCGATGAATGTACTCAAAGATGCCTCTGCTACAGCCATCTACGGTTCAAGAGCCTCGAATGGCGTTATTATCGTTACCACGAAAAAAGGGCAAAAAGACGGAAAACTGCGCGTCAATTTCTCAACGGTTAATTCTGTCTCGACAATCGCGCGTAAAGTAGATGTGATGGATGCAGACACTTTCAGGGATGTTGTCCGGACGAATCCCTTTACAAGCGACAGGTATATTGATTATCTGGGAGCGGCATCGACCGACTGGCAAAAAGAAATCTACCGGAATGCGTTCACAACGGATAACAATTTGAATGTGAGCGGCAGTATCGGTGATAATTTGCCTTTCCGCGTCTCTGTCGGATTGATGAGTAATGACGGAACGCTTAAAACAGACAATATGAAACGGAGTTCTGCCGCCATAAGCCTGTCGCCTACCTTCTTAGATGACCACCTGTCGGTTCAGATTAACCTGAAAGGGACAAACAGCGCCTCCCGCTTTGGGAACGGCGAAGCCATCGGAGCGGCTCTGCGAATGGACCCGACACAGCCTGTCAAAGCGCCGGGCTTTGATGCGTTTAACGGTTATTACACATGGATGAGCGGTAACTCGCAACTGCCGAATACGTTAGCCACCTATAATCCGGTAGCCTTACTCAATGGCAGGACAGATAAGGGTACCGTTATGCGAAGTATCGGAAATGTACAGTTGGATTATAAACTTCATTTCCTGCCCGACTTGCGGGCGAACCTGAATATAGGGTATGACGTCTCGAAAAGTGAAGGAGAGGACGTGTACGAAAAATGGGCGCCGAATCGCTATACGCAAGGAGGCGAACGGCGTAAATATGAACAGGATAAGACGAACAAATTGCTTGAGTTTTACCTGAACTATACAAAAAATATCGCAAATAGCCGTTTGGAGTTAATGGCGGGATACACGTATCAGGACTGGAAAAAAACAGACCACAGTTTCAATGTTACGAATTATGACGGCGATTATATCGTGAGCGAACCGACCTATCCCCAATATGTGTATCAAAATACGTTAATCTCGTTTTACGGTCGTTTGAATTATAACCTGATGGAAAAATATCTGCTTACCGTAACACTCAGGCGAGATGGTTCGTCCCGATTCAATAAGGATAACCGTTGGGGAACGTTCCCTTCGGTTGCACTGGCGTGGCGGATGAGCGAAGAAGGTTTCCTGAAAGAGATTGAGGCGTTGTCGAACCTGAAATTGCGGTTGGGCTACGGTCTGACCGGACAGCAGGAGATAGGTGATTATGAGTATCTTGCACGGTATGCGTTGAGCGATATGACGGCACAGTATCAGATAGGCGACACCTTTTATCAGGGCTGGAGACCCAGCGGGTACGACAATAGCCGGAAATGGGAAGAAACAGCATCGTCGAATATAGGGCTTGACTTTGGATTTTTCAATAACCGTTTTTCGGGCAGCATCGACCTGTACCATAAAGTTACAACGAACCTGCTCAACAACATAGACTTGCCGATTGGCAGCAATTTCACCAATATGATTGTTAAAAACATCGGCAGTATGATGAATAACGGCTATGAAGTCAGTTTGAATGTGGTTGCCGTCAATCAGAAGGATTTGCAGTGGGACCTGGGATTTAATATTTCCCATAATTATTCCAAAATCACCAAACTGACGTTGAATGATGAGACAGGTTCGGATTATGTTGGCGTTGCCACCGGCGGCATTTCGGGCGGTACTGGAAACCTGATACAAATGCACTCCGTCGGCCATGCTCCGAATACGTTTTATCTGTATAAACAACTCTATTTTGAGGACGGAACGCCCATCGAAGGCGCTTTTGCCGACTTGAACGGCGACGGCGTAATCAACGAAAAAGATAAATATTTTGTACATAAACCCACACCCGATGTGCTTTTGGGATTCAATACAACCCTGTCATGGCAACGGTGGACGGCCTCTACTTCGCTGCGGGCAAGTATCGGTAACTACGTGTACAATAATATATATTCCGACCTTGGCAATTATTCGCAGGTGTTTAATCCGAATAATTTTCTGATGAATACGGTCAATGACATTCAAAACACACAGTTTTATAACCGGAATCTGATGTCGGACTATTACCTTTCGAATGCATCGTTTTTGAAGATGGATTACCTGCAACTTGCATACGATTTGGGCAGGATAGCGAATCAGTGCGACCTGAGACTCAATTTATCCGTTCAAAACGTGTTTACGCTGACAAAATATAAAGGCGTGGAACCAGAAATAGCCAACGGAATAGATGGTAATTTTTACCCGAATCCGAGAACTATAAGCATCGGACTGAACGTGAACTTTTAATTTAAAAATTTAAGAATTTAAAGATTTAAAAATATGAAACAAAATAATATTTTCAAAATAAGCGCTTTAGTGATGCTGTCGGTTTGGTTGCTGTCGTCGTGTCTGGGCGATTTGGATCGTTTTCCCGAAAATGAAACGACAGGGGATGATGTGTACAGCACGTTTGCCGGTTATAAAGGCGCAATCGTTAAGGTGTATGCCTCTTTTGCTTTGTCGGGCAACCAGGGGCCTGCCGGTAAACCCGATATCTCAGGGTTGGACGAAGGACAGTATGCCGACTTTCTTCGCATGTACTTCAATCATCAGGAACTGCCGACCGACGAAGCGCACTGCATCTGGCAGGACGAAGGCATACCGGGCATGAACAACCTTATCTTATCTTCGGAAAATCCGTTTACGAAAGGGATGTATAACCGGTGTATAATGAATATAATGTACGCGAATGAATTTTTGCGTAATTCTACGCCTGCAATGGTGGGCGGGAAAGGTTTCAGCGCATCGGAACTGGAAGAGATTAATTATTTTCGCGCTGAGGCTCGTTTCCTGCGTGCTTTCCAATACTGGGTGTTGATAGACCTGTTTGGCAACCCGCCGTTTGTAACGGAAGAAATGGAGTTAGACATCCTGCCCGAACAAATCAGCCGAAACGCCCTGTTTAATTATATCGAAAGCGAATTGAAAGATATAACCGACAACAACCTATTGAAAGACGCCCGCACGAATGAATACGGACGCGCCGACAAAGGGGCTGCATGGTCGTTGCTTGCACGGTTGTACCTGAATGCGGAAGTGTATACCGGAACAGGCAAGTACAATGAGGCTGTTACCTGTGCGGAAAGGGTTATCAATGCAGGGTATTCGTTGAAAAACGATTATGAACAGTTGTTTTTGGCCAACAATAACGTAAACAATCCCGAAGTCATTTTTTCAATCAATTACGACGGCGAACGCACCCGCAACTACGGCGGCGCTACGTTCCTGATTAACTGCGGTTCCAATAACGACTATCAGGCAAATTATGCGGACGTCCTGCATCATTATGGGATACGCGACAATGCCAACTGGAGCGGCTATCGCGCGCGGAAAGAGTTTACGGAAAAATTTGCGACAGGCGACAAACGCTTTTTGTTCGTCGGCGAAATCCCATCAATCGAAAATGCAATCAATTACGAAGAAGGGTTGGCAACCTATAAATGGCGCAACATTACGATTGATGCAGCCGGTAACTGGGCTTTCGGTTCACATATCACCTACGCGGATAATGACTTTCCATTGTTCCGCCTTGCCGAAATGTACCTTACATACGCCGAAGCCGTCAAAAGAGGAGGCAACGGAACAAACGCGCTTGCACTGGATTATATCAACAACCTGCGTGAACGCGCTTTCGGCAATACGGACAATAATTACCGTACCTTTACCGATGTATCACTGGACGATATCCTGAACGAACGCGGCTTTGAACTGTACTGGGAAGGGCACCGGCGGACAGACCTGATACGTTTTGGTCGATTTACAGGCGCTAACTATATCTGGGAATGGAAAGGCGGTATCCGCAACGGACGCTCAGTCAGTTCGCACTACAACCTCTATCCTATTCCGTCGTCCGACCTGATGGCCAATCCGTATTTGAAACAAAACCCGAATTATTAATTAACAATTAAGAATTAAGAATTAAGAATTAAGAATTGGGTTCTTCTTTTTATAAAGTAAAAAAAATAAATATTACGAATTATGATTAATAAAATAAATACAAACAAAAGGTCGCTTTCCCGACTTCCCCGACTTCCCCGGCTTCCCCGGCTTTCCCTACTTCCCCTGTTTTTCCTGCTTTTTGCCGCCTGCGAAACAGACATCGAAAAAACAGTTATCAATCCTACGAACAGGGTAACGCCTCCTGTATTGAGAAGTGAAGGTTTTACGGAAATCACCGTTGACGAATCAAATATCAATCTTATTCCTGTGGTGTTGAACTGGACAGGTTCGGATTTCGGACAGGATGTCTTAGTCGAATATTCGCTGGAAATGGCTACCGATGCCTCATTCAGCAATTCGTATGTGGTAACGGTCGGCAACAATGCTTACAGTAAAGCGCTGAGTTGCTCCGACCTGAGCAGATGGGTGATAGCCAATTTCAACGGCTTGGATGCAAACGACTTACCGGTGAGGGTAAACCTGCTTATGCGGATTGTTGCGACAATCGCATTGGAAAATCCAACCGTAACGATTCCGCCGGATAAGGTTTATTCCAACACCCTGTCTATTTCGGTCGTACCCTACAATGTTCCCGATGCGTATCCCACCGAAATGTATATGATCGGTCAGGATTTCGGAGGCTGGAACTGGAGTTCGGATGGCGTTGCCGTAATGACGCCGGTACATAGTTTTGAAGGGCATTTCTGGTGTGTGCGTTATATTACTGCCGGAAACGGATTCAAATGGTGCGCCAAACGCGAATGGAGCGGCGACTTCTTCAGTCTGGGCGAAGACATCGGATTTACTACAGCCGATGGCAATGCGTTTGTAAGCGAAGACGGCATGTACATGGTTTACATGGATATGGTGAACGGCAAGATATCCGTTGAACCGGCAAGAGTTTACGGTATAGGCGATTGTTTCGGCAGTTGGGATACGGCGCTCTATCCATTTATGGTAGAAGGCAAAACGATGACCCGCACAACAATCGGCAGTGGAGAATTGCGTATCTATGCCGCCTCAGACATCGCCCCAGTGGGCAACGACTGGTGGAAAATGGAATTTGTCCCGATGGACGGCGTAATCGTTTACAGAGGAGCCGGTAACGATCAGGATCGTATTCCGGTCGGCGCAGGCGCTACCGTTGTGCTCGACTTTAATGCGGAAACAGGAGTTATTCAATGATTAATGGTTAATGGTTAATGATTAATAACTTGAACTGGGAATTAAAATTTAAAATTCAAAATATACGTATGAAACATATAAGTTTTTTTATATTAACTTGCCTGATGATCGTATCATCATGCGAATATAATCCGGAGCAACTCTTCGACAAGGAAAAAGACCCTGTTGCTCCTGTGCTTACGATTGAGGGCGCAACGAACTTCGTCATATCGGAGAATCTACCCGACTTCTACTATACAACCCTGACTTGGTCGCGTGCAAACTTCGGCAAAGACGTTTCCGCCAATTATACTTTACAAGTGTCAAATACTGAAGATTTTACAGGGAATGTTAAGTCAATTGGATTAGGACTTGATACCTACTTGCGTGCATTAACCGCCACAGAACTGTATGGCTGGGCTATGGATGATTTCGGCGTTCATAACAATGAAACAGATAGAAAAGAGCCTGCTACGCTTTATTTCAGGATTTTGGCAACAACAAACGATAGCCCTGTTCCGCTACCAAATCTCGTACCGGTTTATTCGAATGTGGAATCCATAACCTCTCAATGGGAAGAAAAGAACGTGGAACCTGTCGAACTGACAATCCGTTTCAAACCGGTTTCAGGCGATTGGGGCGAATATGCCGTCTATGCCTGGGGCGATGCCGAAGTGTATGGCGGCTGGCCGGGATTGACACTCGAATCGAACAACGACGGCTGGTATTCCTTTGTCGTCCCGACGAACAGACCAATCAATCTGATTATCAACAACAACGGTCAAGGCCGGCAATTCGACTTTCTGAAAGATCCGACTGAAAGTTTATGCTATGAGTTTGAAATCGATGCCGACAATCATTGTGTCTGGATCGCGGTGGATTGTCCGGCGGAAGAGTCGGCAATGTACATGATCGGCGATGAGTTTGGCGGATGGGACTGGTCGTCAAATGGCGTTGTTCAGATGACGCCCGTCAATGGGTATGAAGGACATTTCTGGGCGGTGCGTTACATCTCGGAAGGCAAAGGTTTCAAATGGTGTACGGTAAGAGATTGGAACGGAGATTTTTACACATTGGGCGAAGATATCGGTTATACGGTTTCCGGCGGCAATGCTTATGTAGCGACAAGTGGCATGTACATGGTCTATGTGGATATGGAAAATGGGAAAATATCCGTCGAACCGGCCAGGGTGTATGGCATAGGCGATTGTTTCGGCAGTTGGGATACGGCTAATTATCCCTTTGAAGTCGCAGGCGCGACGATGACCCGCACAACTGTCGGAACAGGCGAATTGCGTATCTATGCGGCATCCGATATAGCGCCTGTCGGCGGTGACTGGTGGCGCATGGAATTTGTCATCCTTGACGGCAAAATTGCGTATCGCGGCGCCGATGGCGACCAGACGCGCGTCCGTGTTGATGCAGGCACATTAGTCGTTTTAGATTTTAATGCAGGGATTGGGTCTATCGAATAGGTTTTTTTATTAATACGCAGATGACGCAGATTATCAGAATATTCGCAGATACTCTGCGTCCATCTGTTTGTTAGCAGTAAGCGGTGAGAGCGCAGTGGACAGACAAAGACGCGCAAACGACAAAAATTACGCAAATCCGATAATGAGGTATTTTTTGATATTCATATTGACTTTAATTGTATTTGAACTTTTCCGCATTTTTCCAAGGGATTATTCATAGAAATGTAAGTTTCAGACTTGGATATGACAGAATAGATACGTACAATTTCTGTCACTTTGGACTTAATTATATTTGGAATGAACATAGACAAAACAGAAATTTTAAGTAGAATTTGTTACACAGAACTTGTTTACGGGCGAATAAACAAAAAACTCGACTGTAAATTGTCCAAATCAGAAATTGAAAAAATGCTTTTCAACATTGTAAAAGAAACGCAAGAAATATTTTTTCAAAAAATCGGGAAAAATATCTATGTTACAAGTCGTGAAAGAAATATAAAAGTAACCATAAACTCAAACACTTACAGGATTATAACAGTTGATAAACTCAATAAAACGAAATAAATATGCCAAATGAATATAAAATAATTGGAATTTCAATTCCGACAACAAATGCAAACAGCCAATCTCAAAGTTGTTACGCTACATCACCAACCTACCTGAACGGGACGCGATCTGCGTTGTCTGCGTTTAAACAATGGGATCGTATGAAGTACTTGCTCACCTGTCTATTATTCATCTCTTACCTGTTTTGTGCCTGCTCCGAAAAAGACCCGCCCGACCCACATGAAAACGGCAATAACGGAACAGCGCCCGAAACGTACTACAGAGAAGGCATCACCCGCATCAGCGACGATTCGCTGGCGTTTGTCCTGTTCGCCCCAGGTAAGACGCAAGTGCATCTGATAGGTGATTTTAACGATTGGACGGTTTCCGGTGATTATCAAATGGAGAAAGATGGCAACCATTTCCGGATAAAAATAGGACGACTGGATAAAAACAGGGAATATGTGTGCCAATACCTGATTGATAACAGAATACGAATCGCAGACCCCTACGCAAACAAAATATCCGACCCGAACTACGACGCCGCTATCCCTCCCGACATCTACCCGAACCTGATTGCCTATCCGACCGGAAAAACAACCGAAATAGCCATGGTGGTAAGTACCCGGACGGATAACTATCCATGGCAGGTTGACAATTTCAAACCGGACGACGTCAATAAATTAGTCATCTACGAAGTCCTTATCCGCGACTTCACTACATCGGGCAGTATCAAAGGCGTGCAAGAGAGATTGCCGTATCTGAAAGCGTTAGGCGTCAATGCCATCGAACTGATGCCTTTTAACGAATTTGAAGGGAATGACAGTTGGGGTTACAACCCGTCCTTCTATTTTGCTACCGATAAGGCATACGGCACAAGCGCAGATTATAAGGATTTTATAGACGCCTGCCATCAAAATGGTATGGCTGTAATTATGGATATGGTATTGAATCACAGTTACGGACAAAGCCCGATGGTGCGGATGTATCAGAATGCCAATGGTACGCCATCGACAAGCAATCCGTGGTATAACATGACTTCGCCAAATCAGACTTATTCGTGGGGATATGATTTCAATCACGAGAGCCAATACACCCAACATTTTGTCGACAGCATCTGTGCTTATTGGATGCAGGAGTATAAGATTGACGGTTTCCGCTTCGATTTCACGAAGGGCTTTACGAATACCCCCGGCGATGGCTGGAATTACGATGCGGCGCGGATTACGATTCTGAAACGGATGGCCGACGAGATTTGGAAACGCAAAAAGGATGCTTTGGTTATTCTGGAACACCTGACCGACAACCGCGAAGAAAAAGAGTTGGCCGAATATGGGATGTTATTATGGGGTAACCTGAACTTTCGCATGAACGAAGCGACCATGGGCTGGACGCAACAAAACGATGACGGATCGTGGAACTCCGACATCGCATGGGGGGCGTATAAGGAAAGAGGATGGGATACCCCCAATTTAGTCGCTTATATGGAAAGTCATGACGAAGAAAGGCTGATGTATAAGAACAACCAATGGGGGAAAGAATATAACGGTTACTCGGTAAAAAACCCCTCTACCGGACTGCAACGAACAGCCGGAGCAGCCGTACTCCTTTTCTCCCTACCCGGCCCAAAGATGATATGGCAGTTCGGCGAATTGGGTTACGACTATTTTCTGGGTTCATCCGCCGAAGAGGGTCGCCTGGACAAGAAACCCATTCGCTGGGATTACTACGATGAGCCGGACAGGAAAGCGTTACATGATATTTTCTCAACCATGATAACGCTGAAAAAAGAAAATGAAGTTTTCAACACGTCCGATTTTACGTACGAATTAAAAGAACCGTTTAAATACATCACATTGCTTTCATCCGATAAAAATGCCGTTGCCATGGCCAATTTTGATGTAGTCTCAGCGACTAAAAATGTAAATTTCAGTCAAACAGGGATATGGAAGGATTATTTTACGAATCAGGAGATAACCGTGTCCTCACCTGTTGCAAGTATCACATTAGCGCCGGGCGAATACCGGTTGTATTTTAATAAGTGAATAATTTGTCAAGTCACGAATAATCAATATATTTTTGACTTTACCCACCTTATTTATATTTTTTAGAAAATGAAAAAAATAGTATTTATATCTTTATTGTTTTGCCTTTCCTTTTTGGTAAAGGCATTTGAAATCAAACGCATGGAACCTGCTTTCTGGTGGGTGGATATGAAATATACCGAACTCCAGATCATGGTTTACGGTAACGACATTGCACGCTCGGAGGTACAATTCGACTATCCGGGTGTGCGACTGAAAGAAATTGTTCGTACCGAAAAT
>Ga0099364_10013369_pt1 | contig 11024 bp, 6 predicted proteins | sample TergutTh196P3_FD_73070 | JGI IMG/M metagenome (GOLD analysis project Ga0099364, IMG submission 73070) | Microcerotermes parvus P3 segment gut microbial communities from Pointe-Noire, Republic of the Congo - Th196 P3 | ecosystem: Host-associated > Arthropoda: Insects > Digestive system > Gut ... | reverse complement strand
ATATATGGATTCGATCCTTCTATATTATCATAATCATCAAGCATCCTGCTAAATCCAAAGTATATTCGTTCATACCCAAAATTTACATAAATAAATTCTATTAGCTCTCCAATTGATACAACATTTTCGCAATCACAGTTCATTCTTAAAGCGATTTTTACTGTATTAGATATTTCTAATATATCATGCAAATTTTTAATTATCACATCAAAAGTTGGAGAAAAATCTTTTGTATATCTTCTCTTATCATGATATTCTTTTGTTCCATCTAAAGTTATTTGAACAGATTTAAGGTTGTATGGTACCAAATCTAATGTTTTCTTTCCATCAAATGCATATCCATTAGTAATAATACTTGTTGTAAAAATAACATTAAGTTTATCACAAATATTTTTTATTTTGTAAAAAGTATCAACAACCAATTCCCACCCAAGTGTTGGTTCGCCACCATACAAAGTGACATGTAATGAATTGATGGTGTTTTTTACAAAGCTACTCTCCAAATGATTTAATAGTGCATTTGCAACATCTTTTGATAAATAAAAGGTTTTATCAATATTATTTTCAAGACAGTAATAACAAGAAAAATCACATGCTGTAGTTGTCATTAAAACTATGGAAATATGCTTTTCATTTTCTTTAATTCTCAGGATAGAGTTGTAAAACTCATTAAATTCATCATAAGAGTCTTTCACTATAAAACCCATTTCCTCAAGATTTTTTTGCTCTTCTATATAAAATGTATCTTTATACTTGCTTTTCAATGTTTCCGATAATTCGGTATAAATGTTTTTTTCAAGGGTAACAATGCCCCTATTTAACGTATGAAACAAAACTATTTTTGTTTCTGAATCAAATTTAAATATAAAATCTGACCATTTTTTCATAAAATTTCTCCTTTTTTTCGTAAAATGTAGGGAAGGTGCCTCCCCTACACAGTCATTTAATCATTTTCTCAACAGACTTGTCTTTCCTAAAAAAAAGGTTTAAATGTTATTGTATAGCATTTAGTCCCTTCCGCCAGTTCCGTTTGAGTTTGAACATTTAAAAATGCAGATGTTAATAACTTGTCCATCACAATTTCCAAGTCCATCAATGATCAAAGGTTCATCTACAGGTTTTTGTATAACTTGCATCTCTTTCTTACCTCCTTTTAATATTTGCTTTCGCATAACATAGAAATACGCAAGCTGTGTGCCAATTTTAGATATAATAAATAATATATCCTATAACATCTTAAAATATATAATAGATAAGAATAATATATGTCCTGTAAGGAAAGTAAGTAATCTTTAATTAATGTAACATTATGTCACAAAACAATGTGACTTGATGCTACATGGTGGTGTGTTTGGAGTGGTGGTGGATTCGTTGAGTCAATCTCCGATTGGAATATCTACTATATGGAAAAAATTGAAATACATATTTACCACAAAGCCATTAAAAATTTTCTAGTTTGCTTAGTTCACTGCAATGATGGGTATGGCTTTCTTAGCTTAGGTCAAGGTGAGGCTTCTTACTTCTTTTTTCGAAAATCTTCAATAGATATCCCAAATTGCTCAAGCTTTCTATAAATAAACTTTCTATTAAGTTTACTTTTTTTAGCCATTTCGGAGATATTTCCTTTTGTCATTTCAAGTAAATTTTCTAAATACATCCTTTCAAATAGATCTTTAGATTGGGCAAAATCTAAATTAAAGTAGTCTTGAATTTTAGCCAATTGGGGATTAGCACTACAATCGTCATTTTCTTGGTTTTCGGGAAGAAAAATTGCAAATGGAGATTTTGATGGATTTATCGTGGGAGGTAAATCATCTGTATCTATATGCTCTGTATCAGTCATGATTACGGCATACTCCATTGTATTTCTTAATTCCCGAACATTACCTTTCCATTCATGATTGAGTAGAATCTTTAAAGTATCACTTGTTATTCCAAGTAAGTTTTTATCATATTGCGAGGCATAAATATCTGTAAAATAGTTAGCTAATAATTCTATATCTTCTACTCTATCTCGCAGTGCTGGTATATAAATTTGGAAAGTATTTAATCGATAATAAAGGTCTTCTCTAAAAGCTCCTTTTTTCACTGCAGTGAATACATTTCTATTGCAAGCAGCTATTATTCGAACATCGACTTTTATGTCTTTTTCATCACCCAGCCTTCGAATTACTTTGGTCTCTAAAAATCTCAAAAGTTTTGCTTGGAATTCTACCGATGTCTCGCAGAGCTCATCTAAAAAAATAGTTCCACCATTCGCTTCTTCAAAATATCCTACATGATCCCTATCTGCCGAAGTAACTGATCCTTTTTTATGACCAAAAAGTAAGCTTTCTAATAGGTTGTCTGATACATTACAGCAATTGAAGGTTACAAATTTATTATGACATCTTTTACTATTTGCAAAAATCATCCAGGCAATTAATTCTTTATCAACTCCTGTCTCACCGGTGAGAAGTACTGAACTATCTGCTTGAGCTATCTTTTTGAACCGTTTGACCACTTGTTCGTCATCTAAATATTTACTAACAACTTTACCTGAATTGAAATCTTTTTTACTCATAATAGTATTCTCCCTTTCAAAAATCATATTTTTTAAAAGCCTTCTTTTTGTCAACAACTTTTTTCGATTTTCTTTTTTTATTTCTTTCTATAAAATAAATACCAACCAATTCCAAAGAATCTGCACCAAACCACGAATCACTGAGCATAACATACTACATGGTTTAAAAGTGAATGAATTTAAGCCACCTGGAGAACATAGTATTGTTTGGAATGGAAATGATGATAATGGGAATGTAGTGAGCTGTGTGATATACTTTTATAGAATGACCACAGAGATATTAGTCAGTTGACAGTTGAGAGTTGAGAGTTGACAGTTTAAGATGGTTTTATCAGCTTATTTATCCCTTTGTTTACGGATGTCAAAATATCCTGAGACACTGTGCCGAGTGATTTAATATCAATTTTTTGGTCTAATGTATATATCTTATCGCATCTTATGACAGAATTTAAAGGTAATAATCCGCTTTTCATATCTTTGTTTGTTAATGAAATAGCAGATTGGCTAATATTTGAGGTTATAGCAACCACTATCAAATCACTAGTTGTTTCGTTGTACTTATCATTGGATATGACAAGAACTGGGCGTCTTTTTGTGGTAGATAAATCAGTAAAAGGAACAGGTATCAATACGATTTCGCCTTGTTTATACATCGTTCCACACTTCATCATATTCATTATCCCAGAAGTCTGTGCTACTCATACATGCTTCTATTAAGTCATCGTTATTTTTATTATTTATACTCTGTCGAAGATAATACTTTTGAAAGAGTATAAATTCTTGGAGTTTCTCTAAAATAGAATCTGGTAAGATGTCTATCTCTTTTTTAATTAATTCTCGGTTGCGCATTATATAATCGTCGAAAGTTTTTTCTTTCATTTTTTATATTCTCCATATTTATTGTGCCAATCCCACCGTAATGTCACGAATGCCATAAAATAAAAATGTGGGTTTTGTGTCAAGACAATTTTGAGTTACAAGTTACAAGTTACAAGTTACAAGTGGGGCGGCACAATGTGGGCATGGATGGTAACTCCCAATCTCGTAGAGATTTTAGCTATGTAGAAGGCTGGCATAGTGTGGACATGGATGGTAATAGGGCTGTAGATTTTTTTAAAACACAGAGAAAAAACAGAGACCACAGAGACCACAGAGATAGTTAATAATTAATAATTAATAATTAATAATTAATAATTAATAGTTTTCACTTCTCACAAAAACTCTTTGAATTTAAAGCTTAAAAAAAATCTCTGTGTTCTCTGTGTCTTCTCACTTTTAATCTCTGTGTTTTAAAAACTCCGTGCTCTCTTATTAACTCTCTGTTTCTCCTCTGTGTTTTAAAAATAAAATAATAAAAAAAATAAGGATAGAAAAATGAAAAATCCAAAAAACTTAGTATTCTTTGCAATACTCGTGCTCATCTCATTGAGCTTTACTGCTGGCTGGGGTCAAGACCTGATTAGCCAGACTGCACTTCGCACCGCTTCTGAGCAGGTGCACGAATCGGATGATAGTATTGTCATCCAGGAAAATGTAACAATTTATGCACAGAGTGAATTAACTCCCCCCCTACCCCCCCTCAATGAGGGGGGTGAGGGCGGAGCCCTCAATGAGGGGGGTGAGCGTGTAGCCCTCAATGAGGGGGGTGCCATCCCTCAACTATCAACTATCAACTCTCAACTATCAACTCGTGCCGCAGCCTTCCCCCTCCCCTACACAGAAGACTTCAATTCCGGCTGGATAGGCACACCCTCCCCTTATGACAACATGTACGCAAACGCAGGTGTAGGCGGCTCCATGGCCTTAGTCATGCATGGTTTTTGGTTAGGTTCCCCCACCGTCATAATGGAATCTCCAGAGATAGGTCCCATCACAGCAAGGACAATTATTTCTTTTGCTTATCGGATTGTGGATTTTACTGATAATTTTGCAAATCCTACTACGGCTCATATTATGGATTCGGCTGATGACATTTATATAGGTGTCTCTGTCAATGGATACTACCCTACAAATATCGATGTGATAAGACAAGGTAGTCATATCGAGTCAAATGATTTCGTTATTTTCTCAGCTTCTCTTGGCTCTTATGCAAACGATGATATCACCATCGTATTCAGAGCAGAATGCTACTTCGGCGAATATATGTTCATAGTAGATGATCTCCTCATAGCCTCCGAAGACACCCCATTAAATCTACAAGGCATACCAGGTATTCGTTCTGCGGATTTATCGTGGGATCCTCCTATAGACCCATCTGGGTTAAATTATTATATGGTTTATAGGAGTCTGGCTGGTGCAAATTCATATACGCAGGTTCATCAGACATCAAATTCCAGCACTACTACTTATCAGGATACAGGGCTACAGGCTGCTACTTCTTATGATTATTATGTCACTGCTTATTATGGATATGAGTCATCCGAGTCAAATATCATTTCTCTTTATATTGAGGCAGTTTATCCTCTTCCGTATTCGCAGGATTTTAATGCTGGCACAAGTCTTCCCGATATAGATTGGGCTGATTTATCACACTATGATTCAGGTATTCTTCCCTTAAGTGGGGTGGGCGGCTCAAATGGTCTTGCCATGAATGTCAATAGTTTATATCCGATGCAAATTACCTATTCACCTGTTATAGGTCCGCTTGCTCCTTATTCTACACTTTCTTTTTCTTATAGGATAGTGTTTTGGTTGGTAAATTTTTCTCTTCCACCCTCATCTTATTCCCTGCAACCGAGTGATGAGGTGTATATAGAAATTTCTACCACAGGTGGAGGCGGTCCCTTTACTCCTTTTTATGAAATAAACAGCTCTACTCATACTACTTCTACCAGCTTTGTTACGGTCGAAAAATCTTTGGCAGCTTATGAAAATGAGGAGATTAGTATCAGAATTAGAGTAGAACATGGAAATGCCGACTGGTATTTTGTAATAGATGATATCCTCGTAGAGGCAGGCGACCCACCACCAGACCCACCCCTAAACCTCGCAGGCTCACTGAGTGCTGGTAGAATATCTCTTACTTGGGATGCCCCACTCGATACACTGGGGCTTTCCTCTTATAATATATATAGAGGCACAGCAAATATAGGTCCGTGGTCTCTGGTTCATACCACTACCGCTGATACTACTACCTTCTCTGAAACTGGCTTGACTGGTGGCACCGCATATTATTATCATGTCACTGCTTATTATGGTAGCGAAGATCTGGAATCTTTGCCCTCAAATATTGTAAATGTTACTTATTATGCTGATAGATCTATATCTATCACAGACCAAATACACCCGCTTTATCACAATACACCCGGCTCTGCCACCTTTGATGTCTCCACTACAGCTTGGGATGTATGGGATTATGATTACTTAAGTGTCGTCTGGTATGCTACAGCCACCGCACCCGGCACAATCTCAATACCACAAGGACTTTCACGAGCATGGTCAGCTCCTGATATAAATGGCGATCTCACCCTCACCATTACCGCCGATAATACAGTAGTGAGAGGAACATACTTTTTTACTGCGGGAACTGCCCAAGGCTCACTCTATTCACGCAGAGTAGCCCTCACAGTAGATGAAGGATCTTTTAGCCTCCCATACAGCGAAGACTTTGATCACGCCAATGACACACCCTTTGCAGAAATTGGCTGGTATAAAACAGTAACCCCGCAACCGATTATAGTTTCCACAGTAGGAGTAGGTGGATCCGGTGCCTTGAGTTATCAGCCCGGTTCTACTGCGAGTTACCTGGATATATCAGCTTGGACACAGAAAATAGGACCTATCGAAGCTACTACTACTCTTTCTTTTACCTATCGGTTTCACACTACGAGTGACCCCTACCCAGCTTATACTCTGCAGGATGAAAATGCCTTTATTGTAGAGATTTCCACCACTGGTAGTGATGGAGAATACACCACCGTTGCTCAAATAGATCGCACCAATCAATCCATTACAGACGATTGGCAAATGGCGGGTATCTCTCTGGCAGGTTATGAAAACGAAATGATAAATGTCCGTTTTAGAATACATTATGATCGCAGCTTTGTATTTAGGCTCGATAATCTAAAGATAGACGATACAGATATCTATGATTTCCCACCTACAGCCCTTTCTTATATCCAGGATTCCTCCCGTGCCACTCTCTCTTGGCGACAACCAAATCCGTTTATCACCCCCACTCAATATAGAGTTTATGAGGATATAAACAATTCAGGATCACCCACTAGTGACACCACTACCCTGCTTACCTATACTACCGATTACCTCTTCTCATATAATTTATATGACTATTATGTAACTGCCGAATATCCAGGTAATATCGAATCCAGCCCCTCAAATACAGCCACAGTCACGCCGAAATTATTAGAGATTACCTTTGAAGACCCAATTTCCACAAACTGGGTTTCATCTGCAAATGGATTTATAAACTATCTCCAGCATGATAGCATAACCCAGAATATATATTATGAAGATGAGCTCTTCCCGGGCATTATAAATAAAATGGATGTCTTTTATTATTCTGCTGCCACCGGTAGACCACAAGACGATATTGCCATACAAGTATATTTAGCTATGGTTTCCGATGACGATTTGGCAACATGGATACCCTTTGACCAGTTTCAAGAAGTCTTTAATGGACCGCTCATCATAAATCATGTTGTAAGTCAGACTGCTGTAATACCCATAGAATTTGATACTTCATTCAATTATACTGGTGGAAATTTGGTGGTGATGGCGATAAAAGACCATAATGTAGCCCATAATGGTGCGCACTCTTTCCGATCTTCACCGTCTTCTATCACCGATCGCTCTATCTATTGGGCAGACGATGCCAGCTCTCCCTCTACCAATCCATACCCTACAGGCACTACTTCAAATTATTATGCAAATATTATATTCCACCTTGCACCCGTCTCGGACTTAGTTTTTACCCCAAAGGATTTTACTCTCTCCGCAGCAGGCAGAGATGTGACACTGTCATGGACTCCCGGCTCTATCCCGAATACCGCTAGCAAGTTCGTAGTAGAAAGGGCAGAGGATTTTGCGGGTCCATATAATATAATATACGAAACCCCAGATGATACTATCACCCAGTATATAGACACAGGTCTCACCCTGGACCAGACATATTATTACCGCGTATATGCTGTATCTCTGGATGGTAGTGTAAATTCTACTCCTACAAATATACTCTCTACTACTATAGGGAAAAAGGACATCTATGTAGGCGACCCGAATAATACCTATTGGGATTGGATACCTTTTTTAAATTTTCAAAGTGACAAAACTATTCAGCAATCTATTTATATAGAAAGCGAGCTCGAACCCGGTCTCTATGAGCAGATGACTCTGAGGTATTTAGATGAATATGATTTACATCCAGATATACCAGTAAAAGTATTACTTGCCATGACAAGTCAAATTGATTTTCCGACTGATACGAGCTGGATACCTTTCGAGGATTTCGTGGAGGTCTTTGATGATAATATCACCATCACACCTTACACAGAATCGTTAGTAGTTTTTCGATTTCACACTCCATTTTTCTACACAGGTGGAAACCTCGCCGTGATGACTATCAAAGATGATAATAGTTTCATCACAGGGATAAATGGTGGGTGGGAATCAACCACCATCTACAGCTATAGAACTATTGGATGGAGTAATAGCGGCTCAGGCATCCCACCTGATATTCCGTCAAGTATAGAGTCTGTTGTTTATTCGTCTCGTGCCAATATCCTCTTCACCTACAAACCCTTTGAGAGCCTTGCCTACACACCCACAGACCCCACTATCTCTCACTCTGGCACCACTGCTACTATCTCGTGGACAGCAGGCTCCCCCGCAGGCACCGTAGGCAAATTCGTGATAGAGAGGGCAGAAGACTATGCAGGACCATTCGAAGAGATTGCCCAAACCACAGATGATACCATCACTTCATATATAGACACAGGTCTCACCAAAGGAACTACCTATTATTACCAGATACGCTCCCTTTCTGTAGATGAGTCCGTATTATCTGACCCATCGGAGATAGTCTGGGCTTTGATAGGTACAAAGGAAATCTATGTAGGCGAGCCGAGCAGTAGTTCCAGAAGTTATCATATTTTTTTAATGTTTTTAAGATATAAAAGCATCTATCAGACTATTTATCTGGAAGAGGATTTAGAGCCGGGCTTTTATCATCAGATGACATTAAACTACAATGATTTAAGATCAACCCATCCAGATGTCCCGGTGAAGATATATATGGCGATGACCTCTGAAAACGAATTTATAGATAATGATAGCTGGATTCCTTTCTCAGAGTTCACGGAGGTCTTTGACGATAATATCACCATTACGCCAAATGTAGAATCTGATGTTATCTTCAGATTCCACACCCCCTTTGAATATACTGGTGGAAACCTCGTCGTGATGACCATCAAGGATGACGATAGAAATTTCTCTGATGGACCAGGTGGATGGAAGATTACCAGCATGCCTGTAGATAGAACAATATATTGGGCTTCTAATGACTCCACACTACCACCAACAATCCCACTACCTACAGCTAACTCTACTGTTTCTCAAATCCCAAATGCCACTTTCCTCGTGTTACCAGACCTAAATACCGCCTACCCACCCACAGTAGTTTATACTACCAATACTACTATTACAGAGGGTCCAAATACTTACGAAGTCCCTATCATCCACTGGTCTGCACCTACTCAGGCAGCAGATATTTCGTTTTATCGGGTGTATTATATACCAGCAATTGGTGAACATTTCTTATTACATGAGACGCCAGATGCCACCATTACCTCATTTACTTCTACTGAGAGGCTTTTTGACGCAAATTATATCTATGTAGTTTCCGTCTCGGCAAATGGTCAGACCGAATCTGAGCCTTCCAACCTCGCCTTCTGGGCTGGCAGTGAATCCACCCACAACTATACTCTGGGTAATACCTCCTCCAGCACCTACAGCCAAGACAGCTTTATAAACTATTATGAAGAGGAAAGTCTCACCCAAAATCTATATTATGAGAGTGACCTCGTCCCCGGCACTATCCACAGGATAAGTGTCTTTTTCAATGGCGATGGCTCTATACCAGCAGACCAATATATCAGACTATATATGACTACCACACCGAGACCGTATTTTGACGAAGTGGATTCTTGGGCTACATATACCTATTCCAATACAAGTGACCCTTCGCCTGAATTTATAGAAGTATATCATGGACCGCTGGCGGTGGATGTATCTGGTCCTGCAGAGGTCTCGATCAATCTCACCACTCCTTTTGAATATTCTACCGGTAACCTGGTAGTAATGGCACGGTCAGAATTTGATAATGGCTTCGGAAGTGCCTCCTCAAATAGATTCCAAACTACCGCTTCAACAGACAAAAGATCTATAATGTGGAACTCCTCAGAGGATCCTGGCTTGGAGCCCGGCACACCCATCTTCCCACATTCAAATCTATTCCCAGCTGCCATCTATGGTGGTGTGCAGCAGAATTATATCAATGCCAAACTATTCACGATTTTAGAAGATGCTAATGCCTATCCACCACCCACTCTCACTGCCTCTATTAGCGGAACTTCGGTTACCTTAAACTGGACCCATGTCCACGATGCAGCATCACGAGAAGGCTATAATATATATAGGAGTGACGACTATTCAGAGATCTTTACCATTATTGATCAAACAACCAACCCGAATATATCTACCTACACCGATACGGGTTTAGAAATAGGCGTGATCTATCATTATTACCTCAAAGCTATTTCTTCCACAGGAGTAGAAGGCACTGATAAATCTAAAACCGTCTCAGTAGGAATAGGTGGCTTAGATACTTATATTGGATTGACTTCAGGTAGTGGTAGTGTGCTTAGTTTCAGTGGTGCAGGGTTTACGAATTTCCTATCTTATAATACCATCACTCAGCAAATCTATCTAGCTGCTGACCTTGTCCCCGGTATCTATCATCAGATGACTGTGAGATTTAAATGCGATAGAGAAGACGCAGCGGGGAATTTTGAATTTTATTTACCTCCTGAAGACTTCAATGTCCAAATTTACCTGGCAATGACCGACCAAACAGAATTTATAGATGAAGATGACGGGATACCCTACTCAGAATTTATGGAGGTTTACAATGGTAGCCTTTATCTAAACCAATATGGCGAATACGATGTGATAGTCCCCTTCCACACGCCATTTAACTATACAGGTGAAAACCTCGTGATGATGGTGGTAAAAGAACTGGACTTTATATCACACAATGCTAACTTCTTACATTCACAAGACCCATCCCGCACACCCACTATCAGATGGTATTCAAACTCACCGATCATCACCGATCCGCTACCCACAGCATCATCCATATCAGCCTGGCTCGTAAACACCAAATTTGACATCATGCCAGACCCCGACTTTGCCTATCCGCCTACTGCCCTCACCGCAGTGGCTTCAG
>Ga0099364_10013368_pt1 | contig 11024 bp, 12 predicted proteins | sample TergutTh196P3_FD_73070 | JGI IMG/M metagenome (GOLD analysis project Ga0099364, IMG submission 73070) | Microcerotermes parvus P3 segment gut microbial communities from Pointe-Noire, Republic of the Congo - Th196 P3 | ecosystem: Host-associated > Arthropoda: Insects > Digestive system > Gut ... | reverse complement strand
TCTGCTGCAAACTCATGGCGTTACGCACAAAAGATAAAACTATAAGTATGCGCGTGAACCCCGTCATCAAAACAAGAATCGAAGGGGCGAGAGCTATAATTGTGAGCAGAATAAGTATATTTATAGAATCCGCCGCATTTTCGGGGTCGGTAAGACCGTCCACCAAATCAAGAATTTCTTCCGCCACTCCCTCAAGATCGGGAATATCCAGACCCTCCGCCTCCAAAGGCTCAGCAGCCAAATCATCAGCCGGAACCTCAGCGGCAGAAACACCCGTCAGCGCGGTCAGACCTACCGCGCTGATAAAAATTACAGATAATATAAGTTTTTTAATTCTTTTTATTTTTTTCAATATTACCAAAACCTGCCCTAATTTTTTCGCTTAACATACTTTTAAATCTGTCTTTTTTGTTTTGGAGTCCGTCCGCCTGCCCGTCATCGTCTTTATCATACAGCTCATTCTTTTCAAATTCGCATATCAGCGATATGTTTTGTGTGCTCACACCGACCATCAGGATTTTATCCCTGACCTCAAGAAGAATGATCTGTTTGTCCTGTGCGATTATCAGCCTGTCTCTGAGTTTTATGTTCGATCCGCTTTTTATTCCGGTAACCCGGTTGAGCATATATTTTCTGAAATATATAAATCCCCCGATAATCAGCCCGAGAACTATAACATAAATCAATATTGTAAAGAAAAAATCGCCGGCTCCCGTGCTATTGTTTATACCCGCTGCGCCTGTTCCGATAGACGTCGCTGTCGAAATACCCATAAATCATTCATCTCGTATTTTCTTTTTTTATTTCACAAAACAAAAAGGGATGATTGAATTACCCCTTTTTCGCCTTCTTCGCCGATAAACATTACTTAAGCACTTTCTGAACCGTGGAAATAATTCTGTCCGCCTGAAACGGTTTGACGATAAAGTCCGAAGCGCCGGATTTTATCGCTTCAACGACATAAGATTCCTGCCCCATCGCCGAACACATGACAATCTTGGCTTCCGGATAATCTTTTTTTATCGCTTTAAGAGCCTGAAGACCGTCCAAATTAGGCATAGTTATATCCATAATGACAAGATCCGGCTGTAAATCTTTATACTTTTCGATAGCGTCAACTCCGTCCTGCGCTTCCCCGCAGACATTGTATCCGTTTTTCACAAGAATATCTTTGATCATCATCCTCATGAAAGCCGCGTCGTCAACCAATAATATTTTCTTATCACTCATTTCCCTAACACCTTCCATAATAAATTTTTATTTTTAATTCATTCCGGCAACCCTGATCAGCTCTTCCGGTGCCACAATTTCCATAATTTTAACACCAAAATTTTCTTCCACAACTACTACGCTCCCTTTGGCTATCAGCACGCCGTTCGCATAAATATCGATCAAATCGGCGGCTTGTCTGTCAAGCTCAACAATGTGACCTTCCCCAAACTCTTCCAGAATTTCGCGGACAGGTAATCTTGTCCGTCCGATTTCTACGCTGATATTGAGAGGAACGCTCCTTATTAGATTTATATTCCCCATATAACCTCCGCTTAAATCATCTTGAATATCAAAACTGCCGAAACTGACCGGCTGTGCATGTACATTCTGAGCCCTCGAAGCCGGCGGCGGCGGATAATACTCCGGCGGCGGCTGCTGATATGTGTTTGTGTTTATCTGCTGCGGCGTCGGAGCCTGAGGCGCTGCTGCCGATGCTGCCGGCTGCTGCTGTCTTTGCGGTTCGGGCTGCTGCTGTACTGACGCTGCCGCAGGCTGCTGCTGTGCTGCAGTTACCGGAACATCATCCGTATGCTTCACACCTTCCACCACGCCCTGAACGTTCTGGTTGCTTCCGTCTGATACTCCAAAAGCTATCTGCGCCATATTTATCATGCTTTTTGCAAAATCTATATCGCAGGTTGTGATCAGTTCGCTGTCAATTATATTGTCGCCTACTATGAGCTTGAATTTGGTCGCTACGATCTCTGTGTCCGGATCCCTTTTTGCAAGCGAATAATCGCCTTCTATTTTATAGACCACCGGCGCCGATATATCGATCACCGTATTCAAAAATCCGGCGAGCCCCATAGACGACTGACCCATCATCTGGTTCATGACCTCGCCTATCGCGCTCATGTGCATTTCATTGAACTCCGCGCTTTCATCAACCTGCCCCGGTCCGCCCATCCAAATATCAACGATTTTCATCACATCGAGCTGGCTGAGAATAAAGATGTTTACCCCCTGTATGCCAACGATATAATTTATTTCCACACCGACAGCCGGTTCAAGAGATTTAAAAGCGAGATCAGACTCTTTTAATACCGTCAGCTGCGGCGTGGTGATATCGACTTTCATCCGAAGCAAGCTCGAAACGGCACTCGCGGCGGCTCCCATGCTCACATTATAGACTTCGCCGAGCACATCAAGATCCATCGCAGTAAGACTGCCGCCGGCATCTTTGCCTGTAATTTCATCGCCGCCTGCGGCATCGTCAACGCTTTCAATAATGGTTTCATCAATATTTTCATCATCCCCGCTGCTTTCTGAAACAGGCGGTTCTTCGGGCGGATCTCCGCCTCCGCCTTCACCGTCTCCGCTGTTTTCATCCATTAAAGCCAACATTTTATCCATTTCTTCTTGTGATAAATTATCCGACATTCTGGCTTACGCTCCTTTAACTACAATTTTTTTCGTTTTTATAATATTTTCTGCAGCTCTTTTTTTGCCCGCAGTTCGCTTATTATCTTGACCGCTACCCTGTTTTTCTTTATTCCGATTTCGCCTTTATACCAGTCTAAATTGCCGACTGTAAGCGTTATGGGGCTGTTTCTGACCGAATCAAGCGGCAGCACGTCCCCAATCTGCATATACAACAGCTCCTGAAGACTCAAAGTCGCATTGCCCAGCACGCCGCAGACGTCCACCTTTGATGTTTTCAAATTCTCAAATATATCTTTTTTGGTTTTTTCGATATCTTCATCTTTGGCTTTTCTTTTGATCTTCATATAATTTTCAGCCTGATCCAATAGTTCAGCCAAATTGAGACAAGGAACGCATATCTGCAGCCGCCCTTCATATTCGTTCATTTTTAAATCGAACATGATTAGTATGATCATATCGTTGAGCGGCATTATCTGCGCAAGCCTCGCATTTGTTTCGATTCTGTCGAGCCGCGGCTCCATATCGGTAACATTGGCCCACGCTTCTTTTAAATACCCCGATATTTCGGTGAAAAATTTTTCGCAGATTTTAATTTCTATATCTGTGAAGTCCCCGTCGGAAACAATCGGTTTATCGCCTGTCCAGCCCAGCAGTTTTTCTATTATGAGGTAAGCCGTTTCTTCGCTTATTTCAACAAGCATATTGCCTTCAAGCGGAGGGGTCTCAAGCACCCCCATCATTATAGATTCAGGCAGCGCGTTGTTATATTCGATGTACCGCATTTCTTCTATTCCGTTTATGTTTATGGTACACTCCGTGCGCAGCCTTCCCGAAATAAAAGATGATAAACGCTTGGCATAATTGTCGTAAATCAGCTCAATCTGCCTCATCTGATCTTTGGAAAAAATCTTAGGATTTTTAAAATCATAAATTGTGAATTTTTTATTGAACTGCCTGGGCTCAGATCGTGCCGACGGAACAAAACCCCCGGCTGCCGGTTCCGCAGCTGCGGCGGGATCCGGCTCGTCCTCTTCAATACTGAGCAGAAGATCATCTCCTCCGCCGCCTGTCATAGATCTTATATACTGGTCAATTTCTTCTTGGGACATATCTTTTCCGGCCAAACACCATCACCTCTCTTTTTAAATATATTCCGATATATTATTATAACATTAAATCATACGCATGTCAATATAATTTTTAGGTTTTTTTTGATTATTCAATATCCGCTTCCACATTATACTCTTCCGCTTCGCTTTCTTCTCCGGCCGCCTCTTCGGTTTCTCCGCCGTAATAATCTTCCGCCGCCGTTTCAACGACCGTATGTTTGCGGGTTATATATATCTCAACCCGCCTGTTCTGCGATCTTCCCTCGGGCGTATCGTTTTCGGCGCGCGGCACGGTATCGGCAAGCCCCGTGGGCTGAAGCAGCGGTCTGTCGGTCGGCACCCCCGAGCCCTCGAGCAGCAATAACACCTGCCGGGCACGCTCCTGGCTTAACGCCCAGTTGTCAGGATGCACGCCTCCTGTCTGCGGTATGCTGTCTGTGTGCCCCTCTATTTTTATCATATCAACCTGATCGAGAATAAGCTGTATCGCATGCCCCACAAACTCTATCAGCTCGCGGCCTTCCGCGCCGATTATAGCCATTCCCGACTGGAAAAACACCTTGTCGGCGAATCTGATCATTATATAGTTTTCATCTTTTTCGATATCCACAAGCTCCGAATAACCGGAGACGTCGACGTGCCAAACCAGCATCTCATAAATAACGTCAAAATCCATTATATCCTGAAGTTCCGAAGCCGCTATGTCGTCCCAGGGATCCCCCTCGCTGTCGATCTCATCGAGCATTGCGAGTATATTATCGATGTATTCTATTATAATGGCTTCCGCTATGTCGCCCGAATCCTCAACTCCTCCGACCGCCGACACAGTCCTGTCCCTGTTTCCGTAAGTCTGCACAAGTATATCCCATTTAACGGGGTTGATGCTCGACATCGAGAACAGCAGCACAAAAAACACAAACATCAAAGTCATCAAATCCGAATATGTGGTCAGCCATACCGAAGCGCCTTCGCCTTCTTCTTTCTTGATTTTTTTAGCCATAACTATTATTCACCTCCCGCGCCTGCTGCGGTTCCGGCTCCGAGACTCCTTAAGTGCGGCGGTATATACGAAACAAGTTTTTCTCTTATCTGTTTAGGATTTTCGCCGTTGACTATGGCGATAACGCCCTCAATGACGATCTGCTTGCACAAAACCTCCTCATCGCTGCGTTTCTGAAGTTTGTTGGCAAACGGGAGAAAAAACACGTTAGCCAGCAAACAGCCGTAAATCGTGGTGATAAGCGCAACCCCCATGTTTTCCATAAGCGCCGAAGGGTCATCCATATCGCCAAGCATATTTATAAGACCTATAAGGGTTCCGATCATACCGAAAGCGGGAGCGAGCGCCGCTCCTCTTTCGTTGAACTGTATGCCCAGCTTGTGCCGGTCAACCATAAAACCAAGCTCGGTTTCCATAATATCGCGTATCATTTCGGGATCGATGGAGTCGACCGCGAGCTGCAGCCCCTTTTTCATAAATTCGTCTTTATACGAGGGTATCTTGTCGTCGATGGAAAGCAGACCGTTTTTGCGCACATCCTGCGCGATATCCACTATTTGGCCTATGTAGCTCTGCGGGTTGAATTTCTGCGGCATGAAAATCCTGCCCAGCATCTTGGGCAGTGATGCAAAAACCTTCGCGGGGAACATAAGCATCAGACACATAAATGTCAAGCCGACAACAAGCACCGCCGAAGTGGGGCTTAAAAAGTTATTGACAAGGTCAATATCAAACCCCCAGGGATCGGTTTCAAGCGATACTCCGACTACAAAGAGTACTACTGCTCCTAAAATTCCAATAATAGATAGTAAATCCATATAATTTTATACCTGCCAATCTGAATCTATTTATTATAAATTAATTTGTTGTTTTCAATTTAATTGTTTTGCTGTTTTGCTGTTTTACCTGATTTTATTCTTCGCCTTCGTTTTCGTTAAAATCGTAGGAATGAAATATTATCTGAGGCGAAGTCAGTCCTACTAATTTGTAGTATTCCTCTATAACGCGCAAAACGTCCTCTATCGGGTCGGAAATAATATATTTTTTCCCGTTTATCAGCGTTATAACGGTGTCGGGCGTCGCTTCTATCGTTTCTATCATAGACGGATTGATATAAAACTCATCTTTTTTGTTTAATTTTGTTACTTTTATCATACCTATACACACCCCAATATCTGCCGCCCGAAAAACATACGCTTATTTTACCATATTTAAAGCATTTTGTCAACTGTATTTTAATATTTATTTTTTTTCGGCGGTTTCAGTTTTATTTTTCGGTACTGCGGGGGGCGGCGAGAGCACCGCTCCCCGCAATTGTTTATGCATCAGTTTTTTTTAATATTATCTCTTCAAATTTACAAGCTCCTGGAGCATCTCGTCGCTCACGGTTATGATTCTTGAGTTTGCCTGGAATCCTCTTTGGGTTATGATCATATCGGTGAATTCCCTTGCCAGCTCAACGTTGCTCATCTCAAGTCTGCTCGCTATGGTCGCGCCGGTGCCGTTGGTGCCGGGGAGAACCGCCGCCGGATATCCGGAGTTTGCCGTCGGGAGCAGATATGTGTTGCCCACCTGGTTCATTCCGTCGTTGTTCGGGAATTTAAACAGCAGGATCTGACCGAGCACCCACTGCTCACCTTCTTCATCTTCCGGATCCTCTTTTACAACCCCTGTTATCATTCCGTCTGGACCGATAGAAATCTGCTGTACCAAACCTCTGGTATAAAGACTGTCTTCGCCGCCGATGTTTATAATCCCGCCACCGTCGCCGGCTTCTTCGAGATCAGCCATAAAATCGCTGTATTCGCCGTCTTCATCCATAACGCTTCCCTCAACGAACATATTTTCATCGGGTATATCAAATTCGCTGAAAGGAACCATATATTCGCCGCCGGCATAACCTATAACAAAGTTTCCGTTTCCGTCAACAAGGTTTCCTCTGGGGTCAAAGCTAAAATCTCCCACTCTGGTATAATAAATATTTCCGTCTCCCGGATTGAATACCGCAAAATATCCCTCACCGTCAACATATATGTCGGTGGGTTTGTCGGTTGTCTGCGGACCCGCGCGCGTGTTGAGCACGTCGATCGAGGTTATCATAACACCCAGCCCTATCTGTGTGGGGTTGATGCCGCCTCTCAGCGGTTCTTCCGAAGACATTCCCGCATTTCTGATACTTTGGTATAAAACATCCCTGAATGTTACCCGGCTGCCTTTAAAGCCGACGGTATTTACATTCGCTATATTCGCACCGATAACGTCCATTCTTGTCTGGTGCGAACGCAATCCGGAAACCCCGGAATAAAGAGATCTCATCATATTACTGCATTTCTCCTTTTGTTCAATAAAAATTTCATTTTTTTGAACCGCGATATAAATTCATCAATCAATCAGAATTTATCAAGCTTCTTTAATTTTTAAAGGCCGGCTTATATTATCACGGTCCCGTCGATGTTGGTTATAACATTTTCGCGCATATCCTCGCCGCTCATCGCCGTCACCAATACATTGTTGTCAACGCTGACGATAAATGCCGCTTCAGCGCTTAAAACAAGCACGTTTTTAAGGTTCTTATCCGCCGCTTTTACCACCGCGAGGTTTATTTTTTCAAGGTCGATGTCGATATTTCTCTGCTCTGCCCGCAGTTTCGCGTGCTTTGAGACGACCAGCTCCGGTTTGTTCAGCCTGACTCTTTCAAGCAAAACCTCTTTGAATGTTTTGGTTTCGGGTGTTTCCCGGACAAACGGAGCAGCACCGATCTTTCCGGCTGTTTTAACGTCGCTGACTTTGTTTATAAAACTATTTATTTCCTTATTGTTTACCATCATTTAAATCACCTGCTGTTCTTCTTCCTCGATAAGAGGTTCACTCAGATAAATTTCATATACATCCTGTACCTTGAACCATACATTGTTTACAAGCACGGTTGCTTCGCCTCCGTTAAAGCTGACTCTGTCAACATAACCTTCTTCCCTGGCGAGCCTTCCATCGTTCGTTGTCGCCGACGCTCTTACATATTTGCCTATATAACTTATAGACATTGAGGACATAAACGCCGCCGTCAGTTCCTGCATCGCCTGCATCGAGGCGATCTGCGCCATCTGCGCCATAAACTGCCCGTTATCCATCGTGTTGTTGATATCCTGATTCTGCATCTGCGCCACCACAAGCATCAAAAATTCCTGCATGCCCATACTGTCTTTTCCGCTGCTTTCGCTCAACGACTTCCTGTATTCCTGCGCCGCTCCAACATTAAATCCGCCTGCGATATTAATGGGGTCAACCATAAACTTTTTACTCCTTCCATAAAAATTTGTTTATACCGTCTTGTAAAGAATCCGTCTGCTGCGTATATAATTCATAGCGTTCTCACGCCTTTCGGCTTCCTCACGCGCAGCGGTCCTTTCTGTTTCGGCTGCGCCGTTTTCTTCTTTTATACCGCTGTTGTTCTGTCTGTTCCCCGAAGCCGCGCTGTCCCGGCTGTTATGCCCGAAAGTGTTTACGTCAAAATTGGCAAGATCGATATCCTGCGCGCTTAAAACCTCGCGCAATTCGTTCATTTGATTTAAAATCGCGCTCTGTGCCGCTGTGCCGGAAGCGGTTATATTGAGTCCGAGACTGCCGTTTTTAAATGTGAGCTTAAGGAAAACCTCACCCAGTTCCGCCGGATGCAGCCGCAGCCTCAGTTCGAAGGTTTCCGCGTTCATTCCGATTTTTGCCGTGTTTATCAATATGGTTTGCGCCCGCTCGGCGATAAGTCTTGAAATATCTTCGGAAAAGTTTTCAATGCTGACCTCGCTTAAAACTTCGGTTCCCGCAGCCGTAATAAGCGCCGGATCAATAATTTTTATTTCTTCCGCTTCGGCTGTCTGAATTATCGGAATATCCACTGCCGTAATTTTTTCTTCGATGCCGTGTTCCGCGTTTAAAACATTTTCAAACACCGGTACATTCCTTATAATTTGCACGGTATCGGTTTTTGTATCCGCCGCTGTCAAATTCACCTGCGCGAAATTCACGGTTCTTTTCATCGAATTTGCGATATCAAAAAGTGTAGGCGCAGGTTTTTGCGCGTCAGCTTCGCTCTCTTTTTCTGCCGGAAGCACTTCGAGTTCGGGCGGTTCCTCATTCAAAGTCTGAATTATCGCTTCTTTAAGGGTTTCAGCATTGAAACCTGCCGCTTGTTGTGTACCGGAAGCCTCGAGTTTTTGTATTGTATAATCTGCCGCAGCATTTTTAAAATCCCCTGTTTCTTCCATTATACCGGCAAAATCCGCGATATTTTCCCAAACCTGTTCCAGTTCCCCGTCAGCTCTTGCTGTTAATTCTTCCGTTTCGCCGGAATAAATATATTCCGCAATTTCGGATATAAAACTCACGGCTTCAGCGGTTCCGACGATCAGCGATTCGCTCAAAAGCTCCGTATTATCGGTTAAGATACCAAAATTGCCGGCGCTTTGTCCCATAAATGTTCCTTTTACGGTTTCATCCGGGATTTGAGTTCCCATAACCGCCGCGATAAGCTCGGGTATCAATTCCAAAGGAACGCCGAGAATCTCCAGCATTTTGCTCATATTGACTTTTTCGGTTTCTTCAACGGTTATGATTATTTCTTTAAATCCCGAAATCCATTCAACCCCGTCAAAATCGGATATATCCTCCGGTTTCCCGTTTAAAACTTTCGCAAGCAGCGTACTGCCTCCGCCATCAGCCGGTTTTACATTCGCCCCATTTGTATCATTCGCAGCCGGAACGGTTGTTTTTGTTCCGGAAGCCGGCGCGTTATTTACGGAATTATCGGAGCTGCCGCTCAGAGCGGCGTTGCTCTGCAAAAGGCTCAAAAACGAGATCATGCTGTCCGTATTCTGTTTTAAATTTTTGACCCCCGAAGTCAGCGCTTTGGTCTGCATACTTAAAATATTTACCGCATTGTTCATTTTCTCCCTCCTTTCTTAAGTTATTTTTTATATAAAAACCGCGCACGGCACGGCCGTTTATATCCTGAATTTAAATTTTATCTCGCTGCCGCGAATTTATTTGAAACAAATTCTTCTATGAATTTTTCCTGTTCTTTCCGTTCTTCCTTTACATGCGTTTTAAATTTCTGCTCTTTCAGTTTATCGAGCATTTTGGTGTCCTGCATCGCCCTGACCACAACGTCTGTCTGTTTTGCCACCAATTTATTCTGCTCTTCGATTTCTTTTGTTTTAAGCTCTATGCCGTAATCTATATTTTTCAAAAACATATGGTTTGAGCGCACATCATGCACAGTCACGCCGCTTTTTGATTTTTCTTCAAATTCTCTCGCTTTTGCCGTATACTCGCCGCGCAGAACGGACAGTTCCGCATTGAACATCTCCAGCCGCGCATTTAAACTCGCAAGCATGACTTTTTCGTTTTTTTCTGTGTTTTCCCGGTATTTTAAAACACTCTCGAGCTCGAATTTAAATCTTTTCATACCCAGCTTTCCCCGTTTTTTTTCATTTCAGAGCTTCTGTCATTATTTTAATTGTCTGCTGATAATTGAAGCTCTGCGTTATTTCCTGTTTTAAAAAGTCGTTGATCTTATCTATTTTATTGATAGCCTCGTCGACTCTCGGGTTTGTGCCTTTTTTATAAGCACCTATGTTTATCATATCTTCTTTATCGTAATATTCATTCATCAGATTCCGCATATCTCCCGCCAGTTTCATATGCTTATCATCGGTTATGTCCACCATAAGCCTGCTGATGCTGGCAAGAACGTCAATTGCCGGAAAATGGTTGCGCATCGCTATATCCCGCGAGAGCACTATATGTCCGTCAAGAATACTGCGGGCTGTGTCGGAAATGGGTTCGTTGACGTCATCCCCTTCAACCAGCACCGTATATATGCCGGTTATCGAGCCTTTTTCAAAACGTCCGGCTCTCTCGAGCAGTTTTGGGAACATACCGTACAGCGACGGCGTATATCCCCGCGCAATCGGAGGCTCCCCGATTGCGAGCCCTATATCGCGCTGCGCCATGGCGAACCGTGTGAGCGAGTCCATCATAAGCAGCACCTTCATGCCTTTATCGCGGAAATATTCCGCTATTGTCGTGGCTGTTAAGGGGCATTTGTTCCTCATCACCGCCGACTGGTCTCCCGTTGCGACCACCAAAACCGACCTCGCCATACCCGCCTCGCGCAGGTCCCGCTCAAGAAAGTCCCTGACCTCTCTTCCGCGCTCGCCCACAAGCGCTATAACATTTATATCAGCTTCAACGTTTCTCGCTATCAT
>Ga0099364_10013367_pt1 | contig 11025 bp, 12 predicted proteins | sample TergutTh196P3_FD_73070 | JGI IMG/M metagenome (GOLD analysis project Ga0099364, IMG submission 73070) | Microcerotermes parvus P3 segment gut microbial communities from Pointe-Noire, Republic of the Congo - Th196 P3 | ecosystem: Host-associated > Arthropoda: Insects > Digestive system > Gut ... | reverse complement strand
TAGGAAGCGACATAGACCAATCGCTCATTTTCCCTTATTTGCGCTGAAACATGAACCGCCTGCAAAAAAAGAAAAAGATATAAAAAAAACTTTTTCATCGCATCTATTTTGGTGAAGCGGTAAATTTCCTTTCGGCTATACGCGCTTTCTTGCCGGTTAATTGCTTGAAATAATAAATTCTGGCTCTACGAACCTTGCCGTACTTATTAACTTCGATTTTTTCGATAAAGGGCGACGCCAAAGGAAAAATCCTTTCCACGCCTATTTCACCCGACATTTTGCGCACCGTAAAGGTCGCCGTGTTGCTACTCTTGCCTTTGCGCTGAATTACAACGCCTCGGTACTGCTGGATACGCTCCTTGTTGCCTTCCTTAATTTTGTAAAACACGGTGATTGTGTCGCCGCTCCCAAATTCAGGAAAAACCTTTGAAACTCCATTTTGTTCTTGAACTAACTTTAACAAATCCATTGTTGGTCAATTATTTAATCGTATTTTTACTTTATTTTTTCAGCCCGCAAAGGTACGAATATTTTTTATATTACGAATTTTTTTTTGATTTTTTTTGATTTTTTTTAATTTTTTTTGAAAAAAATTTGTTTGTTCAAAAAAAAGCCTTACCTTTGCTTTTTTATTTGAAGTTAATGATTTTAATTTTTTCAAAAGACCAAACATAAAAATGTGCTGTTGTCTCAGGAAGTACAGGATTCCGGGATACCGGAGTTCTTTTTTTTTATTGCATCGTGTTAAAAAGTGAAATGATATGACAAAAGTTTCGTACGTAACAGAAGAAGGGCTTGCCAAGATGAAACGAGAGTTGGAGCAAATGATAAACGTTGAGCGTCCGGCTATTTCAAGGCAAATCGCAGAAGCCCGCGATAAGGGCGACCTTTCGGAAAATGCCGAATATGACGCCGCTAAGGAAGCGCAAGGTATACTTGAAGCCCGTATACACAAGTTGGAGGAAACCATCCGCCACAGCAGGATATTGGACGAATCGCGAGTAGATACGTCCAGTATTCAGATTCTCAACAAGGTTAAACTCAAAAACCTGAAAACCAATATAATAGTTGAGTATTTATTGGTTGCCGAGTCGGAAGCGAATCTGAAAGAAGGCAAAATAGCCATAACTACGCCTATCGGCAAAGGACTGATGGGTAAGAAAAAAGGCGATGTTACCGAAATACAGGTGCCGGCTGGAAGTTTGAAGTTCGAAATTCTTGATATCTCTCGTTAGTAGTGTTATGGCAAGCATTTTTTCAAAAATTGCAAGAGGCGAAATACCGAGCTACAAGATAGCCGAAAACGAAAAATTTTACGCTTTTTTGGATATCAACCCGTTAACGTCGGGGCATACGCTTGTAATTCCGAAGGAAGAAACCGATTATCTGTTCGATATCAGCGATGTAGAGTTGTGTGATTTCATGATTTTCGCGAAAAAAATTGCAACAGCAATAAAGAAAGCCGTCCCATGCAGGCGCGTGGGACTGGCTGTTATCGGTTTTGACGTGCCGCACGCGCATATACATCTCATACCGATGAATGGTATGCAGGATATTGATTTCAACCGCGACAGAGTAAAACTGACGTCGGAAGAATTTCAGGCTGTCGCCAACAGTATCGCCAAGTACATGGACTGAATTGTTCTGAAAAAACTTATTACCGTTTTCAATTATGAAATCATAAAAAAACAAACAAACATAAAGCCATTACAACCATCCCCGTAATAAGTCCTGAAATGGATATATGATGTTTGCCATATTCCTGTGCTGTGGGCAAAAGTTTGTCTACTGAAATGTACACCATAATTCCTGCTACGGCAGCCATAATAATCCCGTTTACCATAGGAGACCAGAACGGCGTCAGGAAAAAGTATGCAATCACAGCTCCAAGCGGCTCGGTCAGTCCTGAAAGGAACGACAGCCAAAAGGCTTTCCGTTTGTTGCCTGTAGCATGGTAGATAGGCACCGATACTACTATGCCTTCGGGAATGTTGTGTATGGCTATGGCAATGGTAATAGGTATGGCTACCGACAGTTCGTTGCTTATCGCAGTTGTGAAAGTGGCAACACCTTCGGGAAAGTTGTGGATAACTAACGACAACGCAACAATAATGCCCGTCCGGTACAGTACTTTTTGACGACTGCCGGGCATAGTCATATTTTCAACACTTTGCGTTCCATGGTGCGGATTGTTAGGCTCGGGTATCAGAAGGTCAATCAGCATAATCAGCCCCATTCCGCCGAAAAAGGCAAGTATCATGGCAAGTGTTCCAGTTTTTTCGCCAAGATGCAACACAAGATCTTCATTTGCCATTGGCAGCAAATCCATGAACGACACGTAAAGCATCACGCCAGCCGAAAATCCTAACGAGGCGCACAAAAATTTTGTGTTCGTGCGTTTGGCAAGAAGAGCTATCAAACTGCCGATGCCGGTAGCAAGACCGGCAATCATGGTCAGTCCGAACGCAAGTAAAACGGTATTTTCAAACATATCTTTTATTTTTATTATTATTTATCAAATCAATAACGGTTTTCAGCAATGGCATAGGTTTTATATCCTCCCGAAAGATTTTTGACTTCTGTAAACCCGCGCTGCAACAATATTTGAGACGCTAAATATCCCCGCAATCCGACTCCGCAATATACGTAAACAGGTTTGTTTGCAGGAATTTCGTTCAATCGTTCGCGCAGTTCGTCTAACGGAATATTTATCGAACCTTTAATGAATTGTCCTCCTGCTGTTTCTTGCGGAGTTCGTACATCTAAAACGGTTATTTCATCGGGATTTGCCGCTTGCATTTCCCGCCAGTGAACGACCGGCATACGTCCGTTTACGATGTTTCCCGCTACATATCCGGCAATAGCAACGGGGTCTTTTGCCGACGAAAAAGGCGGCGCGTAAGCATGTTCCAATTTCATCAGGTCAAAAACGCTTCCTCCCGATTTTATCATAAGGGAAATCTGGTCAATGCGTTTATCAACGCCGTCATAACCAACGCTTTGCGCTCCATACAGTTTTCCCGTTTCAGGATCGAAAGTCAACTTTATACTCAACGGCATGCTTTCCGGATAATATCCCGCGTGAGACGCCGAATGTGTATGCGAACTCTGATAGGGAACATTAAACTGTTTCAGGCGTTTTGCGGGCAAACCTGTTGTTGCAACCGCCAAATCAAATACCTTCGCAATTGCCGTCCCGATAGCGCCTTCATACTTTTCCGTATTGCCCCTCGCCATATTATCGGCAACCAAACGTCCCTGACGGTTGGCAGGATTGGCTAAATAGTTCAGCCACGGTTTGCCTGTCGCAGGATGTGGAAATTCAATGGCGTCGCCAACGGCATACACATCTTTTGCAGACGTTTCCAAATATTCGTTTACCCAAATGCCGCCTGTGTCGCCTATTTTCAGTCCGGCGGCTTTTGCTAACGATGTTTCGGGACGAACGCCGATAGAGAGAATGACAATATCGGCAGATATTTTTTGCCCGCTTTTCAGAAAGACGTTTATTTTCCCGTCTTTCCGCTCGAAACGTTCAACTGTTTGTTCCAAATAAAGACTAACTCCTTTTTGTAAAAGATGTTGATGAACATGGGCAGCCATAGAAAAATCAATAGGCGCCATCACTTGATTTGCCATTTCTACAATAGAAACTTCCGCTCCTGCATGGTGCATATTTTCAGCCATTTCAAGACCAATAAATCCGCCGCCGACCACAACCGCTTTTTTAACATTGCGCGAATCAAGCCATCGTTTGATACGGTCGGTATCCGCCACATCGCGCAAAGTAAAAATCCCTTCCGAATCTATTCCTTCCAACGGCGGTCTCACAGGCGATGCGCCGGGCGAAAGCAACAGTCTATCGTAGGTTTCGGTATATTCGCTGCCGTCCGTACGTCTGACTGTCACTGTCTTTCCAACAGTATCTATACCGACAGCCGTATTTTCAACCCGAACATCAATTTGAAACCGTTTTCCAAACGAGGCTGGCGTCTGCAAAAAGAGCCGGTTGCGGTTTTCGATGATTCCCCCGATATAATACGGTAATCCGCAATTGGCATACGAAATATATTTGCCTTTTTCTAACAGAATAATTTCGGCAAATTCGTCTATACGGCGGAGTCTTGCGGCTGCCGTGGCGCCTCCTGCAACGCCTCCTATAATTATATGTTTCATAACAATTCTGTTATTCATGGTTTTATATTCTAATACAGACCGATAATGTTTTTAATGTTTTATCACCGCAAAGGTAATGAAAATTTTTTATATTTTGAAAAAAAATGCATATAATGTTAAAAAAAGTTAAAATTCTCAAAGATATTTTCAAAGATATTATTTTTTTATATATCTTTGTCAGTTTTTTAGCGCATACATATTATAATGTATAATAGAACAATCATATAAATTATAGATTTTTTTCGCATATGGAACATAAACTCTATGATTTAGGTAAATTGCAGGAGATTGCCCAGGGCGATGAGGCGTTCGTTAATGAGATGGTCGTTACGTTTGTTGAAAATGTAACGGAGGATATTGAAAAGATTCAATCATTACGGGCGTTTGAGGAGTGGAAAGCCATTGGTGAGATTGCCCATCGGTTGGCGACAAGGTTTGCCTATTTGGATATTGACGGGCTGCAAGCGCTGTCGGCGGATATTGAAAAGGCAACGCTTATTTGTGAGTGTTTTGACGGTATTGCCGGAAAAACTGAACGCTTGTGCGATGAAACGACTTTGTTGCTTGAGCGTCTGAAAAATGATTTCGAACTTAATAGTGTATGAACTGAAATTTGTTGAATATGAAAATGTTGATATGCGATGATGACCCTATGACCATGCGAGCGCTGGAGTTTCAATTCAAAAAGGAAGGATTTGAAATACTCAAGGCGATGGACGGACGCGAGGCTTCGAGAATACTGAAAGAAACAGATGATATCGATGTGATGATTACAGACGTCTTCATGCCCTATGTCAATGGAATGGAACTTATTACGTATACGCGTACTATTTTGCACAGGATTTTTCCTATCATAATCGTTTCGCGGGTGAGCGTCAACGACAACGTTGAGCAGGCTATGGAATTGGGCGCTAACGCATACATTATCAAGCCTATCAATTTGGACGATATTTCTGCAAAAGTTAATAACTTGTTGAATATAAAGAATGAATAGAATATCAAAAGTTGTTATTATGTCCCTTGCGTTTTTGTTGACGACTGTTGCTGTGCAGGCGCAACAAATACCTAATGCCGATTCGCTGTTTTTGAAGGCGCGCGAGGCGGCGTTTAGCGACAGATGGGCGGAAGCAAGACAAATATGTCGCGAACTGCTGTCGTATTATCCTGTATATCACGACGCTACCATGTTGATAGGTCGCACCTACGCATGGGAACAGAAAGCAGATTCGGCGCGTATTACGGTTACGCCGTTACTTGCTATCGAACCCGACGGTTACGACATTTTGACCCTGCTTGCCGATAACGAAATATGGAGCAGAAACTACGACGAAGGCATAGCCATTATCGACAAGGCGTTGGTATACTATCCTTCCGACGAAGATTTTCTTTACAAAAAAGCAAACGCATACTACCTTAAAAATGACCTGTATAACGCAACCCTATCGCTTCACGCATTATTGAACATAAATCCCAATCATGAGCAGGGCAAAGAGTTGCAGAAAGCAATAAAGTTGCCGCAAATAGCGCTTTTGTATGACTTTGCCGAGATACAGACAAATGCAGGCAATTGGGCAGAAGCAATCAGATATTGTCGGCAGTTGCTCGCCGAAGACCCCGAACATTTTCCGACATTGTTGCTGATGGCGAATATTTACGCCTTCGATAACAAATTCGATTCGGCGCGTCATATCACCACAAGACTCTACAGCGACAACCGCGATAACTACGGACTGTTGGATTTGATGGTGAACATAGAGATATGGGATAATAAGTACAGAGCAGCCATGACGCAGGTAAACAGAGCGTTGGCAGCCTTTCCCGACGACCCTGAATTTCTCTACAAGAAAGCCCTGATTCAATATCTGCAAAAAGACTACAACGCAGCCCTGAAAACACTCGACCATCTGCTCGAAAACATTGACCCAGAACACGAAGAAGCAATAAAATTAAGAGATGAAATCCGAAAAGACCATCTTTACAAGGATTATGTATTCGTTGAAAATTATTACGATTATTCCAAAAAACCGTTTGTGAGTCACAAACTTGTAACCTCCGCCGGACTTGCCAAATGGACAAGATACGGAACGTATATCGGCAAGTTCAACACAGGATACGAATGGGGCAGAGAACAGATGCCGTACAGTTTGCCCGCTTATCAATTGGAAGTGGAAGCGTATCAAAATTTGTCCATCACGAATTATTTGTGGCTCAACCACGCATGGGCGCCCGGTAGCAGTCTTTTTCCAAATTACAGAGGCGGCTTTTTCCCAAATCACAGAGGCGGCGTAGAATTTTTTCAGCGTTTGCCACAAGGTTTGGAAGCGTCGTTAGGTTTGAGATACATGTATTGGGATGCATTGACAATGGTTTATACGGGGTCGCTTTCGTGGGTGAACGACCTTAACTATTGGAGTTACAGACTGTTTTTCAGTCCCGATAAGAGATATAACCTCACAAACATCATCACGTATCGCCGCTATTTCAGCAGCCGACCCGAATATTTTTATGTATTGGCAGGCTGGGGCAATTATAGCGACGAATTTATGCACTTTCGGGAAACGAACGAAGTGGAAAGCGGTCTTGGCGTTACGTGGTTAGTGCAAACGGGGATTCACAAGTTTATCACGCCGCGCTGGTTTTTCCTCGCATCAGTTGGATATACCCATGAAGGAAGAAACCGTTTTATGGCGCAGGCGGGCGTCAGATACTATTTTAATATGTTCAAATGATATATAAAAAATGATATTGATAAGAAAGATAGGATACATTATAATAATACTGCTGTTTTGTTTGCCAAACATACAGAATGTTGCGGCGGCTGCGCAACAGCAGGAAGATACGACGGAAACGGCTGTTGAACAGGTACATGATGAACAGCAAACCGAAGACGAACCCTCGTCTTTTATTGCAAGGTCATGGTCTTTGTTTGAACACAATCAGTATTTCCAAACAATTAAGGCTCTGCTCGTTATCAGTATTTGGTGTGTTATCGTTATGGTTATATTGTTGATTTGGATATTAATCAACCGAAACAGAATGATGTCGCGCGAAGTTGAAACGCAACGTCTGATGGAAGAGTTTGAAGGGCTTCTTTTCGACTATCTCACCAGCGAACGCAGCGAATCGGTCTACAAAAAAATTGCGCGAACGGCTCTCTCGGATTCAAATCGCGAAATACTTATCAATCAGATACGCGAATTGAGTAAAAGTATGACTATGAGCGCCGGAGTGAACGAAAAAGCCAGAGAACAGTTGCGCTATCTTTATACGCATCACCTGCATTTAGATCAGGATTCGATGCGAAAACTGTACAGTTCGAAATGGCATATACAGGTGAAAGGGTTCAGGGAGTTGGCTTTCATGGATATTACCGATGCAAACAACAAAATACAGCAAGCCCTGAAAAGCCGAAACGACATACTCCGCATGGAAGCGCAATTGGCGTTGCTGCGGCTTAACAAGGACGACCCATTCGGTTTCCTCGACCATCTTGTTCACCCGTTTTCACTCTGGGAACAACTCAATGTATACGAACTGATTGCAATACATAACCTTCCGATTCCGCAGTTTTCGCGATGGACTACTTCGCAAAATAAAACGGTAGTGATATTTTCTTTGCGTATGATTCAGGTCTTTAAGCAAAAACAGGCTGTGAACCATGTAATTGATTGTCTGGAACATGAAGATAAGGACGTTCGTCATGCAGCAATAACGGTGTGCGGCGAGATACAGTTGCGCGAAACATTTGCGCATCTGAAACATATCTACAAAAACGAAGATTACGAAAATTGTCTTGCGATAGTTCAGGCATTAGGCAAAATGCCCGATGAATCGATGCTCGGATTCCTGAAATTGGTACTCGACAAGGAAGACGACGTCGTTTTACAGATAGAATCGGCAAAGGCTATCAGCAGAATGGGCGAAGTGGGAATTGCCGCATTGGTAAAACTCATGAAATCAGAATATAAAAATTATCAAATCATAATACGACACGTTTTAGACAAAAGGATATTCTAATGGAACAAGTATTTTCAGACATATTTTTATTTATTATCAATAACGTCATTTTTATCCTGACGTGTTTCATCTTTGGCGTATATCTCGTTCTTACAGCCATTTCGGCAATTGCCCTGCGCGATTATCTGCGAAAAAACAGTTATGTAGATTATACATCTATATTATTGGCGCCTCTAACGCCGTCTATTTCGGTGATTGCGCCCGCATACAACGAAGAAAAAAGCATCGTGGAAAACATACGCGCATTGTTGTCGCTCTATTACAACAACTATGAAGTTATTGTTATAAACGACGGCAGTTCAGACAATACTTTGAAAGAGATGGTCAATTCGTATGACCTCGAACGCGTAAACTATTACTTTGATTATCAGATACCTTGCGAACGTATAAAAGGCGTTTACAAGTCGAAAAACGGCGCATTCAGAAAACTGACGGTGATAGACAAGGTAAACGGCGGTAAATCAGACGCTTTGAACGCAGGTATAAACATTTCAAAAAAGGAATTGGTTTGCTGCATCGACGTTGATTCAATCATGGAACCCGACGCACTGTTGAAGATGGTCAAGCCGTTCATGGAAGAAACGGAAAATAAGGTCGTCGGCGCGGGCGGAGTGATACGTATTGCGAACTCTTGCGTTGTTGAAGACGGTCAAATTCAGGAGATTAGACTTCCCGAAAGTTTTCTTCCGCGTATGCAGGTTCTGGAATATACGCGGTCTTTCCTTCTGGCGCGTATGGCTTGGAGCAGGCTCAACGGATTGCTGCTGATTTCGGGCGCATTAGGGCTGTTCGACAAGGATACGGTTATAAAGGCAGGAGGATACAGCACCAAAACGGTAGGCGAAGATATGGAATTGGTAGTGAGGCTGCGACGTTACATGGTAGAGCAGGGATTGCCCTACAAAGTGGTTTACATACCCGACCCGTTAGTATGGACGGAAGTGCCTGAAACCATGACCGTGCTTGGTCGCCAGCGTAACCGTTGGACACGCGGAACTTTGGAAGTACTGTTGACGCACCGAAAAATATGCTTCAACCCAAAGTATAAAACATTCGGTCTGTTTGGCTACCCATACTGGCTGCTGTTTGAATGGTTAGCGCCGATTCTCGAATTTTTCGGATACTGTTTTTTCATTTTCCTTCTGATAACAAGACAGATAAACTGGCCCTTCTTCCTGTTGCTGTTCGTTTTCGTCTATACGTTTGCCGTAATGTTGAGTACATGGGCGATTCTTTTTGAAGAGAAGACTTTCCACAAGTACAAAACACGCGGCGAAGTGTTACGTTTGCTGGGAACAGCCCTGCTTGAACCAATCTTTTTTCACCCGCTTACGGTATGGTGGTCGATACGCGGCAATATAGACTATATTCGCGGCGTCAGAAACTGGGGAAAACAGGAACGACAAGGCTTCAAAAAGGAACCAAAAGAAACAAGATTGCGCGAAGCAGAAACGGTTCATCAGATAAAAGCGGAACAAATTGCTGAAGAAAATAAAAATTCTTGAAAAATTTTGAACTTTTGGTATAATATTTGTAAACAATTTTAGTAAATTTTTAATTTAATAACAATCAATAAAAAAGATGACAAAAATAAAAGTAGGTATTAATGGTTTTGGTCGCATAGGACGTTTGGTTTTCCGTGCCGCCATGAAGAGGGACGACATTCAGATAGTAGCCATCAACGACTTGATAGACGTTGAGTACATGGCTTACATGCTTCGTTACGACACGATACATGGCAGGTTTGATGGTTCGGTGAGCGTCGTAGACGGCAAATTAGTAGTGAACGGCAATGCTATTCGCGTGACGGCGGAGAAGAATCCCGCCGACCTGAAATGGGGCGAAGTAGGCGCTGAATACGTTGTAGAATCGACAGGTTTGTTCCTCACGAAGGAATCATGTCAGGGACACATCAACGCGGGCGCAAAACGCGTAGTTATGTCGGCGCCGTCGAAAGATGATACTCCGATGTTCGTAATGGGTGTGAACAACACCACGTACAAGGGCGAGACTTTCGTATCGAACGCATCGTGTACAACCAACTGCCTTGCGCCATTAGCAAAGGTGATAAACGACAACTTCGGTATTGTTGAAGGTCTGATGACCACCGTACATGCAACAACAAATACCCAAAAGACCGTCGATGCGCCTTCAGCGAAAGATTGGCGCGGCGGACGCGCTGCAGCGGGAAATATTATCCCTTCATCAACAGGCGCCGCAAAAGCAGTAGGTAAAGTTATTCCGGCGCTCAACGGAAAACTGACAGGTATGGCATTCCGAATCCCAACGCTAAACGTGTCGGTAGTAGACCTGACGTGCCGTTTGGAAAAAGGCGCTTCTTACGATGACATAAAAGCAGCCATCAAAAAAGCCGCCGAAACAAACCTGAAAGGAATACTCGCATACACCGAAGACGAAGTAGTTTCAAGCGACTTCATCGGCGACGCGCATACATCCATCTTCGACGCCAAAGCAGGTATCTCACTAAACAACAATTTCGTGAAGTTAGTTTCCTGGTACGACAACGAATGGGGATACTCCGTCAAGGTACTCGAACTGATTGCGCATATGGCAACAGTGTAAATAAGAAAACTCCCGAAAAAAGGGAGTTTTTTTTTAGTTGGGGCTTTTTTCTTTATTATCAGGTTTCTAAAAAGCGTAATGCTGGGTCAATGTAAAAATCAGGTGGAGTAATAACAAAGTTTCAGCGCAATTTCACGTAATAGGAAAACCTAATTTTCAACCTAATTTTAGCAACAAAACGACCTCAGTAGCTGGTGATTAATACATAGAATCTTACCTAATTACCTAATTCTTATTACAATGAGGTAA
>Ga0099364_10013366_pt1 | contig 11025 bp, 9 predicted proteins | sample TergutTh196P3_FD_73070 | JGI IMG/M metagenome (GOLD analysis project Ga0099364, IMG submission 73070) | Microcerotermes parvus P3 segment gut microbial communities from Pointe-Noire, Republic of the Congo - Th196 P3 | ecosystem: Host-associated > Arthropoda: Insects > Digestive system > Gut ... | reverse complement strand
ACCGCCAAAATACATATTTTTACGATTTCTTTTTTTCTTTTCTTTTTTTCTTTTATTATTTCATTGTTTGGTAATGTTCAGAAATTCAAAATATTTAATGCGTGTAATATTTGAAGGTATTTTTGCCTAATAGTGCCGTGCATTCCTTTTTTTTCAAGGAAGTCAAAGGAGATCTTCGTTCGTGATGTTTATTTTTGATAGTTGCCGCAGTTATTTCCAAGATGGGTTCGATATGCTAAAAGAAGTTCTGTACAATCTTTCTTCCACCAATTTTCATCATTGAAAATTACGAGGGAGGTGCCTTTATATATATCAAGTTTCTAGTAGTACTAGAATGACGACCTCCTCTCCTCTTCCAGACACAGCTGATGTACCTTCCTTCAATACTCGCACAAAAACAATATGTCCTTTTTGTGCAGTGGGATGTTCTTTGTATCTTACGTGTTCAAATGGGATTGTGACTGGTGTGGAGCCTGATTTTCGCTCTCCTGTAAATGAAGGATGTATATGTATTAAAGGGGGGCATGCTTGGGAGTTCATCAATCGTGAGGACCGTATTCGCTCGCCCTTGGTTCGTATTGGGGATCGATTCATTCCAGTCTCTTGGGAAGAGGCGTATCGGTGTATTGCTGAGGGATTTGCTTCTTTTTCTGCAAATGAGATTATGCTTCTTGGATCTGGACTTTGCACAAATGAAGACAATTATGTGCTGCTGAAGTTTGCCAGAGAGGTGCTTGGATGTGAATTTGCATTAGATAAACAAAAAAAAGCACAAAATTTCGCACCACAGATGGCATTTTCAGAGATCTCATCCGCATCAGTCATTTTATCACTGTATGATAACATTCTTGAAGAGTATCCCCTTCTTTGGAGATATATCATCGAAGCACAAAAGAAAGAAGCTGTTTTTATCTCAGCAGATGTTCGCCTAACCTTGACAGGTCGTGCATCGGATCTTTTTTTACAGGCTTACCCCCTCCAAAGAGAAGAGATATTAAAAGCACTTGTGAACGGAGATGTTTCACTTGCAAAGCAGGCAGGGCTCTCAGAAGATCTTATTCAAAAAGCACATGATATGATCACAAAAGGAAGAAAAAAAGGCTCTGTTCTCGTGTTTGGGCCAGGGTACGATATCCCAGAGTATAAAGGATTCACCTTCTTTCCGACATTTCGAGAGTGCAATACTCATGGCTTTTTAGATATTTATGGAGTGCCCTCAACGGTAGTTCGTGATTCCTCTCACTGTTATGCTTTGTATATGATGGGAGGAAACCCTGTTGTATCTCATTTTAGCACAGGTGGTATCAAAAAGCATTTGAAACGTTTTTCCTTTGTAGTAATTCAGGATCTGTTTATAACCAAAGCAACGAGGCATGCAAATGTCATACTTCCTGCTGCTTCTTTTGCTGAGAAAAGTGGGACATTTACCAATATGGAAGGAAGAGTCCAGCAAATACACTCGATTCAATGTTCAAGTGCGTATGATTGGGCAAAACCTGATTGGAAAATAATATGTGAACTTGCACAGAGTATGGGATTTCGAGATATGTTTTCATACTCTTCTCCACAGGAGATTTTCGAAGAGATCCAAGAGAATGTCTCATTGTATGAAGGCATATCATGGAAAGATACGCAAAATCCAGGTGGGGCATTTACTGGGAAGGGCCAAAAGGAACATAAACCAATTTTTGAGAAAAAGGTTGAGAAAAAATCACTTCAAACTCCTGATTTGAGATATCCATTATGGCTTGCCACGGGAATTGGAATCTTGCACACTATGACACGAACAGGCCGTTCTCCTGGGCTCTTTAAAGAGGAGGGGTATATTATGATGCATAGTGATGATGCAAAAGAACGAGGAATTTATCAAGGAGATACGGCACGTGTTGTCTCACGGTATGGACAGATTGTCTGTGCTGTTCGCATAACAAGAGAGATTAAGCGAGGTGTGACATGGATGCCTGCATATTTTTCAAAAGCGAATCCATCTCTTCTGACAGGGAATTATACAACGGTTTGGGTATCGCGGTATGAGGAAAAATAGGCATGGATGTCAGCAAACAATACAGACATTCCGTTTTGCATCCTCATCATACACTGTTTTAATTGAAAGTCCATATAAACGGGAAAGCGTTTCTGCATTGAGTGCCTCCGCTGCAACACCAACATTGATTTTTCCTTCACGATCTAAAATCGCAACTTTATCGTTCAAGATGGTCGCGTGATCTGGATTGTGTGTGGTCATAATTACTCCATATCCCTCAGCAGCCAGTTCACGGATCATGTGCACGACCCGGTATTGATTTCCATAATCAAGATGTGCGGTAGGTTCATCCAGAAGAATCAACTGTGGCTGTTGTGCAAGAGCCCGTGCAATCGTTACCTGCTGACGTTCGCCGCCAGAGATTTCAGTATATATCTTATCACGAAGATGGGAGAGTTTCATTCTCTCCAGTGCGTTCTCGGCAATTTGGTAATCTTTGGCACTTGGTGTGGAGAACGCACCAATATATGGTGTGCGTCCCATGACGGTAAATTCGAGAACATTAAATGCATATGTGGGTGTATGTAGTTGAGGAACATATCCAATAATGCGAGCCACGTCACGGATCCCCATTTTCGCCATTGACTGCTTGTTAAATAAAATTTCTCCTGAACTCGGAGTAGCCAAATTAGAGAGACAATTAAGAAGTGTTGTTTTCCCAGCACCATTGGCACCAAGAATCGAGAGAATTTCTCCTTTATTCACCGAAAAACAGACATCATGAAATATTTGTCTGCTATTATAATAATTGAAGCTGAGGTTATTGACTTCTAAAATCATTGTACTCTCCTTCTTTCCTTGACTAAGATAAAGAAAAAGAACGGTGCACCAATAATGCCGGTTAAGATGCCAAGCCTGAGCTCAGCGGAGGTAATCGTACGGCACAGAATATCGATCACACACATAAAGACACTACCAAATATCATGGCGATAGGAAGCATCTTTTTATTGTCTGATCCGATTATGATACGTGCCGTGTGTGGAATGATCAGACCTACCCAGCTGATCGTGCCAGACAGGCAGACACTGCCTGCGGTAATCAATGTTGAGCAGATAACGAAAATACCTCTGGTGGTGCGAAGGTTGATCCCGAGTGTTTTTGCTTCATTATCGCTCAGTGAAAGCACATTGAGCCGAAAACGCATGAGAAGAATTACAATGGTAGGAATAACAATAGATGGCAAAACAGGGATTATTTGATCAATGGTGATTGTTGCAAATGAACCCATTGTCCAATATGTAATCTCAGCCAGTTGCGTATCTGTATCTGCAACAAACTTAATTATGTTCAGGATCGATGTCATCAGGCTGCCAATGATAATACCTGAAAGCACAAGAACGGTTGTGGATTCATTGCGGATCAGGCGTGGAAGGGAAATGGTAAGTGCCACTGCCACCAATCCTCCAACAAAGGCGAAAACTTGGATCATAGCACCTCCCAAGCTGAGAAGAATGGCACTCGCTGCTCCAACACAGGCCCCAGATGATATACCAAGGAGATCTGGAGATACGAGAGGATTTTTAAAAATACTCTGATAGACAGCACCAGAAAGTGCAAGCGCTGCACCAATAATAATGGCGGCAACTGTCCGCGGCAGTCGAAGATTCATAACAACCGCCTGATGGATATCTGGCCACGTTTGAGGTACCGAAAAAAACTTAGAGAGGAGAATATGGACCGTATCAGAAAACGGAACAGAATATCTCCCAATTGACAGTGAAAACACAAAAATCAATAGAAGCACAACGGCAGATAGCCACATAATTACCTGAAATTTGGATGTGTCAGTACGTTTTCTCCTTTGCAGGTCTGCCTCTTCGCCAATGGTGCAAATCTCAGCTGTTTTAGTATGTTTAGATTTCATTTTTTATTGCCATATAATTATCGTGGCCTGTTAACATTACCTTAAAATCCATGATTCGCTGTTTATTGATTCGCATTTATAGACGGGGATCTTCCCCTACGATGCCTTCACGTGGCAAAAATCCTGCCATTTCCTTATCAACTGCTAAAAACATGTCAATAAATTCTTTTGCTGCTTCTTTGTGGGTTGCTGTACGTGGTATTGTGAGTGCATGTGCTATAGGCGCTCCTATCACGGTATTTTTTTCATCTACAGAAAAATGTACCTTTGCGTATGTATCAGCAAATGTGGGATTTGAAAGATCCATCACCTCTGGAAGCTCTGCATGATCTATGCCTGATGACTTTGCACTAGAATAATACGTGAACTCATATGTTGCTTCTTTCAGATGGTCGAATATACTTGGATTTTTCTCCATTCCCATATGTCCAGGATGCTTCATGAGGAGATCTGTGAGACCTGGTTTGTGCAAATCAGCTAGCAGCATGGACATCACGGCACGATAGCCGCCAGGATCGGCGTAGGGATTATGGTGCTTAAACGTTGCATCTTTAGCAAGGAGTTTTTCTTCCCAGTTTCCAGCATGTATGCCTTCTCCAATTATAACCATCTTGTTTCCAGCCCATATGCGGTAGCCATTAGCATAGTTCGGCATCATCATGGTTTGAATAATAGTGTCATCAGCTGAGATCAAAACATCGCATGGTTCACCAGCAATGCAATCGCGAATGAGATTCACAGATCCTCCAGGAGTGACAATGGCTGGAAGCTCAGGATGGAGCGTATTCCACTTTTCTGAGACTTCTTTGATGAGATGAAAGGAAACGCCTGCACAAGAGATATGCAAGCGATATGGAGCTATCTGTGCAGCTGCTTCTGCGGCTACAACGGCTTTTTCCATCCGCACATCAGTCACTTTTTGGGAAAGAATGCCCAAAAAATTACGGAGCATCATGCTTTGTGCTTTGGTGTACTGTTCTCCATAGTATTTTGTAATCATCTCACCGCTCATACAGAGCAAGTAAAGATCAAAGATATCTTCAGGCGGTTTTCCAGGGGGTCCCCCATGCTTCATCCTTGGGGCACGACTTTTATGCATTTTAGAAAGGCACGGTATTTCACCCATCATCATGCCAGGTTCACCAAATTTTGGCATATTATACATATCCAAACGTGGTTCAAGTTGAGCAAGTGGTTTTCCTTTGAGAACTACACAAAATATGCCATTTTCAATATCAACTGGAGGCATACCTTTTGTACCTGCTTTTCGGTACACAATTTCTGGTTTCATTGCTTCGAGCAGCGCAATCAGGTCATCATCGTTGATATTCTGAAAAAGCGTCATACTCTTCATTTCTGGTAAAAAATCGTTGTAACTCATTGAAAAGTCCCCAAAAAAATGGTGCCTTGTACATTTAATTTAATTACTAAAAATATTAGACGAATGTGCACGAACAGATGAAACAGATTGTCCTCTCCTTCAGTAGAGGAAAACTCATCTGTTCTGTCATGTGCAGTTATTTTACATTGCCATATACAATTACTGAAATTGAATTTTCTGCTGTACCAGTAGAACTAACGCCGACCCAGATGATCAGCAGGTATCCCACGTTCCTGAGATTCCACGCCATCGGGGCTGAGACCATCAAGCATGTTTTCGGCTTGCTTTTTCGTGAGCGTAAAATCAGTGTAGGTTTCGTAGAAGTCTATGATTTCACTAATCATAAAGTCTCGGTCGATGCCATTATCAGCTGCTATTTCTGGCTGAATAACCATCAAGGCGTAGCTGATCTGGAGCTGACTTTCAAGACCGAAGCGATCCCAGTTGAAGCAAGCATATGGGTTTTTGTATACCCTGTCATTTTTGACAGCGGTCAAGTCTTTCCAGCCGTCGGTGGTTTCAATGGCATCCACTATAGCATGCTGCCAGACGCCTCCAACTATGATGACATCAGGATTTAGGTCAAATATTGCTTCGGCAGTGATATCCGTGCTCGCAACATCCATTAACCTTGTTCCATATATGCCACCTGCAGATTCCGTCCAATCGCTGAAGATGCTGTCTGCAGGCATTGTTGTCGTCATTGAATCGACTTGACCCGCGATATAAAATGTCACGGGGCGATCCTCTTCTGCAAGGTCATCTGTCAGACTTCGTACATTCGCGATCTTCTTTTCAGTCTCAGTGCACCAGGTGGTGAGTTTTTCTTGGTATTCACCGCCCAATATCTCTCCAACGATGGTATATGCCTCGGCCATGGTCTCATAATCGCTGAAATTGATATTGATCGCGGGAATGCCAACATCCCGAATTTGCTCTGCGAAACCTGACGAGGCAGTACTTGGATGGATAATGACTAAGTCGGGTTCCAGTTTGATAATTTCTTCAACGGATGGAGATGTACCACCAAGTTCTGCGATGTTCACAGCGTCAGGATAGAACAGATATACCCATTCATTTAGTGAGCCCGCGGAACCGATTCCAACAAGCAAGTCTCCAGCACCTAATGCAAAGAATGAGGACGTACCGGCTGGCCAAAGGTTAACGATTCTTTCTACCTCACCAGTAATAGTGACGGTATCTCCACTCATGTCTGTGACGGTGACTACTCTCTCAGAAGCATCTTCATCTGATGCAGGTGCTGCCACCGCAACTGATATACAAAGTGCTACGATCAATGTAATAGTAAGAATGTTTGATGAGAACTTTTTCATATTTACCAACTATTTATTTTTTAGTATTTTTGTAAATCTAAAATGGTGAACATTTGTGCTTTAAAAACAACTTCACCTAATCATTACATGTGGAACAACAAATATATAAACGATTCTATTTCAAGAAAAACCCTTATCAAAAATGAATCCAATTTCTACGTATATAATATATTAATATATTTAATATATTACATCGACAAATTGTGTATCTTTATCTGCGACAAATCGATATTTCGCACCCCGACCTAATTACCCCTTTTCTTTTTATCCTTTTTCCCTCCTGATTTGTTACATCTATGGCGTGTCCACCCTCATCAGTGCATCCCTCCTCTCTCGATCACCTTCATGTTCATGAGTCACCCCCCCTTTTCACCTCCCATGAGAATCCACGATCGATCGCTTCCGCTCTCGTTTCTCTTCCTCTCTTGTGTTGACGATTTTTTTTCTTGTTAGGAGTTACGCAAAGTTACGTAACTCCCCTTGCTAAACGAATTCTGGGTCAAATTTCACGACCCTCAGTACCTTCTCGAACTCTTTCTCCATTTCTGACTCCGTTACGTCTATTGTTGTCACTCCCTCCTTCAAAACCACCGTAAATTTGCCTAATATCTCAAGCATTGTTCGTGACGTTGGTCGAGTCACTGCTCTTCGCCCATTTCCCCATCTTGGTGGATTTTCCTCTTTCTGCAATTCACTGCGTGAAAGCACTCGTAATATCCCATGCAAAAGGGCTGCGAAATAGATGAGTGTCATCAACGCCTCAATTCGCTTTGCTTTCTCCAGAAAGATTGTTGCTGCCATCAAAGGCTGCTTCAAAATACTGAATTGACCTTCAACATTGCTCTGTCCTTTATAAGTCAGGAGGATGTCCCGACTTGATTTCACATCTGGAGCAATATTTGTGATGAGACAAAATGTCGATGCATTTTTAATTTTTTCCTCTATTTCTTCCTCTTTTCTTTTTATTCCCCATTTTACAATCTTCCATTTTATTATTTCTTCCAGTGGTTTTGGCACCTTCGGTGGTTTCCCTCGTGGCTTTTTATATGTGACTTCTTTGATGACCCCAAGCTCAGCCTCAAGCATCAGATGAGAACGAGATGCAAGGAATGACTCCATACCAACGACTGCATCATTCTCGCAAAAAAACTTTCTTTTACAGAGCTGAGTTATTTCTTTCTCCAGTTTCACTCTTTCCTTCTCAACTTCTCGCTCTATTTTCGCTCTCTTTTCCGTAGTCTTGTACACATGGACATACACATCAAATGTATAAACACTGGGCTGAATTGTGGTTGCATAATATACTGCCGCATCTTTTGACGGATAGTTGCAGCAAGTTCCTAATGATTTCCAGTCATTTTGTTTGTCTGCAATTTTCTTCATTCGTTCACTGAGTTTTCCACAAAAACTTTGAGGAACACGAGAAACAAAGGGAATGGAAGGTGCAACATTCATCAATGCAAGATAATTCTCCTTTGTCATGAATTTGGAATCTGCAACATAAGTATAGTTATGAAATTTGGAATCAAAGATTTCATGCAGGACTGCGATAATCATAGCATTCCAAGAAGTATCGGAATAGTTGCCGTCAAGAGGAAATGTAAAAAGGGCAAGACCATCTCCATCCGTGATCATTCCCGTTATGATCTGTTTTAAATTGGGTTGTTTGTCCTTGGAATAGCCATACGTGATGTGAATTGGGGGGATTTCATTTTCATTTTCGTCATCTTGAGAATAGGCTCCATAGAGAACGTGAGACGTTGTGTCAGAGTGCAAAATGTAATTTTCTGGAAGATGAAAGGTGGTTCGAACAGTTATGGCGAGATCGTGGAACAGCTTCGAACACCCATATGCAAAAATACGGTCTAAGAGGCGAGCGAACAAGTCATCGTTGAGTTCATCTGCTCGAATTTCCTGTTCAGTAATAGGATCAATCTTGTATCCAGTAAGGAGTTCAAGGTCCATTTTTGCGTACATGTGAGGAACTGCAAAGAGAGAGATACGTCTCTGTGAGGGGATAAAAGGGATGAGGATGAGGAGTTGAGCAAGAACACCAGGACTAAATTTACACTGAGTTGGATCCCAAGTGAGGCGACGATTAACATAATCAATGAAACCAAGACGATTCAAATAGTTCGCCATGATGACTAATGGAACAGGAGTTCTCTGTACATCACGGTCAGATTCTGAAAAAGAATAATGAAATGTTCGGGGAGAGGGAGAAGACGTCATATTTCAATCCATTTCAATCTCAATGTATAACTTTAGTAATATATATGGATTGTTACCATGAAATGGGAAAGGTGAGTTTTAAAAAAATTATATAAATGACAATCAGAAAGTATAAAATATATCAAACAAACAATCAATTAGAATATATATTTTATCAGTATTAAAATAGATTTTGAAAATAAGATATAGCACATGGACAGGGTGCGAAATATCAATTACAACTGATAACACTTTTTCTAGTTTAAATCGTATTTTTTGCTATTGCAATTAACATTTTTAAGAAATCACATTGAAATTTAAACAAATATCAGGTGTTATTCATGAATATCCATCTATGTAAGTGGGAAGATTTCTTGAGAAAGAAATCAGTTGTTATCTTAGCCACTACCCAAAAAAATGTATGGTAATTATCCTAATTACCGAGAAGTAAACAGACAGTACTTCACTGTCTGATGCTCTTGCAACTCTTGAATCACACGATTGACAATCTGTTTCTCAGGGTGAGGGAGGAGCTTAATTCTTTCAGATATATCTGCAAAGCTTTCAAATGGTCTTTTTTCTCGCAGTTCAATAATTTCCCACATTAGTTTTTTACCAATGCCAGGAAGGAGACTGAGCATATGTAACTTTGGAGTAATGGAGATAGACTTATTATAAAAATCTACATACTCAGATTCACGATCCATGACAATCTTCGTAAGCACAAAGGGAAGTTCCTGAACCGCACCACGACTTAAATCTTCATAAGAAATGCGCCGCATTACCCGCTCGATGTCTTTTCGCTCCCCTCCACCGATATACACGGAATTTCCAATTGAAATATTCAGATGCTTTGGCATGAGCTCAAGCAGCTTAAACTGCTCCACACCAATAGCTTGGACTAAAGGATCGCGCTTAAATGTGGGTCGTGCATCATCAGAACGACCCGTGAGAAGGATGTCGAGCACAACTGCATCGATCTCCTTTTTGTCTTTTCGCATGTATATCTCCTGATTATTCTGAATACTCTACTACTAAATCGATGATGTTGTCTATCTCTTCCGTTGTATGTGCAAAGCGATCCTTTCCAAAAATGGCACGGACCTCTTCGCGCGATTTTGGCAAGACATCAGCAATACGGTATGCAACGATGGGTGTAACGTTTTTAATCTCTGCAAGCTTCAAAACTAATTCAGAAGAACGCTCCGCTGTACCAGTTGATATGCGATTTATGTGCTCAATACTGCGTCGAAGCTCGTAATTCATATCTTTTTCACGATTTTGCCGTTCTGATTCTATTGCCTGTAGAATCTTTCGGATCTCAGGAACCGTGATTGGTTGCTCATCAATGATGCGTCGGATCTTCATGGCACCAAGACTTTAGTAGATCTGTGGGCGAAGGTGCTGAGGTCGTGAAATAACAGTTTTTTCCTTGTTTCCATCACGAATAGAAATAACCCATGCTCTTCCTCGTTTTCCAACGACAGTTCCAGTCAGCCCATGAAAACGTCGGCTTGGCATTCCCTTTTGTATGCTTGGTTCACACACAATATGAACTTTTTGTCCAGCTTCAAACTGCTGAATCACTCGAGTTACGGGAAGGACGCCTCTGCTTCTCAGATCTTTCTTAAACTTATACCGTGTCTTTTTTCGTGGGCCATTGTGATGTGCCATTTTACTGTTTCACCTCTTCGTGCGATATCGATTCAATTCCTTCGACATACACAACATCAAGTTCAGTAACTTGTGCTGGTTTTTGAAGGAGTTCGCTTAGACTTGGGCTTGTTCGCCCATTATCTCCAGATATTAGCTCTTTTATATACAGACCCGCTTCCCCAAGCACTGATATCTCATACTTATGCTCACTTTCTCCAAGCAAGCTCATCTCAAGCACGGTACGCTTGCGCACTTTGTCTGCTCTTCGATGCGATACTCTCTGCGGGGTGCGCTGATGTATTGTCGCGTTCTGTAACTCGTTTAGCGAACGTTGGAGTTCCTCTTTCGAAACAACCCCATCGATATCTACCAGAATCCTGTATCTTTTATGCCCTTTGTGGCTTTTAAGTATTTCCACCTCTGAACGCCGACTCCAGCTTAGTTGAGTTATCTGTACTCTCTTCTCTCCTGCCTCATTCACGGCTTTTTCGAGTTCTTCCAGCTCCACTGAGCGGATGAGGGGATTGTGGATCT
>Ga0099364_10013365_pt1 | contig 11025 bp, 10 predicted proteins | sample TergutTh196P3_FD_73070 | JGI IMG/M metagenome (GOLD analysis project Ga0099364, IMG submission 73070) | Microcerotermes parvus P3 segment gut microbial communities from Pointe-Noire, Republic of the Congo - Th196 P3 | ecosystem: Host-associated > Arthropoda: Insects > Digestive system > Gut ... | reverse complement strand
CGACATACCATACCAAGTCAGGCTCGTATAGTCATCGCAATATGAATTCTACGGCTATTATTTTCTAAAAGGATTCATTAGTGGGCTCCACTCAGCTAATTACGATATAACGCATATATTTATTGACAGCGTTCTGCAGATACTAGGCACCGAACTCGATGAAAAAACAGAAGATTTTCTGGAATGGTGCGAAGAGTTTGGTGAAGGTAAGAACGTGAGTTTCACCATAACAATCAGCGCTGACATCTCGCTAGCTACAGACAAGATTAAAAAATACTTCTAGTGGCCGGTAAAGCCTAAATGCAAATGACAATACAAACAGACAAAAAACCACAATTATTACTTCATTGTTGCTGCGCACCATGCGCAAGCTATGTTCTTGAGTACCTATCTCCGAAATTCGCGATAACGATCTATTATTATAACCCAAACATAAAACCATACGAAGAGTATGAGCATCGATTAGCAGAGATGCGCAAACTGATCGTACTCCGGGCGCCACTTGACACACTTGAGATCATAATACCCGAATATGAACCAGGCCGCTTTGATGAGATAGCAACACCATATATAACAGAACCCGAAGGTGGAGCGCGATGCAAAGAATGCTTTGCACTCAGGCTCGGAGCCACATCAAAGTACGCAAAAGAACAAGGTTTCGAGTACTTTACAACCACATTATCGGTAAGCCCTCATAAAAATGCAAAACAACTAAGCGAAGTCGGAAATGCACTCGCACAGGAATGCGGAATTAAGTATCTCGATGCAGACTTTAAAAAACATGATGGCTACAAACGCTCAATCGAGTTGTCAAAACAATATGGCTTATATAGGCAGCAATATTGCGGTTGCCTGCCACGAAAGGAATGATCGCAAAATCATGCGCACAAATGTGAGGAAAATTGCCTTCGCAGGCGTTGTTGCCGCTCTATATGCAACATTGACCGTTAGCGGTGCAGCAATAGCATACGGCCCCGTACAGTTACGTTTCGCCGAAGTGCTATGCATACTACCGTTCTTCTTCCCATTCTCAACCGTTGGCCTGTTCATAGGTTGTTTAATCGCAAACATTCTGAGTCCATATGGACTGCTCGATATTGCAGCCGGGTCATTTGCGACACTGATATCAGCATATTGCACAATGAGCATTGGCACAATTAATAAAGAGTCAACTCCCTTGAAAGCGTTGGCGTGTTTTCCTCCGGTAATCTTCAATGCTCTGATTATTGGTGCAGTCATCGCATGGTCAATGACTTCAGGAACAGATGCATTTTGGGCAGCGTTTGCAATAAATGGAATGCAAGTCGGGTTCGGTCAGCTTATAGTATTATATGCTCTAGGGCTCCCGCTGATGATATATTTGCCAAAAATAAGACTATTCACCATGCTAAACGAGCAATACTATTATAGTATCAGATAAATAAGGTATCAACTGCCTGTCCTGTCTGCCATTTAAATGTCCTGTCCGTTGACAGGAAATCGGTAGACAGGACAGGCAGAAAACAGACAGGAAACGAAGGTTACGCTGTGATATTGTAAGATGTCATTTATGCGGCTCAGAGCCGCTGAAAGGAATTTCCAACAATGAGAGTAAAAAAAGCAGTTATACCGGCTGCAGGACTCGGAACCAGGATGCTGCCGGCGACTAAAACAGTACCAAAGGAAATGCTGCCAATTGTTGACAAACCTGCAATTCAATATATCATTGAAGAAGCAGTCGCATCAGGCATTGAAGATATACTCGTCGTTACAAACAGAGCAAAATCCGCAATGGACGACTACTTTGACTATGCACCCGAACTTGAAGACAGCTTGTCGCTGGCGGGAAAATCACAGGAGCTCGAGGCTGTACGGCACCCTGCCGACATAGCAAACATATTCTATGTCAGGCAAAAGGAAACAAAAGGACTTGGTCATGCTGTGTGGCGGGCAAAGAGGTTTGTCGGAGACGAGCCTTTTGCAGTACTACTGGGTGACGATATAATGATGGCAAAGACACCGGTAACTAAACAACTGATTGATGCTGCCGAAAAATATGGTGCCGCTGCCGTTGGAACTCAGAGGGTAACAATTGAAGCAATAGCACGATATTCATCACTAAAAATCTCTCCTCTTGAAGACAGAATCTATAAAGTATCGGACATGAATGAAAAACCGACTCCTGAGGAAGCCTTTTCTGAGTATGCAATACTGGGTCGCTACGTCTTAACATCAGACATATTCGCATTTCTCGAAAAAACACCACCGGGTTACGGTGGTGAAATCCAGTTGACGGATGGTTTGCGATCTTTGTGTAAAGCCTCTAATATGGTCGCTGTTGACTTTGAAGGCAGAAGATATGACACGGGAAATCTTGCGGGTTATCTCGAAGCAACAATCGACTTTGCGCTGAAAGACCCATTGGTCGGATCAATGATAAGGGAACTTATAAAAGAGAAAGCAAAAACATTGTAACTCGGTGGTCTGAAAAACGTAGGACAGGAGCCTCTGCTCCTGTCCTTTGATGAAACCGCTGATAAGTGTCATTCTGAGCTTTAGCGAAGAATCTTTCTCTATAAAGTTCAGCAATACCAATGGTTAAGATCCTTCACTGCGTTCAGGATGACAAACTTTGGGTGCTTCAGAGGTTTTTACATAACCCCCACCATTTTATTTTGGTTTTTTATATATTTATATTAGCCGTTTGGCACCATGCCAAACACTGACATAATATGCACTATCTAACCGGCTGACAATAACACCGGTGGAATATGAAGATGCATGGACAAACTCATCGTCGCCGATATATATACCGACATGAGTAACTGAGCCGCCGCCGTTTGACGAAAAGAATACAAGGTCACCCGGAGACAAGTCCTGTTTAGCAACAGTCACGCCATTATTCGTATACTGATTTTGTGCAGTCCTGGAGACAGCTACATCGAAATACCTATAAACATATGTCACAAAACCCGAACAGTCGAAACCGGATGGCGATGTTCCACCCCAAACATAGCTTGAACCCAGGAAACCGAGAGCATAATGGACGATTTGCTGACCAAGCGGTAGATTTGCAGGAGGTGCAGTATATGATGTTCCTGACGCACCTGACGACGATGTAGTTGAGGACGATGCTCTTGTGCCATTGATAATAGTCATGTAATCTGAGCGTACATAACCAACATGACCTTCATGGCTGACTTTGTACCACCCATCATTAATACCAATAACGGTCATAACTGTGTCTTCTCGGTATGTGGCGAGGTAATCACTGGTGGTCGAAGGTCTAATGCGTATATTTACCTGGTCGCCGGTAATGCGACCAATTGCGCTGAAGTTCTCAGCAGTCAAAACATCTCTTAGATATGCTGTGTTAACATATCCCGTAACACCATGAAAATTGATGTAGTACCATTCACTGTCTGTTCGCTCGAGTATTACTACGATATCGCCTTCGGTAAGAGTCGCCATGACAGTGTATGTCATACCGGGTCCTGCGCGAAGGTTTAGGTTTGTCGTATCTACTGTAGCTGCGCCATAAGCAATCGAACCGGTAGCAGATGCACTGACACACGGAACCGATGTGATTATTGCAACCACGATAATAATTACTGCTAGTTTATGCAAGATTTTCACGAGAATAAGTATCCTTTCGAAACCTGACCGAGAGAAGAGGTCGTTAAAAAAGCCTTAATAAATAATAAATTCTACCCTGCCGCTAACGCTCGCTCGAGCCACACGGCAGCGACATCGATTGCCTCAAAGAAACTTGTCTTTTCGCTTTTTTTAACGATTCTGTCACGAGACTTCAAATCCGGGTCAGTCAGTTGGAGCTGAACTACGATACGGCTTGCTACGTTCAAGTCTTCGTGCTGCTTAGTGTCTATTACTTGCAGCATGATGATATATTTGTCCGCCATACTGCCATAATATATGAGGTTGTCTTTCCTGCGTAGCGGACGACCTCTATATTCGAGGATTTTGTTTACATCTACCGTCTCTGTAGCCATAGTGAACTCCAATCAAATTATAATTTATGTTTTTCGTCACATTTGGCAAAAGCAAACTCCGGTATAACATTTATTGACCGGAAATCGCTTTTACAAATTACTATATTATTGTATCTAAAATGTATCTAATTGCAAGAAAAAGATTATAAGAATTCTCAGTTTTTATTTTTAAAGTTACTAGTCACCCCCCACACCCATGTCATCCACTAATCTTTCAGCACTGTCATTCTGAGCTTTAGCGAAGAATCTTTCTGCACCGATTTTGCGGCATAAATAAGATTCTTCGGTCGCAAGCTCCCTCAGAATGACAAAGCTGTGTTTTTTATATTGAACTAGTCTTCCGCCAAGTATGACGAGACAAGCTCTTGCAATAGCTCGTCTCTGTCGAGCTTGCAAATCATGCTCCGTGCATTATTGTAGTTTGTGATATATGTGGGATCCTCAGAGAGGATATAGCCGACTATTTGGTTGACCGGATTATATCCTTTTATTACCAGCGCTTCGTAGACTGCTGATAGTATTTCATGAGTGTTTGTTCCACCGCTGATAACATTGAATTTTCTTGTGAAATTGTCCACTAGCGCGTCCTCCTGTTCGGAATATAATGATTACACAACAATCATTATATCAAAAATGAATACAGAGTAAAGCAAATAAGTGTTACAATTTAATGACAAATAATATACTTATGTCTGTTCAGGCGGGTTCTTCTTATTTGTTTTTATGGGTATAGGCGTAGGGCAGGGGCTCTGCTCCTGCCGATATATTTGGCATAGCCCGCAATTCACGGTTGGAGCAGAGCCCCAACCCTACAAGAAACGGTGATAAACACTAGAGAAAACAAGAGCATTGAACAGTTACAAATAATACTCATTCCTTGCCCGGAGGAAAAGGAAGGAGCGTAGACAAAGGATAACTAACATAACGACCATCAGCGCGGACACAAAGAACCTCAACATCAGGAGAAAACTCGCTGAGAAGCTGACGACACGAACCGCAAGGATAACAATACGAGTTACTCTCAGAAATAATCGCAATACGCTTGAAAACACGCTTCCCCGCAGACACCGCAGAAGCAATCGCCGCAGCCTCAGCGCACATAGAAGCACTCAACGCTGCATTTTCAATATTGCTCCCCATAAACACAGACCCATCTGAACACTCAACAGCAGCACCGGTCTTACTTCTGGAATAAGGAGAGTGCGAGTTCGCCATAGCATCAGCAGCCATTTCTATAAGAGCCCTATCAGTCATAGTAGTACCTCCTAAGGAATCATCGAATGATTAATCGTCCAGCTAGAGATATCGTGAAACACACCTGATTGGCTCGGACTAGCACCTGTAACAACACCAATTGGAGTATACACGACATATCTTTTATATAAAATAGGAACGAACGGCGCATTTAAGTCAATCGCATTACAAAGAGCCTCCGCAGCAATAGTCTCATCGAAATCATTATCAGCAGACATAAAAGCATCCATAAACGGAACATACAAATCGCTGCCGGTCAACCCATAATTCAAATGGCTATTCGGAAGAACTAGGAGCGAAATGTCAAAATCAGCGCCGATCACAATTTCACCATAATACATATCATATGTGCCTGAAGATATCTCGGCCATAAAAGCATCCCAATGCAGCTCTCGAACGATTATCTCAATCCCATATAGCCTTAAAGTATCCGCAATCAAATATGCTGTTTGAACCTTGTATGAATTTTCCAAGTTCACGATGAAATCAAGTGAAATCTCATAGTACCCACCATAACCGTTTGGATACTCGAGGTAAGAATCATTGTCGAAATCTTCGAGGCCTGCGCGTTCAAACAACACAGACATCGCAATGAGTGGGTCAACAACCGTCTGCTCCCACCCCGTGTCATAGTGAGTATAGGCAGGAGACAACGCCAAAGGTGCAGCCAGTGACTGTCCGGGCATGATGTTATCGACAATATGGGAACGATTTATCGAGTAACCAATTGCGCGTCTGACATCCGCGTCTCTTAATATAGTTGATCTGGCGTTAAACCCGATGAACTGGAGAGCAGTCGTATCATAATAACGCGCTTCGTTATGACGGTTGAGTATTATCGCATATGTGTCCGAAGGATCATCCCAGAGAAGACTCAGAACTCCGCCGTCAAATAACTCTGCCATTTCATTATCATTGCAAACAAACAGGCATATATACTCCAGTTGGAGCTTATCATACTCCCTATAATCAGCGAATCTGACCAAGAGGAACTCGTCGTCCTCGGACAAAATATACGGACCTGAACCTGCCGGGATTGGATCATCAATTGAACCCTGTTTAATGATTGGAATATCGAGTAGCTTAATAAAACGTCTATTTGCAGACTTCAACTCGATTGTGAGAGAAAAATCATCAATTAGCTCGACAGAACTGATTATTCTGAGTCGATTGACAAAACGTCCGGTTTGCATTGCGCATCTGATGGTATAGACAACATCATCCGCCGTTAGCATCGAACCATCGCTCATAGCAATGTTCTCTTTAATGTCAAAGCTATATGTAATCCAGTCTTCCGTTGACCAGTCCTCGCACAAAACTGTCTCAGCCTCAAGACGGCTTGTTAGCGTAAACAGAGGTTCATACAGCAATGATGAAATGACTATATTATCTCTGCTGAGGCTTGTTATCGGGTTTATAACGCTATCAGGATCATATCGAATCGTGAAATCCCCGGGGTTCGAAGGATTGCGGGTCGGTATCGCAGTCGGAGAAACATCTGGAAATTCCGGTGTTACTGCTCCTGTATCCGTTATTATAGGTTCATCGTCCAGGAAACACCCTTGCATCAGCAAAGGTATCAATAATATAATCACGATTATTCGTAATCGGAATCTTATGCGCATGGATAAGGTCCTTTCAAAATGCAATGAATTACGCATTACGGCCGCAGCAATCCTTATACTTCATCGGGAGACCGTTTGGACGTAGTTTCCCGCACGGGCATGGGTCATTACGGCCAATCTTCACGCTTTTCTTGACCGGTTGTTTCTTCACGGATGCATCGCCGCCTGCATTTTGAGCAGCATTGATATTTCTTGCAACGCCTTTCCTCTGAAGATTCTCCTCTTTCTTGACGCGGACAGTAAAGATTCTTCTTACGACTTCCTCTTTGATGCCTCCGATCATAGCCTCAAACATATCAAAACCATCGCGCTTGTACTCATCGACCGGGTTAATCTGGCCATAAGCGCGCAATCGAACGCTGTCTCGCAAGCCTTCCATCGCATCGATGTGCTCCATCCAGTACTCATCGACAACACGGAGCATAATCACGCGCTCAAGCTCGCGCATGATTGGTGTGGAGCTACCGGGAAGTGATCCAAGTTCCTTTTCCTTCGCGGCATATGTTGAAACCGCCTTCTCTTCAAGCAGACTTTCAAGCTCTTCCCTTATATACCCATCAGCAGGGAGTTTAACCTCGCCTTTCCGCAAAAACAATCCTTCAAGAGGAGTCAGAACCTCCGTGAGTTGTGCCTGCTCTGTCAATCTGTCTGAATCTGCATAGCCGATACCTACCGATGACTCAATGACCTCAGATATCATCGATTGAATGTTTTCTCTGATATCGTCCCCGTCAAGCACCTTTTGGCGCTGATTATATATTAACGTGCGCTGCTGATTCATAACATCGTCATATTCGAGGACGTTCTTTCGTGATTGGAAGTTGCGGCTCTCAACCCTGCGTTGAGCTGACTCAATTGCATTTGAAAGCATCTTCTTGTCAATCGGCATATCTTCCTCGAGTCCGAGCGTGTCCATCATCCCCATTATTCGCTCAGAGCCAAAAAGCCTCATAATATCATCTGTCAGCGCAATGTAGAATCTTGTCTCGCCCGGGTCTCCTTGCCGCCCGGAACGCCCTCTCAACTGATTGTCGATTCGTCTGGCTTCGTGACGTTCAGTACCAAGAATGAACAAACCTCCGCACCCTCTTACCTCATCGGCCTCTTTACTCGTGATTTTCTGATGTTTTTCCATGCTCTCGGTGAACATTTTACGAGCGGAGATAATCTCCTCGTCATCGGTCTCAGCATAACCTGTCGCCTCAGTGATCAGTTCATCAGAATATCCGGCTTTCTTCATGTCGTTTTTCGATAAGTATTCGGGATTGCCTCCAAGTTTGATGTCGGTTCCGCGCCCTGCCATGTTCGTGGCGATTGTGACGGCATTGACTTTGCCGGCTTGGGCGACAATTTCGGCTTCCTTGTCGTGCTGCTTTGCATTGAGGACATTATGGGGAATACCGCGCTTTTTGAGCATACTACTGAGCAGTTCGCTTTTTTCAATCGAAACCGTACCGACAAGGACAGGCTGGCCTTTTTTATGGCACTGCTCGATTTGATCGATAATAGCTCTATATTTTCCATTTTCATTCTTATATACGATGTCAGGATTGTCGATTCTGGCAAGTGGACGGTTTGTCGGTATCTCTATGATGTCCAGCTTATAAATCGCGCCAAACTCCTCCGCTTCAGTAAGTGCAGTACCGGTCATCCCCGACAGTTTTGCATACAGACGGAAGTAGTTCTGGAATGTTATCGTTGCGAGGGTTTTGCTCTCGCGGGCGACCTCCACGTGTTCCTTTGCTTCAATCGCCTGATGAAGGCCTTCTGAATAACGTCTGCCCAACATCAAACGCCCCGTAAACTCGTCAACGATGATGACTTCGCCGTCTTTCACGACATAATCGACATCCCTCTGCATTATGCCATTCGCTTTTAGAGCTTGGTTAATATGATGCGACAATGTGCTGTTTTCAAGATCGGCGAGGTTCTCAAGGGAGAAATGCCGCTCTGCTTTCTCAGTACCTCTCGCGGTCAACGTCGATGTTCGCGCTTTTTCATCAACGACATAATCAGCATCCAGAGTTTCGTCCTCTTGCGACTTTTCATCTATCGACGCATATACTACCTTCTTGAGCCTTGAGACAAACTCATTAACTTTGGTATACATATCTGTTGACTCATCGCCTTGCCCTGATATGATAAGAGGCGTTCTCGCTTCGTCAATGAGAATTGAGTCAACCTCATCGACGATTGCAAAAATATGTCCGCGCTGCACCATATCATGTTTATACAGCGCCATGTTGTCACGCAGATAGTCGAAACCCAGTTCATTGTTTGTGCCATATGTTATATCAGCGGCATATGCATCCCTTCGTTCATTGTTTGACAAGCCATGGACGATCAACCCAACACTCAGACCCATGAAACGGTGAATCTTCCCCATCCATTCGCTATCGCGTCGAGCAAGGTAGTCATTGACCGTGACAATGTGTACGCCTTTTCCGGTTAGAGCGTTCAAATATGCAGGCAAAACAGCAACAAGCGTCTTCCCTTCTCCGGTTTTCATCTCCGCAATTCGTCCTTGGTGGAGTACCAGCCCGCCGATTAGCTGAACATGATATGGTCGCTCCCCAAGCACGCGGTCACTAGCCTCTCGCACGGCAGCAAAAGCCTCGGGCAATATGTCGTCGAGCGTTTCACCATTTTTATATCGGTCTTTGAATTCATTGGTTTTTGCTTTCAGGTCGTTGTCTGAGAGAGCCCTGTATTCGTCTTCCAAATTTTCGATTCTATCGATAATGGGTGCCAACGCCTTGAGTTCGCGGTCGTTATGCGTCCCAAATACTTTTGAAATAACTTGCTTAATCATGTAAATGGTCATTCCTTTCATAACGGTACGTTGATTAAAGCATTTCGCAAATCATTATTCGTATTATAATGTAAACATACTACATATTCAAGTCATATATTTTATAAGGAGTATATTTGTTACAAGTCACCAGAGTCTCCCTGTCTTGTCATTCTGAGGGAGCTTGCGACCGAAGAATCTTACTCTTATGTAATCCCGCACAGAAAGATTCTTCGTTTCACTCAGAATGACAGCCGTGAAGAAGTATGGATGACATGGGAGTGAACAGTTATATAATTGTCTTTGGGTAGCTTTTGTGAAAAAACTAACCCTGCACAAATTCTATAAATCATGTAATATAAATTGCAGAAGAAATAAAATTATGTTACCATATTAACCATCATGGTGGGAGGAGCAAATGATCGGAACAAAAAAATACCTGCAACCAAAAGACATGCTCCTAAACGCAGTGCATGACCTCGCAGAACTGCAAAAAGGCAAAACGGAATTGTGCGACACATCGCATGGCCTGGTAAACCTAACCGTAACGATGTATGGCGAAGAAATAAACTACGAATTCTCCGTGGCTGACATAGGAAGCAACCGAAGCGAAGTAAATATAACTCTAAACGGCGAACACCCAAATAAGAAACGACTAATATACAATGAGTTCGCACTGCTTGATTATGTTATGATAGACAGAGCAAGAGCAGACCTTACGGAAGTAATCTTACTCGAAACATATAGTAACAAAAAAAGTTGTGAAGAGATGTGAAACGACATGCATGAACAAAGCCGCAGTGTCATAAACATACACGCAATCAAAAAACAAAACCTACCCTACATATTCATATGGGTGGTATATTACGCATGGGTCATAGCATTTACAACATGGTGGACGACACAACCAAAAAGCAATGGATCCGCATATGGATATGACTTTCGTATAGTGGTTCATATAATAAACCTGATATCATCAGCAATCTGCGTATGCATATTTAAGAAAGAACGATATGCATTCACAGCGCGAATCGGAGCACCATCCGTAATAATATCATTAGCAGTCTATTTTTTAGCACCAACGCAGCAGATAGCAACCATATTTGGAGTAATATTTGCAATATCGCTGGGCTGTGTAAATATAAGCATACTGATACCGTTCACATTCATACTAAACAACACGGAAAAACTCTTATCCGTTGTCGCCAGTCATATACTATGTAACGGCATAACACTCTTCATAAACCGCCTGTCTATTAGCCGAGGAACAGAGGCAATTTTATCAGCCGTCATTCTCGTCATTGCATTATCCGCCGTCCTGTTTTTTCCACGCAGCAGCAATCTCGACAAAACAAGCTCCGCAGCA
>Ga0099364_10013364_pt1 | contig 11025 bp, 13 predicted proteins | sample TergutTh196P3_FD_73070 | JGI IMG/M metagenome (GOLD analysis project Ga0099364, IMG submission 73070) | Microcerotermes parvus P3 segment gut microbial communities from Pointe-Noire, Republic of the Congo - Th196 P3 | ecosystem: Host-associated > Arthropoda: Insects > Digestive system > Gut ... | reverse complement strand
ACCTTTCTTGCGAAGTGTGTCCCAAAGCACGATTCTGTCGTCCTTATTGTGCTTCCAATGCCGCATTATTAGGGCTTTTTCTTCTTCTGTATGTTGTTTTGGGTGACTGTGCGGACGGTGGCTTTTGTCTACCAGACATTTCCAGTTTCCGTCGTATTTTGCGCGCCATTCATAGATGGCGTTTCGGCTTCGCCTAAAGCGATTTGCCGCCCGCGTAACACCGTGTTTGTACGAATATCGAATTACACGTTGACGGTACCGCGCTTCTGATGTTATACTGTTCATGGTGAATACAGCTCCTTTATACATGGTTCGGTTTAGTTGCTTTACCATTGTATCACAGGCTCGCTGTGTTTACCTTTTTATCTGTCACCCATCAATTGTATCATAACAATCCACGCTTTACGAACATTAACAACTGAATCGTTAGCGGTATTGATACCGTTCCGCGCTCAAGAAATCAATCACAGCGGCGGCGTGTATCAAGGCGTGAACGTGATTAACAAGAATCCCATTTTCGTCAACCGTAAAAATCTTCTGAACGGAAATGGCTTTATTTTTGGTGTTCCAGGAAGCGGTAAATCCATGTATGCGAAACGTGAGGAAGTGTCGATTCTGCTCTCAGACCCTAACGCTGATGTGATTCTGATCGACCCGGAGCGAGAATATACACCGCTTGTTAATGCGTTTGGCGGCGAGATTATCCGTATTTCCGCCACTTCTAACAACCACATCAACGCAATGGATATTAACAGCGAATACGGCGATGGAGCAAATCCCGTTATTTTGAAATCAGAATTTATTTTGTCATTATGCGAACAGCTTATCGGCGGCACGAGTTTGGGGGCAAAACAGAAGTCCCTCATAGACCGTTGTACCGGGATTGTTTACAAGAACTATATCGCAAAGGATTTTACCGGAAAAGTGCCGACTTTGCGTGATTTTCGTGAAGAATTATTGCGGCAAACTGAACCGGAAGCAAAGGAAATAGCCCTTGCTCTCGAGCTTTTCACAAACGGCTCACTTGACACTTTCGCCAACGAAATCAACGTGGATGTTGACAGCAGGCTGATTTGTTATGATATTTTGGATTTAGGCAAGCAATTACAATCAATCGGTATGCTTGTAGTTTTGGATAATATTTTCAACAGAATCACGGCTAACCGTACTAAAGGACGGACAACGTATATATTTATTGACGAGATTTATTTGCTTTTTCAACATGAATATTCGGCAAATTTCCTGTTTACGCTTTGGAAACGTGTGCGGAAATACGGTGCGTTTTGTACGGGCATAACGCAGAATGTGGACGATATGCTCCAGTCGCACACCGCCCGCACAATGCTTGCCAACAGCGAGTTTATCGTCATGCTCAACCAAGCCAGTACCGACCGGATTAAGTTGGCGGAACTGCTGAACATTTCCGAATTGCAGATGAATTATATCACCAATGTGGACGCGGGTTGCGGGTTGATTAAGGTGGGTTCGGCGCTAATCCCATTCCAAGATAGGATGAATCGAAATACCAAAATCTACCGTTTGGCAAGTACAAAACCCGGTGAAACCTTTGTGGAAGAGTGATTTATAAATCAAAATAATCGCGGCAGACGTTCAATATTTTTTCCCTCACATTTGGGTCGTTTATTGCTCCGGCTAAATTTGTTAAACGGTTGTGAGATACCGTCCTTATTTGTTGGAGCATGGCGACTGATTTTTTAGGAAGCCCGGTATTTTCTGTTTCGAGCAGTATTTCCGTAGGATAAATTTTGTCGCTCGGTTTGACGGAGGATAAAGGCAATACGGTAGAAACGGGCAGATGGTGGTTTACCGCATCGGTTGATATAACAAGAACCGGGCGTGTTCCTCTCTGCTCGCTTCCCACCGTCGGGTCAAGATTACAAAAGTATATTTCCCATTTGTTTACCATTTCCCCGCCCCCTCGCTGTCAACAACGCTAAAATCCTCCGAACATTGCATAGTACGGTCGAGGAACGATTGGTCCCGCCCTGCGTCCTTCAACAACGCTTCATACTGTGCTTTTTTGCGGTTTTTCAAATATTCGCGCAGAGCTTCATTGATAGCGGAATTGACTGACGGAATAGTTTTTTCTCTTGCCATTTCTTTTAATTCGTAAACAAAATTCTCCGGCAATGTTGCGGTATATCGAATCGTGTTCATAAGCTCACCTCTCATTTTTTATTTTCTATCTTAGTATACCACAAATACATCGAATATGTCAATACTTATTGATTCAATATTTGATGTATATTTTTGATGCATTACGAAAGGAGGTCAACCATGCCAAAGGGTATCAAAACCCGTGAAATTATCAAGGACATTAAGGTTCTCGACAAGGCGGCCGATGTGTCCGAGCGTTCTAAAAACGCTTTCATCAAATCCAAAGACAGTGCGGAAGAAACGCAGCAGTCCCGGCATAGTTCGCCGTCCGAATACGCCGCCGACACCTACACGGACAAAACCAGAGCGGCGGCGGTCGAGGCGGCGCACGTCGTGAAGAATCGGCTGAAAAATCCGCATCAGAAAGTGCAGGACAATCTTGAAAAAGCCAAGAATCACTTTAGTGATGCGAAAAAACAACTGCCCAAAGAACGGCAGCGGGCGGCTGAACAGGCGAAAAAGACGGCTGATAACGCCAAAAAGACCGCCGATACTCTGGGCGACAAGGCGAAACAGGCTCAAAAAACCGCCGATAATGCGAAAAAATCGCTGTCCGAAGCCAAACGTACCCTGCAACAAACCCGGCAAGTTGGGAGGCAGACGGTTCAGACCGCTAAGAGAGCCGAAAAAGGCGTAAAAACTACCGGCAAGGGGGTCAAAGCCACCGGCAAAGGCACAATTAAGGCGGTGAAAAAGTCGGTTAAGACCGCCGAAAAATCCGCAAAAGTCGCTGTTAAGACAGCGAAAACTACCGCCAAAACTGCAAAAGCCTCGGCGAAGGCGGCGGCAAAAGCGGCGGTCGCAGCGAAAAAGGCGAGTATTGCCGCCACAAAAGCCGCAATCGCAGCGACAAAAGCGGCTGTCAAGACCACCATTGCGCTGGTCAAAGCCGCCATCGCCGCTATAAAAGGGCTTATCGCTCTGATTGCGGCGGGCGGCTGGATTGTCGTGCTGATTATCGTGATAATTTGCCTTATTGGGTTGCTTGTCGGCTCGATTTTTGGAATATTTTTCTCCGGCGAGGACAGCGGCGGCGGGCGAATGATGCCCGATGTTGTGGCGGAACTGACCACCGAATTTTACGCACAGGCAGACGAAATCATCAGCAAAAATAAGCACGATATTCTCGATATGGACACGATGGCAATCGACTGGCCGGAGATTCTGGCGGTCTATGCCGTCAAAGTCAACACCGACCCGGATAATCCCGCTGAAGTCGTCACGCTGGACGACGGCAAAGTGGCTCGGCTACGGGAAATTTTGAACGATACCGTGTCCCTGTCCTACTCCACAAGCACACGGCAGCAGGAGCGAACGGTCACAGGCGACGACGGCAGCGAAACCAGCGAAACAGTGACGATTACAACGCTCACGATTAGTTTTAGCCATAAAACCGTCGATGAAATGACGGCGAAATATGGGTTCAGTAAATCGCAGAAAGAACAAGTTCAGGAACTTCTTGACCCGCAGTACGGCGACCTTTGGGCGGCTCTGCTCGGCGGTTATACCTCCGGAAGCGGTGAAATGGGAACGCCGGACGGCTCCCGCTTCCCGCTCGGAATCTTCTCATGGTCGATGGGCGAGGGGTTCGGCGTTAATTCCACGTTTGGATACCGCAAAGACCCGTTCACAGGCGAAACCAAATATCACAGCGGCATCGACATTCCGGCACCAGCGGCAACGCCGATATTTGCGGCGGCGGACGGAGTTGTAACAGCCGCCAATTCCACCGATTCGTGGGGCGGAGGGTTCGGCTACTTCGTGCGTGTCGAGCATGAGGGCGGCTATTCCACTTTGTATGCGCATTGCTCCCGAATTGCCGTCAAACGAGGTCAGGAAGTGAAACAGGGCGAGGTGATTGGGTATGTTGGAACAACCGGGCGAAGCACCGGGAATCATAATGTGAAGAAAAATGAAATGCGAAGTTTTGCGGTATAACGCCCCATGTTAAAATAAACTGCCTTGAAAAACTTCGCATAATATTCCAAAATATTAAAGGGCTGAATTTCAGCCTACTAATATTTGGGAGGTCACTAATTGTGAAAAACAGAAGAAATCCATCGTTTTTGCCGATTGAAAATATGATTAATCGGCAAGCAATTCCCCAAACGCCGCTGGAGGAATTGGTTAAAAAGTCCTATGAGCGGCTACAAGAGTTGGAATACGCAACTCAAACACTTCGCCGGTATCGGTGCGTATGGAATCAACTCATAAAATACGCGATGGAAGAAAATCAGACGGAGTTCAACCAAACATTTGGGTTGCAGTTTTTGAAAGATTCATACTCAATAGAAATTTGGCAGACAGAACCAATTACGTCAACAAGGCGTGAATTGATACGAGCCATACAGGTTCTTTCTGATATGCAGCTTCACGGTTGGATAAGGAAAAGACGACAAGCCAAATCATGGGAGTATCCTGAACAATTCCGTGTGCTGTTTACCGAGGTGGAGGCGGCGATAGAAAAGAAAGGCTACAGCGTCCGCTGTCGGCGGTGCATCAAAAGCCATTGTCACCAACTTGCCGGTTATCTTAACGACAGGGGTGTTCGGAGCTTTTCTGATGTTAACGATTATCATGTTCAAAAGTTCATACTCACCCTTGCGCCATATGCGAAAGCCACTATTGAAAACGTCTTGTTTTCCCTGAAAATTATCTTCACCTATGCTTATGAAAACGGCTATCATATTGAAAATCTGAGCACGCTCTGTCCCAAAGTGAAACGTCTGAAAAAATCAAATATCCCATCGGCGTTCACACAAAATGAGGTAAGCACGCTTCTCGCATCTGTGGATCGCGGAAACCCAGTCGGCAAACGGGATTATGCGGTTTTAATGCTCGCAGCGCACATGGGGCTTCGTGCCGGCGAGATCCGGACGCTACGGTTTGAAAATATCAAATGGGAAACAAATCGAATTGAATTTATCCAGCCGAAAACGCAGAATCAGGTGAGTTTACCGCTTTTGCCGGACGTTGGGTGGGCGATTATCGACTACATCCGGTACGACAGACCGCAGGCCTCCGTGTCAAAAGAAGTTTTTGTACGTCATCTCGCGCCATATGATGCTTACGGCAACGATAACAATTTTACTCATGTTATCGGGAAATATCTCCGTGAGGCAAAAATCAAGATTCCGCATGGGAAACATCACGGTCTGCACTCCCTCCGGCACAGCTTGGCGAGCGCGTTGCTGGAAAACAATACGCCGCTGTCTACCATTTCTGAAATCATCGGGCACGTCAACACTGAGACCACGAATATTTATCTGAAAATCGATCTTGCCCATTTGAAGGAGTGCGCTCTGGAGGTGGATTATGTCGGATAAAAAGTTTACAGGACCGTTTGCGGTGCTGTGTGAAGATTTCATTTCGCAAAAACGCGCTGTCGGCTGTTGCTACAAGGAAGAAGCCCGTACTCTTTGGCATTTTGATTAATACGCAGCGCAAAAAGGCGCACTCGGCAAAAATCTTTCAAAAGAACTTGTAACAGACTGGGCGGAAAAATCTCCGCATGAATCAGATAAAAGCTGGCGAAACCGATTGGGTGTTGTCCGCGTATTTGCTGGTTATCTTGGCTCCGTCGGCATTGAGGCATATACAGTCCCGCCGCTGAAACGGCATGCGTCTACCCCATATACCCCATATATCCCATATATTTATACAGACGAGGAACTGCGCCGGTTGTTTGAAGCCGCGGACAAAATGGAATATGCGCCGACTTCCCCATATATTCATATTGTTTTTCCCGTACTGATTCGGATGCTGTATGGCTGCGGACTGCGAATTTCCGAGGCGTACAATCTGTGTGTCCGTGATGTTGACTTGGGAAACGGTGTTTTAACCATTTGGAAATCTAAAAATGATAACAGCCGGCTGACGCCGATGTCGGAATCTTTGATCGCCATGTGCAAAGACTACACCCGAAAAATGCCGGAGCCGGAGAGCGATGATGCACCATTTTTCCCCAAACGCTTTGGGGACGCTTACGGGCAAAGGGGGTTGTATCGTCAGTTCCGAATCCTGCTGAAAAAAGCCGGGATTTCATATGGCGGCCGCGGCAACGAGCCCCGGATTCACGATTTTTGGCATACCTTTGCGGTTCACGCCATGCGGCAACTGGTCAAGAACGGCAGGGATTTGTATATTACGTCTCCGATTCTATCCGCTTACCTCGGACACAAATCGCTTTCAGCGACACAAAAATATTTGCGGCTTACGCCGGATATTTACCCGGATATTGTGCAGAAATTTGAGACACGGTTTGGAGGTGTTGTGCCGGAGGTGCTGTATGAAGCCGACTGACTTCGCCTATTATCTGTCGAATATTTAGGCGGCCATCTTGTGGGACAGCAGAATTTCAGCACCAATACCGTCGATTCATACCGTGACACTTTTAAGCTGTTTCTTTTCTTTTTCAAAGAGAAAAAGGGCATAAAGGCTGAAAAGGTATCCATCGGGCAATTTACAAAGCCGCTGATCAATGAGTTTCTCAAATGGCTTAAAACAGATCGCGGATGCGGCGAGTCAACGGTTCAGCAGCGGCTTACTGTCATTCGTAATTTCTTTGCGTTTTTACAAGGAGAATCCCCTGAACATTTGCTACTGTGCCAAGACATCATGAGCATTAAAATCAAGAAAAAGCCGACCGCAGCACCGCTCAATTATCTGACCTATGAGGGTATCCAAGGCGTTCTCTCTCAGCCGGGGATCAGCGTAACCGGCAAGGCCGCCGGGATTTGACTATGCTGACGCTTTTGTATGATTCCGGTGCACGGGTGCAGGAACTGGCGGATATTCGAGTCCGGGATTTGCGCTTGGATTTACCCGCTGGTGTCAATCTTTTCGGCAAAGGCTCAAAATGGCGGCATGTTCCGTTGATGAAGCCTACCGCAGATCTGTTGCAGATTTATTTGGACGAGCGCAGGCTATTGGGATCTGAAAGCGCAGATTATCCGCTTTTCACTAATCACAGTGGCCACAAGCTAAACCGCGCGGGAATCGCCTATACCGTTAAAAAATATGCGAATGCTGCTCGGCTGACCGGTCCCGCACATATCCCGGCCATTGTCACGCCGCATGTTTTTCGTCACAGCAAGGCCATGCACTTGCTACAATCCGGAGTTGATCTGATTTATATCCGTGATATTTTAGGGCACGCGGATGTGAAAACCACGGAAATTTACGCAAGAATCGACTCGGATGCAAAGCGAAAGGCTCTCGAAGGTGTTTATTTGACTGCACCGCCGTCCGCATCCCGTCCGTCATGGACAGAGGACGATGTTGTAATGAAGATGCTTCGTGACCTTGAGTAGCGGAATGTTATGCGAAGTTTTTCAAGGCAGTTTACTTTAACATGGGGCGTTATACCGCAAAACTTCGCATTTCATTTTTCTTCACATTATGATTCTTATGTTAATCTTCACATAAGTATCATCTCCATCTCGGCATGAGAAGAAGCGGAACAACAGCAAATCTTGACCCCCACGCTTATACCTACAGTTTACCGGCATCAACGGCAACTGTAACGCCACAGCCTAAAGCAGCTGCTTCTACTTCTACATCAAAAGCAAAAACATACAAGGTTGTGACAAAATTAAGAGGATTTACTACAGCGGACGATGCGTTAAACAACAAAAATCCAAAAACAACAGTAAACGCAGGTACATATTTTGTATTTAACGAGAGAAACGCAGCAATTAACGTAAGCACTAAGCAGGGAACAGCAGGGAGTTGGATTAATGCAAGTTTGAACAAAATAGCAAATACAGCAGCATCAAACACAACTACCTCTGCTATAAAAGCGGGCGACAAAGTTAGGATTAATCCCGGTGCAGTCTATGGCGGTTTATCTTCTGCCCGAGGGAAGAAAATCCCTGACAGCGTGATTTCCGGAAGGCGATATACCGTCGTTAGAATCCAAACTAACAATAAAGTATCTGAAGCATTACTCAATGAAATAAATTCATGGGTAGCGGTGAGAAATTTAAATAAAAAATAATAAATAATAAATAAAAAATATTTTAATGATTTATTATTTGTAATTTGTAATTTGTAATTTATTATTTTACAAAGCGGGGTGGTTTTTTGAGTGAGTTTTTTACATGGGAAAGTTTAGCAACTCTTGGCGGTGCGAGTGTTGCGACGAGCGTTATTACACAGTTTTTTAAGAAAAAGGGTATATTTTCAAAAATCCCGACACAGATATTTTCATACATTATCGCTCTTGTTATATTAGCAGCAGCAATAACGATAACAGGAAATATTGGAGGGGTTAGGGAAATTTTGATTATTCCGTTTAACGCTGTTTTAGTATCATTGACGGCTAACGGTGAGTTTTCCGCAGTGAAAAAATTTAAAGATTGCACGGTTGAATGATATAAATTTATAAACATAAAAAGCTCCTTTATTTCGTGAAAAATGGGAGCTTTTTGTGCATTTCTCAGTTGACAGAAGGTTTTTGGTTTGATATATTATAATCAACGAAAAGATATTATATGAATGGTGTTATTATTTTACACTATTGAAATTGCCTAATAAAACTTATGATGTGCTATTTCTATTATAATTTTATAATAGCGGATTTCCATTCATATAGAATGAACGAATTGAAACCCTGCGCAATTAAACCTTAATAAAAATCCAAAATATCTTTTCTTTATTATTTATTATTTCCAACTTGTCTGGGAAAGGATGCCGTATGGAAAATAAAAAAAGCAGAATCTTATACCTAAAATATTTACTCGAAAAGCAAACAGACGAGCAAAATCCCCTAACACTCACCGAAATAACAGAACATTTGAAAAAAGCAGGATTCCAATGCGGTAAAAAAGCTGTTAAAAACGATATAAAACAGCTTGTCGAAAGCGATGTCGATGTTATTTGCAACAAAGGCAGGGAACTTGAATATTTTATAGGTAATCGCCATTTGGAATTGATAGAACTAAAAATGTTAGCGGATGCAATCCAAGCATCACATTTTATTTCCGCAAACAAAAGCAAGAAATTAATAAGCAAATTAATGGAATATACAAGCGTTCATCAAGCAAAACAACTTAACCGGAATTTGCATATCGATAAACAATCTAAAACGACCAATGAACAGGTTTTTTATACAGCAGACATACTATATACCGCAATTCATGAAAAGAAAAAAGTAACTTTCAAATATTGTGAATACGATAACCGCAAGAAAAAAGTATACAAGCACAACCGTCAAATCTACTCTTTTTCGCCTTATGCCATGCTCTGGAACGATGACCGGCATTATGTATTAGGATATTCGGATAACCATGGGAAAATTGTAAAATTCCGAACAGACAGAATTGCTTCGCCGAAATTGCATGATGACCGTATAATTCCCGCCCCTAAAGGTTTTGACACATCTTTTTATACTAAAAATGTCTTTAAAATGGTTGACGGTAAAGAACACATTATAACATTAAAATGCAAAAACTCCGTCATGAACGCTATAATCGACTGTTTCGGCAAAGATGTTGAAACTTCTGTTTTAGATGATAAACATTTTCTTGCAAAAGTCGATGTATCCGTAAGTCCCACTTTTTACAGCTGGATTTTCGGCTTTTCAGGGAAAATAATCATCAACGCTCCGCAAAGTGTGGTTGATGAATACATATCACTTTTAAACGCTGCTGCTAAATTTCATGATTAAACCGTAATTTTAATACACAATTTTAATGAGGATTGCCCTGTACGGCAATCCTGTTTTTCACCCCTTTACAAACATAAAATCATTTGATATACTATAAATAAAGAGTTTGCTAATCGGCGAATATAGAAAGGTATAAAATACAAAATGAATTATAACAGCATAACTTTCGGGGAATTTATTATAGAAAAACGAAGGGATAAAGAAATGTCCGCTCGTCAGCTTGCTATGGCGTTAAATATTTCACCCGTGTATATGTGCGACATTGAAAAAGGCAGGAAATCCGCTGTTTCAGATGAATTCCTAAATAGGCTGAAACTGATATTGATGTTATCTGAAGATGAAGAAGAACAAATGTATGACCTTTTAGCTATTGCCCGAAACACGATAAGTGCCGATTTGCCTAAATATATAATGGAAAATGAATTAGTCAGAACGGCGTTAAGAACAGCAAAAAAAAATCAAGTGTCTGATGAAAAATGGGAAAAATTTATCAGCGAAGTGGTAAAAAAAGAGGACTAAGTCTGAATAATAAAATTTTATACTTTATTATTCAAACGGAAGTTTTGTGTTTTTCAGTCAAAACACGACTGAAATTTCGCTTTGCGGAAACACACAAAACATTCCAGCGAAAGCGAAAAATATAGTCACAAGTTTGAAAAAGGTTTTATGTTTTTTCGGCATAAAACCGGAAAGGTATAGTGTTAAAAATGAAAGATATTTATTATAGAATAGAAAAACTTGAATATATTGCACGGCAAATATTGACAGATTATAATACGGCATAGGGATTACTCATCCTTATACCGTTTTTTGTTCTTGACATAAAAGCTAAGGATAGGGCTTTTTAACGGCTCTTCCTTAGTTATATGTCATGAACAATCATATTCAAAAATACGATTTGGAAGAAATTCGAGTGAAAAAAATCAACAGAATGTTCACATTTTTATTGGTAATAATTATGATATTTTTGGCAGGGCAAACGCATGAAAAGCCTTTAGAAAGCAGAAAGCAAGACATCAGCCATAAAATCAACATCATAAATGCACTTACGGCGTTTGCGAGCCAAACTCATTTTAGCCGGGAAGTTTTTAAGTATATTAAGAGCAATATGCCGGATAACAGCAAAGTTTTCAGCGGAATTGTCTTTTCTCGTTCGGCTTAAATCCTCGTGAAAGACT
>Ga0099364_10013363_pt1 | contig 11026 bp, 14 predicted proteins | sample TergutTh196P3_FD_73070 | JGI IMG/M metagenome (GOLD analysis project Ga0099364, IMG submission 73070) | Microcerotermes parvus P3 segment gut microbial communities from Pointe-Noire, Republic of the Congo - Th196 P3 | ecosystem: Host-associated > Arthropoda: Insects > Digestive system > Gut ... | reverse complement strand
CTATGATTGAGACACATCGGAAAGCGTATGAGTTAGAGTTTTATGAATCATTTAATGATGCAGAAGCATATTTCAACATGGGGGTTGCTTATCACGACAAACACGATTACGACAAAGCTGTTGTGTTTTATAACAAAGCGATTGAGTTAAGGCCTAATTATGCAGAAGCGTACTACAACACGGGGTTTGCTTATCATGACAAACACGATTACGACAAAGCTATTGTGTTTTATAATAAAGCGATTGAGTTAAGGCCTAATTATGTAGAAGCTTACTACAACATGGGGCTTGCTTATCATCACAAGCACGATTACGACAAAGCTATTGTGTTTTATAGAAAAACAATTGAGTTAAGGCCTAATCTTGCAGTAGCATACTATAACATGGGGTTTGCTTATCATGACAAACACGATTACGACAAAGCTATTGTGTTTTATAACAAAGCGATTGAATTGAATCCTAATATTTCAAACGAATAAGGAGAAAAAGTTATGGAAAGAGGTATACAGAGATTTATATTACGTATAATGCGCAATATAGTGCAAGATATAGGCTATTCCACTTTTTTGTTTTTGCTTCTTATCTTTCTTGCCTTTATATTTATTTGTTATTTTATTTATGATCTTATTAAAAAAGCTTCAATGGCATTTTTTCAAAAACGTATCTCAAAAACAAATGCAACAGCAGCTCTGGAGCCAAAATATTTAAATCCCGAAAAACCTGTATATAATATTTACATAAAAGACGAGTATTCTACTATGAAATTTTCTTTCATTAGAAAATGCATGCTTACACGTGCCGCTGCCATTGCTTGCGATGAAGATTACCCTGCATTTAAAATACTTGATGAACAGAAAGATTCTAGATTCAATTATAGCCTTGTCATATCGCCTGCAACAGCAGAAGATTATTATAGCTATGTTGACAATGTTTATTTAGCATCAAAATTTTTGCCTATAAATTATAAAAAAACAACTCCAAAACCCTCTTCACAATAAACTGCAGAATTTTGTCCGATAGAAAACTGCGATTATTTTCTAAATTATTCCGTAACAATGAAAAAAACAGCAATCATTTTAAGCGTGCTTGCGTTGATTCTAAATGCTTTTGCATTGGATGAAAAGGCAAAAGAAGCATTGTCGTTTTGCGAAACAAATGATTGCAGCACAGACTTTTGCATTCTTATTGATATGAAAATCCATTCGGGAAAACATAGAATGTTTATTTATGATTTTAAAAACCAGGAAGTGGAAAGAAAGGCTTTAGTTGCTCACGGATCTGGAAAAGGCGATAAGCAAAGCACTGGTGCCGAACCTCTTTTCAGCAATGAATCTGGGAGCTGGCTAACATCGCTTGGAAAATATAAAATAGGTGCTCGCTCATACAGCCAGTATGGTATTAACGTGCACTATAAATTGCACGGTTTGGAAACAAGCAACAGCAACGCCTTTAAGCGTATTATCGTGCTCCATTCTTATACACCCGTTCCTGCCAACGAAACATATCCTTTTCATTTGCCAATGGGCTGGAGTTTGGGCTGCCCTGTTACAGACGATGAGACGATGACTTGGCTGGACGCTAAGCTGAAAAATACCAAAAAACCAGTATTGCTGTGGATTTATTATTAAAGATAATATAGGGCTTGCATTTTCTATATTCCCTAAAGCTTTAGGGAATATTTTTTACCTACATTTCCGTCGCCCTAAAACAAACCCCTCAAACTTTGGAGATTATGCATGGGCAAAAAAGAGATTATTAGCGTACAAGGAACGGAAATTGTCCTTTTGCCGCATAAAAAAGAAGATTACATATCTCTTACAGATATGGCAAGATATAAAAATCCCAGTGCTACAGGGCTTGTGATAGCCCATTGGCTTAGAAATCGTTATACTATTGAGATAATAGGTATTTGGGAAAGAATAAATAACCCAATTTTTAATGTTACCGAATTCGGTAACATTAAAAATGAAAGCGGTAGCCAAAGTTTTGTGATTACTGTAAAGCAATGGGGCGAACGAACTAATGCCATTGGTATAGTATCTAAACCCGGCAGATATGGCAGTGGAACTTTTGCCCATAAAGATATAGCATTTGAGTTTGCAACTTGGATTAGCGCAGAATTTAAATTTTATTTAATCAAAGAATTCCAACGTTTAAAAGAAAACGAGCAGAAACAGCAATCCTTGGAATGGAGCCTGCAAAGAACCTTGTCAAAAATAAACTACCGCATACACACGGATGCCATCAAAGAAACGCTAATCCCTCTAGAACTCACAAAAGAACAAATCTCCCATATTTACGCAAACGAAGCAGACCTGCTGAACGTAGCCCTGTTCGGCAAAACCGCTATGCAATGGCGAAAGGAAAATCCAAAGTCAAGCGGCAATATAAGAGATTATGCCACTTTGGAGCAGCTTGTTGTTTTGTCAAACATGGAAAGCATAAACGCTCTTTTAATCCGCCAAAATCTATCTCAGCAAGAAAGGATAAAGCAATTAAACGGCGTAGCAATTATGCAAATGAAATCTTTGCTAGGCAATCAGAATGTAAAATTGCTAAATAACAAGGCAAAATAAAAAATGCGCTATAACGCAAAAAATAATCTATAGTGAGCATTGAGTTAATCATTGCTTACTATTTTTTTTACTTTAACACAACATGGACGAAAAGTGGATGCGGATGGCTTTGGAGCTTGCTGAAGAGGCTGCGGATAATGGCGAAGTGCCCATAGGGGCGGTTATTGTGCTGGATGGCAAACTGATTGCGGCGGCAAAAAACAGGATGGAAGAGTTGCAATGCGCTACTGCTCATGCTGAAATACTGGCAATTAACGAAGCTAGCAAAGCAATAAAAAATTGGCGCTTAGACGGCGCAACGCTCTATGTTTCGCTAGAACCATGCCAAATGTGCTGGGGAGCCATCAAAAACAGCCGAATATCAAAAGTTATATTCGCCGCAAACGCAGATTTGAACATCTGTTCAGGTCTTCTCGCAGCAGAAAGCACGGCAATTTTGCAAAAATTCTTCCGAAAAGTCCGCAAAAAGAAAAACGACTCAGGCGTTAAAGAGTAAAGTAAGCAATGATAACTCAATGCTTGGGACAAGGAACATGGGACAAGCGAGGTGCAAATCTACGTTATTTGGGATATGATTTTCAAATAAAATGGCTTTTTTAGCTGTTTTGCATGAAATCATGTCCCATGTCCCAGCCAATGCAGCTCCACATGTCGCTTGTTTCATGTTCCAGAACATTAAGTTTGAATTAATCGCAATTACTATATTCCCACTATATGAAAGCGGAACACGTAAATCCGTTTCTAAAATCTGCTGCAGAAACATTTAAAACTATGGCTAATCTTGCCGTTAAGCCTGGCAAGCCTTTTTTACGCAAAGAACCTGGAAATGCAGATATTTCTTGCATTTTAAACATTACAGGCGATATTGCCGGCGTAATAGTCATGGGGTACTCAACAGAAACGGCTTTAAAAATATGTTCCAAATTCTTAGGCGAAGATATGAAAGAATTGAACGCCAGCGTTGCTGACTGTATAGGCGAATTAGCCAATATAGTCACAGGTTTCGCAAAAAAAGACTTCCAAACGCAGCGAATGTCCGTGTCTCTGCCCAATATTGTATATGGGCAAGACAGCATAGACAGCATGCCGGAAAATGCAGCCATCTTATGCATTCCTTTTGAAAGCGAAGCAGGCAGCTTCACTATTGAAGCTAGCTATGAAACCTAGGAATTGAGCCTGGTTAAAAGCCTGGCTCTTAATTCCTCTACAATTGAATAAGATAAGCTTTGCTCGCCAAGCGCGCTGAAGCTTTTGTAATGAAAATCGCTGCCGCCAGTCTCAGCTAAGTTATATTTTTTTGCAATTTTCCTGTATTTCTTTATGTTTTTTGCCGTTTTATAGTTATACACCTCAATGCCCTCAATACCCCAATCCACAAGCTTGGGGATTAAATCATCAGCTTTTGTGTATTCTGGGTGAGCCATGACTGCAAGCCCTCCAGCTCTTTTTATCAGCGAAATTGCCTCCTCGCAAGTAAAGCTCATAGACGGGCAATGCGCAGGAGCACCTTCCTTTAAATAGCGGTCAAAAGCCTCTTGAAAGGTAGCCACATACCCAAGCTCAAGCATGGCAAAAGCAATGTGAGGCCTTCCTATGCTAACTCCCGAACAAAACCGCTCCACCAGTTCATAATCAATGCCAAGCCCCAATTTACGCAGTTTTTCAAGGCTTGCCAAAACCCTATCCTTGCGGCGTTTGTGCTGCATTCCAAGGGCTGCTAAAAATTCTGCGTTTTGAGTATCGCAAAAATAGCCGAGTATGTGAACATCCCTTCCATTGTCCATAGAGCTTACTTCAATGCCGGGAATAAGCTCCACCCCCAAGCTCTCCGCAATTTTTGGCGCAACATCATAAGCGGCAAAGGTATCGTGGTCTGTTATTGAGACACAGGAGATATTTTTGGAGGCAACCAGATTAAAAAGAGCCTCTACTGCAAGCTCCCCATCTGAATGAAGCGTGTGTAAATGTAAATCTATCAATACCTCCAAGGGGAATTGAACCCCTGTTCTGGGATTGAAAGTCCCATGTCCTGACCACTAGACGATGGAGGCGGCAAGTGCAGATAACACAAATATAAAAATAAATTGACCAAATGTCAAGGGTGGAACATTAAAATTTCTATATTCAAGTCCATGAAAGCTGAACATATTAATCCTTTTTTAAAATCCACCATAGAAACGTTCAAAACAATGGTGGGCCTCGCTGTTACGCCAGGCAAGCTTTACTTACGCAAAGAACCTAGCAATGCAGACATTTCAGGTGTTATAGGGCTTTCTGGCGATGTAAGAGGCGCCGTTGTTATGGCATACCCTCTAGTTACGGCTCTAAAAATAAGCTCAAAGTTTTTGGGCGAAGAGGTTAAGGAATTAAATGCAAGCGTTGCCGACTGTATAGGCGAAATAGCCAACATAATCACAGGCTTTGCAAAGAAAGATTTACAAACCCTGCATTTGTCCATATCGCTGCCAAGCATTGTGCGCGGAACTGGACATGTAGTTGACATGCCAAAAGAAGCTCCCGTTATGTGCATTCCTTTTGAAAGCGAGGCAGGCAGCTTTACTATGGAAGTCAGTATGGTTGACAAATAATTTAACTCAGGTGAGGTAAAAAATGAAAATACTATTGGTAGATGACTCATCCACGATGCGCCGCATTCAAAAGAATACGCTTGCATCGCTTGGCTACACAGACGTGATTGAAGCGGAAGACGGAGCGGACGCTCTCGAAAAACTCCGCCAAAATCCAGATGTTCAGCTCACGCTTATGGACTGGAATATGCCTAACATGACAGGCATTGAATGTCTGAAAGCGATAAAAAGCAACCCTGCCACTAAAGGCATTCCTGTTATGATGGTAACATCAGAGGCGGAAAAAGCCAAAATTGTGGAAGCAATACAAAGCGGGGCTGTCAATTATCTGGTAAAGCCCTTTGAAGCTGCTTCTCTTAAAGAGAAGATAGAGGGAATTGTTAAATAATCATCCTCTGGAGCGGCTATGGCTTATGTTTATATAGACGGCAAGTTTTATGATAAAGAACACGCCAAGATTTCGGTGTTTGACCATGGCTTTCTTTATGGAGATGGCGTATTTGAAGGCATAAGAGCCTACAGCGGCATGCTGTTTCGCTTAACCGAGCACATAGACAGGTTATTTGACAGCGCAAAAGTTATAGCTCTTGCGCCGGGCGTTTCCAAAAAGGAAATGGAAGAAATAATCATAAAAACCTGCATCAAAAACAATATCAGAGATGGCTATGTTCGCCTCATAATAACCCGCGGAGTTGGGGATTTAGGCTTGAACCCATATCTCTGCAAAAAAGCAAGCGTGGTATGCATAGCAGACAGAATTTCTCTTTACCCTCAAGAAGACTACAATAATGGTTTAAAAATAATAACGGTTGCAACTCACCGCAATTTTAACGAGAGCCTCAACCCGAGAGTTAAATCTTTAAATTATTTGAACAATATAATGGCAAAAATCGAGGCCATTCAGAGCGGTGTTAAAGAGGCTTTGATGCTGAATCCTCTCGGCTACGTTGCAGAATGCACAGGCGATAATCTGTTCATAGTTCGCAAGGGAAAAATTTACACTCCTTCTGCGCACAGCGGCGCTTTAGACGGAATAACCGCCGCCGCCGTAACAGAGCTTGCTGTTAAAAGAGGCTATGAAGTTGAGGCAACCCTAATGAGCCGCTTTGATATTTGGACTGCTGAAGAATGCTGGCTAACTGGCACCGCCGCCGAAATGATTCCGGTTATAAGCGTTGACTCCCGCCCAATTGGAGACGGCAAAGTAGGCCCGATTTTCAAACAGCTTCTGGAAGATTTCAAACAATTAACAGAAACAACCGGCACGCCTATAGCGTTGTAGAAAAAACTTACCTCGCCAAAGTCAAAATTTCAATACCGTGACGAGTCATGGCAATGGTATGCTCCCACTGGGCAGAGAGTTTGCCGTCTGCAGTTACGGCCGTCCAGCCGTCAGAGAGGGTTCTCACCTTCCAAGTGCCCTCGTTTATCATTGGTTCAATGGTAAAAACCATGCCTTGCTGAATTTTTGGACCAGGCAAAAGCTGGCGGTAATGCAGCACCGTTGGGTCTTCGTGAAATGCCCTGCCAGTGCCATGCCCGCAATAATCGCGCACAACGCTAAAACCATGCTCTTCGCATATTCCGCTGATTATCGCTCCAATATCGCTAAAACGAGCATTTGGCAAATTACAAACCCTTATGCCCTCAAAAAGGCATTCTTTTGACGTTGCAACCAGTTCTTCTGCATTCGCTTTTGGTTTGCCCACAAAAAACGTCTCGCTTGTATCCGCAAAATAGCCATTCAAAATTGATGTCACATCTATATTTATAATATCGCCGTCTTTCAAAACGTAAGTTCCTGGAATTCCATGAGTTACAACCTCATTAACACTTGTGCAAACGCTTTTGGGAAACTTTTTATACCCCAAACAGGCAGGAATAGCGCCATTTTTCAGCGTAAACTCACGCACAAAATCATCAATCTCCCGCGTTGCAACGCCTGGTTTACACATCTCCCCAGCCCTAGACAAAGTTTCTGCAGCAAGCGCGCCGCAATCTCTTATACGTTCTATTTCCTTTGGAGTTTTAATTAGAATCTTGGGCAATTACTCTCCCCTATTTCTCGCTGCAGTGTTTTTTAAGCGGTTGTGGTCAGCGTAGGTTTTGCTAAAGAAGTGTTCTCTGGAGCCATCGTCTTTTGCCACAAAGTAAAGCTCCTCGGTTTTCATTGGGAACAAGGTTGCTTCTATGGCCGCTCGGCCAGGATTCGCTATGGGGCCAGGCATCAAGCCGGCAAATTTGCGGGTGTTGTAAGGGTTGTCGCTGGCTAGCTGGCTTTTGTAGATGGGGCCGGTCATGTTGCGAAAAATAAAACGCACGGTTGGATCTGCGCCAAGAGACATTCCTATTCTATAGCGGTTCATAAACACGCCTGCTATGCGAGTGCGCTCATTAGGCACTGCGGCTTCTTTTTCCACAACGCTTGCCATTGTCAAAACCCTGTGCCAATCGCCAAGTTCATTCCAAACTGGGCTGTTTTTAGCCTGCATCTCATCCCTAAGCTTCAAGTTTGCACGCACCAAAAGCCTTATAGCGTTTTGCTCATCCGTGCCATAAGGAAAATCGTAGGTATTCGGAAGCAGGTAGCCTTCCAAATCCTTTGCCTTCACGCCAAGAGAATCAGCAAAAACCTGGCTGTACATCAAGCTATCTAATTTCACGCTGTCTAATTTGAGCGCAGAATTCGCCAAAATCCCGGCAGTTTCCCATGCAGCTTTGCCTTCTGGAATAGTAACCCTTATGGTTGCCGTTCTGCCAGAACTGAGCAACGCCACAATCTGTTCTATGCTCTGCCCTGTTGGAATATTATACCAACCCGTTTTGAAATTCACCTTGCCAGAATTAAATCTGCACCACCATTCAAATGAACGCGTGCTTTTAATAACCTCATTTCTGTGCAAAAGCCTCCCCATCTGAACCGCTCCGTATCCTCTGGGTATTTCCAAAAGTATAGGCTCCTTTAAAGGCGAAGGCTGCTGCCATTGCTTGTAAACATAATACGCAGTGCCAAAAACCAAGCCAAAAAAGCCAAATAGCAAAACAACGAAAATATTTTTGAGAATTTTCATTGAGAAAAATGTAGAAAATTCTATATTATCGCCATGCTCGCTGAGGAATTATACAATAAACTGCGTTCTGTGCAGAACGGGACCGTGCTTTGCCAATATTCAATGGAAAATTGCGAAAGGCTGGTTGGGCTTATTAACGAAATAAATGAATTGAAAAAAGAAAAAAATGCGGCTATCTTGGCCCACAGCTACGTTGCTCCGGAAATTACCTTTGGCGTTGCTGACTATAGCGGGGATTCTTACCAGCTTAGCAAAAATGCCATGGAAACTCCTGCGCAAACCATAATTTTTGCGGCGGTGGAATTTATGGGCGAAACCGCAAAAATCCTAAACCCCGGCAAAAAAGTGCTAATACCTGGCGCAGACCCTGGCTGCAGTCTTGCAGATAGCATAACGGGCGAGCAGGTAAAAAAAATGAAGGAGCAATATCCTGAGCATACATTCGTTTGCTACATAAACACAACGGCTGATGTAAAAGCGGCCTGCGATGTTTGCGTTACAAGCTCGAACGTTGTTAAAATTATAAGCAAAATTCCAAATAATAAAATTGCGTTTTTGCCAGATAAACTTATGGGCGAAAACTTGAAAAACGACCTTAAAAAAATGGGTGCGGAAAAAGAGCTTGCATTGCACACTGGAACCTGCTATGTTCATGAGCAATACGACCCTGATTTGGTTAAATATTTCAGAATTCAAAACGAAGGCTTGAGAATTGTTAGCCACCCTGAGTGCCACCCGGGCGTTGCAATGCTAAGCGACTTTGTTGGCAGCACAGGGCAAATGCTGGACTACATTCGCAAACTCCCAGAAGAAAATCCCATTTTGCTTTTAACCGAATGCGGCTTGAATGCCAGGCTCCAAAGCGAACTGCCAAACCGCCGCTTTATAGGAAGCTGCAGCCTTTGCAAATACATGAAGAGCAATTCTTTGGAAAATATTTTGCAAACCCTGAAAGAACCAAACAAGGCAAAAGAGATTAAATTAGACACAGCCGTTTTGGCTGCCGCCAAACGGTGCATTGACAATATGTTTGCCTATTGCGAAGGCTGAGTTTTTAGCTTTCCCTGCAATTCAGAAATTTTATCTCCCACTGCCTGCAGGCCGCCTTTCACCTTGTCTATATTTTCCTCGTTAATGCTGTCTTCCAGAGAGCACAATCCGCTCTTGACTTTTTCAAGGGCAAAATCAGCTTTTTTAGCCACCTTATCCTTGAACTTAGGTGAATTGCAACCGCAATCGCAGTCTGGATCGCACTCGCACACATCCACGCAGCCACAGGAACATTCCTCTTTGCAGCAGCAAATATTTTTTCTGTTTTTATAAACATGGTAGCCAGCCACAGCAGTAGCAGCGCCAAGCAAAAAAGGACCCCAAAAAGCCATAAGAACCTCTATGTTAAAGATATGTTGGTAATATAGTAATTGCTGAAAGTCGAACTTAATGCTCTGGAACATGGAACAAGCGGAATATGGAGCTACATTGGCTGGGACATGGGACATGATTATTTAAAAATCATGTCCCAAATAACGTAGATTTGCACATCGCTTGTCCCATGTCCCGGGCAATGAAATTTTGTATATCGTTAACTCCAAGCGAGTAAATTCACGTTTCCTAAAAGACCTTGCATTAGAGGCTTATTCTTCTTCGTTGTATTCCAGTATGGTGTCTATGTATTCGTTTGTCTGGTCGGTTTTGGAGTCAAAGTATTCCACCAGGATTTTTGCGTGATCTTCTTTGAATACGGTGCGAAGCGGGCGGGCGGCACGGCCTGAATAGCCCCACTCGTGCAAAGCGTCGTCTGTCAAAACATAAGCGTCTTCAAAAGTTACAAAACGCATTTGACCCCAAGTTGCCATGCAAACATCTAAAGTCAAAAAAGTCGGGTTCGGGTCGTTCAAAAACTGCTGCAAATGCAAACCGCGCACATCTTTTATTTTGTCTATTCGCTGATAGCCTATTATCAAATATTTGTTTTTATAGTCAACATTGGAGCCTTCATAGCGAGTTCCAAAAAAGAGATAGCGCACTTTGCTTTTTACGGCTTTGTTTATATCTTTGGTGTTGGTATAAGAAAAGAGACCGACTGTGCCGGTTTCGTAATTTGGGTCTAAAAACACTCCGTTTCCATTTTCATTTAATTGGTCGCGAACTGGAACTATTGAGTTGTGGCTCGTTTCCGTATAAATAATGGCCCCGCCGGGTTTCCCTCGGTAGTCCTGCCAGCCGTCAAAGTTAATCTGTGTGCGAATAGTCATGATTGGAGTAATGTAGAAAATTCTGCTTTTATTGGGTGGTTCCAAAAAAATTCGGCATTTTTTTCAAAAAATTCAACAGAATCTGTGGTTAAGAAGCGGATTTTGGCGGTTTTTTCGGGGTTTTTGCTTATTCTGGCGTCTATTTCGGGGTGATTTGCCAAGTATTCCAAGGTTTTTTGAGCTATTATTTGGCCTTGCGACAGGATTTTGATGTTTTTTGGCAGGATTTTCGCAAAAAGGTCTTGCAGCAGAGGGTAATGGGTACAGCCTAGTACCAGAGTATCTATGCGAGGGTCTCTTGACAAAATTTTTTGTGTATATTCTCTAACGAAAATTTCAGTGGCAGAGTGGCTCAGCAAACCCTTTTCCACCAAAGGCACAAGCATTGGGCAAGGCTCTTGCTCCACATGCAGGCTCGGCCAGAATTTTGCTATTTCCATCAAATAGCTGCCAGAGTTTATTGTTCCTTCCGTGCCCAAAATGCCTATATGCCCCGTTTTGGTGAAGTTGCCAACTTCTTCTGCCATCGGGCGGAT
>Ga0099364_10013362_pt1 | contig 11026 bp, 9 predicted proteins | sample TergutTh196P3_FD_73070 | JGI IMG/M metagenome (GOLD analysis project Ga0099364, IMG submission 73070) | Microcerotermes parvus P3 segment gut microbial communities from Pointe-Noire, Republic of the Congo - Th196 P3 | ecosystem: Host-associated > Arthropoda: Insects > Digestive system > Gut ... | reverse complement strand
CAGGATCCCTATTCTTCTCTTGATCCCAGAAAAACCATAGGCGCAACAATAGAAAGACCTTTGGTTATCCACAATATAGTCCCCAAGGCTGAACGTTTTGACCGCGTGCTTGAGCTGATGGAACGTGTAGGACTTGATCCAAACTGGGTAAATAAATTCCCCCATGAGCTTGATGGCGGCCGCCGCCAAAGAGTTGGTATTGCCCGTGCTTTGTCACTGGGACCAAAATATATTGTATGCGATGAACCTGTCAGCGCTCTGGATGTATCGATACAGGCCCAGGTTCTTAATCTTTTACAGGATTTGCAGGAGGATCTTGGGTTAACCTATCTTTTTATTTCTCACGATTTGAGTGTGATAAAGCATCTAAGCAACAGAATTGCTGTAATGTATTTGGGGTTGATTGTTGAACTGGCCCAGGCGGACGAGATTTTTAAGAACCCGATTCATCCTTACACACAGGCCCTGATTTCGGCAATCCCCATCCCTTCTATTGACTTTGAACGCAATCGCATCCTGTTAGAGGGTGATGTGCCAAGCCCGATTAATCCGCCAAGCGGCTGCCGGTTTCATACACGATGCAAACATGCTTTTAAAAAATGCCTTCTGGAAGTACCTGTTTTAAAAGACTGCGGTAATGACCATTTAATAGCCTGCCATTTATAAATTTTCTTTATGATGAAACAGATAATAAACTATGATAAACATGACAAATTATTTAATTAAACCTGGAGAACTCACCCTCAAAGGGGGAAACCGGAAACACTTTGAAACAGTCTTACGGAGAAACCTGAAATCCTTACTAAAGGGTACTGATGCCCGGATAATAACCGGCATTGGCCGTATCTATGTACAATGTTCTTTTGGCCAGGAAGAAAAAGTTGAAGACTCTCTTAATCATCTTATGGGCATATCAGGATGGGCAAAAACAAAGATTGTTGGAAAAACACAGGAGGAAATAATATCCGCCTGCGTGTATGAAGGAAAGCTGTTACGGGAAAAAGGAATTGAAAGTTTTAAAATCGAAGCCCGGCGAACAGACAAGAGCTTTCCTCTTGATTCATATAAAATCCGCTGTCTGGCAGGAGATGCGGTACTAAGGGAAGTTCCGGGTTTGAAAGTAAATGTTAAAAACCCGGGCTGTATAATTGATGTAGAAGTAAGGGATAAAGCTTATGTCTACAGCAATGTAAGCAAGGGAAGGAAGGGTCTTCCTGTGGGTACAGCCGGCCGGGGACTATTGCTTCTTTCCGGAGGTATAGATTCCCCTGTAGCCGGTTACATGATGGCTTCAAGGGGAATGTCACTTGAGGCTGTGTATTATCATGCCTATCCATATACATCCGATAAAGCAAGGGAAAAAGCTGTAAAGCTTGCAGGAATCATAGGCTCTTATTCCATGGGTATAAGGCTTAATGTTGTTAATTTTAAGCATATTCAGCAGCAAATAAAGGAAAGAGCCCCGGAAGAATGGATAACAGTGCTTTTGAGAATGGCAATGATGGAGTGTGCCGAAAAACTTGCCTTTGACCGTGGATGCAAGTGCCTTATTAGCGGGGAAAGCCTTTCCCAGGTGGCAAGTCAAACCATAGAAAATATTACCTGCACTCAAAGCAGGATTAAGCTGCCGGTATTAAGACCTCTCATCGGTATGAACAAAGAAGATATTACAACCCTGGCTGAAAGTATAGGAACATATAAGATTTCCATCCTTCCTTACCAGGATTGCTGTGTAATTTTCAACCCTGCCCATCCAGTGTTAAGAGGTGATACAATTGAGGCAAATAAACTTTACAAGGCTCTGGAAGTAGAAGATCTAATTACCGAAGCTCTAAAAACAGCGGAAGTGGAAAAATGTTCTTTTCCAGATTAATTATCTTTAAGCTCTTCCGGTAGCTTTTTGGTCGGCTGCCTGCACAAAAGCTGCCATCCTGAAATCATCACCCTTGATATGATTTAAAAGCCAGGCGCCGACTGAGTTGCTCACAAGGTCAATAAGCTCTACCGTTGGGCCTTCTTTCATAACCCGCTGAATAAAATCATTTACAACAGATTTAAACTCATCGTGAATTCGCTTATGGTTCAGATAATCCGGATAATTATAATCGACCTGTAGCTGCTCTTCATCAGCAAAATGCTTTATTGCATAACCTGTAAGAAAATCAAGTGTCTGCATTACAGCTTTATCACCTTTGCCGTCTGCACTGGCTGCTATAAGATTATTAAGCGCAGTGACAAGCTGTTTGTGCTGATTATCAACTTTCTCATAACCTGATTCAAGAGTAGAATCCCATTGGTAAGCCATAAAAACCTCCAAGTTTTTATTAGTGTTGTTCGGAAACTATAGTTTACAAACAAGTGCATTATTCTAAAGGTGGGAAATAACCAATATTATCTCTACCTGACCTTTCCATAAGATAAACTTCCACTTCAAATGGAAGGTAAGCCCGTCCAAAATTTGTGTTCATATTGGATCTGAAACTTAAAAAATACGATCCGGAAGGCATATCCGAGATCCTTCTTATATCCCGTATAATCCCTTCGTTTCTATATAACGAAAGAGCCTGCCCACCGGTTTCTTCTGTTAGAAAGAGTATATCTCCGCCAGGCGCAGCAGTTCCCGTTATTATAGCATAAAAAACAATATTATTATTAGATAAATATGCAGCAAGTTCTGACAAACTGTACTGTTCAAAAGTAAGCGGGCCGCCGCTTCCAACGAATATTACCGCCCTCTTTTTTTCTCCCGGCAAGAGATCCGTGGCAGCAAGGCGCAGGCCCTGGTCAAAAGACCATCTGCCGGAATAAGATGCCGTATTTCCCCTTGCTGAAGTAGCGAGTCTGGCTGCCGGTGTATTACCGGAAGCTGTATCGGGGTTTTCTCTCGTAGGCTGTTCTCCTGCAGATATGATGGAAACAACCCTTCCTGCTTCATTTATATCCCTCAAAGCAGTAGCAAGATCGTCTCTTAACGGGAGAGTAGCAGGTGAACGTTCAATTAATACAGACAGGTCAAGGTTCTCTGAGCGGTTGGAGGCGGACAGGAAATTCTGTTCACTTACCGAATAACCACCTTCGCTAAGAAGGAAATTTCTTCCATCCAGGCCAACTACAGGGCGGCGAAGCCTGTCTGTCACTTCTACTTCAACAGTAACTCTGGGGAAATTATCCGGATATAATCTGACTATATCAACAAAAAGACCTTCAGCCATATCATCTATACGTGTCATTACAGCTACTTCTTCCGTATCAAAATCTGCGACCAGGATATTTCCGTTGCGGTCCATGTCGGCTCCGGTTAGGCGCACCCTTTCCGGGTTTCTAAGGACACCAAGCTCCCTGATAATGGCAGTGTCCGGATCTATTACGAGTAAACGATTTGAATCCACGACAAGGAGCCTTCCATCAGAAAGAAAACGGAGACTTTCCGGAGAACGCAAGCCCTCCCCAATTAAAATTCCCAAATAAGTTCCATTTCGGTCGAAAATGAAAATTTGTCTATGAAGATTGTCTGCTGCATATACAAGGCCATTTCTTGAAGCAATTCCTGTTGGAGAAGCAAATCCCTGAAAGCCTGGAATCCTTGTACCAAAAGAAAGAATAAACTGCCCGCCTGGATCAAATTTTAATATACGCCTGTTTCCATAATCAACAACATATAGATAACCTTCATTGTCAAAGGTGATGTTCTGGGGTCCTACAAACTGACCTGGCCCCTGGCCTTGTGAACCAATATAGTAAAGCCAATCACCGGACGGTGAAAGGACTGAGACCCTGTTGCCCCTGTGTTCAGAAATAAACAGATACCCATCAGGTCCTCTGACAATATCATAAGGCCTGTCAAAGCCATTCATTGGTCCCCTTATTCTTTCCCGAATTATTCCGTTAGGGTCTATACGAACTATCTCATTGCTGCCGTAGGCCACTACCCAGGCACTGCCGTCATTTTCTGCAAGTATGGAAGTAGGGTGGCGGTAGAAGACTACATTATTGCTCCTGCTTGGAAATCTGCCGGATTCCACATAACGAACCTCATCATCAACTACCGGTAAGAGAGCCCGGCGGTTACGCAAGGTTTCCATTCGGCTTGCAATTAGGATGCCTTGCCCCGAGTTAAGGCCATAGCTTTGAGCCGCAGCATGCCATACCCTAAAGGCTGCATTTTCAATGCCTGAGCGGAAATATGCCCTGCCAAGCCAGTCCAAAATTAATGGTTCATTGGGACGAAGGGAAAGAGCAAGCTCAAACGATCGAATTGCTTCGTTATATGCAAAACGGTTGTATGCCTGTACTCCAATGCGGAATTCTTCCCTGGCACGAACAGTATCCAGATCCAATCCATCGAAATCCATGAGCATTCCCTGTCCCTGCTGTGCCTGGACAGGTGACATCATAGTCAGGAGTAAAAAAATGTAAAATATGGTTCTTACCTTAATTTTCCTCCTGTTGCAGTTTTAAAATGCTCATTAATTTCTTTTTGATCCGGTTCAGCGTCAAGAGCTCTGCGCAGCCAGGTTCTGGCTTCAAGGAACTCTCCATTTTTATAATATGCCCAGCCTAATGAATCAAGATATGCCGGATTTTGTGGTCTAAGATCAACTGCTTTTTTGCAACACCTAAGCCCTCTTAAGAGGTCTATATTGGTGTCAACCAGAATAAATCCAAGTCCGTTTAGAGCGGTTGTATTGTTTCCGTCTAAATCCAGAGCTTTTTCATAGTAATCAATAGCCTGCCTGAAGCGTTTTTGAGTTAAGGCAGCATAAGCTAAAGTAGTATACAGTTGAGCAGATTCAAAACCTTTTAAAACAAGACGATTGAGCTCAAAATCCGCCTTTTTGGAACGTTTTGTTAATAAATATATATAAGCCAGAGTCATCCGGCACTGGTAGCTCCTTAATAAATCATGACCCGAAGTCACTACCTGTTCAAGATATAAGACAGCTTCATCGTATCGTTCCAGTTTTGTGTAGCAAAGGCCCAAATAATAGGCAAGTTCAATATTATCCTCAGCTGTAAAATCACCGGTGTCAACAGCCAGGAGCTCTGTCAAAGCCAGATCCCAGTTTTTAAGGCGATAAAGTTTGATTCCTTCATCAAGGGAGCCTTTTATTTCCTTAAAACCCTTTTTACCGGAAGATGTTTTCGCCATAGACTATCCCTTCATGTCCGGATTGCCCATGGCAGTCCCCTGGATGCCTTGGGTCGTTCCCCGGCTGTCTACGGCAGCATAATCCGGCGCTGTGGGACAGAGCTCTCTGAGTATCACCGGCTGGTTTACTATAGGGCTTACCGAGACGAAATTCCGTGATACAACATCACAATCTGAACCCGCTTCGTTTACAACGGATTCGCCTTTTGGAATAATAAAGCAGAAATGATCACCATCCGGAGAATGACTGCCCTGCGGAGCATCAAATATGGATATTGAGTCTTTGTAGTGCTTGACAGCAGGCCATGCCAGCTTATACCCATTCGGGCCTTCCAGGCTATTGGGGATATTTACGTTTACAAAGCTTCCCTCTCTCCAATAAGAAAGGAGTTTTTCAAGATGTTCCACTGACCATGAAACAGCCATGTCCCAGTTAAGGTTACCATATCCCACCAGGGAAAGGGCAATGGCTGGAATACCTTTAAGGCTGGCCTGCCGTGCTGCCGCCGCAGTCCCCGAGAAGATGATATCGGTTCCCAGATTTGCTCCCTTGTTTATTCCCGATAGAACAATGTCCGGCCTTTCCGGAAGTATTGCATTGAGTCCGGTGATAATGCAATCAACCGGGAATCCTGAACAAGACCAGGTATATTCATCAATGGATTTTAGCGATAAAGGGCCGCTAAAAATTGAAACGCCATGGGAAATACCTGAACGATTTCTATCCGGTGCTACTACGAATACCTTATATTTACTGCTCTTTTGTAAAAATTCAACGAGTTTTTTCAGCCCTTCGGAGCTTATACCGTCATCATTTGTAAGTAAAATCTTCATGCTATCTGACTGCACTCCGTTTAGCTATTTTTGGTTCCATAACCCTGTGAACGGGAAGTTTTACTTCAGATCTTTCACGAACAGATCCGAAAACCAACCTGGTTCCGCCTGAAAGTTTCATTTCATATATAATTGGATTAAATCCAAAGATTCTCTCGTAGTCTTCAAGGCGTTTTTTATAAACATCAACAGCATCATCCCTGATGAAAGTATAAGTGCAGCCTCCAAAACCATGACCTGTCATTCTTGAAGCTAACACACCGTCCTGTTCCTGAGCTCTTTTGACTAGCCAGTCGATTTCGGGGCAGGATACTTCATAAAGATCCCTTAGGCTTTCATGAGAATGATAAATAATTTTAGAAAACAGAGAAAAATCAGATCGCTTAAGGGAATCTTCCGCATCATTTACCCTTCGTATTTCTCTAACTATATGTAAACACCTGCGTCGTATGTCTTCCGGAAGGTTACCCATTGATTCTACAAGGTCGGTAGCGGCAAAATCCCTGAAACTTGCTTCCGGATTGTTGCCGGAGAGAAGGCTTAAGCCTTTTTTTATCTCCGCTCTTCTCTGCTTCAATTCATCATCGACTCCCATTCTGGGAACCCTGGAATCCATAATAATCAGTTTATGTTTACCAAGAGGGGATTTGACCTTCTTCACTTTCATATTTGATTCATCAACAGTAAGAAACTGATCCTTTTTCGCTGAAAGGGCAATAAGATAATCCACTGGGCTGTGACCCGCTCCGAAAAACAGGATTTTTGCTGCCGTAAGCCGATATAGAATATCTTTTTCGCTTATACTTGCTTTAAAAAACCCCTTAAGAGCTATCACGGTAGCAATTTCTATGGCTGAAGAAGATGCAAGTCCAACTTGTTGCGGGATATTCCCTGCAACAGTAAAGTTAAGTCCCTTAATTGGATAACCTAAATCTGCGAATACATGAATTGCGACTTTAAGGTAATTAGCCCATCTGTCTTCACGCTTGTATTTTAAATTTACTAAGGTTGTTCTTTTCCTCTCTCCCAGATCAGCGGCAAAAAACCTGAGAGAATTGTCTTTTCGCACACTAATTGCGACCTGTATATACCGATCAATTGCAGAAGAAAGATAAAAGCCGACGCATGGCTCTCCATGTTCACCTAAAAAGTGAATGCGCCCCGGCGCTTCAGCGATAACAACTGGCTCTGATCGGTCGTCCGTTAGCTCATATTCCTGACGGTGGATGAGACCGATATCCATCATATATTCTGTCCTTGTAATGAAATTCTTCTCACACAGTATACAGGAAAATTGCGTATTGTTCAACAAAAATCATAAAATATTTAATTAGAAATACTCATTATTGTTGTCTCTATAAAGTTTAAAATCTGCATTTTTATTAGTTCCGGGCTTATATGTTCAGCGTCTCCAGGAAATATTGAGCTTTCAATACCCTCAATGACAGACAGATAAGTCTTCCAACCATCTATAAAGGCCTTTGTTTCTCTCTGTCCCAGGGGTAAATACTTGCCGGTAAGCATAGTTTCTATATTTTTTTCCCTTAAAACTGCTTTTCCTGAATAAACAACCCTTATATCAGATAGAATGTTTTTTTGATTTCTCATTATAAAAAGAATACCCCCTCCCGGCTCATTGCTTCCGGGAATGGTTAATTTACGATACCAGATAAAATCCCAGGGATCCAAAGGTATTCTTATACGGGTGAGGATTTCCTGGGGTGCCAGGACAGGAGGTCCGGGCAGGGAGGAAAATCTGGAAGCAGAGATCCAGCGGGTGGATAGGGAAGTACGGAGTTCATATTGGGCATCCAGGGCAATCATTGGGATGGAAGCGTCATATCTCCTGGATGGATTACAAAGATTTCCTCCAATAGTGGCCAGGCTGCGAAGTTGAGGCCCCGCTATGGCTTTAAGACAACAGCTCAGCGCTTCCGGGACAATTTTTCCAAGGTTTATAATTTGATTTAGTTTCACCATGGCCCCTATTTCCAGATAACGCTCGGTTCGGTTTATTTTACGGAGTTCTGTCATTTTTTCCAGAGAGATTATTTTTTCCGGAAGCATGAGAAAGCGCTTGCCCTGATCCTTGATTATTTCCGAACCGCCGGCATAAAGCCTGGCATTGTTAAACTGATCCCAGATGGAAAATAGTTCCTGAAAGCCTGAAGGAAAAAAAATCTGACTAGGAGCCATAAAGTCTCTTCCTCCTGTGTTCCGCTGCTAATATCACTCCCTGTACCAGCTCTGTTGAATCAGTACAACGGCATTTTATTCCAAAAAATGCAGGCAGAATCTCTTCTTTCGATGGCCTTAAGTTTCTGCCTATCAATGCCCCGGTTGCAAGTATTTTTCCAGTATTGCAAAATCCGCAATCCACAACCCCTGCTTCGGAAAAGCCCAGAGCAATATCATGATACTCATCAGTCTGTGAAAACCCCTCTATGGTGATAATTTCGCTGCCCTGGGTCTTAAAAGCCGGTATAAGACATGAATTTACCACTGCACCATTAAAGATGACCATACAGGCTCCACAGCTGCCAGTGTAGCATCCAAGCTTGGTTCCCAAAAGCCTGAAGCTTCCCCGTAATATATCTACCAGTCTGTTTTCAGCGTCAGATTCAACCAAAACATCTTCCCCATTTAAAATGAATTCAAGTTTCATTTGTCCTGCTCCCCTTGTTTCATATTAAAAGAATCCAGGATGTCTCGACAGTCCAATGGAATTTTTTCAAAATGATGATCCATTGCCTGAGATACTGCCTGTACAAAAGCTGATGGTATACAACTGAAGGGCAGATCGCCAACACCGCTGATTTGTGCTGTATCATCCGGAAAAAATTCAATATTTATCCGGGGGAATTTTTCTATGGGAGGGATATTATAATTTTTATAGGCTCCATAGGCAATTCGCCCCTCCTCATATACAACCTGTTCCCAAAAAGCCCAGCCCAGAGCCTGAATAATTCCGGTATGCAGTGTGTGGCGGGCTTGTCTTTCATTGAGGATTTTTCCGGCGGCAACCATTAGCCAGAGTTCCCGTATTCTAGGCTCCAGAGATATGTTATCGATTTCAATTTCAACAACTGCTGCAGCCCAGCCGGGCTGGGCAAAAGTTTCGCTGTCTATGGTTTTTCCTGACTCCCAGGAAGGAATTTTATTAAACTTGCTTGAGCGTGTCACCGTAATGGGCAGAGGATCCCTAAAACGCTGTGTTCGTATGGTCGTACAGCATTGTTCCACCAGACTGGTTGCCAGGGCAATATTCCTTGACAGAGTAGACGGTCCGGAATCAGGAATCCCTTCAGTAAGGGTATTTAATTTCAATATGGAAGGCTCAACTCCAAGAATTTCACAGGCCAAGTCACGCCATGTATCCTGTATTCCGGACGAGGCAAAGCTGGATTTGATTTCCAGTGAACTGTCTTTCCCCAAAGTCATTTCCACTGTACAATTCCCGCCAATCTCATGGTGTAAAAAGCCATTACCCTGGAAAGCTGTTGATATTCCTATACCGCGAAGATTTTCGCTATCTGTAATTTTCCACTTTTCTTCCCTGCGGCGGCTCCTGAGTAATTCATAGGAAGCCCATTTCCGGTGATAATCACTAATCTTTGCAACTTCATCAATAAGACTATTCAAAGGAGTCTGATTTTTCGGAGATATTCCTATGGCAAAAATCTGGTTATTTGATAAAAGATTTTTTTTGCGCCATTCAGCAGGATCTTCACCCAGGCTGTCAGCTATTCGGGAAACATGCCTTTCTATTGCAAAAAAACCCTGTGAAAGGCCAAAGCCGGCCATAGGACCCTGAGGAGGAATGTTACTTCGTATTCCAAAGGCATCAATTTTGAAAGATTGATGATTTAAGAAACCCATAGTACCTAAACAAGTTTGATCTAATATTTCATCCTCAAATACACCATCCGAGCCAAGATTAATTTTTATTGATATGGCCGAAGCAAGAATTTTTCCATCCTCTCCCAGGGCACTGTTTATTTTGATCTCGGTCTCGTTCCTTTTGGGCGAGTACAGGAAATCTTCTTCGCGCGAGAGAATGAGTTTTACTGCACTTTTAGTATGCCAGGCAGTCAATACCGCATGGCAGGAAATCAAAGATGGATACCATAGCTTTCCATCCAGGTGCAGGCGCATAAAGCTTGGACTGATAATAATTTTATTATCGTCCCATCCAAGAACCCTGGCAGCAGAACGTTTTACATGATAAGGCCATTGAGTTGCAGTATGGATCGTAAAAGTTCCCTTGTTTTGTACAGCCAATACACCATGAGGCTCTGAATACCAATGTTCCTGAATTCCTGTATTGTAAGTTCCTGAAATAAGCTTATTGCTTTCTTCTATAACCCTGTCAGGTTCTCCGTGAACAATATTCCTTTGAATAATTATTTCGTTTTGACTGTAATCATTGTAAGAAAACTGTGCTTCTTCTTCTTCCGTATAAATATCTATTTCGTCTGCCAAATCCTCAAGTTTTGTCTCGTCAGGCCCTGCAAGAATAGCAATGGGTTGTCCAATATAAGAAAGTGTTTTGTTTGCCAGAATAGGAATGCTAAAACCATCCAGAGTATTTTCTCCTGGTATCTGGTCTGCAGTAATTAAATGATAATTATCCGGCAGGGGAGGGCAAACTATTTCTTTCAGTATACCTTTTGAAATGTGAGAACGAATTGTAATGGCATGGAGCATGTTTTCTACAGAAATATCTCCAATAAACTCAGGAGAATTCAATAAATATCCTCTTACTTATTATATTTGGATCCCAGGGTTTTGAATACTCCAATCACCCTGTCAATTTGAGAGTCCGTCATGCCAGGCCATAGGGGAAGGGAGATTATTCGCTTATAGTAGTTCATTGTTTCCGGAAAATCATCGTCTTCCAGAGAATATCGTTTTTTATAGTAGGGCATAGTATGAAGAGGGATAAAATGTACAGAAATTCCAATGCCCTGTTCCTGAATTTTTGCGGCAAATTCATCGCGGTTTATTGATAGCCTGTCGAGATTTAACTTCAGGGTGTATAAA
>Ga0099364_10013361_pt1 | contig 11027 bp, 10 predicted proteins | sample TergutTh196P3_FD_73070 | JGI IMG/M metagenome (GOLD analysis project Ga0099364, IMG submission 73070) | Microcerotermes parvus P3 segment gut microbial communities from Pointe-Noire, Republic of the Congo - Th196 P3 | ecosystem: Host-associated > Arthropoda: Insects > Digestive system > Gut ... | reverse complement strand
TATCAGACCAGGACAGGTTTTGGAATATTAAATGGATAATGGACAATGGATACTCTATCTGCTCCCCCCATGTAGCTTGTGTAGTGGGGGGGGAAAGGGGGGGATAATTAATAATGGATATAAATAGAGATTTAGGTGTTGGTCTCAGAAAGATGAGTTCTGACGATTTGAGTTATGTTTATGATATAGAAACTCAGTGTTTTCAAGATCCATGGGCAATGGTTTTATTTGAGGAGTGCTTAAAATACAATGAATGCTTGGTATTGTGTAAAATGAATGCAGAATTCGGAATTCGGAATTCGGAGTTCGGAATTCCGAACTCCGAACTCCGAACTCCGAACTCTGAACTCAACTCTGATATCATCGGTTATTTTATTGGAGTTGATGTATTGGAGGAATATACTATCTGTAGTTTAGCAATCAAACCTGAATATCAAGGTAAAGGATTTGGTGGTTACATGATTTCAACTATCATAAAGAATCACAATCAAAGCTTTGAGAGGTATTTTTTGGAAACAAGAAAAGGAAATATACAAGCGATTTCTCTCTATAAAAAGCTTGGATTTACTTATCTTTATGAGAGGAAAGGATACTACCAAAATCCAGTTGAGGATGCTATTGTAATGGAAATGTTAATAAAGCAGAAATAAAAATGCAGAATGCGGAAATATATCTGCGTTGTTTGAGGTGTTACAATGTTAAAATACGATTTTTTAGTAATAGGTGCTGGTATCGCTGGTTTGGTTTATGCTATAGAGGTAGCTAAGCATGGCAAAGTAGCAATACTCTGCAAAAAAACTCTCAACGATTGCAATACAGACTATGCACAGGGTGGCATAGCAGCTGTTTTGGATGACCATGATAGCTTTGAAAATCATCTAAAGGACACTTTCAAAGCAGGTGTGGAACTTGGTAAACTACCTGTCATAGAAAAAATCGTGAAAGGGGGACCTGAGGCTATACAGTTTTTGATAGATATTGGGACGAAGTTTACACAAAAGACTGCCCCCACCTGTAGAATTATGAATTCGGAATTCGGAGTTCGGAATTCCGAACTCCGAACTCCGAACTCCGAACTCTTTATGGGGGGGGCAAACTTTGAAAATCTGAGTTTGACTCGTGAGGGTGGACATTCTTTGGAGCGTGTGGTTTATGCAGCCGATTCTACAGGTCATGAGATAATGCAGGCTTTGATACACACTTGTAAAGAAAACAAAAACATAGATATTTATGAAAATCACATAGCCGTAGACTTGATTACTCAACACCATATTTTACAAAATGAGGGTTTTATCCCAAGAATTACCTGCTGGGGTGCTTATGTCCTCAACATCGAAGAAAACAAGATAATAGCTTTTTTGGCAAATAAGACAATGCTCGCAACTGGTGGTGCAGGTCAAATCTATCAGCACAACACAAATTCAGAAATAGCCACTGGTGATGGCATAGCTATGGCTCGACTTGCAGGTGCACGGGTAGCTAATATGGAGTTTATCCAATTTCACCCTACTGCATTTTATTCACCTGACAAAAAGACCTTTCTCATCACTGAGGCATTGCGAGGTGAGGGTGCAATACTCAGGCTTCAAGATGGCAAAAACTTTATGGAAAATTATCATGAGCTGGCAAATCTTGCTCCTCGTGATGTAGTCTCAAGGGCAATCGATTTTGAACTAAAAAAGAGAGATGAAAGGTTTATTTATCTCGATGCAACAAAGGTTGACCATGTTAAACTAAGAACACATTTCCCCTATATTGACAAAAAATGTCAAAAAATGGGAATAGATTTTACCAAAGAGTTTATCCCAGTCGCTCCAGCAGCTCATTATTTTTGTGGTGGAGTGCTGACAACTATTGATGGTGAAACAGATATTCAAAATCTGTTTGCCTCTGGTGAGGTGGCTTGCACAGGACTGCATGGTGCAAATAGACTCGCCTCAAACTCTTTACTCGAAGCTGTAGTCATTTCCCTTAGAGCTGCAGGACATAAATCAAATTTTGAAAAAATAGATTTTCCTACTATACCAAAATGGCGACAAGAGGGTAGTTTCAATGAAAATGAATGGGTCGTAATAGCTCACAATAGAGAAATAATGAAACATACAATGCAAAATTATGTTGGTATAAGTAGGTCAAGAAGGCTTTTAAAATACGCTCAATATAGACTTGACACAATTTATAGGGAAATAGATGATTTTTATCATCACAATAATATGCGAAAAGAAGTAGTGGAAACAAGAAATATGGCAATAGTGGCGAGACTTATAATTCAATCGGCTCTCATCAGAAAAGAAAGCAGAGGATTGCAACATTTAATCGACTTTCCTGAAAGAAATGATGAGTTTTATAAAAAGGATACGATAATTTAAATTCGGAATACGGAGTTCGGAATTCGGAATTCCGAACTCCGAACTCCGAACTCTTCATGGGGGGGGCAGGGGGGGGAATAATGGAGAATTATTAAATATATGGAGAAAAAATGACAATTGATAACAGAATTGAAAACTATGATAATGTGGCACCAGAGATTGCCTCTGTCCCTGTCCATCTTTTGATATCAGAGGAGAATACCTCACTTATTAATCAAGTGACAAGGCATATACCGACAGTTAAAATCAATGACTTGAAAATACCGATAAAGTATAAAAAAGACATAGAAAAAGCAGTCCAGATATTAAAGAATGGTGGTTGTGAGGGTGTTTTTCTTTATGGCTCTGTGATAAAAGGTATTATACACGAAAGATTGGGAATTGACTTAGGAATAATAGGGCTTCCAAATGAAAAATTCCTTAATTTGTTCACTAGAATTTATATGGATGTTGACACAGAAATGAATGTCAAAGATTTTAACGATTTTAAAGAAGATTTTTTGAATTTAATCAAATCAAAAGGGATTGTAAAAATTGGATAAGTTTATTAAAGAAAGTATTAATTCTGAAATTGTTAAAATTAATAACTTGATTATCTTTATAAAACCTCTAGTAGATTTATCAAAGTTTATTGAACCAGAACAGAAAGAAATTATAATTATAGCTATGGCAATACATTCTTTTTACACAGGTATAGAAAAAATAGGCTTGTTATATTTTGAATCTATAAAAAATATCCCAAGAGATAATCAATGGCATAAAGCATTACTTAATAAGATGTTCAGTGAAAATCATAATAATATAGGACTTATAAGACAAGGTTTAAGAGAAAATATAGAAAATTATTTAGCTTTTAGACATTTAGTGAGAAATTTATACTGCACAGACTTAAAATGGGATAAAATGAAAATTTTAGTCGAGAATCTCGAAGACACTTGGGAAATGATAAAATCAGATTTTGAACACTTTTTTAAAGGGGAATATCAATGATTAATTTAGTAATTACAAATTACTAAATTATCTTGTGAGGTTTTCATGACATTCTGGTTTTTTATGTTATTTTTCTGTTTTTTGACACCTGCAATAATGATAGGTTTTGGCTCTTATTTTAAAAAAGGGAAACCTGAAGAGATAAATATTGCTTTTGGATACAGAAGCTCTATGTCAATGAAAAATCAAGACACTTGGCTATTTGCTCATTTATATTGTGGTAAATTGTGGTATATTTTAGGCTGGATATTATTTCCCTTGTCTTTGACAGCTATGCTATGTGTGATAGGTAGAGAGGAAAATGTAGTCGGTGGAGTTTCTGGAATAATAATTTTAGTTCAAGTAGTCCCTCTTTTAGGAACTATATACTTTGTGGAAAAGGCATTAAAAAAGCATTTTCACAAAGATGGGAGTAGGAAAATGGATTATGCCACCACCATGAAGTATGAGTGGGGGGGGGAGGGGGGAGAAACTAAAAGCTACCAACCAGGTAACAACCTTTTCATCACTTTTGAGGGTATCGAGGGTAGTGGCAAAAGCACACAAGTCAATCTTTTGAAAGAAGCCCTTGAGTCCGATGGACATGAAGTTTTTGTAACAAGAGAGCCTGGTGGTCCTGCTATCAGTGAAAAAATCAGAGAAATACTACTCGACCCCGAAAATAAAGAAATGACATCAGAAACAGAGCTATTGCTTTATCTGGCTTCGAGAAACCAACACACTTCCCAATGGATTTTACCTGCTTTACAAAAAGGTCAATTTGTGATTTGCGACAGATATTTTGACTCAACCCTTGCCTATCAAGGTGTGGCAAGGAAACTTGAAATAAGTATGATACAAAAGATAAACAATTTCGCTACTTATGGTCTAAAGCCCGATATTACCTTTATTCTTGACATTCCACTTGATATGTCAAAAGAAAGACAAAAAGGTAAAGAGCTTGATAGAATAGAATCAGAAAATAAAGATTTTCACAAAGCCGTCAAACAGGCTTTTCTCGATATTTCAAAGGAAAATGAGAGATATATTGTCATAGATGGTAGAAAGAAAATAGAGGATATAAAAAAAGAGATTTATAAAAGAGTTATCGAAAAGATACAAGAGGAGAAATAATGAACTCAATCAGAACAAACAAAATTCTGTTTTACGCACTCATCCTAATTTGGGTAATTTCTGGAAGTGTGATTTTTAATCATTCTGTAGTTAATGCCCAAAATCAAAACACACAACAAGATTTTATCACTTATGTAAACTTATTTGTGAGTGCCTATCACGGAGTAAGAATGAACTATGTCGATGAGCTTGCCGCAAGAGATCTCATAGAAAATGCGGTTCAAGGTATGTATGACTACTTAGTAGAGCAGGATTCTACTTATGTAGTGAATTATGCCTTTAAAGAAACTTTTGAAACAATCAGCACTCAGGGATTAAACACCCAACAAGAAACTATGAGCTATTTAAGAGCCTTTCAAGATGAATTACTGATGTTACTTTCAGACAATAGCCATGAAGCTACATTGCAAGATTTGGTAACACATGCCATTGAGGGTATGTTTTATGATTTAGACCCCAATTCTGGTTTTCTAAGAGCAGATGCCTTTCGTAGACTGACAGACCTGACGCATGGAGGTTTTGGTGGTCTAGGTATTTCCATAGATAGACAAGGTGATTATGTGATTGTGGTCTCACCTATTGAGGGAACACCTGCCTACAAAATGGGAATACAAGCAGGAGATAAAATTGTCGAAGTCGATGGTGAAAATGTAGTAGGCATGCAAACAGATGATGTCATATCTAAAATGAGAGGTGAGCCTGGAACAAGAGTAGTAATCGGGATAGATAGACCCAGTGTGCCAGATTTAATGGAATTTGAGATTATTCGTGAGATAATTAGGCTTACAAGTGTGCCTTATGCTTTTGTTCTCGACAATGGAATAGGCTATATTCGCATAAGAGAGTTTAATGCCAATACTACCAATGAACTTAGGACTGCCCTTGACAATCTCGAAGCAGAGGGAATAGATGGACTTATTATAGACCTCAGGTCAAATACAGGAGGTCTTTTAAATGAAGCAGTAGATACTATAAATGAGTTTATAGGACGCGATAAACTTGTCGTCTTTACAAGAGGTCGAGCTCGTGGAACTAATAGAGAGTATCATACCAGCTACAGTAGAATGCGACCTGATTATCCAGTCGTAACCATGATAAATCAAGCAAGTGCAAGTGCCTCTGAAATATTTGCAGGCTCAATGCAGGATTGGGATAGAGGTCTTGTGGTAGGTATGCCCTCATTTGGTAAAGGCTCTGTTCAGTCTGTCATACCTTTACATGAAAATTATGGTATGAGAGTTACAATTTCAAAATACTATATTAAATCAGGTAGAAGCATCCATAAAGACCTAAATGACCGACTTATGCGTGGTGAGGATGTTTCTCAAGAGGAAATAGATGCTATAGAAAGAGCAAATGAGGAAAATGTCTACTACACTGTAAATGGGCGTCAAGTAATTGGTGGTGGCGGGATAATACCTGATATTGAGATTGAGGGGACATTGATGAATAGGCTGGAAAGAGATATTCGTAGATTAAATCTTTTCTTTGAATTCTCTATGGATTATTTTGCAAATCACAGAGATGAAATTGAGCATAATTTCAAACCAGATACCGAAATGATAAACGATTTTCTTGCTTTTGGTGAAGCCAAAGGTCTCGAATATACTCAGGCTGAAGTAGATAGTTCTATGACCTTTATTGAAGTTTCTTTGAAAAGAGACATCATCAGTAGAAAATTTGGAGACCAAGAGGGATATAAAGCAGCTTTAGGTATAGATACCCAGCTTATGACTGTTATGGAACTCTTTGATAGGTATCATACACTCGAAGAAATGTTTGAGTATGCTGCATCAAATAATAGGGAGTAGGGGGTAGGGAGTAGGGAGTAGGGGGTAGGGAGTAGGGAGTAGGGAGTAGACAAATCTACACCTATACTCTACCAACTATATCCTAAACCAATAAAAAAAGGAAATGAGGGGTGGGAATGAGGATTAGACGGATTTTATTTATAACTCTTATCAAGAGAATAAGATAGGAATTGGGACGGGATTATCTATCCCCTATCCCCTATCCCCTCAAAAAAAGGAGTATGAAACATGAGATTAGAAATGTTTTTTTATTTTAACGGCAATTGCCGTGAAGCAGTAGAATTTTACGCTAAAGTTTTCAAAACTGAAGTAAGAAATTTGATGACTTATGGACAAGCACCTGCAGACCCAAACAATCCAGTCCCAGAAAATGACAAAGATAGGATACTTTATGCTGGATTGGCATTGGATAACATGACAGCTATGTTTTCTGATGTCCCCTCAGGTGGTGATTATGTAGCTGGTAACAACATCAGTCCCACTATCAGCACTGACGACAAAGATGAAGTCAAAAGGATTTTCAATGAATTAAAAGAAGGTGGTGAAGTGTATTTTGAGCTATCACAGACTTTCTTTTCAGAACTATTTGGTATGGTGGCAGATAAATTTGGCATCATCTGGCAGATTTTGTTTTATGAGGAAAAATAAGAAGATTTAATCACTGGGAACGCAGGCAACTGATATGTAGGGAACTGATTTATCTGTTCCGTTTCAATTGTTTTCCTAATTTAAGGAACAGATAAATGTGATCCCTACAAATCAAGTTACAACCACGATGGTTTGACCCCAAAGTAACGGAATCTTTGTTCCCAGTAAAATTTAAAACAAGGAGATAAATACATGAAAAAGATTTTGACATTTTTCACAGTGATAGCAATGTTTATCACTATAATGGGTTGTATGACAAACAACCAAAAAAACGAAACTTTACTCACTACCACTGGACAAGCGTGGGTTTTTGAAAATGGTCAGCAAAAAATAGCTTTTACCCTAAACTCTGGTGTGTATAAGAACTATTTATTTGATTTTGAACTAGATGTAGTAGTCAGCCGTGAAATAGGATTTCATACAAATGAAAATATCCTGTATTTTCACGCAGATTGGTATGATGAAAACGGAAATTACCTAGGTGTCTGGGGCGATAGTCTGTATATTGCTCAAAACCCAGGAGCACCTGTAAACCTTTTTGAGTATAAAATATCAGGAAAAAAACTTACCTTGATAAAACCAGAGTATTCTTATATACACGAAGAGCAAGGTGCTTTTTTTGGTGATGTCTCTTATGAGTTCAGAAAGCAATCTTTTACACCTCCAAATATTGCCACAGATTTAAACTTGAAAAGTTTTAACTCCAATGATTTTGCGTTATTTGAGCTAGTCAAACTGCCAAGCACATTTGATATTGGTGAAAAAAACGATATTCTACTACGGATTTACGATATCAGAGGACAGGTGGTAAAAACACAGGATGTAAATGATGTAGACTTTATTTTATGGAACGGGACAAATGAAGATGGCGAGCCAGTTCCCTCAGGTCTTTATTTTTATCTTTTAAAAACTGAGGATGAAGTGGCTTTTAAAGACATAGTGTTTTTGAGATAAGATTTTTTTTTCTTATTGAATCATCAAAATTTTTTTTTGGCTTTATAACTCATTTTGTAAAGGTTTTTAAATAAAAAAGAAAAATATTTTATGTCTGTGTGCCAAAATTGGTCAAAAGTGGCACTAAGTACGTATAGGGGGGGATGAATTATTAAATAAAATTAAGAATAAAGTTCACCCCTTTTTTCAACTAAGCTATATACCCTAACAGAATATTTATAGAAAGCCAGAATAACAAAGATACTTGGGGGAGGTTATAATGATAGAATACTTTAAGCAACAAATTACAAATGAATAAAAAATTGTAACATCATCTCTAAGAGTATAATTATTTTCATCGAATTTGAAAAAAGGTCTTGACATAAATAGTTCAAAAAAAAAAATTGTCCTTTAGAAATAAGATTTCTTATTTTTAATATAAATATTGAGAAAGGAGAAAGAATTTATGTTTAAGAAACCCTTATTAATTGAAGTTGATTTACCACCATATCATTATCGATGGTATAAAAAAGGATTTCAAGTAAAGATACCAAAGGAAACCATCATCAGAGTTTCCCCTACAATTGATCCAGAAATAGAAAAACAAGCGAAATTAGGTGATGTTACAGCTCTAAATAAATTAGGTGATATATTTTTTGAAAAATACGATTTAGAAAAAGCTCGTTATTGGTATAAAAAAGCCGCACAACATGGTAGTTCCAGAGCTATGACCTTTATAGCCAAATTATTTATCTATTTTTCAGAAGATGATAATGCTGAAGAAAAAGCTATAATCTGGCTTAAAAAAGCTATAAAACTTGGAAATGACGAAGCTATGAAAACATTAGCTTGGTGTTATTACAATGGTGAAGGAGTTCCTGAAAACTATGCAAGAGCTTTTTATTGGTTCAAAAAAGCAGCAGAGCTGGGAAATATCGATGCTATGCATGCTTTAGCTCATTTTTATTTAGATGGTGAAGTAGAAAAAGACCCCGTATTAGGAGTCTATTGGCTAAAAAAGGTCGCAGAAGAGGGTGTGAAAGAGGCTATGCACGATTTAGCAAATTGTTACAGAGACAGTTTGGGTATTGAGGGTGATGTTGAAGAGGCATTTAACTGGTACCAAAAAGCAGCAGAGAAAGGACATCCTATTTCAAGGAAACAATTGAGATATTTCAAAAAACATGGATGTTTTAATAAAAAATTGAAATGGTAATAAACAATTAGTAATTACTAATTACTAATTACTAAATTATTAAGGAGTAAAATGGAAAACACAGAAAAGATTGAAATAACTAATTTTATAAGACAGATTATAGATGCTGATTTAGGAAGTGGTAAGCATAAATATATCATCACGAGATTTCCACCAGAGCCAAACGGCTATTTACATATAGGTCATGCAAAGGCTATTTGCCACAATTTTGGTATAGCGAGGGACTACAAAGGCAAGTGTCATCTTAGATTTGATGACACAAATCCTGTCGCTGAGGATGTCGAATATGTAGATTCTATACAAGAGGATGTTCGGTGGCTTGGTTTTGACTGGGGGGACAACCTTTTTTATGCCTCAGACTATTTTGATAAGCTTTATGATTTTGCCGAAATCTTGATACGAGATGGCAAAGCTTATATCTGCGAGCTTAGTCAGGCAGAAATCAGAGAGACACGCGGCACATTGACCGAACCTGGTAAAAATAGCCCCTATAGAGAAAGAAGTGTCCAAGAAAACTTTGATTTGTTTCGCTCAATGAAAGCTGGTTATTTTACTGATGGTGAAAAATGTCTGCGTGCCAAGATAGATATGGCACATCCAAACCTAAATATGCGTGACCCTGTGATTTATCGTATCAAAAAGGTAGAGCATCACCGCACTGGCAATAAATGGTGCATTTATCCTATGTATGATTTTACTCACCCGCTTTCAGATGCTATCGAATGTATCACTCACTCTTGCTGCACACTTGAGTTTGAAGACAATCGCGTCCTTTATGACTGGTATCTCGACCAATTACCTATCCCTGCAAGACCTCGACAAATTGAGTTTGCTCGCTTAAATCTGACCTATACTGTCATGAGTAAAAGATGGCTCAAAAACCTTGTCGAAAACAAATATGTAAACGGCTGGGACGACCCAAGAATGCCTACAATAGCAGGTATGAGACGAAGAGGCTTTACACCAGAATCCATTAGAAATTTCTGTGATAAAATAGGTGTCGCAAAGGCAAATTCTGTAGTCGATTTTGAGCTACTCCAGTTTTGTCTGCGAGATGATTTAAACAAAAGAGCTAAGAGAGTGATGGTTGTTCTTGACCCCCTCGAAATTGTCATTTCAAACTATCCAGATGACAAAATAGAGCAACTCGAAGCTGAAAACAACCCAGAGGATGAAACAGCTGGAAAAAGACTTATTCCTTTTTCAAAAGTCATTTACATAGAAAAGGACGATTTTCGAGAAGTCCCTCCAAAAGGCTGGCATAGATTTACACTCGGTGCTGAAGTTCGCCTCAAACATGCCTATTATGTCAAATGCACTGATATTATAAAAGATGACTCTGGAAATGTGATTAGACTCTTATGCGAATATGACCCCAACTCAAAAGGTGGCTGGACAAACGATGGTCGCAAAGTCAAAGGAACTTCCCACTGGGTCTCTGTCTCTCATGCTCAAAAAGTCGAAGTGAGACTCTATGAACACCTTTTCAACAAAATCGACCCAATGACAGTAGAAGAGGGAAAAGACTATACTGCCAATCTCAATCCAGACTCCTTGACCGTGCTACAAGACTGCTATGCAGAGCCATCTCTACTCGATGCTCAAATAGGGGAAAAATTTCAGTTTTTGAGACAAGGCTATTTTTGTGTGGATTATGACTCTACTCCAGAAAATCTTGTTTTTAATAAGACTGTAGCCTTGAAAGACAGCTATAAAATAAGTAGTGAGTTGTGAGTCGTGAGTGGTGAGACGTGAGTGGTGAGTAGTGAGTTCTGAGTTCGATATGCCCCACCCATGAAGTATGAGTGGGGGGGGGAGGGGGGGCTCAAAACTTGTATCTTGTAACTTGTATCTTGTAACTTGTATCTTGTAACTTATAACTTGTAACTTGTGATAGGAGTAAAAATATGAAAAGATTTAATATCACTGGGACTTGTATCCCTGAAA
>Ga0099364_10013360_pt1 | contig 11028 bp, 6 predicted proteins | sample TergutTh196P3_FD_73070 | JGI IMG/M metagenome (GOLD analysis project Ga0099364, IMG submission 73070) | Microcerotermes parvus P3 segment gut microbial communities from Pointe-Noire, Republic of the Congo - Th196 P3 | ecosystem: Host-associated > Arthropoda: Insects > Digestive system > Gut ... | reverse complement strand
GCCGAAAGACTTTTGCAAGAAGCAAGCGAGGAAGAGATAAACTGTTTGCGAAGCGATGAAGTTTCGATCAACAGTGCTTTCAAAAAATACGAAAGCAAGAAGGAATCAGGCAAGCCATTTTCCAAACAGAACATCAAGTTTTCCAAAAAAACACTATCCGATAAGCCGAACAAGAAAGAACTGGCTGCAACAACGCAATTTCCCGAAGGCGAAAAATATATCAAGGAAATTCTGCGCCTGGCAAAAGAGTTGGGTATCTTATTCAGTGATATTAAGAAGGTTCCCCACGACGAGCAGGAATTGGACAAAGCTCGCCTTCAAATATCCAACACGATTGGGAAATACAGCAAAAGAGGGTAAATCAACGGAACCGAAGGCTTGATCGGCGGCAAACTTCAAGAAGCCGACTATCGAGAACTTTCCTCGGCGAGGGATCTTCTCGCGTCTTCCAACCCGCCCTGACGGCACATGATAATACAGTATCCCTCCGCTGTATTACCTCGTGCTCTTCTTGAAATTCTCCGTTCCCTAACTTGCTAAATTTCCGTCATTTCTGCGCTATACATGAATGAACGTTGTTATCGCTCACGTTTTTCTTCCTTCGGTGTCTTCTTCGCATTGCGAATAAGAGTATCGGAGTACAAACTATTGAGTAGCAAATTATGTCACACGAAAGGAAAAGAATCGTCAAGTACACGAAACCAGTTGTACAGATTCCGCCGGCGAAAAGTATGCCGGTGCCGTACAAAGTTTCGGCGATATGCCAACAGTCCATTCCGCCGAAGCACCAAACGAACGATATCGAACGCATTGGCGTTTCCGTGGAGCAGGCGGCAGTCATGTTGAGTCTGTCAGTGCGATCTGTCTGGGTTCTTATCAAGGACGGCAGAATCAGACATGTTAGATTCGGAAAGCGATGTATTGTTTCTGTTCAATCGCTCCTCGAATTCGTGGACGGCAAGCAAGCCGTTGCTCACTGTTTGGAAGACAACATAGAGGCACAAGACGAATTGGAATAGAACGAGAACAATGAATTGCCTTGTCTTGTTTTTACAAAAGTCAGGACAAGGAAGGAGGAAATCGAAATGGTAATTTTTACACAAAACAGCAACAACAACCGTTGCAATGACAAGTGCCGTCGCACAATTTGTCAGCACGCTCGTCGGTGTTCCCAAAAATCTGCAAACCACGCTCTACCCAGAAAACAATCGAAAAGTTTTCATCACTTCCCGCGTGGCGGAACCCGTGCCATAAAACGGTAGTCACGCTCGAAAAACTGCTGATCGAAAACTGGCAATAACAGCAAGTAATTTTGGGATAGGCAGTACGCTTTAATGAATCGTACAAAAACCAATCTCACTTATCAACAACCCATGGCAACGCTTATCAAAATCAAAAAACCTGGCAAGACACCGGGATATAGTATTCAGTGGTATGACCAAAATGGTCGGCATCGCACAATTTATCTGTGCGGTCGTCGCTACACTGAAGAAACCGCAGAAGAATTCAAGAGAATCGTCGAAAGGCTTGATCGTTATCTTTGGGACGGCACCACTGTCCTGGACAAGAAGACTGCCGTTTGGTTGGCAACTGCCCCTTCTGGTCTTCTCTCGAAACTGACCAATGCAGGATTGATAACGATCACAGAATCAAAGACTTGCAATTGGCTTTGGGATTCGTATATTAATAGCAAAACGGACTGGAAGTCAACAACAATAGCAAGCAATCGTCATGTTCGAAAACAGAGTTAATTGAACAAATTACCCCTGGCAGATTATTGGAGTGGAAAAAGTCTCTGGCGAGCAGGCATGCGTTAGCAAGCGTCAGTGGTTATTTGACCAAAACAAAAGCGGCTTTCGACTTCGCGGTCAAGCGGAACTTGTTGGCGAACAATCCGATGGTGGATGTCCCGATTGAGTCAGTAAGCCAGTGTGTCAATCGGGGAAAGTTTCGGATCATTACGGTGGAGGAATATGCCAAACTTTTGAGAGCGTGCCCTACTCAAGAGTGGCGGGTAATCTTTGCGTTGGCAAGATGGCTCGGCTTACGTGGTCCGTCAGAGGTATTTCCATTGCGGTGGAGTGATATTGTGACTGAATGGAACGGTGTGTATCTACATGCTCCCAAGACGGAGCGGCATGCTGGACATCAAAGGAATTCGTTCCATTGTTCCAAGAGGTGCGTGTGGAATTGGAGCGACTTCGTTTGCTGAACAATCCGGCTGAGGATGATTTTGTGATCCAATGCGTTCAGGGAAAATCTAAAAGTTTCTTATACAGTCATTTTCAAAGCATCAGTTGTAAGGCAGGGTTGGGAGCAATCGCTCAACCATTTCTCAATATGCGTCGACCCCGGAGCAATGAGGTTCGGATCAAATACGGACCCGAAAAAGAAAGCGAGCGGCTTGGTCATTCGGAAAGAGTGATGCGAACTCATTACTTGGACTTGACCATGGATGATTTTACTGACATCGTGGGCAAGTGAATTGAGTTCCATTTTCACTGTTAAAATCGACGTTGCAAGTGGTTGAAAGGCGATGTGTTTGGCACATAACTCATGTGCCTTTTTTTAGTAAACGCCTTGTTTTCCAGTACTTGCGTGAATGTGCAAGGCAGTGCAAAATCGAAAAAAACGGTGTTGATTCCATTCGCTTGGAATTAACAAGTGGTTAAAACCCGGGAATTTTAGCACTGTTGTCGATTTGCGCTGCTATTTTCACTGCTACAAGCCGGAACCTGTTTGGCATTCTACCACAGCCTCGAACAAAAAGCGTTACTTTGTGCGTTACGTCAGGATGGGGCTCTTTTGTCGCTCTTGAAAACGCCATTTTTCGCGGTATAATCGGCACGAAATAGATGGCTACGAAATATAAACCTCTCGGCTGGAACGAAATCAAAGCCCGCGCTCTCGAATTCGCCAAAGAATGGGCAGATGAGCAGCGAGAGGGTGCCGAAGCGCAGACATTTTGGAACGATTTCTTTGATGTGTTCGGCGTGCGACGACGCACTGTTGCCGCTTTTGAGGAAAAGGTACGTAACATCAAAGGGCAATTCGGCTTCATCGACCTGTTCTGGCGTGGCAAACTACTGGCAGAACATAAATCCTACGGCAAATCACTCGACAAAGCCGCCACACAAGCGTTTGAATACATCCAATGCCTCAAAGACGAGAACCGTGATGACGAAATTCCCCGCTATGTCATCGTTTCGGATTTTGCCAAAATTGTTCTCTACGATCTCGAACCGGAAGAAGGCGACCCGCCGGTTCTGACATTTCCGATTAGGGACTTGCACAAGTACATCCACGCTTTTGCATTCATTCCCGGCTATAAAGTCCACCGCTCTCATAAAGAGGATGCTACAAACATCAAAGCCGCCGAATTGATGGGACGAGTTCACGATGCCCTTGCCATAAGCGGATATTCTGGTCATGCTCTCGAACGCTTCCTTGTACGAGTATTGTTCTGCCTCTTTGCCGAAGATACCGGTATTTTTGAGCCGAATGCTTTTACAACCTTTGTTGAACAGAATACCCGAGAGGATGGTACTGATCTCGGACCGCAACTCGCTCAACTGTTCGATGTCCTCGACACGCCTGAACCCAAACGGCAGAGAAATCTTGACGAATTGCTTGCTTCATTCCGGTATGTCAACGGTGGTCTGTTTGAGGAAACGCTCCGTATTCCTGCCTGTAACCGTGCTATTCGTGATGCCATTCTGACGGCAACTCGGTTCGATTGGAGCCGTATTTCACCGGCGGTCTTTGGTTCACTCTTCCAATCGGTTATGGATCCGGAGGCGAGGCGGCGTTGCGGCGCACACTACACGACGGAAGAAAACATTATGAAGGTGATCCGACCGCTGTTCTTGGACGAAATGCGTACGGAGTTCGAAAAATGCAAATCAAACAAGAATAAATTACAGGAATTCCATGAGAAGTTGGCATCGTTGACATTCTTCGATCCGGCTTGCGGTTGCGGTAATTTTTTGGTCTTGGCATATCGGGAATTGCGATTGCTTGAGATGGACGTGCTTGAGGTGCTGTTCAAGAAAGGTCAGAGATTTCTCGATTCGAATTTCATATCGCAGGTCAATGTTGATCAATTTTACGGTATTGAAATCGTCGAATTTCCGGTACGTATTGCCGAAACCGCCTTGTGGCTGATGGATCACCAGATGAACGTGCTTGCTTCGGAGCGTTTTGGACAGTATTATGTTCGCTTGCCGCTCAAAAAATCAGCAAAGATTGTTTTCGGCAACGCCCTACGAATCGACTGGAACGATGTGCTGCCGAAGCAAAAATGTTCGTATGTACTGGGCAATCCGCCGTTTGTTGGTGCTAAATATCAGGATGCCATCCAAAAAGAAGACATAAGGTTAGTTTTCGGGAAAATGCCCAATGTGGGACTGCTTGATTACGTTTCTTGTTGGTATTTTAAGGCGGCGGAGTATATTCAAAACACACATATTCAAGTCGGCTACGTTTCAACTAATTCGATTACTCAAGGTGAACAGGTTGGGGTGCTATGGTCTTTTCTGTTTGATAGAGGAATCAATATCCGTTTTGCCTATCGTACTTTCGTGTGGAGTAGCGAAGCAAAAGGGAAGGCACATGTCCATTGCGTTATTATCGGGTTTGCGCTGGACGACTGCCCTGTTAAACGGCTTTTCGAGGAAGAAAAAGGAAAGATTACCGCACGAGATGTCAAAAATATCAGTCCCTACCTGATTGATGCTCCGAGCGTGTTAATCGTTAATCGCTCCAAACCACTCTGTGATGTCCCGGAAATAGGAATTGGCAACAAGCCGATTGACGATGGGAACTATCTGTTTACGGACGAAGAAAAAAAAGAATTTCTCAAAATAGAACCAGCTGCGGCTCCGTTTTTTCGCAAATGGCTTGGTGCCGATGAATTTATCAATGGTTGGAGCCGGTGGTGTCTTTGGCTTGGGGACTGCCCACCGGAAAAACTTCGTCAAATGAAAGAGTGTGTTAAACGAGTTGAAGCCGTCCAGCAATTCCGTATGAGAAGTAAGAGTATTCCGACCCGCAAGTTGGCGAATCGTCCGACAAGGTTTCATGTCGAAAACATGCCGAACAGAGATTATGTTTTGATTCCACGAGTTTCGTCGGAGCGACGTGCTTACATCCCGATTGGATTCGTCAAAAAACAGACTATCTCCAGCGATGCGACATTGATTTTTCCCAATGCCACTCTTTTTCATTTCGGCGTACTGACCTCGACAATGCACATGGAATGGGTACGACACGTTTGCGGACGTTTAGAAAGTCGCTATCGTTACTCAGCGAAACTGGTCTATAATAATTTTCCTTGGGCAAAGCCGACGGAGACACAACGGAAGAGGGTGGAGGATGCGGCTCAGGCGGTACTGGACGTTCGTGCGGAATTCGCCAATAGTTCGTATGCCGATCTCTACGATCCCAATGCGATGCCAGCTTTGCTTTCCAAGGCACACCGGGAATTAGACAAGGCGGTTGATCGGTGTTATCGTTCAAAACCGTTCAAGGACGAGCAAGAGCGGCTGGAGTTTTTGTTCGCAATGTATGAAGAATTGATTGTTACGCCGTAACTCGCCAGTTACTGATTGGATTACGGCGGTGTCAGCAAAAAAACACCTTACCAATAAAATGTTGAAACATCCGTCCCGATCTTCCCTTTATATTATTTTCCAATTCTAGGGCGTGTTTACAGTACAGATTTTTTGGGACATATTGCTCGAAATGATACCTTTTTCGGGAAATCAAAAACTTTTGGCTGCCGAAAATCTGCTTATTCTGCGCATTTGTTTGCCCAAACACCCCAATTTAACAAGTGTAAACACGCCCTAGGATATAAAAACCCTCTCCTTCAGGCGATTGCTTCATTTCAACACATAGCATTGGTTGTAGTGATGTCGTCCGGTAATTTTTTCTTTTGGTCAATCCATGTCATTTTCAAGAGACTCCGTCATACGAATCCCAAAAAGTACAAGTATCAATTATTCAAACAAAGTCGGCTTTCAGCCGACACCACATGAACCCGCCGCCTTCAGGCTGCGGCCGGTTTCATTTCGACTTCATCGCTTCGGCCAGGATTTTCGATGTGCTCGACCGCATAATCCTGGGGTCAACCTCTTTGCCCTCCAACAGTGTCGCACGCACATCTTTGCCGGATATAAACACAGGTTTTTCGTCCTTGTGGTTATCCATCAAATCAACCCGGCCTGCCGACTCGTAGTAGGCAGCAAAACCGACATTGAGCGGTTTAATTTGCAAATCGCCGGCCAAATTGTTAAAAATCTCTTGAGCATCGAAATCACCCCAAATTGCTGTGCCGTCATGATAGGGGGCATCGGCATGCTTGCGGCCAATAATCAAATCCGTAAATCCGAAATTCTGCCGATAAATCGCATGCATCACGGCTTCTTTCGGCCCGCCGTAAAACATTTTAATATCGAGACCCAGAAGAACAACTCGATCCGGCACCGAACCGCCTACTTTTTTCCAAAGTTCAGGATCACTATCCCCTTCTCCCAATGACCGGTTTTCAATCAAGGCTTCGTAGGTTTTCATCCGAACCTCTGCATTTACATCATCCCCTTTTGTTTCTCCGACAAGCGGGTTCAAACAAGCCCCGGCATGATGGCCATGGCGCAACAGTTCTTCGAGACCATAGACCAACGCGTATTCATGGGCGCGATGTAAAGGGTTTCGGGTTTGAAATGCGACAACACGTTGCCAACCCTTGCTGTCTAGTAATTGCCGGACTTCAATCGGCGAAAGGATATATTTTTGATTGGCTGGCCCCAACCCCGACGCGGCGGGTTGGGGGAAAACTTTAACCGCCCCGCCGAGCAGAAAAGTTTTGTCGGCATCTTGTTTGAGCACCATATCCGCACCGGGATGATCAGTCCGGTCGGTCAGATAGACGCTTTTGAGGTATTTCATTTTATCCCACGCAAAGACACTGGATACGGAAAGTACCGCCACGGTTTCGTCGGATGAATTGACCAGGGCAACATCTTGTCCCTCCTTAATTTGACCGGCAAGTATTTCTGTAATCGGCAGAGAGATCGGGATCGTCCAGGCGTATTTTTTGCCGAGAGATTCGACATAGGATTGTTCGAGGACTTGGTTGAAGGTTTTTTCGTCCATCGGCCCTGTGAGCGGCGAGAGGCCGCCGTCGCCAAAACGATATACGGTCGAAATGTCTGCATCGCTGACAGGAACTTTAAGCAACGATGCCGACTGGGCTCGGACGGCATCTATTTCGGCTGGCGAAATCGTTCGGTTTACAGGTTCAGCCAGACCGCCGTGCGGGGGAATCAGGGGCATCTTTGATATATGGTTGAAAAGATTTATAGTCGAATGGTGAGTGTCAAGAGTATAATATCTCTAACCGCCGGTGTCAACCGGCATGTAAAATCTCTCTGCTTAATTCCTACATAATCTATAGCCCTGCGGGGCGTTCTTACGCAAAATACTGCAGCGAAACACTGCGTGTTGCTGGGCAACACGGCTAACGGTGTGCCAACTTGCGATAGAATAACGAACGCAAGGCTACGACAAATTAAGGAAACGCTCTAAACCACCCTACGGAAAATAATGAGCCGGACATTGAGAGACATTATAGTGATACATTATACTTCCGACGTTATTGTTTCGCAATCTTATGATGGCAGGCTCTGGCAACTCAAATCTTCCTCGGGCGCATTTTCCCCTGCACGCTGCCCGGCAGGCTTTGAATCCGCACGAAACCCGTCGCATCGTTTTGATTGAACGCACCGCCGCCCTCCATTGTTGCCAATCCCTCATCATACAAACTGTTTTCACTACTACGACTCTGGACTGTCATATTGCCTTTGTATAAGTTCAGCACGACTGTACCGCTCACCGGCTTTTGCGCCTCTTTAATGAATGCCAGCAACGCATCCATCTTGGCAGAATACCAAAAGCCGTAATAGACCATCTCGGCAACCTCCGGCGATAAACGATCCCGACAATGCATCAAATCCCTGTCCAGCGTGAGTTGTTCAATATAACGATGAGCGGCATATAAAATCGTCATACCAGGTGCTTCGTAAACGCCGCGGCTCTTCATTCCGACCAGTCGGTTTTCGACAATATCAATCAAGCCGATACCGTTGCGTCCGCCGATTGCATTCAATTCCTTGACGATACCGACGGCGTTATTATCGGCAGCATAGTTCTTGCCGTTGACTGCGATGGGAATGCCGCTCTTGAACGTAATAGCAACCTGTTCAACCTTGTCCGGTGCGTTCTGCGGCAGCACACTCATTCCCAAATCGATTGCCTCGGCCCCGCACACGTCCGGTTTTTCAAGTACACCGGCTTCGTAACTGATATGCAGGCAGTTGTCATCGCCGCTATACGGTTTTTTGAGCGTTGCCTTGACGGGAATTTTTTTTTCTTCGCAGTATTGAATCATTTCGCTGCGGCCGGGAAACATTTGCCGAAAATGATCGTTGTGCCACGGAGCGATGATTTCGATGTTCGGATTCAACGCAGCGGCGGCGAGATGGAATCGGCACTGGTCGTTTCCCTTTCCTGTTGCCCCGTGAGCGTAAGCAGTTGCTCCGACTTCCTGGGCGACTTGCAGGCAGGCTTTTGCGATGACTGGTCTTGCGATGGCTGTTCCTAGCAGATAGAGACCTTCGTATTTTGCTTGGAACTGCAACACTGGGAAGGCGAAGTCGCGGCAGAGTTCATTCTGGGCATCGACGATTCGAGCGGAGGCAGCACCGCAGTTTTTTGCTTTATCGAGTACCGCCTGCCGATCATCGCAGGGTTGTCCAAGATCGACATAGACGGCGTGAACATCGTATCCTTGATCGATAAGCCAACCGAGAATCACCGATGTATCGAGACCGCCCGAATAGGCTAAAACACTGGATTTGGTAACGCTGTTTCTTTTCATGGTTATTATTTACCTGGTTATCATTTACAAGTTATGTTATAAACGGGAAAAAGGGACATTTTTCTTATGCCCTTTGCGGTTATTATGTTACTGCATCGCACACACCGCATCGTACACAAGGGACGCAAAACGCAATTTCATACCGTTTACGATATGCGTGGGATACAAAAAAAGGCGTTCGCCGATGTGCCGATACGAGACCGGCCATCGGCAAACGCCTTTGTTCACCATCAGGATTGAGTGTAATGGTTGTAGATGGTTTTGTCAAGAGGTGCGGGTGTCTGTTCTCCGGTTCTCGGTTCTCCGGTTCTTTGCGTGTTTATTTCCACTTGACAAAAAACTTGACAAAAAAGCCCTTGACAGAAAAACCATTTTGCTATACACTCTAGGCTACATATTCTATTGAACAAAGGCGTTCATCGGATAATACTGAAGGACTCGCTCTCACACGGGGCGGATTCGAAAGGTGTCATCCGGTGAACGCTTTTTTTGTCAACTTGCCATACACGAAGGAGTCACAATATGAGTACAATAAATGCGAATACAATAAATGAAATGCAAAAAGCGTGGAGCGGAGTATTCACCGAAGGAACTGATCATCGAGTCGAAACGTTTACCGAAAGTATCAGTTTCGACCGAAGACTCTACGCAGTCGATATTCGTGCATCCATTGCCCATGCCCGAATGCTCTCCGATGTCGGGATTCTTCAAGTGGAAGAGTTTCGTCAAATCGCCGAAACACTCGTTACGATCTGCCGTGAAATCGAAGACGGCACCTTCGAGTTCAAAACCGAACGCGAAGATATTCACATGCACATCGAACACGCTCTGATCGAAAATATCGGCGATGTTGGCCGCAAACTGCACACCGCCCGAAGCCGAAATGATCAAGCCGTTACTGACCTTCGACTTTGGATTCGCGATGCTATCGACCGCATCGACCGTTGTTTACTTGGCGTTCAGGCGGCGTTCGTAGGACGCTGTGACTCGGATATCGATGTTATTTTGCCGGGCTATACACATTTGCGGCGGGCTCAACCGGTGCTTGCTCCGCATTATTGGTTGGCGTACTGCGAAAAGTTTCAGCGCGACCGGGAGCGGCTTTGCGATTGTCGAAGACGAGTCAACATTCTCGGTCTCGGAGCAGCGGCTCTGGCAGGAACCAGTTTGCCCATCGAACCTGCTCTGACGGCTAAGTATCTTGGTTTTGCCCGACTTTCGGGCAACAGTCTCGACGCAACCAGTGATCGCGACTTCGTACATGAGGCGGCATTTTGTCTGGTAGAAATCGCCCTTCATTTGAGTATGCTTGCCGAAGAATGGATTTTGTGGTCGACTGCCGAGTTCGATTTCCTGCGACTGCCGCAAGCGTTTTGCACCGGCTCTTCCATGATGCCGCAGAAGGTCAATCCCGACGTTCTCGAATTGGTTCGCGGCAAAACGGCAAGAGTCATCGGCAATCTTCAAACGCTTCTCACGCTGTCAAAGGGCCTTCCGCTCGCGTACAATAGGGACTTACAGGAAGACAAGCCGCCGATTTTCGATGCCTTCGACACAGTGGAAGCCGCATTGAGTCTTGTTGTTCCGCTTATTGAGGAGGCATCACTCCAACGGGAGGCGATTCAATCGCGGCTGGAACTCGGCTATCTTGATGCTACGGTTCTCATGGAATATCTGGTACAGAAAGACGTTCCGCAGCGCACTGCTCATGGTATCGTCGGTCGGCTTGTCCGAACGGCGATGGAACGCAATATGCCGCTTGCTTCGTTGCCGTTGGATGTTTTCCGTGAAATCTATGACGGTTCCGACGATGGTGTGTTTTCGGTTCTCGGAGCGGAGAATGCCGTTGCCGCGATGAAAAGTTACGGTTCGACTGCTCCGTCCGAAGTGCGTAAACAGATCGATGTTTGGAAGGAGAAAGTCGGGCGGGATCGTGTTGCAAATTGACGGAAAACTGCTTGCATTTTAACCGCAAAACGGGATAATGTAACGGAAGAAGATCACAAACCAAATGGACATATCCTACGCCAATAGCCGAATCCGCAAGATTTGTACCGATGCGAAAGTTGCCCAAAAAGAACTGGGCAAGG
>Ga0099364_10013359_pt1 | contig 11028 bp, 10 predicted proteins | sample TergutTh196P3_FD_73070 | JGI IMG/M metagenome (GOLD analysis project Ga0099364, IMG submission 73070) | Microcerotermes parvus P3 segment gut microbial communities from Pointe-Noire, Republic of the Congo - Th196 P3 | ecosystem: Host-associated > Arthropoda: Insects > Digestive system > Gut ... | reverse complement strand
TTATCGTAAACCAAACCTGCCTGCAAATAAACGAAACGAATCGTAACCTCTTGAGGTGTAACGATTTGCAACAATGTGTCAAAAATCGTGTCTGACACACCGCAGTCTTGTTAGCGGACTGCGATGCTTGTCCCCCCGCTCTTGCGTCTCGTCTCATTGGTTACAATAATATGGTATGAGTACGGACGACTATTACCAAACACTAGGTGTATCAAAGACGGCTTCACGGGAAGAAATACAGAAGGCGTATCGGAAACTTGCCAGAAAATATCATCCCGACTTCAACCAAAACGATCCGAAAGAGGCAAAGGAACAATTCCAAAAAATACAGGAAGCCTTCGACGTTTTGGGAAATCAAGAAAAACGGCAAGTCTATGACCGATTCGGTGTACACCCGGATCAGATGGGTTCCGGCGGAGGACAGGGTCCATTCCAATGGTCGTTCGGCGGCGGAGCACCGGGTCGAAAAGCCAATTTCAATTTCGATAACCTCGACGACATCATGAAAATCTTCGGTGGAGGGTTTGGCGGTGCGTCCCCCGAAGAATTTTTTCATGCAGGACGACCTATGCGGGGCAGAGACATCGAACAAACGCTCACCATCCCTTTTGTCTTGTCGATTACCGGCGGAAAGACGGATGTACGGGTCGGCGGCAAAACGGTTTCGGTAACTGTCCCTGCCGGGATTGTTAGCGGCAAGAAAATCCGGTTGCCGGGATTGGGCGAAACCGACCCGGGTGGCGGCTCGGGCAGTTTGCTGCTTACTGTTCAAGTCGAAGAGCATCCCTGTTTCATTCGACGGGGAAACAACTTGTATGTCGAGGTGCCTATTTCGCTCAAAGAAGCGGTTTTCGGCGCAAAAATAGACATTCCTACTCCGAAAGGGAGCGTGACGTTAACCATTCCGTCGGGTGCGTCGAGTAAAATGAAACTTCGCATCAAGCAATGCGGGGCAGTCTCTTCCACGGGCGAGTCGGGAGATCTCTTTGCAGAGTTACAGATCGTCTTACCCCCCAATTGGTCGGAGACCGACAAGGCTTTGTTGGAACAGCTCCAGACGGAACCGCCGGAGCCGATCCGCAACAAGTTGCGCTGGGGGTAAAACGCAACAAAGGGTTTGTGCGTAAATAACCTTTCAAATTTTCTGTTACTTTTTCACGGTGTAATTCCATTCGCCGTGAAAGTCATGGGGCTTCAATTTGACACTTGCAAGTTCACTATCGGTGACTTCGATGCCTTTTTCATATACTTTTGTGTCCACTGCCGACTTGATAAGTAATCCTTTGCTTGTAGTTGTATTACTGATTAGGTTTACTACCGTTAACAAGTCATAGAGAGGTTTGCCACGCCAGTTCTGCGTAATAAACGAAAACAAACGGTGTTCTATCACCGTCGCATAATCTTTTCGACAATCACATCCGCCCGCTTTGCAATTTCCGGCAACTCTGCCAACTCCGGCGCATGATGCGGAGTCAGCATGACTCTTTCAATTCGTTGATGATTTGATTGACAGCATTCAGCAATAATTCAATTTCATCGGCACAGATATTAAAAACGATCTCGCTGTCAATGTGCACATAATCATGAGCGACAATGTCCGAAATATCATAATGCGTTGCCACTCAATGTTCGGATACTTCGAGAACAATACGCCGTTCGTCAGTTTGTCAATCTTTTTGATTTGTTCTCCGACCACTATGAGAAACATGCAGATGGATGCAAGTTTTTCTTTGCCTGCATGCGACGCTTGAAAAAAGGCAATGTCAGGAACCGCCTCGAAACTTGTCCGCACCGCTTAGAGATGTTCTACGATCTGTTGAAACAGATCAATCACGATTTCCCTGCTAAACGATTCAGGCATAAATTGTATCCCTTTTCAAGTGCTCCTTAAACAGTTCCCGCAGTTCTTCACGTAACCTGACGATATGCACAGACCTTTTGAATGACGATTCGAGTTCTTCCCGCACTGCTGCTACGCTAAAAAAGTGCGGCGGCATTTCAACGCAGACATCGACATCGCTCTCTTCGGATGCCTCATCACGGGCAAAGGAGCCGAAAAGACCGATTTTGGTTACGCCGTATTGCTCGGCAAAACGGCCCTTGTTGTCGCGTAGAAATTGTAGGATGTTCTCGCGGGTTAGCATGACTCTTTCGATTCATCAATGAGTGTCTGACACTCGATAAGCATTTTACCACAAAAGTCTCTACGGCGACACGGTCGCCAGCTCTTGCGCAGTCCCCGATTGCGGCTCTGTGAACGTTTCACCGCATAATCTTTTCGACAATCACATCTGCACGCTTCGCAATTTCCGGCAACTCCACCAACTCCGGCACATGATGCGGTTTACGCTTGGCATTGATCACCAACGCCCCGGTACAACCCCAAGCTTGTTTTCAATGAACTCCCCAATGCCCCGAACATCGCTCGCCGGATCACTCTTCGTAAACGTCGTCCAAAGAAAATTACGCAACGACGATGCCGCTTCGTTTGAATCATCGACCAAGACGATCAATGGTATGTCGTCAAGGAGCGGGGCGGCGTAAGCCCCCGGTTTTATGCGTGTTGGTTCAAACTCAACGAGGGGCGTTAGCCCCCCGCTCTTGCGCAACGCAACCCGCGGATCTTTGCGCCCTTTGCGGTTAAAACTTCTTTTTTTAGGGAACAGGTCCAATGAGTCCGCTAATTGATCACTTCGGAGGCGATGCTGCCGTCTTTGAGCCAAATGACCCGTTTGGCGCGTTTGCCGACATCCCCTTCGTGAGTCACCAAAATGATTGTCCGACCTTCTTGATTGAGCCGATCCAACAGTTGCAGGATTTCTTCGGTGGTTATCGAATCGAGATTACCCGTCGGTTCATCGGCAAGGATAAAGTAGGGATCATTCACAAGACTTCGAGCAATGGCAACGCGTTGCTGTTGTCCGCCGGAAAGTTGCGTCGGACGGTGTCCGAGACGTTCACCGAGACCGACCAGTTCGGCAAGTTCCCGGCAACGTTGCCGGGTCTTTCGGGAAACATTACCCTGATAAAAGAGCGGAACTTCGATGTTTTCCAAGACGGTCAACTGTTGGATCAAGTTGTACGACTGAAAAACGAAACCGATTCGGGAAGCCCTAATGTTAGAAAGATGAAAATCATTGAGTCGGGTTACGTCGTCGTTGCCCATCCATATTGTGCCGCTGGTGGGTCGGTCGAGGCAACCGAGCAAATTTAGCATGGTACTTTTACCGGAGCCGGACGCTCCCATGATAGCGACGTAATCTCCTTCGGGAATTTCGAGGGATACGCCTCGCAGGGCACGGACTGTTTCTCCTTTGAGGACGTATTCTTTTTTTACATCAAGCAACTTGGCGGCAAGTTTCATGCATTTATTGTAGCATATTATTGGGCGGTACGGTACAATGTGCACAATGTTTATTGATTCACTCAACCGCACTGAAAGCGTTGCCCTAGAGTCGGCAATTCTCGTTGGAGTTTATCTCGACGGCGACACCGTTGCCGGCGCTCGGCGTGACGATCCGCTCGACGAACTTGCCGGACTCGCCGAAGCCGCCGGAGTACGACCACTCGGTCGAATTATCCAACGCCGCCGAAGACCCGAAGGAGCAACTTACATCGGCAGCGGAAAACTTGCCGAACTCAAAGAGCAAGTCATCGCAACGGATGCCAATGTCGTTATCTTCGACAACAATTTAGCACCAAGCCAAACCAAAAATCTCGAAGAAGAACTCAATGTCAAAGTCCTTGACCGTACCGAGTTGATTCTCGACATTTTTGCGTCCCGAGCACAAACGACTGAAGCCCGGCTTGCCGTTGAACTTGCCCAACTGGAATACTCACTGCCGCGATTGAAACGAATGTGGACGCACCTCGAACGGCAAGTCGTCGGCGGTGTCGGCTTGCGAGGTCCCGGGGAAAAACAGTTGGAAGTTGACCGGCGATTGGCACAAAAACGACTCATTGATCTCAAATCGGAACTGCGGCAGATACATCAACGCCGAAAACGTGAAGTTGCCGCCCGAAGAACATCCCGTACGCTCTCGCTCGTCGGTTACACCAACGCAGGAAAAAGTACGTTGATCAATCGGCTGACCGATTCCGATGTGTACGTCAAGGATCAACTCTTTGCGACGTTGGACACTCGAACGCGGCGTTGGAGTTTGCCGGGGTGGGGACCCGTGTTGGTGAGCGATACGGTCGGTTTCATCAGGGATTTGCCGCACCATCTCGTCGCCAGTTTTCGGGCAACGCTTGAAGAAGCAAATCAGGCGGATTTGCTCCTGCACGTTGCCGATGCGTCCAGTGAGAGCGTCCACGAACAAATTGCGGCAGTTTGCGAAGTCTTGACCGATCTCGGCATTCGGGAAAAGGATACGATTTTGGTGCTGAACAAGACCGATGCCTTGGAATCGTCCGATGCACTCGCCCTATTGTTGGAAACCTATCCGAATGCGGTGCCGATCAGTGCGCGACACGGCACGGGTCTTGAACTGTTGACGGCACGGGTCAGCGAAACATTGAGCAAGGAGTTTCTCGGCTTGACGATCACGATGCCAATAGGCAATGGTCGTTTGGAGGCACTGTTGGCAAGAGTGGGAGAAGTGTTATCCTCCGAGTACGATGAGACTTCGGCGGTGATTCGCTGCCGGATTCCGCAGCACATTCTCGGTCAACTGCGTCGGGAGAAGGACGTACAGATTGAAGGCTTGCCGGAAGAGAATAACGGCGATTGGGAGTAAACAAACGCTCAAGAGCGGGGGGCATGTGTCCTCCGACCGTGCAACTGCCCCGATGAAAATGCTTCGTTCGATTTCCTACCGCCTTCCTCTCGCAAGCACCGCCGCGAGACTCTCGTCCGGTTCGCTGTACAGATCGAGTGCTCCGGCGGTCTGTCCCCCACGTCGGGGCATGCCAACTTGTCGGTGATACGGTCGAGTCAATTCTTCATCCGACATGCTGGCGATGGTTTTCCGAAACATCTCCGTTGACGAATTGCTATCAAGACGGCGGCACAAGCCCAAAAACGAAACGGCTTCGTCAGGGTCGGTGATTTCCACGAGTGTACTGACACCATCCGGCATGACCGACACGAGTACAATACGGCTGCCCACACGCAAGAGTTGGAGTTGGTGCTTCTGCGTCAAATAATGCCGTCCCAGACATTCAAACGCGTCTTTTGGTAACGGTCGGCTACTCGGCGGCGAAACTTTTCGGAGAAGCATTGCCAAAAGAAAAAAGGCAGCAATCACAATGAGTAAAGTACCGCCGACAGAGATGAGCGGCGCAAGATCAGGCTTGGTGAGTTTGTCCCGCCAGCCGCCTGCATGGACTTCATCGTCCTCTCCAAATCCCGCCGATCCTCGGGAGAGCGGTCTGTTGAGCATTGCGTGGCGGTGATCATCCATCGGATCGGCTATTTCGGATTCATCGAAGTAATCGGAGTAGAAGTCTCTTGGCGGTTCTTCGTAGAGCATACTTTCGGACGTTGCCGACGAAGAGATCGGGGATGTCATAAAGGATGCCTGCCGGGCAGCCGAATTCGGCTGCGGAATCTCTTCGGTAACGTACGCATCCTGCCGGACAGTTGAAACATGAGACGTCTGAGCAGGCTGAGGATGGGGCGCTCCAGCACCGGAAAACCTGTCTCGTAAGTTGTCGAGTTGTGTGCTACTGGGGCGCGGCGGAGCCGGCAAGGGGGGCGGTCCCTGAGCGCAGAGCAAATCAGTGAGCAAAAGTATCATGCCCAGGGGCAAAAACAACAAAGATCGCAACAATATGGACATTCTCTCCTATATTTTCCGTGTGAGATTTCGACCAATGTGTGAAGTCTAATGATTCCGGGCGATTGGGACAAGAGCAAATACTCAAGTCTCTTTTCAGGGAACCTCTAAAAATACAAACTTCTTTGCGTACTTTGCGATTCCTTTGCGCCCCTTGCGGTAAAAAAAGACTTCACCGCAAAGTGCGCAACGAGTCGATTCGTTGCGTTTTCGACACAAATCAATATAAAAATTCGTTTTTTAGAGGTTCCCTTCTGACTTTCGACATTTTTTGGCATCCGACATCCTCTCTCCTTTTTTCCCAATATCTGGTACAATATAGGCAGTTTGGGCAAACTTTACCGACATGGCATCCAATACTATCGCTTTACATCAGCAGCCGCTGCGGTTTATCCATGCATCCGACCTGCATTTGGAACGTACCATCGAAGGGGTTGCGGACTGTCCCGCTCACTGGGAACAACGGATGCTCGACATCTCCAAAAAGGCAGCGGAGCAACTCTTTCAAGAGTGTATCGAAGAGGAAATTGACTTCCTAATTTTGAGCGGTAATGTTCTCAATGCCAACCTTGCACCGCCGGGCGTTTTTCTCTTTCTCACCGAACAATTTGAACGCTTAAGACGAGCAGGTATTACGGTCTATTGGGCAGGAGGCGAACTCGATTCTCCCGAAGATATGCCCAATGCGTTTCCGATGCCGGATAATGTCCTCCGCTTTCCGAGCAACTCCATTCAGGAGTTTTACTTTCACCGCACTGAAGGACCCGACACGTTGCCGATTGCCAAACTCGTCGGAATGAGCCGAAATCAACGCAATCGGCGAATCCGCAGTTCCGAATTTCCGTCCGATCCGAGCGGACTTTTCACGATTGCCGTCGCCAATGGGGAAGTGGAGCCGGAAACGCTGACGCATCGGAACATCGACTACTGGGCAATGGGAGGAAACAACAGGCGAAGCATCTTTCACGGCAATCCGCGAAAGAAGGGACCCGACGGCAAGCCGTTGGCGTTAGACCCGGAGTACCGGCTCAATGTTAAGAATGTTAAGGACAAGAAAGATTTGCCGCCGCAACCGTTCGTTGTACATTGTCCCGGCGCAACACTTGCCCGAACCCCTGAGGACATCGGACTTTACGGAGCAACACTCGTCGAAGTTCCGTTGGGTGATGCGGGCAGACCGCTCGAAGAACCAGTGTTGTCGCATTTTTCAACGTCGCCGATTCGTTGGGTGAATGACCGGGTCGTCTTGGAAGCGGCGGACGATGCCGGAAAATTGGCGGATGAACTTCGGCAACGGCTTCGGAATTACCGGGAATCGCAAAAAGAGGGGGATCTCCTCATTAACTGGCTGATTGATGTGCCGCCGGGACAACTGGCGCACCATCTGCGGCGCGGCGGATTGACCAACGACTTGTTGAGCGAACTTCGGGCGATGTACGGACAAGATGAACCGATGACTTGGTCGGTCTCTATTTCGGTGCTTTTGCCGGAGCAGTTTTCTAAATCGCATTACGATCAGCAGACGATTTTGGGGGACTTCTTACGGTCGGTCAAACATTTTCAGGACAATCCGCAGGAGTTGCTGCACTTGGGCGGATACATTCCGAAGAATTGGGATCACGAAGAGACGATCAAGCAACTCTTGTTGGCGGAAAAGGTTTCGGACGAAATTACTGATGCGGAAGACACGGAGCCGAAGGAGCGTTGGGTGCAATCGCCGATGCAAACGGAAACACAGCAACGGGTTTTGCGTGAAGCCGCAATGGTCGGCTTGGAACTTTTCTCGCAAGTACCCAAAGAATTGCCGTAAACGTAAAGAAGTGTAGCCAGATTATTCAGCCGGTACTCCGGCTAGTGCGTTGCAAATTCAATTAACGGAGTGTAGCGACCGAATCGACCCCGGAGTACCGGCTAAATATCTGGTCGCTCCGGTTTAACTCTAACAAAGCACTATTCAAAAATCACTTACTGCCCCCGCCTTCCTTCGGAAACACAGTATTAACGGCGGTGAGGTGAAAGCGCACCCGTGTGTTATTCGCTTCGTCCACTTTCAGGACGATCTCATTCTGCTCTTTGTCGATGGAGTGCACCGTACCGATGAGTCCGCCGACGGTCATGACTCGGTCATTTTTTTCGAGCGAATTGAGCATTTTCCGCAACCGTTCTTCCTGCTTTTTCTGCGGACTAATCAGGAGAATCCACATAATGAAGATGATACCGGTAAACATGATGAAGAACCACATAAGACCGCTTCCATCTCCTCCGCCCTGTGGGGCTGCATCGGCAAAAAGTACAAGAAAATCGAGCATACTAAAACCTCTGGAAAATAACTGGGGACATTTTATCCCATTTTGTCTGTTACTGCAAGATAGGCACCCGAACCGCACCCTCTAGCCACGGTTACGGTTGTTATGATGCTCTTATTGCAAATTTTGGTAAGTGTGTTACAATGTCCCTCCGTGTTCGGTGGTTTTACACCTTGATTTTATGAAAACAGCCGTTATTTCTACGGTACACGGAGACATCAAACTGGAACTTTTCGACGACAAAGCACCGAAAGCCTGCGATAACTTCGAGAAACTTGCCAGCGAGGGTTTTTACAATGGACTCACGTTCCATCGGGTCATTACCAACTTTATGATCCAAGGAGGTTGTCCGCGCGGGGATGGAACCGGCGGTCCCGGCTACCAATTCGCAGATGAGATTCATCCTGAGTTAAAACATGACAGTCCGGGCATCCTTTCGATGGCGAACGCCGGACCGGACACCAATGGTTCGCAATTCTTTATCACTCACATTCCTTGCCCCTGGCTTGACGGCAAACACACCGTTTTCGGTAAAGTCATCGAAGGACAAGATGTTGTCAATCTTGTCGAAGAAGGAGACAAAATCCAAAAGATCAGTGTCTCCTCGATGACATTTGAAGAATCGTTCACCCGACTCAAAGAGATACTGACACTGCTCAGGGGGAACAAGGTTGATTTTGAGACCGCTCCGTCGCAACACGAAGAGGGAATTCGGCTTCTCAAAAATTGCCAGTGGATCCTCGAGTCTGCATGGCGGAAAGCAAAAGCCCTTCACAATGCCGGAGCGGAAAAGATACCTGTTACCAGACCGCCGGGCATGCTTTCCCGAATCTTGACCTGGGAAGAGTTGGAGAGTGAAGATTAAACAAGACCCTTAAGTTTTTGCACACCATTTGGTTGAATGTTACTCGGTCAGAGGCTGCTCTTTGGAGATTGTTATTGCCTGAGATGGCGAACAACACGATACTTTGCGGAAGTCACCCAGAGGAGCCGTACCATGACTAATGTGTACCATAAGCGGGGCGAAATTGGACGTTTTTCATTGCGCCCTCTGCGGTTAAATTCTTTTGTTAGCAAACAGGGTTACTTCTCCACGACCTTCACGTTTCGGAACATAAACGGATTATGGCTGACAGTAAGCGGCAAACCGCTTTTGACGGTCAGATTGCTGATCTCGACCTCCTCGGTAAGCACATAAGGGTATCTTTGGACGTACTCTTCGTTCGTGTAGTCCCGATTGAAGTTGCCGAAGATTTTCGGTCCCCGATAGTTGTCCGGCGTGTTCGTGTCATGAATGATCAATCCGTCTATCGTGATCTTTCGCGGCATATAACAAGTGTAACCGAAGTCATGCTGTCCCGAATTATTGCCGCCAATCAACACGGCATCGGATCTCGCACCATTACGAGGAAGAAATTCGCTGTTGCGGATGACGATCTCTCCTTCAAACGTGCTGCCGTAATCGCTGCGCAAGTTGATGAATGTTCCGCCGCACACTTTGGTATTCTCCACTAAAAACAGACCGTTGCCGATAAGGTTAATCCCCTGATGTCCCAGCACCGAATTTTTTATCGCGGCGTTCGTTACCCCCATGTGCGCATCGAACCGGGAAAACTCTACGGTGTCGAACGTGATATTTTTGGAATAGTTCGAACCGAAAATCCCCCAGTATTTGGGGTCATGGATGTCGTTCGTCTGTTTACAGTTTTTGAACGTCACGTTGTTTGCTCTGTTGACCGATATATCATACGTTCCCATCGAGACCGGCACTCCGGCGGCTCCGATGGTGGAGTATGTTCTGTGCCCCGACAAGACGCTGTTTTGCACCGTTACGTCTGTGCAAAGCGACACCGAGATAAATCCGGCATACGGCGCTCCGTGTTCGAGTTCTCCGGTAACAACGTGATACAATCCGTCCAGCACCACGTTGGAACGATTAACACTGATACCTCGGGCATAGTACGTGTACCGCGACTCGGCTTGATTGGCAATGGTCGTGAAGTGTCCCCCCGTAACTGTCAACGTTTCGGGATCAATAGGATAGACCGTCATCGAACTGATGTTATCGAAATCCCAAATGATTGGTGTCGTCTTATCGACGTTGCCGTTTTTATCGACGACGAACACATCGGTTTGGGCAGCACCGCTGTTTTGATTTGCCCCTAAACGGATGTGCCGTCTCGTCTGATTGTCCAGGACGACGATAAAAGAATCTTGCGGCAGTGACAGGTCGAGTTTTTCTTGGTTTCTTTTGAGCGTTGAGACGGTCGTTATTCGAGACGACGGAAGTTTGGAGGAAATGCGAAACACTTGGCTGTTGCGGTCTGCGACTTCGACTTTTGAGTCATCAATGATGAATTTGGCATCGCCCCAGTCGGTATTGGTCTGTAGTTGGGCAGTCTGGGTTGACGCGCCGATGTAATATGTTGCTCCGGCATCCGCCTTGACGGGCAGTCCTGCCTCATTGGCGGCGGCATGTGCTTTGACGATAGCGTCGAAGTCATCGGCAACACCGTCTCCGACGGCTCCGAACGCACCGTAAGTAATTTGCTGACGTTCTGTTGCCTCGAGCGGTGCAACGGTTCCGAAAAGCACCGCCAAACCAACGGCGGATGTGAGAATGATATGTTTCATAGTTTTGTCAGAAATGATTTCAATGGAGACCACGCCCTCCCATGCTACCGAAATGTTTGTTGCTTTTCAAGAGTAAGGTGTGGCAACGTCCCAAGCAGGGCATTCCGCTCACAGGATTGTCGATTTCGCCCTTGTTTTTACGCAAACTCCTTGCACATAAAGGTTTTAGGAAAATTCAGGGTGCTTACAAGGGCGTACAATCGTTTACACAGAAATACGGTATTACCTGAGGAATTCTGTGTCTTGGCGAAATTCAGTTTACGAAAAAGTGTCTAAAAGTGTCAGTGAAAAATGCGGGAGCACACCCA
>Ga0099364_10013358_pt1 | contig 11029 bp, 8 predicted proteins | sample TergutTh196P3_FD_73070 | JGI IMG/M metagenome (GOLD analysis project Ga0099364, IMG submission 73070) | Microcerotermes parvus P3 segment gut microbial communities from Pointe-Noire, Republic of the Congo - Th196 P3 | ecosystem: Host-associated > Arthropoda: Insects > Digestive system > Gut ... | reverse complement strand
GCCACGGTTCCGGCAATTTGGTCGGTCAGCGTATCCACAGCCGAGGCAAGTTGAAGAACCCCTTGTCCCTGAGCCGTCACAGCCCGGGCTGCGCCTTCGCCTCTGGCGGGCGCCAGACTGGAGTCGATGGTAAAGGCCTCGCCGAGTTGATTGAAGACGCCGTACACGGCGTACTCCGCTCCGGCCGCTGCCGCCAGCGCGCGGGCAGTGCCGAGATCCAGCCTGTCTTTGCCTTGGGCCATGGACCGCGCCCTGTCCATCGGCACTATGCGCAAGCCTTTGGACGCAAGGCGCTGGCTGAGCATCTGCGGCAACTCGGCATTCAGGTATGCCATGTCCTCGCCCGCATTGATCTGGAAGGGCAGCACCAGCACAAGAGGTTCCCGCGCCGCCTGTGCGGCGTGCATTGGGCCGGCCGGCAACAGTCCGACGCAAACAAGAAAACACAGGCTAAGAACGTATTTTTTCATAAAGCGCTCCAGATCGAAGTTCGAGGCAGCGATCCATACTGGCTGCCAAATCGCGGTTGTGGGTGACCACCACCAGCGTCATCGTCAATTCACGGCGTAAACGCAGCATAAGTTCCCCTATCATACGGCCGGTGCGTTCATCAAGGTTTCCCGTAGGCTCATCCGCCAGGAGAACTTTCGGTTCGAGCAGAATAGCCCTGGCGATCGCAACCCTCTGGCGTTCCCCCCCGGAGAGTGTGGTAACCTGTTGACCGGCCTTGTCGGCAAGCCCGACATTCTCCAATGCCCGTCCGGCCAGTTGTGCCGCTTCAGCGCGGAGCATGTTCCCGATCAGGGCCGGCATGGACACATTTTCCAAGGCGCTGAATTCGGGCAGCAAATGATGAAACTGAAACACGAATCCCAGCGAACGGTTGCGCAGGGCGGCCTTTTCTTCAGACGTCATGCCGGCCATGTCCTGTCCTTCGAACACGACCCGTCCCTGCGTGGGAGTGTCCAGAGTGCCCAGAAGATGCAATAAGGTCGACTTTCCCGAGCCGGACGCCCCAACAATGGCTATGGCCTCTCCCGCTCCAATGGTCAAGCAAATTTTATTGAAAATTACTAGATTTTCTCCGGGAGCGGCAAATTCTTTACTCACGTCATGCAATTCGTATAACGGCATGTTCATTCGTAGCGCAGCGCTTCCGCCGGCTCTAAGCGCGCCGCCTGACGTGCCGGGTATATGGTGGCGAGAAAAGACAAGAGCATGGCGCTGCCGCCCACGATGGCGATATCCAGAGGATTCAGCAACATGGGCAGGTGATCCAGCGCGTAGACGCCCTGCGGAAGCTTGATGAACTGGTATTTTTTCAGCAGCAGCGCAAGCGTGATCCCCAGCACATAGCCGGAGGCCGTGCCTACCGCTCCGATAATCGTGCCCTGCAGCATGAAGATGCGCCGGATCATGCCGCGTGTGGCCCCCATGGACATGAGAATCGCGATGTCCCGGGTTTTTTCCATGACCAGCATAACCAGAGAGGTGACGATGGAAAAGGAGGCGATCAGCACGACCATGGCAAGCACAATAAACATGCCGATTTTTTCCAGCTTGAGGGCCGCGAAAAGGTTGGCGTTCATTTCCATCCAATGGCGCACGTAAAAAGGCGAACCGAATTCTCGCTGCAGACGCTCGGCGACAACATCCGCCTTGTAGAGATCGGCCACGGTCAGCTCAATGCCGGAAATACGCCCTTCAGGCAGGTTGAGCAGTTCTCGCGCCGCGGACAGGGTCACAAAGCCAAGCGTACTGTCGTATTCGAACATGCCTGTCTGAAAAATTCCTGCCACCTTGAATGGACGGATGCGCGGCGCAAAGCCCGTGGCGCTTTTCTCTCCGGAGTGTGAAAGCAGGTTCACACGGCTGCCCAGCCCCAGGCCCAAGCGGCGCGCGAGTTCCTTGCCGATGATAATACCTGGCGGCATGTCGTCCTTTTTCAATGCATCAAGCCCCCCCGCATGCATACGATTCAATATGGCGATCACGGATCCGGCGGAGTCCGGGTCAATGCCGCGCAGCACCAAGCCTTTGGCCCCGCTTGGCGTGGAGAGCATAACTTCGGTATACAAAAAAGGCGTCGCGCCTGTAACGTCACGGCTCGCGCGCGCCATTTCCACCAACGGCGCGTGGTTGTCCAGCGCCTCGGGCCGGAAGGACATGATAACAGCATGAGCGTTCACACCCAGAATTTTATCGCGGATATCCGTTGTAAAACCGTGGTAGACCCCGAGAGTCACCACGAGCGCGCCGACGCCGAGCGCCACGCCGAAAATGGACATCAGGGAGATGACGTAAATAAAAGTCTGCTTGCGGCGGGAAAACAGGTAGCGCAAGGCCATAGACAGCTCGAAACGCATACAAACCTCGGCGTTCAACTCTCCGGCTTGAGCAGCGGAAAGAGGATGACCTCACGGATGGAAGGCGCGTCCGTGAGCAGCATGACCAGACGGTCGATGCCGATTCCGGCGCCCGCCGCGGGGGGCATGGCGTATTCCAGGGCGCGCAGATAATCTTCATCCATGCCCTGGGCTTCGTCATCGCCCGCTTCTTTTTCCGCCATCTGTTCCTCGAAGCGGCTGCGCTGGTCCATCGGGTCGTTAAGCTCCGAGAAGGCATTGGCCATTTCACGGCCGGCAATGAACAACTCAAAGCGATCCGCAAGATTCGGGTCCTTGTCATTCCGGCGCGAAAGCGGCGAAATATCCAGCGGATAATGGTAGATAAAATGCGGCTGGATGAGCTTGGCTTCCACGTCCAGGTCAAAAAGTTTGGCCTGGAGCTTGGCGAGCTTGTCCGATTCCAGGGCTTTTTCGCCCCTTTCCTTGAGATAGGCGCGGACCGCCGCATGATTGTTGTAAAAATGGGGAGGATGTCCGCCAAGAAGCTCCAGCGATTCATAAAAACCCATGCGTTTCCAGGTTCCGGGGCTCAGGTCGATGTCCTTCTCCAGATAGGTGATACGGGTGTTGCCGCAAATTTTCCGTGCCAGTTCTCCAAACAGCTCTTCGATGAAGTCCATGAGGTCTTCATAGGTGGCATAGGCCCAGTAAAACTCGGCCATGGTGAATTCGGGGTTATGCTGGGTGGAAGTGCCCTCGTTGCGAAAGTTGCGGTTCAGTTCAAAAACTTTTTCAAAGCCGCCGACAAGCAGACGTTTGAGATACAGTTCCGGCGCTATGCGAAGAAAGAGGCGCGTATCCAGCGCATTATGATGTGTTACAAAGGGCTTGGCGGCGGCGCCGCCAGGTATGGACTGCATCATGGGGGTTTCTACTTCCAGAAATCCCTTGTGTGCCATGAAGCTCCTGAATTCACTGATTATCGCGCTTCGGTGTAAAAACAGTTCGCGGGTACGGGGAGTGACAATGAGGTCCACGTAGCGTTGGCGGTAGCGTATTTCAACGTCTTTAAGACCGTGGTGCTTTTCCGGCAGTTGACGGAGAGACTTGGAAAGCAGGCGCACCCCACGGCAGTTCAGGGTCAGTTCCCCTGTTTTGGTACGAAAAAAATGGCCCTCAATACCGACAATATCGCCGATATCGAATTTTCTGAATACAGTATAGGACGAGCCAAGTTGTTCACGATCCACATAGCATTGAATGCGTCCGCTGATATCGGCAATATGGAAGAAGGCGACCTTGCCGAAAGAACGCAGGGATATGATACGGCCGGCAAGATGAAACACCGTGTCAAGGCCGGCCAGTTCCTCCTCGCTCATGTGGCTGTGGCTGTCGAGCAGTTCCTGCGCCATGTGGCCGTAATGTCTGAAATCATTCGGGTAAAGGGGAATGCCGCTGTCCAGCAGTTCGCAGGCTTTGACCACCCTGTTCTTGATAATTTCATTCAGCTCATTGCGCGCGGCGAAGCGTTCCAGCATCGGCTGAAAATAGGCCGCATGAGGAGATTTGGTAGCCAATTTGACAGTTTTTTTCGTTTTTTCCTGAGAGTCGTCGTCCACGAGTCGTTCCTTAAACATAGGGCCAGCAAAAAATACAACTAGTTAAGAAAAATTACATATGCTAATATGGCACAGAGGTCAATCCGCGAAATCCGCTCTTGTTCCTCAAACTTGACATTTTCCATAGTCAGAAATACTTAACCAGCCAAGAGAGAGTCTTCCCTTCCATGGCCGCTCAAAGCACTCCATTGCACCGCTACCTTGTCCGTCCGCTTTTGTGGGCATCCGCCATCTTTGCCCTCTACCTTGCGTCCGCCGGCCTTGTATTGCCGTATATCCTGCATCCGGCATTGGAACAGCGGATATCGCAGGTGCTGGACAGCAAGCCCCAGGTTGGTTCCCTTGCTTTCAATCCCCTCACTCTGACGCTTGCGGTCACAGACAGCTCCATAGCCCTTCCAGGCAGCGTACTGTTGCGTCTGGACAGACTTGAAGCCAGCCTCTCGTTTTCTTCGCTCCTCACACTGACGCCCCACATCGGGGAACTCGCGCTGGACGGCCTTGTCATGGATTGCACCCTGTCCGAAGACGGGACCTTCCCGCCGCGCTTCGGCGGCCCGGCAGACAGACGGGAGGCGGTCTTTCCTTTTGTCGTCAGCAATTTCTCTGTAAGCAACAGCTCCATCATTATCCGCGACCGGATCAGAGACGTGACGCATGTCATTGAAAACATCGATCTTGTCGTACCCTTTGTGTCCACACTGCCGGAAGATGAGGACGTCGTAGTCACGCCTCGGCTCAGCGCCACGATAGGCGGACGCAGGCTGTCCCTCGCGGGCGAAGTATATCCCTTTTCCGGCAGTCTGCGCTCGGAATTCACGATCCGGAAAGAAAAACTGAACCTTGACAGACTGCGCCGCTACATCACACCTTATACCACCTTGCATCTCATGGACGGCGCCGCTTTGTCCGCGTCCCTCAAACTGCATATCTCCCGCGAAGGAGAAGGCCCCTTAAACCTTTCCCTGACGGGCGAAATGGAAGCAACGGACCTGGAGCTGGCCGGGCCACAGTGCACTGCCTTCAAAGCCGCCCGCATAAAAGCGGATTTTGAGGATTTGCGGCCGGGAAGAATTGCCGTCAAAAATTTGTCTCTGGATACTCCTGAATTTACGGCGCGCAGAAGCGCGGATGGGAATCTGGACTGGCAAAATTTTTTCGCCGAATCCGAAGAAAACGACAAAGTCTCGCCGCCTGCCGTCATCATATCCAAGGGCGTGGTGCGCGATGGAACCGTCAGCTTGCATGACGAGCTTGTGCCGGGTTTTACATACACTGCCGGAAACATTCAGGCGACGTTCCTGAATTTCGGTTCAGAAAACGACATGGATTTCAGTCTTGAATTCGGCGAAGACCTGTCAAAGTTCACGGCTACTGGCACAATCGCTTCCTCACGCATTGCAGGAAGCGTGGACATGCCCCGCATGCCGCTTGCGCCCTTTTCCCGCCATCTGGCCCGGGCGACGGGCATGTCGCTGGACGGCGACATAGGTCTCACAGGCAATTTTACCGTGGAGTACGGGGCGAGAACGCTTATCCGCCTTGGCGGGCTCAGCCTCCGCAACGCATCCGTGCATGCAACAGGAAGCGGAACACCCCTGCTCACGGCCGGACACCTGGCGGCAAGCGGCATCGTGGCGGATTTGTCCGCCAGAAACGTAAACGTGGGCAGGCTCTCCGGATCGGGCATCAGCGCTTACCCGGTGCGGGGCAAGGACGGGAAGCTCGTCTTGCCCGGTGATGCCCACGCGAAAAAAAACGGCGCTTCCCAAGCAAATTGGCAGGTGGCGATCGACAGTGTGCGGCTTGATTCCGCAAGCGTCACCTTGACCGATCACAGTGTGCGCAATGAGGCGAAACTGCCGTTTTCCGATATCAGCATTTCCGCCGCAAACCTCAGCACCCGGCCTGACAGACAATGGACGGCAACTATTTCGGCAAAACCTGGCAGCAGCGGCGCTTTGCATCTGGAAGCCAAAGGCGCGCTCAATCCTTTGGCGTTGTCGTTCCGGGTTAGGGCGGAAAGGGCGGACATCGCTTTTCTTTCGCCGTATCTTGGGGAAATGACAGGTTTGTCCTTATCCGAAGGCATAGTGAACGCGGACGTCAGCGGCAATCTCAGTTCCGGCAGGAGGGGCGGTCTGCGTATCGATGTGGGAGGGGATGCGGGGCTGCATGGAATCAGCCTGACTGAGGGGCGCAGAGAAATCATCGGTTGGGGCCGGCTGCGGGCGGAGAAATTCCACTACCGCGGCACGCTCCGGCGTGCCGGATCATTCAGCCTTGGCAACCTGATTTTGAACGGTCCGCGGGTTTCCATGACTATCGGGAAAGACGGGACGAACAATATCCAGCGTATGCTGCTCAAAACCACAACGCCGTCCACTCCCGAAGCCTCCGCAGGCGCTTTTCCCTCCTTGTCCATCGGTGGCGTCAGGCTTACCGGCGGTGAAATCAGAGTACGCGACGAACGCCTGCAGCCCTCGCAGTTCCTCAGGGTGGAAAGCCTTGGTGTAGAAATGGGCAAGCTGTCCTCGGACCAAGACTCCCGGGGCGAAATTGCGGGCAGCTTCAGGCTGAACGGTTCGCCCATCGTCTTTGAAGGCGTGATCAATCCCTTGATTACCCCCTTCATCGGCGATCTGACGATCACCATCAGCGATCTCGACCTGAAGGCATTCAGCCCCTATTCGGTGCAGTTCATCGGCTATCCGATACACGCTGGTGAATTCTCGGCACAGATCAGGGCCGGGCTGAACGGATTGAATATCAACGGCCGAGGCGATCTCAGCATCGGAAAACTTGACGTGGGGAACAAGGACCCGTCCTCCGATGCGCCGGACATCCCAATCAGAGCGGCAATCGGCCTGCTCAAGGATTTGTCGGGGGATATCTCGCTTTCGCTGCCTGTTTCCGGACGGCTGGACGATCCGCACTTCCATGTCGGCGGCGTCATAAACAGGGCCGTAGCCAATACCATGCTCAGGGCTGTAACCGCGCCCGTCGGCCTGCTTGGCCGCATCTTCAGCGTATTCGTGAAGGAAGCGCGCCAGGAGCGCATAAGTTTTGCGCCGGGAGATACGAGAATAAGCGGGAGGGCGTCGGCTTCCCTGCAAACCCTGGTTGACTCCTTGCCCAAACGCGGCCGTGTCAAGCTGGAATTGATCGGCGTCGCGGACATGCTCGAAAAAGCGGATATAGCCACTGCCAGGATTATGCAGCAAATGCGCATGATGAAGCATGACGCCCTTCCCGATGCCGAACGGGAAGCGGTATTGCCCGGCAGGGTGCGTGTGGGGCCGGAGGTGGATGCGAAGGAATATGCGCGCCTTTTGCGTGAAGTCTACATGGCATGGCCTGAAAGGCCCGCGGGCGATACGCCGAAATCCGCGCGGGAGATGATGCGCGCTTTGCGCGGAAGCTTTTCCATATCCGACGATCAGGTAAACGATCTCGCGGAGGCGAGGGCTATGGCCGTACGCGACGAGATCGTCAGACTTGACAAATCGCTTGAAAGAACCATCACGATCTCTCCTGCCAGGATCACGTCAGACAACGATGAAGCACGCAGGATGGATTCCTGCGTAGTGATCAGGATTAGATAAGCCTATAAAATGCCAAATAAAACAGGGTAAACATGCGAAAAATCCTCTACCATTTTTGCTGCGGTTTGGCCATTGGCGCCGCGGATGTCGTGCCCGGCATTTCCGGGGGCACCATTGCCTTCATCATCGGCGTCTATCATAAGTTGCTGGACGGCATCCAGGCCTTTGACCTGCGCTTCGCCCGCCTGCTGCTGACCGGCCAGTTCCGCGCAGCGCTCAATCTTATTCCCTGGTCTTTCCTGTTGCCGCTGGGCTTGGGCATCCTTTGCTCCGTCTTTAGCCTGGCCCGGACGATTATCTATCTGCTGCAGACCTATCCTACGGCCATCTGGTCCTTCTTTTTCGGACTCATTGTGTCCTCGCTGTTCATGCTGGCGCGCACCATTCCTTTCAAAGGGTTGAACAACATCCTTCCCTTTCTGGCCGGATTCGGCTTCGCCTGGGGACTGGCCGGACTGGAGGCCATCTCCGCCGAACCCACCCTGCCCGTCTATTTCGCTTCTGCCTTTGTGGCCATCTGCGCCCTGCTCCTGCCCGGCATTTCCGGAGCTTCCGTGCTGGTGCTCCTGGGCCAATACAAACACATCATCCATGCCATAGCCGTCCTGGACTGGCCGGTTCTGATCGTCTTCGCCGCAGGCTGCGCGTGCGGCCTGTTGAGCTTCGCCAGAGTGGTCAGCGCCTTTCTCAAGCGTTTTCCCGTCGGCGGCACATCACTGATGCTCGGCCTGATGCTCGGCTCGCTGCGCATTGTCTGGCCCTGGCAGGCCAAGGGCTACCCGGCTGTGCCGCCGGCGCTGGACGCCACGGTAGGCCTGGCGCTTCTTTGCTGTTTATTTGGAATGGCCTTGCCGCCACTCCTCCATGCTATTTCAGCACGGACCAGCAGAAAAATCTTAGCTTGAAAAGAATCGTTTATTCTCTGTGCTCGATTATCCTGCCTAGAACATGTTGAACTTTCATGATATTCCTTCTTGGTGAGTCTATTGCAATGCAGCAGCTTACGATGCTATTTTTGGACATTGTTTAACCATGAGCGACCCGTACTATTGTTATTAGGAGGAGCAACAATGCAATGGTGGAAAATTTTTCTAGCGGCGGCGACTTTGAGCCTTACCTGCGGCACGGTCTATGCCGCGCCTAGCGTGAAACTCAGCAAAAACACTTTTGAGATCGTTGAGGCGGTGAACGATGACATCTTGGCCCAGGCAAAAGCGCAAATGGACAAGGTGGATCAGAGCCAGCTCGGTTTTACCCTCAGAAGGATAACTGATGCCGACCTGGCCAAGCTGTGCGCGGCATATCCCCAAATGGCACACATAGACATACTACAGTCCGAAGGAGTCACCTCCCTGGCGCCGGTGGCCGGACTTAAGGGCTTGAAGCGCATCAAGCTGGCCGTCTCCAAGGTGGCTGACCTCACACCCCTGGCCAGTCTGACGGAAATGGAGGTCCTGGACCTGGATGGCAGGGAGTTTGCGACGCCGGATCTCAAATGGATGTCCGGCATGACCAAGCTGACCAGAATCAGCATAAAAGGGGATGACAAGAAACGGCCCCTGACCTCCCTGGAGGGAATCCCTTCACTCCCCAGTCTGAAAGAAATCTGGATCCAGAGCGCCGCGCCCGCGGACCTTGCCCCGCTGGTCAAGGCGCTGCCGGCTTTGGAAAAAGTTACCCTCTGGTGGTGCACCATTCAGGACCTCACCCCCCTGACCCAACTGCCCAACCTGAAGGACCTGAATCTGTACGGCTCGACGGTCAAGGATTTCAGCCCCCTGGGCGAATGCCCACAACTGCAAACTCTCACATATTACGCCACCAAGGAGTCAGATTACAGCACCTTGGGCAAACTCACCCAGGTGCGGGAACTTAAAGGCGGCTTGACCAAGCTGAATGACATCTCCTGGGTGGCGAATCTGCCCAACTTACGAAAATTCGACGTGTTTTCAGAGGTTGTAAAAGACTATACGCCTCTGGGCAAAACCAAGGTGGAGCACTTCACCATCTCAAGCATGAGGGAGCCTGCGGACTTGGCCCAGCTTTCCGGCGCGCTTTCCCTGACCTATCTGCGAGTGGCGGATACCAAAGCCGGCGGGTTTGCCGGCCTGGATTCCCTGGTTAATTTGCAAACACTCGAGCTCACCAAAGTACAAGATGTTGATCTGGCCTTTCTCTCCAAGCTGGCCGCGCTGACAAAACTGAATCTGAACGAAAGCAAGGTCAGCAACTTTGAGGCTATAGCCCAGTGCGCCAAGCTGGAGACAGTGGAGCTGGTCAAGGCTACAGGCGTAACCAGCTTGGCCCCGATCAAGGGATTGCCCAATCTCAAATCAATAACTGTTGCCAAGGGCGCTTTTCCTGAGGCCGAACTGTCGGGCTTTGGCGCAAAGGTGAGAATTGACCAGAGATAACGTTGCAGCGAATCTGTCCGCAGCTTTTACAAGAGCCGGCATGGGGCAGTGCGATTCAGTCTGTCTGGGGGAGATCCGAAAAAAAACGGCGTAACGCTTCACCGTCCAAAGGCGTGAGGTTGAAGCGCATGCCGGCTTCATCCAGAATGGACTCCAAAGAACGCGTCGGTTCCGCCTTGCGGGTTTCTGCGACGAAGGCGGCGGCTTTCCGGACAGCCTCGCTGGGAGGGAGAAGGATCGACATGGACAACCCTTATCAAGAAGCTTTTGAGGGTTCATTAATTGATTGGCGTGGAACTTCCGCGAACTAGGGGCTGGCGTTTTACGGCCCTGACTTCTTTTGCCAGCTTGAGCGGCGCTTTGACGACACCTTCCAGCAGAGGAGAATTTTCGGCAATACCGAAAAGCAGACTGTCTGTATATACTTGGTTCATGCTGGCAAAGCTGTGCCCGGTGACGTAAATGACCGGCATGGCGCCAACGGCTGTGCCCGCCATAAGCAGGGTGGCGTTCGCCGCAAGCCGGAAGGAGGACGCCGGAGCCGTGGGTGTCTGCGGATACAGGTGCGCGGAGTCTGTATTCCCCCTGTCGTCAAGACTGGGCGGTACTTCTGCCGGCGCAGGAGGAAGCGCTCCCCCCGTGCCGGGGGCAACTTTGAGGGTGCGCAGAAAATCGTTGCCTGTCTGCCCTACCAAAGCCACCATATGCGTGCCGTCCCGGCTTGTGAGCAGGCTTACGGGGACGGTGCCGCCATGAATGCCTATGTATGTGGCCCGCGCCCCGGCGGGCATATATATCCATTGAGGCGCCAGAACGTTTCTGCCGGACTCCGCCTGCGCGGACTGCCAAGAGGCGGCGCACAACGCAAGGCATAGGCAAACCCAGGCAAAAACACACCGGGATATGCGACGCAAGGGAGGGAATGAACACAACATCTGTTAATCTTACGTTATATTTGACATTTCTTAAAAAAAATACGCGGACATATCGGATAATAGCAATTTTTCGAGCTATAGACATTTCGGAAAGGTCTGTCAAGGATC
>Ga0099364_10013357_pt1 | contig 11030 bp, 10 predicted proteins | sample TergutTh196P3_FD_73070 | JGI IMG/M metagenome (GOLD analysis project Ga0099364, IMG submission 73070) | Microcerotermes parvus P3 segment gut microbial communities from Pointe-Noire, Republic of the Congo - Th196 P3 | ecosystem: Host-associated > Arthropoda: Insects > Digestive system > Gut ... | reverse complement strand
ATTTTTTCGTCAGGAAACTCATCCGGCACGTTATACAATACGATGAAGTCCGGCTTGGGTATCTTCAGCAACTTCCTTTTGTAGATAGCGGCATTGTCGATTAGCTTTTCGTATACACGGGCTACATAGATCAACAGGCGCAGAGGCATATTCTCTGAAATGGAACTTTGGTGCTCCACCAAAATTACGATCTTATCACCCAGAACGAAGGCAACATCATTTCGCCGATCGTTGAAAAGGACATCTTCCAGCGTAGCTATTTCCACAGGAGTATCCAATGGTAGATCGCTACCGGACAAAGCATTATAAAGTGATAAGAGTGTTTCAGCATCATTAAACAATGTGGTAAACAAGCTGCTTTTATACTCCCGATTTACACTCATGCAACACCTTTTCTCAATATGTTTTTTGCTTTTCTATAGTCAACTATTTTTCTTAACACCATTATGCGACATGTTTGCAATCTTTTCAAGGAGAAAAAACGAATGGGTACAAAGTTCACAAATTCTGTTCTAAAAGGAGACTCGAACCCTGTCCACCTTGCAATCAAGTACCCTTAAAAGATGTTTTTGCTTGATGCTGCTGAATATCGACTTTCCCCTCAAAATGGTATCAATTTTGTTCTCAAAAGGAAAATTGAACTCCTACTCATCATACTTGCCGTGTTAGATTACTTTCATGTGCAAATTTTATCACGTTAGTGTTAAATAACGTAAAATCCGACTACGCACAATGGAAAACAACTACATCGTTACTCAGGTCTATATTTTGCTCGTATCATGTATAATATTTACAGTGTTTTAAAGTCGCTAAGGAGGCATAAATAATGTTCTCAGTGAAACAGGTTTCAAAGATAATGAACATTTCTCCATACACTCTCAGATTCTACGACAACGAGGGTCTTTTCCCCGATTTAACAAAAAGCTCAAACGGTCGTCGTTACTTTTCGCTAGACGACCTGCAATGGGTTTACATCATTCAGTGTTTCCGCGAAACCGGTATGCCGCTTGCCGAAATCAGAGAATATGTGAAGTCCGCCAAAGAGGGGGACTCCACAATACAGGCGCGCTCCCAATTTATTGAAAGGCAGAAAGCAAGAGTTATGGAAACTCTGGAGACCGTCAAACGCCAATTGGAAGTTCTCGACATGAAGACCGAATATTACAAAGCCTTGATGCGTGGAGAAAGCGGCGAAAACTGGTTGCCGGATATTCAGGCAATGATCGACAAGGCAGATATCTAAAATTCCACTCTGGTAATGTGGTAGTCAAAATCTATTTCCCGAATATCCGCTCAGCTTCTTTCATATTCTCAATGACATTGATGCCGAACGGGCAGTTACTTTCACAGCCTCCGCACTCTACGCAGTTACCGCCGTGCGCTGTAAGCGCATTGTAATAACCGCGAACGGTATCGGCATCGCTAACTCTCGCCATGTCAAGATATTTCATCACAGCAGCAACGTCGATACTCTGCGGGCATGGCAGACAGTGATTACAGTACATGCATTTTCCGCAGAGCATTAAAGGCTTGTTTTGCATTATTAGCGTGTAATTCCGCTCTACCGGCGTTGAGTCCTCATAAGAAAGCGCCTGTTCTATTTCTTCCACAGTCTGCGCGCCCAATAGCACGCTTGATACTGCTGGACGGTCAAGGGCATAGGACACACACTGAGGCAACGTCAGCGCATAACCCATATTGGATAATTCCGTGTGGAGCAGCCGCCCGGCTCCAAGTGCTTTCATCACGGTTATGCCCACACCTTTGGCGGCGCACAGGTTGTAAAAATCCACTCTTATCGGGTTCATTTGGAGTTTATTCAGTTTAATGTCTTTTTCCAGCATTTCGATGCTGTCTATACCTGGGCTTAGGTCAAACGCGGGGTTTATTGAAAACATAATCATGTCAATAAGTCCGGTGTTTACCATTTTTATGCCGGTCGTCGCGTCGTGAGTGCTTGCCCCCAAGAAGCGGACTACGCCTTCCTCTTTGAGTTTCCGCACATATTCGATGTAGGGTGAATCAAACGCTTCTCTGTAATCATCCTCGGTATCGACATAATGTATTATCCCAAAATCTATGTAGTCGGTGTCAAAACGGGTCAGAAAATCTTTAACGAATACGTCGCATTTTTCCGGATCGCGTGACCTGTGATACTGGCCATCGCTTTGTAGCGTAGCCCCGATATGCCCCTGCAACATAACGCCTTTGCGACGCTTACCGATAGCTTTTCCTATGTTGGAACGGACTTCCGACTGTGGCATGAATACATCAATAATATTCACGCCGCCGTCAAGCGCGGTATTTACCACAGCGTCTACCAATTCACAGGACTTATCTACAAGGTGTTCAGCGCCGTAGCCAATTTCACTGACCATTAATCCTGTTTTTCCAAGTGCTTTATATTGCATAAAATATCTCCTTTTCTATTGAAATTCTGCGATAGCCCAAATTGCCTGTTCATTTTTCTGGAATGCCGATCCTTTCGAGCCACGCGGATATATCGCCCGGCAAAGAGCTTCCACCTGAAGAATGAACCGACAACGCTTCAAGAATGGTTGAATTTGGGCTGAGTTTCGCAATGGCCGTGACGCTTTGCCCTAACCTACCTCCACCGTGGCTGCAAAACGGAGCGATGGTTTTACCTGCAAAATCGTAGCCTTCAAGGAAAGACGCTATAGGCATCGGTATAGAAGCCCACCAATTGGGATATCCGAGAAAAATCACGTCATACTGACCCATATTCGCCACACTATTTTTGATTTCCGGACGAGCTTGCTGTCTCTGGTCCCTCTGCGCTTCATCAAGACAGGTTCTGTAGTTGGTGGAATATGGCGTGACGAGTTCGATTTCAAAAATGTCACCTCCGACTTTCTGATGAATTTGCCGAGCAATTCCGCGCGTGTTCCCACCCCATGAAAAGTAAGCCACAAGGATATTCTGTTTCTCGGCGGCGATTGCCGCTCCCGCCATCAGGAAATAGAAAGCGAACAACACCAAAATGATCATTTTCATCAATGTTTCCTCCTATAAAAAAAATTTTTTTGAGTTATTGCGCGTTGCGCGCCAGCCTGAAACCTCTATTAAAACTGCTGTTTGAGGGAGGCGCGGCGGCACGGTACGCGGAACGCAGGTGTTTTCCGAAGTCGTTCCAACCTCCTCCGCGATACACACGGAATGTTCCGGAGGGAGCCCCGACGGGATTGGTCACAGCGCCGCCGCCGTATTCTCCGTACCAGTCCCAACACCATTCCCAAACATTCCCGTGCATATCGAACAAACCCCATCCATTCGGCGCAAAACTACCTACAGGAAGTGTTCTTGCGCGATATTCGCCGGGCGGGGTTTCTAGTTCCTGTTGAGAGAAGTAATGTGTTTCTATCATGTATGGATAGGTTCCGTAGTAATTCGCCTGTCCGGTGCTGATGTAATTTTCGGTATTGAAGGGAGTTGTTGTTTCAGCACGGCAGGCATACTCCCACTCAGCTTCGGTGGGTAAGCGGTAACCGTTGGCTTCACGATCCCAGATCACGCTCTCGCCGTTAATGATATACGCGGGAGTAAAGCCTTCGTTCGCGCTTTTGGCATTGCAGTACAGTACCGCTTCATACCAGGTTATATTTTCCACCGGCAAAGCGTCTCCCTTGAAATTACTTGGATTCTCGCCCATAGCCTCGTGGTATTCACGCTGAGTGACCGCGTATTTTCCCATGTAAAAATCGCTCAACTCAACCGTATGTTGAATTTCGTCTATTTCGCGCCACGCCTCCGATGTTGGGCTGCCCATCGTAAATGTTCCGCTTTTAACGAGGACAAAATTCTCAGAGGCGTGGGCTTGTGCCACTGTCAAGAACAGCACGATAACCAAGATATTCGTCAAAATTTTTATCATTAATTGACCTCCTGATACGATCTGCGATTTTGCTTGCGTTTTTTATCTGTTTGTGGCGTTGCTTTGCGCTCAGGCAATTACGGCGGCAAAAAACACCGCAAAGTAGAAAAATTTCAATTTAACGCCTCAAATGTAACATCAACGTTTCCAGTATTTCTGAAAAATTCAACGCCAACATCAATGTGGCCGACTTTCTGCATACTAAAGCGTTCCCCGTTTTGGGCATACATAATGACAAAACTATGACGAGGTGGCCAGTAAATTATTTCACCAACTGTATATCCTGTAGTTTGAACATTATCTGTAGGAAGCGGATCGGGAAAACGATAAACCATTTCACGACTGTATAAGTCCTGCATGGGAAGCGTTTGCGGAAGTTTTGTAACAAATGCCCGTGCTGTTACATTATCAAGAAGCGTGGCGGTTAATACTGTATCGCCAACTGTGATTTTTAATTTGGAGACTGCGGCCGCATCACAACAATTCGCAAAAAGCGCAGAGAGCAAAACTATACCTAACAACAAGGCGATTTTGTTTCTTTTCATGATTTTCCTCCTGTTTAGCGGTTTTCCTTGGAGTCATCGTTTCAGCTTTGCGGTTCTAAAGTTATGAAATTTATTTCATTATTTGTTCCAAGACGCATCCTTGACATGAAGGTACCCGCACCCTGTGAAATGTACATATACGTTCCGTTATATTCAACCAAGCCTTTGTAATAGGGGAAAATTGTTTTAACAATGAAATTGACCGGAAACACTTGCCCGCCATGTGTATGTCCCGTCAATATTAAATCCACGCCGTATTCATTCATGTACTCGACGCCCCACGGCCCGTGATGCAGAACTACTTTGGGAATGTCCCCGCTCAAATCCAATGTGGGAAGAATGTCTTTTATGGTTTCATCCGTCACCCGATGAGGATCGTATACGCTGTCATCGGCACTCATATAATTAAGCCCGACAAGTTTTATACCATTGACGACCGAAACGTCATTCCGCATTACTTTTACGTTATTTTCCTCCATCTTTGCTATTACTTCATCGAGCCCCACATATACATCATGGTTACCGTAAACAAAATAGGCAGGTGCCTGTAATTCTTTGAGAGGCGCTAACATATTTCTGCTCAAAACCACTTTACTGTCGACTATATCGCCAGCAAGCACGACAAAATCGGGGGCCAAGTCATTTGTCTTTTGAACTATTTCAGCTAAATAACTTTCACTCCTAGAAGCGCCCAAATGAACGTCCGTAATCAGCATTATTTTCACTTCATTTTCAAGGTTTTTTATAGGTATGGTGATTTCAGCGATTTTGAACGAAGCGGCGTTATATAAGGCATATGCCGATATCGCCGCTGTAAGAACAATAACCGTCCATCCGGCCTTAACGGGGGGGAACCTATATATCAGATTTACAATTTCAAAAAACACCATAACGCAGGCGAGATATAAAAATATTCCAAGCCACGCCCCAGCCAAGTTATAGGCCGCGCTTACCAGTACGCTGTCAAATCTCATTTTGAGAGATATGGAAACACGGGCAAGAATAAACCCAGCAAAAAACAAAATATACAGCCCTATCAGCCATATTTTATTTTTCAGACCGAAAAGTCGAGCCAACCTCCACGGCAAATAGACATTGAATCCTATGATAAACAACCATGTTGAAATCATAACAATATTCCCACCTTCATTCACCAGATTTGAGAGTGGTGATAAATATATAAATGATAAACACAAAAAACCTTGGCTTCACAGTATTTTAGATATTGAAGCGTGGTTAAAATCTGATCGACCAAAACAGCATGGTTAAGTTATTTCTGTATGGTTTATCTATATTTAAGCACACACTCTCAAAAATTTTATCATCAATTGGGCTCCTGAAATAAAACGCTTATTTCAGATTTTCGCTGAAGAAAGTTGTCATCTTATCCCAAGGAATCACGTTCACTCCGTCATACAAATCTACGTGAGCGGCATTGGGTATAATCATTAACTCTTTCGGTTCGGCAGCCGCTTTATATGCGTCTTCGCTGAAATAGCGGGAATGTGCATTTTCACCGGCTATTATTAGAATCGGTCTTGGCGAAATTTCTTCAATGTATGTCAGCAAAGGCATATTCATAAAAGAAAATGGCATAGTTATCGTCCAAGCGCCGTTTGAGTTAATCGAATTTGGGTGAAAAGCTCGCGGGGTACGGTAATAATTGAAATAATCAACCACAAATTGCGGCTCGTTACCTTCCAGACTTTCGGGCAAACCTAACGGAGATAAAGCAGGCGTTCCATTTTCCGCATCTATCCAACGCTGTTGGCTCATCTGCTCCAAAATTTGGGCACGCTGTTCAAGTGTCATCGCATCATTATAACCTCTGGAACTAAACCGTGACATATCATACATACTTGTCGTGGCAACGGCTTTGATACGTTTGTCAACGGCCGCGGCATTCAATCCCATTCCGCCATATCCGCAAATGCCGATGATACCAATTCTGTTTCTATCGACAAATTGCTGTAATCCGAGGAAATCGACGGCCGCGCTGAAATCTTCGGTGTTAATGTCCGGTGATGCAACATAGCGAGGTTCGCCGCCGCTTTCGCCCGTAAAAGACGGGTCGAAGGCAAGCGTTATAAAACCGCGCTCTGCCATCATGCTGGCATAAAATCCCGAAGATTGTTCTTTTACCGCGCCAAAAGGCCCGGTAATGGCAATCGCCGGAAGGAACTCATTTCCGCGATTTTTCGGAACATACAAATCGCCCGTAAGCGTTATACCGTAACGATTTTGAAATGTTACTTTTTGACGTGTAACATTATCACTTAGCTGAAAGGTGTAATGTTCGTATTCTGCCGTGCCGACATCGGCGGCATCAGCCGCAGATGCGGCGCTGATTATGGTGAGCAGGCTACAGAGTGCGAAAATTGCTAATGTGGAATTCATGTTTTTCTTCTCCTTTCGATAATAAAACCTTGTGGCTGTGTAAAAAATTAAGAATTCGCATCTTCTTCAATCGTTTCTTTGTATTCATCATCCGTAAGAGGCTCGAACCATTGTGTATCCCCCGGCGTAACAGCGATGTGGACAAACCAATCGTCAGGCGCGGCTCCGTGCCAGTGCTTCACATTGGCGGGAATATTTACGACATCACCAACACGTAGCAATCGAGCTGATTTTCCTTCTTCTTGGTAATATCCGATGCCACCCGTCACAAGAAGAAATTGCCCCACATCATGGGCATGCCAGTTGTTCCGCGCGCTAGGCGAGAATGTCACGTTGCCAACAGCGGTATTGTGAGGTGGTTCAGGAAGGATCAACATTTGCAAATATGTGTCGCCAATAAACAGCCCGTTCGTAATGAGTTCTCCTTTCTGAAAAATCACGCTGTTTGACAATGGCGTCTGTGCGTCATCCACGGTAAATATCTCTCTTGCGATATTGAAGGCAGACCACGCCTTCGGCCAACCGACATAGAAAGCTAAATGTGTGATAACCTCCGAAATTTCCGTCTGTGTCACGCCGTTTTGTTTGGCAAAATTCAGATGGAAAGGCAATTGCGTAAAATTCCCGCCGCTGATTAGAGCCGTAACGGTAATCATGCTTCTGTCCCTCGGCGACAGTTCCGATTCCCGTGACCAAATCTCCCCAAACAAAACATCATCATTCAGCTCAGCAAATTTCGGAGCAAATTCCCCAAGGGCATCACGCCCAGCAGTTTGCCTTGGTATTGGCGTGTCAGCCTCACCAGCCGCGAACGCCGACAGGTCTGTGGAAACAATCATAATCGCCGCCAATAGTAAAACAATCAATAGCTTACTCATTTTCAATGCGATACCTCCTCGTATCATGCTCTAAAAATCAATGCCAAATTCCGCAACCCATGACCTTACATTGCGCGCTAAACACCTCTTTCAATTAAATTTGGTCAAGCGGATCCTGGAAAAAAATATGTCAAACGCTTTGATCTGATCCAGATTCGGGAGTTTTCGTGCGCCAGGCTCATCATCAAAGAACATAGCTTTTTGGTCGGCTTCCGTGAAAGCAGGCCAGTGCGGCAGATTCGGTAGGTTTGGATCGCCGGTTCGGGCAAAATTGACCCAGTAGGACATGATCAGTTCCGAGATGGCTCTGTCTCTCGGGTCGTCGGCGGAAGTACCCCTGCCGCCGATGCCGCCCAGGTTGCCAAACACAAAAGGAAGCTCCGCCGCGTGGTCTGCGCCGTCCGACGATGCTGCCATCCGGTGGTCGAAATAATAGGTGAACGCTTTTTCTCTGCCGTTCCGGGAATGCAGCCTTGCCCAGGCCCAGGTTGGCCAGGCAAAGGCGGATTCGCGGAAAAGGTCTTTTGCCGACCGGGTTGCCTCGGCATCCGTGGAATGCGGATACGCATTCAATATCTCATCTGTAGCCGACGTGTACTGCCTGCGGACCATATTCACAAATTCCGCAGGCGTGAATGTCTGCCTAACGAACATGCCGCCTTCATTTGAATTCGTTCCGATGAGAATCGGCGTGTCGTTGAAACGGCCTTCTTCATACGCCTCGTACTGATTTTCGAGAACAGTAACGTTGTCCGGGACCGGCCAAAAATTACCTATACCCGTGGTTGCGCTTTGGATTAGACCCGCGCTGAGGGCGCGCGCCGCCTGTATGTCATTCGCGCCCAACTGCTCCAGATACGCTTTTCCCATCTCTTCCGCTTCTTTCAGGGTCAAGGGAGGAGGCCCCATGTTGGCGCCGCTTTGGGAAATTACGCGATGGAAAAGACCTGCCGCAGAAGGTGACGCCGCGTGCATACTTACTGAATATCCGCCGGCCGATTCTCCGAAAATGGTGACATTTTCAGGATCGCCGCCGAAGCGAGCGATGTTTTCCCTGACCCAATGCAATGCCGCTATCTGATCCTGGATGCCGTAAACACCTGAACCGATACCGCTTTCCGCGCTAAGTTCGGGATGCGCCAAAAATCCCATCGGGCCGACGCGATAGGCGACGCTGACCAGCACCACGCCTCTTTTCGCAAGATTAGCCCCATCGTAGGTAGGCGTACTGGTCATGCCAATACCGAAACCACCGCCGTAAATCCAGACCATTACCGGCCGCTTTTCGTTGACATTTCTTGCGCCGGTCCAGACATTCAGATAAAGGCAGTCTTCGCTGACTTCCTGCGAGCCACGGAGCGAAGCGCTAAACTCGGAGAGGCTGAACGTGGTGTCCTGCATCGGGGCAGGGGCGAAATTCGAAGCGGCCTTTATGCCATCCCAGGGAATGACCGGTTGTGGCGCTTTCCAGCGTAACTCACCTACCGGCGGCGCGGCGAATGGAATGCCTTTGAAAGAAGCGATGCCGTCATGGACAATGCCTTCCACAGTGCCTCCGGTAACTTTTGCCCGAGAAATCGGGGCTGTGGACTGCCGCGATGCGCACGAGATTGGTATTGGCGTGTCAGCCTCACCAGCCGCGAACGCCGACAGGTCTGTGGAAACAATCATAATCACCGCCAATAGTAAAATAAATAACTTATTCATTTTCAATGCGATACCACCTCGTATCATGTTCTAAAAATATATGGCAAATGTTGAAAACGCTGTCGTTGAGAAGTGCCGCCGTAATATACCTATCGCTGTACGCAATCGCCTCCCTCGATACTACTTTTCATCCTGCGAACCCCCCTAAGTCGATAATGAAACCTGCAAGCAGAGCAAAGAGAACGGAAAAAGCAATATATGCTGCAAAATGCTTTATACCCAAAATTATCTTTACTGCTCCTAAATTCGTTATTTTCATCGCCGGGCCAACAATCATGAATGTAGATGCGGCTCCTAAAGACATACCTCTTTGCATCCATGATATAAGCAATGGTATTGTGCCACCGCCGCACGCATAGAGGGGAACCCCAACGCTGGCCGCTATGAGAAGACCAAAGCCGCGTTGCCTCCCGAAAAGAGCAGCTACTGTATTTGCGGGGATAAACCGCTGAAACAATGCCGCAAGGCTAATCCCGATAAGGAAAGCCGGGCCTGTAACTTTTACGTTTCGCCAAAGGTTTTTCAAAAACCGCAATAACAGCTTGGGGTCAGTATCACGGCTTTCTGTTTCATCAAAACCGGCTTCGTTGAAGCTTCTGAAATTAAAAAAATTCTTTCCATTGAAAAAGAAATGAACCAATAGACCTGCTGAAATGCCACAGAGGAAACAACTCACAATACGGACTATAAGAGCAGCACGTCCCAAGGCGGCGCTGTAGAAAAGAAGCTGGGGGTTTAAGAGTATGGAACTCATCATAAAAGCGGCGAGCCAATCTTCTCTTATTCCCCTTTTGGCAAAAGAGGCAGAAATTGGTATAGTTCCGTACATACAGAGAGGGGAAGCAATACCTATAATACAGGCGGGGATTATTCCCACCATTCCGAGTTTCTTATTTTGTAAAGCGGCGAACATGGAATTGAGCTTGCCTTTACCGAAAACCGAAATGAGAGAACCCGTCACCATCCCCAAAAGCCAGTAAATGACTATTTGATTGAACAGTATGGAAGTATAAAACCAGAAGTAAATGAGTTCCCGCCGTATTGTTTCAATCATATTACAACCTTATCAATTCATACGTCTTGCTTCCCACACCTAAATTTTCAGCGTGATCAATGGTCAAAAGCCCGTTTCTGGTTTCAATGCGTTCAATTAGGTCTCTGCTGTCTGGAGCCGCATATACAAGGTCAACGCTGGCTTGATCGAGCGCAACAGGGTCAAGGGATCCGAGTATGCCAATGTCCGCCATAGTCGGAGCAGCCGGATTGCCGACACAATCGCAGTCAACGGAAAGATGGTTCAGAACATTGATATAGAGGATTCTTCCATCAACCTGATCAACAACCGACTTTGCTGATTCAGCCATTGATTCCAGAAATGCGTTTTGATCGGCAGCCACGAAGCTAGTTCTACTCTTTCCTGCGGAGTGTAACCACATCTTACCTGCTGCCGATGCGTAGCCTATGGATAAGTTTTTAAGAGCGCCTCCGAAACCGCCCATTAAATGCCCTTTGAAATGGGAAAGAACGATATGAAAATCAAACTCATTGAAACGTGCGCCCACAAGGTTTTCCGTGAGGTGTCTCCCTCCTGAAACGGGGAAGCTGATGTCT
>Ga0099364_10013356_pt1 | contig 11030 bp, 6 predicted proteins | sample TergutTh196P3_FD_73070 | JGI IMG/M metagenome (GOLD analysis project Ga0099364, IMG submission 73070) | Microcerotermes parvus P3 segment gut microbial communities from Pointe-Noire, Republic of the Congo - Th196 P3 | ecosystem: Host-associated > Arthropoda: Insects > Digestive system > Gut ... | reverse complement strand
ACCCGAATGTAAATATACAACAGTTTATCGTTGATTTTGTCTGTGATGACCAACAGGCTGTGGATATTCGGCCGATGCAGGAGAATATTCGCAGTTATAAAAGTTTGGAGCAAGAAGCGGACGTGCTGCAGGATAAAATCGCCTTGCTTGCAGAGATACACGAGGTTTTTCAACGCTATACGGAAGCCACAGAAGGGGAAATGGTTTACACCTATCTCATCGACCGGGCTGCCTATGCGCTGAAAGGGGAGGAACTTCAGGATGCAGAATCGGCTTCGGTAAAACTTGCCGGGGACCTGGAGGACCTTCGCGCCTCCATTTCGGCTGCCGAACGGCGCCTTGCCGAATGCAGGGCGCAGAGGGATACCCTTCAGATTGAGCTGCACAGCGATGATAGCGCCCACGCTTTGGAAGAGATTGACCGGCAGATCGCATCGAAAGAACAAGAGATACGCAGGTTACAGGAAGAGTATGATAAAGCCAGAGAGCTCTTGCTTATGCAGACGAGCCAGTGGCGGGCCCGGACGGAAACGCTGCTGGACAAGACCACGAACGTACAGCTGGATGTAGTGGCTGTCATGCTGGCTTCCAGAGTTGTGGATATCAGTAGGGACGGGCAAGCGTTTCTACAGCGCCTTGCAGGATTCTCGACGATTGATGAATCGTTTATTGCCAACATAAGGAACGAAGACTTGCCGGGTTTGACCAAGGATGGGGATAGGCTGAAAAGGCAAACCATCGAATTGGCTGCCCGCATACAGGAAGAGCAGGAAAACCTAAGCCGCCGGCGGGAAGAACTCCTTACAGAGCAGCGTTCCCTGGAAAGCGGCATATACCAATTCCCCCAGGACGCCATCGACCTGAAAGAAGCCCTGCGTTCCCGGCTAAGCAGCCTGGCGAAGGAAGAGGTTCCTGTACGCATTGTGGCGGAAATGGCGGAAATCAAAGACGACCGCTGGCGAAATGTAATTGAAGGGTACTTGCATACCCAGAAGCACTATATTATCGTGCCGGCAGAATTCTTTGCCGAAGCCCTACGGATACTAAACAACGTGAAACGTCAGCGGGCAGTATACGGTACCGGTTTGGTGGATGTGGAGCGGATACGGGAAAGAGTGAATCCCAGCGCGGATAAAGGAAGTTTGGCGGAAGAGCTGGAAACCGAGGATCCGGAAGTCCGGCTGTTTTTGGATTTCGTACTCGGGCGTGTCAGGAAAAGCGACCGCATCCAGGACTTGCGGAAGCATCATACAGCGGTGACGGATGAGGGGATGCTGTACCAGAATTTCGTTGTCCGGGCCATAAATCCGGAGCGTTGGGCAAGGCCTGCCATCGGACAGGGGGCGATTCGGCGGCGGCTGGAAGCAATCAGCCAGGAATTGCGCCTATTGACTGCGCAAGCAGCTGCTTACTCCTCCTTGCTGGTTGGTTTTCATGCCGTAAGGGATATAGATATGCTCAGCGAAAGGGATGTGGAGCAGATCCTGTCCAGCAGTGTAAATCTGCAAGAGGTAGTGGAACTTCAAGCGGATTTGCTTTCCCTTCGCCAAAGCCGGCAAGCTATCGATACGACAAAAATCGACATGTTGAAAGCCAGGATACTTGTGCTGGAAGAACAACTGTCAACACTGGACGAACAAGTGAACGCGGATAGGAAGACGGAAGGCGCCTTTGAGGAAAGGGCTTTGGTTCTTCAGCATACAACCATACCAAAGCTGACTGCGGAGCAGGAGGGCTTAGGCCGTGCATTGGGGGTAAACTTTGAAGCGGCATGGGTGGAAACCGTCGGGGGACCCCGCTTTGACCGGGAATTCGCTTCCAGAAAGGGCGCAAGCCCCATCGCCGCCGCCTTTCCCCGGGAACTGTCACGAGAACGGAATGCAAAAGCCGATGCATGGGATTCGCTGATCAAGCAGCGTATGAACTACAACAGCAAACACAAGATGGGTTATGATGTGTATCTGGTGGAGAATGCGGTATATGACACAGTACTGGCTGAACTGCGGGACAACCAGTTACCCGAATATCAAGGCAGGATTAACGATGCGAAAGCCAAGGCTTTTGAGCAGTTTCAAGAAGACTTCATCAGCAGGCTCCAAAACAATATCCGCACGGCCAGGAGGCAGATTGACGAACTAAATAGCGCTATACGGGGCGCCCGTTTTGGCGAAGACCTGTATTCGTTCCGTATGATTCCCAAACCGGAGAACAAGCGCTTTTATGATATGATCGTGGACGAGATGATCACACAGGGCGGCTATAATCTGCTATCCGTCCAGTTTAATGAGAAATATAAGGATGAGATCAGCGATTTGTTTTCCATCATTACCAATGAAGAGGGCGCCATAGCCGGGGGCGGACAGGATTACGAACGGCGGATACAGGAGTTCACCGATTTCAGCACATACCTGTCCTTTGACTTGGAGGTCGTCAGCCACGATGGCGTATCCCAAAGGCTGTCCAGAACCTTGGGCAAGAAGTCGGGCGGCGAGACCCAGACGCCTTTCTATGTCGCTGTATTGGCCTCTTTTGCCCAACTATACCGTTCGAACAGGGACAGTTCCTATCGCACATCACGGCTTATCATATTTGACGAAGCATTTTCCAAGATGGACGGGGAGCGGATCGTACAGAGCATAGCGCTTCTGCGCCAGTTTGATTTTCAGGTGATCCTATGTGCGCCGCCGGACAAGGTAGGGGATATCGCGCCCCTGGTAGACCGAAATTTATGCGCTATCCGGGAAGGGACCAAAGCGGCCGTGGTATATTTCGATCCCAAGGACGCCGAATCGGGCTTCTTGCCACTCATGGAGGAATACGCGGATGCTGACAGCGTATAGTTCCACCCATAAGCGGATATTGAACGCATTATTGGATAAATATGAGCGGAGTGGCTTTTTCAGGGACAAGATAAAGCCAAATCGGCGGATTATGTTGGGATTCTACAATGGAGGGAAAAGTGATTTTCCCTTTTATGACATCGAGCAAAGCGACAGGCGCATTGAGGTAAACCGGGCAGTGGAAGCCTTAGCGGACGACGGGCTGCTATTTTTCGATTGGATGAAGGGGGAGCAAGGGCACATCCTCGCCAGGGTCTGGCTGAATCTAGACCGCCTGCCCGCCGTGTATGCAGCTGCGGATAGGGAAGCGAAAAACGAGGCGATAGAGCGGGTCTGTGCAGAAATCGCGGCTGTCCAAAGCCGTATACGATCCCCTTGGATAGCAGCCTACTTAAAGGATACGATGGAGGAGATACAGCGCAAGCAAAGCATGATTAGCGGAATGCCTGCGGCGGATCAGGAGCGGAGTTTCTTATTACAAGCATTGGCGTCCATCGACCAGCTGGAAGGACGGGAGCAGATGGAGCGGGTGTTTTCCTTGCACGCATTCGGAGACTCAAAACGATTTGAACGCTCCGCCCGTTCCCGGATTCTTCGCATTCTCAGAAAGTATCTCGCGGGAGAAATAGACGTGGATAGCGACAGTGCAGACGAGGATTTACTCAGGCAAATTGGTATCGTACAATACCCGGAGCAATTCGAATTCTGCGGAAGTTTGTCCGTTATGCTCCATGGAAAACAGGTGGACTTCAGTTGTCTATCCGGCGGCGGGGCAATCTATTCCAGCGACTTTTCATCCAGCGCCATAGAAATATCGTCTAGGATCACATCGGTCATCAGCATTGAAAACCGGGCGAATTATTTCGACTATTTGCATAACTCCAAGGCAGACAATGAACTGGTTATCTACCACAGCGGTATGTATAGTCCCCGAAAAAAACAGTTCCTCCAGTCCATCGCCGACGCTATGCCTATGGAATGTGTTTGGACGCATTGGGGGGATATCGATTATGGAGGCTTTCTCATGCTGGCCAGGCTCCGCAGGGAAATCCGCCCGGATGTGACGCCCTACCGGATGAACCAAGCGGAATTGGAGCAGTATAGCCATTTCGCCATACCCATTACAAAAGCCTATGCGGATAAGCTGGAAAGCCTTCTGGCCCGCCCGGAGCTGGCTGATTGCACAGGCTGCATCGAATATTTACTGCAGAAAGGGCTTCGCCTCGAACAGGAAGCGATGTTGCTGTAGCGGGATTATTTGACTGGTATAATAAATAGCCTAAGTGACAGGAACCTTGTTAGGAAAGGAAACACTACAATGGATTCGCTTATCAAGCAAAAGCTACGGGAAATAGAACTCAACGAGCAAATCCGAATCCTTCACGCCGTAGAATCCGGTTCCCGCGCATGGGGCTTTGCTTCCCCTGACAGTGATTACGATGTGCGGTTTATCTACGTCCGAGAGCCAGAGTTCTATTTGCATCTTAATAAGACCCGTGACGTCATCGAATGGCAGCTGGATGAAACGCTCGATATAAACGGATGGGATTTACAAAAAGCCTTGCGCCTGCTTGCTAAATCAAATCCAACTCTGTTCGAGTGGGCGAGTTCGCCGCTTGTATATCTCACGACCGCAGAATGGAGAATAATAAGCGAATACTTACCGGACTATTTCCTCACAAAGCTCGGCGTCTATCATTACCTGAGTATGGCGGAAAAGAATTATCGGGAATATTTAAAGCGGGACATTGTTAAAGTAAAGAAATACCTCTATGTCCTCCGCCCGATTCTGGCCTGTAAATGGATTTTGCGGAAGCAAACACCGCCGCCGATGCTATTCTCTGAATTGGTCGCATCGGAAGCGGATGCAGAGTTGACGAAGGAAATCAATCGCCTGCTTGCCATCAAAGTAAGCGTTCCGGAAGCTGAGGAAATGCCGCGAATCGAACCGTTGAACGATTTTATCGAAACAACGCTTCCCTTGTTGAAAGCGCAGGTGGACGCATTGCCGAGTGTAAAGTCAAAAGGTTACGATGAATTGAATCGCTTGTTTATTGCTACTGTAAATCGATGAAGAAACGTGCAGTGAAAGGACTTGTGAAACCGTGGCGTATAGCGAACTTGTCAAGGATTATGGTAGAATACGCGGCTATATGCGGCAGTTCATCGCCTACGGTTTCCGAAGCCGTAGCGAGTTTGGCGCAAAAAGCGCTCGCAGCTACGACAACGAAAAAAGGCGGGTAGAGAGCTGGCTTGGCGAATCGATGTCCTTTCGCCGGGACAAAGACGGCAAAGCGGTGTTTTTATCCGTAGATAGCCGGCGTATACCGCGTAATCCTCTGCACAAGTCATGGAAAGCAGCGAGCTTCACCAGGAATGATATCGCTCTCCACTTTATCCTCCTCGACATTTTGGCGGACGGACAGCCACGAACGCTAGCCGGGCTGCTCGAGTCCATCGACAAAGAATACCTGGCTGCATTTGAGAACGCAGAGCCGATCGATATATCCACTCTGAGAAAAAAGCTGAAAGAATATGTGGACATCGGTTTAGTCGCCGCTGTGAAACAAGGAAAGCAGTACCAATACTCCCTGCCGATTGACGCTGTCCATTTGGCAGGTTGGCAAAACGCCATCGCTTTTTTTTCGGAAGAAAACCCGCTTGGCGTTGTCGGCAGCTTTCTTCTGGATAAATATGAAACGCAGCGAAGCGACATGTTTACATTTAAGCACCGCTACTTGCTCTTTGCCTTAGATACCGGCGTTCTGCTAGACTTGCTCACGGCGATTCATGCACAAAGGCAAGTCGAGCTTGAGATGGCGGGTAGCAGGAATGGCGACGCAAGACGCGTGGCCACCATCCCGCTGAGAATCTTCAGCAGTACACAGGGCGGGCGGCAATACTTGTCAGCTTTTAATCCTTTGAGAAAGGAAATTGCTTTTATTCGTTTGGATAGCATCATTCAGGTCAAAACGCTCGAACACGTACCGGATTATGAAGCGTGCCAAAAACGACTGGAGGAAGCCCTGCCGCATATCTGGGGCGTCTCAGCCGGCCGGTACAAACTTCAGCATATCGAAATGCTGCTCTCTGTTGACCCGAAAGACAGACATATAGTCGGTCGCCTCGAGCGCGAGAAACGATGCGGAACAGTCGAATCTCTCGGCGGTAATCGCTGGCGATTTTCCGCAGAGGTATATGACGCCAGGGAACTGCTTCCGTGGCTTCGTACTTTCATCGGGCGGATTGTATCCCTTTCCTGTTCCGACAAAGCCGTCGAAAACCAGTTTTGGGCGGATTTTGCCGCCCTTGAAGCAATGTACGAAGAAGCAATGCACGGAGAAGCAATGTACAGAGGTGACGGCGATGTTGTTTAGCGAGGTCTACTCCGCCTACTTCAATGCTGTCGCCGCTGTTATCACAGAGGCGTTGACGGGTAATCTAGCCATAAAGGACCTCGGCAGAATCATCAACGATAAGGCTTTTTCTGAGAGCATGCTCACCATCCCCCCCGCTCTGATTGGCGGAGAATGGCTGGTCATGGATAAAAGCCTGCAAACACCCATTAAACGCAAGCCCCAAATGCCGCTGACCATACTGCAAAAACGCTGGCTGAAAACCCTGACGCAAGACCCGCGCCTAGCTCTTTTCGGCGTTGATCTATCCGAGCTTGAAGGCTTGGAGCCTTTGTTTAAGCCGGAAGATTTTGTTTTTTTTGACCGTTACGCCGATGGCGACCCATACACGGATACTGCATATATTGGACATTTCAGGGCAGTTTTGACCGCTTTAAATGAAAAACGCCGCATACAGATTGCGTACCGTAACCGGTATAATCGTCTTATTAACGGCATATATGTCCCCTACAGGCTGGAATACTCGTCAAAAGACGATAAGTTCAGGCTCGAAACAGCAGGCGGAAAACATGCTGCCTACATCAATCTGCAACGGATAACCAGCTGCGAAGTCCTGGAAGCCTACGCCGAGAGCGACTTACTCCCACCCAAGCGGCGGGAAAGCGTTGTCACCTTCTTACTTACAGACGAGCGCAACGCCCTTAACCGCGTGATGCTGCATTTTTCCGACTGCCGAAAAGAAACGATACGACTTGAGGGAAACCGCTATCAAGTACGCTTATGGTTCGAAGCACAGGACGAAACGGAAATCCTTATCCGCGTTATCTTTTTCGGCCCCATGCTAAAAGTAATCGCGCCGGACGACTTCATCACAAAAGTAAAAAACAGGCTCGCCATGCAGAGAGCGATAATGGATCAGGCGGAGGAGGATTGAGTTCGCAACTTTTTTTCCACGATTCTCACACGACGTCCTGCTATACTACAGACTAGAAAGGCGCAAACAGCAGCACACTCACACATATGCCGGCCTTCAATTGAGAAGCCGTTGCGCCTTGTTCATCTTGTTTGATGATTGCAAAGAAAGGCACTGACAGCAAACCTATACTTCATCTGCCAAATGAACAAAAAGTGCCTTGTGTTATGGAGGAAAATGCTATGCTGAATTACCTGAAAAAAGAAGCAAATCGGACGGCTACGGAGAACGGCGCCGCAACCTATCTGACTACCCAGTCCGATTGCCTCGACCTGTTCGCCACCATAGGCGCATTGCGCCGCGAGCCCGAAGCGGAAATCAAAGCCCGCTTCGACAGAGCATGGGCAGAAGATCGCGACCTCGCGCTGAAAACCCTGTTCTTCGCCCGTGACATTCGCGGCGGTTTGGGCGAACGTTCGGTGTTTCGTACCATATTGCACGGTATGTCCTATGACCGCGTAGACAGTGTGGCAAAAAATATGTGGGCGGTGCCTGAGTTCGGGCGCTTTGACGACTTTCTTTGCCTGCTGGATTCGCCGGCAAATCCTGTGGTCGTCCGCTATATCAAGGCGCAGTTTGATGCGGATATGGCGGCTCTCGACAAGGAAGAGACCATATCCCTTCTCGGCAAATGGCTCCCTTCCGTCAACGCTACGAACGCGAATACAGTCCGCCAGGGCAAGATGCTCGCAAAAGCATTCGGGATGACCGACGCGGAGTACCGCAAAGCGCTCTCGAAGCTCCGCGCCAGAATAGCCATCATCGAGAATAACCTGCGCGAGCGGGATTACAGCTTTGACTATGCGAAGCAGCCGTCCAAAGCGATGACGAAGTACCGCAAAGCGTTTCTGCGCAACGACGGCGAGCGCTACAAGGACTATCTTTCCAAGGTGGAGCGTGGTGAAGCAAAGTTGAACACAGGTACGCTGATGCCCTACGAGATCATTCGCCCCGCTCTTGGCTGGTCCTCCGTTGCTGAAGTCACAGCGGACGAACGCCGTAGTATGGACGTGACATGGAAAGCGCAAGCCGACTTTACAAACGGCGAGAACGCTCTTGTGGTGGTGGATGGCTCCGGTTCCATGTATATGGCGTCAGACCCGATGCCCGCCTCGGTCGCGCTGTCCCTCGGCATCTACTTTGCCGAGCGCAACACAGGCGCGTTTGCCAATCACTTCATTACTTTTTCCGAAAATCCTAAGCTGGTAAATATAAAAGGTAAGGATATTTATGATAAAGTGAAGTATTGCGCTTCCTTTAACGAGGTTGCCAACACCAATATCCAGAAAGTGTTCGAGTTGGTGCTGCACACCGCTGTGAAGAACAAGCTGCCGCAGAGCGAATTGCCCGCGACCATTTATATCATCTCCGATATGGAGTTTGATACTTGCACGGATGATGCGGACGCTACCAATTTTCAGTATGCAAGAGAGCTTTTCGCCGCACATGGGTACACCCTGCCGATGCTCGTGTTTTGGAACGTAGCAAGCCGTCATCAGCAGCAGCCTGTCGCCATGAACGAAAAGGGCGTGGTGCTGGTATCCGGCGCAAGCCCCCGCGTGTTCTCTATGGTTACGTCCGGTAACCTCTCCCCCTATGCTTTTATGATGGATACCTTGGGCGCGGAGAGATACGCGAAGATTTCCGCATAAGAGATACGCGAAGATTTCCGCATAGAAAAGGTGGTTGATATGATTAGGATAAAGGGTCAACACAATACCGCTCTCTGCTTTGCCGCCACCCTTGAGGACAGCGCGGCGGAGCAGATTCGAACTGTCTGTAATCGAGCAGAGTTCAGCGGAAGTAAAATCCGCATCATGCCTGATGTACATGCCGGAATGGGCTGCACCATCGGGACGACCATGACCATATCCGACAAAATCGTGCCGGGTATGGTCGGCGTCGACATTGGCTGCGGGATGGAAACGGTGAAGCTTGCCGATAAAGAAATAGATTACGCGGCGCTCGATATGCTTATACGCCGTATGATTCCCTCCGGGCGGGATATCCGCAGAAAACTTCACCGTTTCAACGAACAGATTGACCTCGGCGCGTTGCGCTGCGCCCGCGAAATGAATCTTGAACGCGCAAAACGCAGCATCGGTACGCTCGGAGGAGGCAATCACTTTATCGAAGTAGACCGTTCGGATAGCGGCGACCTGTACCTTGTCGTTCATTCGGGAAGCAGGCATATCGGGAATGAAGTTGCCGGCTATTATCAGGAGGAAGCTTATCGGACACTCCAAGGGAATGCCAAGCAGCAAATCGAAGAAACAATCGCCGCGCTGAAACGGGAAGGCCGCCAACGGGAAATCGCTGACACGGTAAAACGGCTGAAAGCGCAAGAACACAAGAAGACAGATTCGATACCCAAAGACCTGTCTTATGTCAGCGGTGCGCTATTTGACGATTATATCCACGACATGAAGATCATTCAACACTTTGCCACATTGAACCGCAGGGCCATGACGGAGGTGATCCTCAGCGGCATGGGGCTGACGGAAATCGAACGCTTCACGACGATCCACAACTATATCGACACAGAAGCCATGATTCTCCGCAAAGGCGCCGTATCAGCCAAAACAGGGGAACGCCTGCTGATTCCGATCAATATGCGCGATGGAAGCCTGATCTGCGTCGGGAAGGGAAACGACGACTGGAACCAGTCCGCGCCTCATGGCGCGGGTAGATTGATGGGCCGGATGGCTGCGTTGAAGAAGCTTTCCATGGAGGAATATGTTGCCGGGATGAACGGTATTTTTACGACTTCCGTCAGCCGCAAAACCCTGGACGAGTCGCCTATGGCATATAAGAGCATGGACGAGATTGTCAGCCATATCACGCCGACAGCGGAGATTGTAGATCGGATACGCCCGACATACAACTTCAAGGCGAGCGAATAAAAAAAGGATAAACTAACAGACCCCCCGAATATAATGAGGGGGGTTAATTTGCATCATGGGGACTGTAGTAGTGATGAATTATGATTTCAGTAAGGAATCCGAAATAAGATTACGTGGTATCGAGTATCCCGATGAAATAGAATGGTAGTCGTGCGTACTACTAAGCTGGAAAGGCTCCCGGCCAAAACCGGGAGCCTTTCCTTTGCTGAACGAAGATTCGTTCAAAACGAGTAGTATTCTTGATTAGCCTGCATGACCTCATGCGTTGAGAAAGAGCTTGCCCTTAGCTACGCGGCCCATAAATGGGAAGGGGCAGGCCAACTTCGTAAGCGCCCAGGTCCGGAGCGGCGCCGGTGAAGACGTCGGTCACATTGGGGATGAACACACCGGCGTCAACCGCCACAGAATCCGGCTTGAGCTCGAAGTCCAGTTCATCGATCGTGTAAATTCTTCCAATATTCACGCGATCCGGATGTTGTACGTTTTTGAAAACATCCCAGTCAATTAAGACGCTGTGCCTGTCCTGACCGGTAGCCCGGCTGTAATCAAACAAGGTCGCAAAATTACGCGTAATGCGCGCAGCCGTGTTGACTGGGCTCTTGTTGGTGAACGCGGGGGAATGCCAACCAAAGTTGATCCCGTCCTCCGGGGTCGCCGGGCGGAAGCCGTTGTAATCCGAGCTGGAGAAGTTCGACTTGCTGGTCATCACAAAGACGCTCGCCAGGGGATCTTCCGCCAGGATCAGGTTGTTTCTGAAATGGATATTGGTCGACGCCGTACCGTAGGCTTCCACCGCAATGACGTTGTTGTAGACGAGCCCGCCGACCGGGTCGCTGAACTTCAACGCGCCGGATACGCCGCGGCTGGTGTCCGCCATGATTGCAGGCTGGTGATAGAAGATATTGCGGATCCAGTACACAGGCCCGCCATAGATCGGCTGCAATTTCATCTCGGCCTT
>Ga0099364_10013355_pt1 | contig 11030 bp, 7 predicted proteins | sample TergutTh196P3_FD_73070 | JGI IMG/M metagenome (GOLD analysis project Ga0099364, IMG submission 73070) | Microcerotermes parvus P3 segment gut microbial communities from Pointe-Noire, Republic of the Congo - Th196 P3 | ecosystem: Host-associated > Arthropoda: Insects > Digestive system > Gut ... | reverse complement strand
TTTCGAGTTCGGCGATTCGTTTGTCTTTGGCATCCATGAGGATAGAGGATACCTTTTTTCCGCTCTTGATAAAAGGGCAATCGGGATAGAAAATTGAAAAAATCGTGAACGGGTACAAATTTTTGAAGGACAATCCGTGGATTGGATGATTACCAGCAGGTCTCTTTTTTGGTCGCTGTTGACAACGCCGCTCTTGATGGTGTTGTTCTATGGTCTCTTTCTCCATTACACCAATTTTTTGCCGACTTATGACAACCTACAAGCCGCCATTGATGCTCAGCCCAAACCTTGGGAGGAGGCAAATTCCACTCTCCTGCGGAACGCCGGTGAATGGTCAATCCTCTGGGGAGCATGCCGGGACTTCGGCTTGGGACAACTCTTTCAGATCAACAAATATGTTTCCATTATCCTCGTTTCGATAGGCTATTTTGCATTCTTTTTCAATGTCTGCTCGCTGTTGGCTTGCTTTTATATTCCCTTGCGTGAATACAAGCGGTTATTGCTCCCTTTGACACCCTGCCCCGAACTCTCCAAAGTTTCCCCCAAACAAGTTATTGTTCTTGTTCCTATTGCAGTAGTTTTGGTGTCACTCTGTGTATCATTGTTCTATTTGGCAAGAGCAATTGGAGGAGGTTTTTCCCGATCCCGAACCCGCCAAACTTGTACTCCAAAGAATTGATGGCAAACTCTTCCATAAAGACACCACGTTGTTCATTGAGAAACTAGAAAAAAGACTCCAAAATGAATTAAGGCTGGAATTGGCAGGTCCGCTAGGGAAATTAGAAGGATTTGAAAACACGTTGCAGCAATTCAACAACGAAAGAGAAGAACTGCAAAACAGTTTGATGAGACTCAGGAATAACACGTTTGTAGAACTGAAAAAGTTACACGAAGAGGAGTTATTTCCGCGCATAGAACGCAATGTAGAGGGCTACCTGAATTGGTATTACAGTATTACCGGCGAGTATGTCCGAATGGGAAATCTGATTGCGGGCAATTTTGAACAACACATGAAAGATAAACTGAGTGAATATCTGACGAGGAATATAGATGTTCAGAAAGCCGAAAGAATGATCAGACACCTTTTCGATGAGTCAGGCAAAATAGCAGCGCAAATGGCAGCCGTTGAAAGAATGACCCAGCAACTCTTAACGCAAGTCGCAGAAGTTTCCGAAGAAGTTGCTCGAATGAACGAGGCGTACCAGATACAATGGCAACAAGAAGTTGACGCAGTTATCGCAGAAAATGAAGTATCCCCTCCGGCAGATATGTCCGCTGTCATCATTGAGGGGGATTATGCTTCCGTGGATGACTTTATGGAGTCCTTTCAGGGCATTTCGGTTGAGGTTGCCTCTGTTATGGAAAGATTTGAAGTTTATACAAACGCAATGCATGATTTGTTAAGACTTTTTACCCATCATTCCAGCGAATATGTCTCTTTTAGAAATCGCATGACGTTATCGACGGGCATCGGCGTTGCGGGATTGGGACGCGGAGCCTACCTCGGTGCCCGTATGACTGCTAGCATCGCGTCAAAACCTGTATTCAAAGAGGCTGTCGAGATTGTTGTAAAGCAGATCATCAAGAGAAGCACGGGCATTGGCAGCGGTGCTGTCGGCGGTGCTGCGGTGGGGGGCAGTGTCGGATCGGTCGTTCCGGTGGTAGGCACAGCGGCAGGTGCTGTAATGGGGGGAATCGCTGGCGGCACAGCGGCTTGGCTTGCTACGGATTATGTACTCATTAAGTTGGAAGAGTACATCTCTCGGGAAAGTTTTAAGCGGGAAATCCTCTACGGAATCAACGAACAAAAAGCGGAAGTGATGCGGACATTGGAAGATATGTTCCGCATAAATCAATAGACCTCGCCTGTGCGGAGCAACAAAGCGGCGGACAACAGTAAATGGCGGCTCGAACCCAGACCAAGACTTCCGCCTGAAAGTGAGATACCGTCAACAGTAGCCGATGTTATTTTTCTTTGTGTCCCTTGTGTGCTTTGTGGTTAAAAAGAAGGGATTTTAACCACAAGGGCACAAAGAACACAAAGGATGGGTCGATAAAAAAGGGTATACGAATTTCTGGTGAAAGCCCAAGGCTAGCGAGGCGGCATACCGCTTCGGAACTCATATCCGCCTTCGTTATTCTTCTCGACCGTCCCGATGCTCGGCGGAGGAAAGTGCATGCCGACACAGGGGATTTTTTTCTGTGCTGCGAAGTCCAATATCCGCTTTCGGGAAGCAATTGCTTTTTCGTGATCCATATCAAATCGGGCACAAACTTCTGGGACGGGAAATTGCAATGCTGCCGCGTGGAGCAAATCGCCAAGTATCAACAATTTCTCTTCATTACGTTGTAATGCGTCCGGTGATTCCACTAAAAATACCGTGTGTCCCGGCGTGTGTCCCACTGCATCTATCGCTTTAACTCTGACTACCGAATTCTCGAAAACCACGTCGTCGAATTGGAACGTTGCTAAATCTTGAGCATAGACCGTTTTGATTCTGCCGATTTGCGGTGTGAGCGGAGTGCCCTCTTGGGGCAACCAGTGTTCGTACTCCGGCACTGCACAGAGCACTCTGGCATTGGGAAACCGCCGGGCATCCCCATTCAGCAGTCCGCCGATATGGTCGCCGTGCATGTGTGTTAGGAGTACCAACTTGACGTTTTCTGGTTTGACGAGTTCAGTCAATTTGCTTATCCAAAGATCGTTGCCGAGTCCTGCGTCGAAAAGAATTGTGTCTTCACCGGCAAAGAGAAGGAACGTGCTCACACTTGCTGGTGCGCTTCCTTCCGGCATATATTTTTGAATGATTCCCGGGTCAGCAGACGCAAAGAGTCCTGCGCCCATTGTCCGACCGGGTACTTCGTCGATGGCGGTAACCCAGTAACCTCTCTGTTGGTCAAAAACGAACGTACCGAACACCGGACTACGGGGCAGCAACTGGGCAAAAGTCTGACTGGCAATACACATTGTTGCAACAAACATTGTGAAAAGAAAAAAAAGTTTCATGGCATAATGGAAAGGGTAAGTGCGGTTTTCACCAGAACGTATTGTTTCCCCTGGGACATTCAGCCATTCTATCCCACCAGACCTGTTTTTTCAAGCACGACTCGCTGCGTTACCACGGCATCAAGAAAACTTTGTCATGCTCAATGAAGATAACGTATAAGAGAACGGCGATTTTCCCATAAGTGATATGAGGTCGTTACGTTTTCCGTTTCGCTTCGATTTCGTCTTTCGTGTCTGTCGACTCCCGTTTGCGGAACAGCAGCCGTATCGGCACCTCCGCAAAGGGCAAACCGTCCCGAAGGTAATTGACCAGATACCGCTGATACGGCGCAGAAAACGCATCCGGCATATTGCAAAACAACACTATCGTCGGAGGAGTCACATCGACCTGCGACGCATAATAAATCTTGACCTTGCGGTGATAATGCAGCGGAGGAGGACTGTACTCCAACGCCTCCGCTACCAATTTGTTCAGTTGTGCCGTCGAAATACGTTGCCGGGATTGATTGAATAACATCTGCGCATGATTGAGCGTCATCTTGATATTCTTGCCCGTCTTGCCCGTGATGAACGCTATCGGTACATAACTCAAATCGGGAAACGACTCCCGAATGTACTCTCCCCAACGTTCCGTCGGCATTTGACCGACCATCGTGTCCCATTTGTTCACCACAAAGATACAAGGCTTCATCGCCCTCCGAATGAAATCGATTAACTGCTGCTCAATGGCTTGTATCTGCGAGTTTGCCTCAAAAAAGAGCAACACGACATCGGCACGAAAAATACTCTTCTCCGCCCTATTGGTACTGTAAAACTGCAAGTCGGTTTTCACCCCTTTGCGCCGCAGAAAGCCGGGTGTGTCAATCGCAAGAAAGTTTTTGCCGTCCAGTTCAAAATGAATGTCGATGGCATCCCGCGTTGTGCCGGGAACATCGCTGGCAATCACGCGTTCTTCTTGTAGGAGTGTGTTGATGAACGTACTTTTCCCTGCGTTGCGGCGACCGACAATCGCCAACTTCATGGTAGGATCGGCAATTTCTTCCGCCGTCTGCTGATTGCCGTCTGCCGTCAGTTCCAGTGTTTCTCTAATCGTTTCGGTCAGGCGGACTCGTCCTCTTTTTTGCGTTGCACTGACGGCAAGCACATCCCAGCCGAATCGTTGGAACTCTTCGGCGTTGCGTGCTTCCTTTTCGTTATCGGCTTTGTTGGCAACGAGGATAATTGGCGTATCCAGTTTGCGTAGTTTTGCCGAAACGTGTTCATCGAGCGGTGCAATACCGTCCTGTGCGGAGACGACGAAGAGAATCAGATCGGCGGAGCGGAGGGCGATTTGAATTTGTTCTTCGATGTGTTCGGAAAGATTGTCTTCATCGACGATTCCGATACCGCCGGTGTCGATCAGTTCGATGAGTTGCGGCGTTTCGTCTTCGCTATTGAGGTCTAGCAGATAGGTGACTCGGTCTCGCGTGACTCCGGCGGTGGGGTCAACGACGGAGATTCTCTCTCCGATGAGCCAGTTAAAGATGCTTGACTTTCCGACGTTGGGACGACCTACAATGGCGACTTGGGGAACAGGCATAGTCCTTCGATTCTATCACAACGTTCACAGTGCCGCAATCTTGCGGCGCACTCAAAACTTGAACCTTGAACCCTTACAGGCTCCCGCTTGTTTTTTTCTGTAAGTTCCTCTACAATGGCACACGTTTATTTACGGTGGACTACGACGTATGCCCGACATCATTCTCGACCAATCTTTGTGTGTGCAATGCGGACAATGTACTCTTGTCTGCCCGAACCATATTTTTCAGCGTAAAACGAATAACGATTACCCCGTTTGCATCACGGATGCCGAAACAATTTGTATCAGTTGCAATCATTGTCTCGCCGCCTGTACAGGCAAAGCGTTGACCATCGGCGGCATCACGTCGGATGAGTGTTTGGACTACGATAAAAACGTCGCTCTCCGCTTCGAACATATTGCCCATCTTATCCGAAAGCGTCGCTCCATCCGCCGCTATTCGGACAAACCTGTTACCGATAGAGTGATTGAACAACTTCTCGATGTTGTCCGCTGGGCTCCCACTGCGAAAAACGGTCTTCCCGTAAAATGGGTCATTGTCAATAATGCTCACAAAGTCCGTGAATTGGCAGGACTGGTCATGGATTGGATCAAAGAACAACCTCACTCAGAACGGATGGTCGAACACTGGAACGCTGGCGGCGATCCCATTTTTCGCGGGGCTCCCTGTGTCATCGGAGCCTACACCGACGACGCGTCGGCACTCTGGTCGCCGATTGACACGGCAATCGCCGTAGAAACGCTTGAACTCTGCGCAACGGCAATGCGGCTCGGTGCTTGCTGGGCGGGCATCTTCGTTAGAGCGGCACAATCTTCGCACAAACAGGTTTTCAACCAGTGGCTCGGTTTGAATGAAACGGAAATGATCCACGGCGGTCTGATGCTCGGACACATCGGCGAAGAAATCTATCAACGAATTCCTTACCGACCCGAAGCATCGAAAATATGGATTCGATGAGACGGGTGCGTCAAAAATCCATTGCGTCATTTTGTGTTGTTTTCGAAAACAGTGAAAAAAGCCGATTTTGCACACCTGCTGTATTACTTTCTCGCACCGTCTGGATTACAATGTGTATTACTTTCACCCCAGCAAGATAAGAAAAATGAAGCGTGGTTGCCTATTTGTTCTCTTTCTTTTGTCTTTGTTCTTTTTCTGCTTACGCGGCGGTCTCTGTGAATGTTACGCTGGCGAATGGTTCGTTGCACCGGGTGGGAACGACAGCAATCCCGGCACCCAATCGCAACCCTTTGCAACGATTGCGAAAGCAAGAGATGCCGTACGTGCCGCCAAAGCAACGAGTGCCGGTCCCCATACCGTCAGACTTGCCGAAGGTGTGTTTGAACTCACGGAACCGCTCGTCCTTGACGAACGCGATTCCGGGACAACCTACATCGGTGAAGGAGCAAAAACTATCATCAGCGGCGGACGCTCCCTCGACGGCTGGAGCCGTGTTGCCAATGGCGCTGAGAGCGGCGAAATCTGGTACGTCGATTTGCCGCAGGAAGACGGACGCACCCTTTATTTCGAGCAACTTTTCGTCAATGGTCGCCGTGCTATTAGGGCAAGGACACCTAACAACGGCTTCTTTCGACCGCAGGATGTTCAGCAAGAACTTCCCATCAACACACAAAATCCGCCGCGCGGCACGACTTATCAGGCAATTATGCCGCATCAGGGGGAACTCGATTTCCTCAAAGAGACACCGCAGGAAGAACTCCGATTCGGACAGTTTGTCATCCATCACCATTGGGACACGACTCGCCGTATTCCGCTCGGTTATGATGCGGAACGTGATCTGCTCCTCATGAAAGGGGAACCGATGAAACATTGGAATCCCTGGCGAACCACATCGCTCTACTATATCGAAAACATTCGGGCAGCGTTCGACGAACCCGGCGAATGGTTCTACGATGGGGTCAATCGCAAAGCATTCTATCGACCATTGCCCGGCGAAAAAATTGAATACAGCCGGTTCTTCGTACCACGAAACGGGCTGAACCAACTGCTCATTATCAAAGGAACATCGGATCAACGGGCATCCAATATCCGGTTCGAGAAAATGAAATTTGCCTACACCGACTCGCCTCGTCGGGAAGCCCTGATGCGGGCGGCAGAACTTGATCCCGCTGTTACAGGCGACTTGAGGTTTCCCGGTCCCACACAGATCAATCCGGTACAAGCCGCTTTCTGGGCGGCTGCCGTGATTGATGTCGAAAATGCCGAAGCGGTCGCCATCGTGGAATGCGAAGTTACGAACATCGGCGAATACGCGATATGGTTCAAAAACTCCGATCACTGCCGGGTCGAACGCTGCGCCCTGACCGAACTCGGCGCAGGCGGCGTACGAATCGGCGGCGTGGGATCGTCGAAGTTTAACGTCGTCGATAACAACATCATTCATCGCGGCGGTCGGCTTCACGCTCCTGCAGTCGGCGTTTGGCTCGGTCAAGGAACGGAAGACAATCGGGTTACGCACAACGACATCGGCGACTTTTACTACACGGGTATCTCTGCTGGCTGGGTTTGGGGATACCAAGGCGGGGTCGCATTCCGTAACATCATGGAATTCAACCGCATACACAACCTCGGACAGGGTGTGCTCGCCGATATGGGCGGCATCTACACGCTCGGAAATTCCGAAGGCTCGCGGTTTAGCAACAACGTCGTATTCAACATAAAGTCTTACGCCTATGGCGGCTGGGGACTCTATCCCGATGAAGGAACCGAAGGATTCCTGATGGAAAACAATCTCGTCTATGACACGACGGACGGCTCATTCCATCAACATTACGGCAAGGAAAACACTGTCCGAAACAACATCTTGGCGTTTAGTACGCCGCATCAGGTTGCCGTTACACGGGTCGAACCGCATCTTTCGGTAACGTTTGAGCGGAACATTGTCTATTGGACGGAAGGCACGGCAATCGGTTATCGAGCAGATGAAGCGAAAATTGATTGCCGTTCAAATCTTTGGTGGCGTACGGACAAAGAGGGAAATCCGTTGGAAGTGGATTTTCGGGGTAAAACACACGAAGAATGGCTTGTCAAAGACCCCGGTAGTATCGTTGCTGATCCCAAGTTTGTTGATCCGAAGAATCGGGATTTTCGATTACAGGACGATTCGCCTGCGTTGCAACTGGGCTTTGTGCCGTTCGACTTTTCAAAGGCGGGGGTTTACGGCGAGGAGAGTTGGATTCAACGTGCCAGGGATTTCGTAACGCCGGTTCATCCGTATGTTCCGCCGATCCCGCCCTTCAGACTTGTCGATGGTTTTGAGACTCAGCGTCTAGAGCCGATCTGGAAAGGTGTCGGCAGTGATGAGGGACAAAACCTCATCCGTTTGACGAATGAACATCCTGCCAGCGGAGAGCAATGCTTGGAAATTGTCTATGCACCAGGCTTGGAAAGACCGTGGAATCCGCATCTGTTTTATCAGCCCGGTTATGAGCAGGGATTGGTGCGGATTGCATTTTCTCTGCGGATGCAGGAGAATGCCGAAGTCGATATTGAACTTCGGGACAGATCGAATCCGTACAAAATCGGTCCACGACTACGTGTTGCGAAAGGGAGAGTGCAGGTTGATGGCAGGGAACGGATTGTGCCGGTCAACGAATGGATTCGTTATGAGATTCTCACGCACATCGGCGATCAGTCCACGGGCACTTGGACGCTTCGTTTGACCTTCCCGAACGGCACGCAGAGGGAGTTTGGACAACTGAACTTTCATCATGCCGATTGGCGGGGACTCCATTGGTTTGGCTTTACCAGTCCGGCGAAGTCCACCGACAGAACAACGTATTTCCTCGATGACATGGAGATCAGCAATGAGTTGTGAAACTCGGTAACACTTCAGCCGTGTGTAGCGTTTTTGTTTTTTGTTAGGATGGGGGACATTTTTGCCCACATATTCTGTGCAATTCGTTGTACCCCCCCTCGAAACACTCGCCTGAAGTGTTACGAAAATAGTGGTCGCTTGCATGCTGCGTGAACCTTTGCGGTGCCGCAACCTTTCGGTTGCGGTTCTGTTAAGGCTGAAGGATACCATTTTCATCAAGGTAATAATCAGTGATGTCACGCGTCCCCAAAAACGGCGTTGGGATAGTCCAGCACCAACACGGAGAAAAACCAAGGTATACTCCACAACGATCACCAGACGAAGCGCATCTCCCCAATCCCAACATTTTTACAAAAAAAGCAAAAAAACCCACAATTTTGCCACAAATCTGTTAAAATAGTGGGCATAGAAGAACACATACTGGCAAGGCAAGTAGGTAGAAAAGGACGTTTGGGGTGCAAAAAATGACCAGTCTGACTCCTTTTACGGTATAATGGCTTCCATCATTTTCCGATGTTGATATGCAATCAATCATTTTCATCGGCTATCGCGGCACAGGCAAAACGACGGTTGCCCGCACACTTGCGAAGCGTCTCGGAGTCCCGGTGTTTGATTCCGATATCGAAATCGAACACAGCGCAGGGAAAAGCATTGCGGAGATTTTCGCACAAGACGGCGAACCCGCGTTCCGAGACAGAGAGGAGTCGGTGATCGCTGAGATTCTTGCCCGTCCGAATATATCGGTCTTGGCGACGGGCGGCGGAGCAATTTTGCGGACAGACACCAGAAAGCGGTTACGGCAAGCAGGACAGGTAATTTGGCTGACGGCAACACCGGAAACAATTTTACGGCGAATCTCGAGCGATGCTGCCACCGAAACGATGCGCCCGAATTTGACATCATTGCCGATGTACGAGGAGATCGTAACTGTCTTTAATCAACGAAAACCGCTGTACGCCGAAACGGCGCATGAAACTATTGAGACGGATTTTCAAACGATAGAAGAAATCGTTGTCAAAATAGAAAATAGGCAATCGTGTTACCGAACAGAAGAATATCATGCAATCCCTCATTGACACCACAAAAACCGCTTTTGCAAAACAGTACGGTATCGAACCTGTTTGGGTCGCCGCCGCACCGGGAAGAGTCAATCTTATCGGCGAACACACCGATTACAATGACGGTTTCGTCTTGCCGATGGCAATCGAACTTTACACCGTCATCGCCGTCGCCCCGCTCGAAAACGCCGCTAACTCTACCGCAACGGTATTCAGCGTCAACAAAAACGAAACCGCCGCCATCCTCATCGACGGTTCGTCACAACCGCCGGAGCAGGTCGTTTGGTCAAGTTACGTTCAAGGCACCGTGCAGTATGCTTTTGATGCTGGTTTTCAAGTGCAACCCTTTCAGGCAGTAATCAACTCCGATGTTCCGCTCGGCGGCGGTCTATCGAGCAGTGCGTCGCTAGAAGTCGCCACTGCCACTCTCATCGAAGCAATGACAGGACGGCAATTCGAACCCGTGCAAAAAGCGTTGCTCTGTCAAAAGGCGGAACACAGTTACGCCAAAATGCCCTGCGGTATTATGGATCAACTCATTGCCGTTTTGGGTCAGTCGAGACACGCTATGTTGCTCGATTGCCGAAGCAAAGTGCCGACGATGATCCCCCTGGACGATCCAAGCGTTTCTGTGTTAATTGTCAACAGTAATGTGAAACATGAACTGACGGGCAGTGAGTATCCTGACCGCCGCCGACAGTGCGAAAAAGCCGCCGAATTATTGAACGTGCCGATGCTTCGGGATGCAACATTGCCGATGTTGGAAGCGGAGCGGAACCGGTTCCAGCAAGACCCCGATGGCAATCTGTGTTTCTGTCGGGCAAAACATATCATTACGGAAAATGACCGCACGACGGCGATGGCGGCGGCACTCACAAAAAGGGACTGGACAACCTGCGGACAACTAATGGGCGCGAGTCATCGGTCAATGAAAGAGGACTTTGAGATTACCTGCCCGGAAATTGATTGCTTGGTGGAAATTGCTCAATCGGTAAAGGGAGTCATTGGTTCTCGAATGACGGGGGGCGGTTTCGGGGGCTGCGCTGTATCGCTGATTGAAACCGACCGCACGGCGGCAATTTTAGAGGAAATCGTAAGCCGGTATCAATCTGAAACGGGCATTGAACCGACAGCGTTCGTAACCCGACCGGCACAGGGAGCGTTCTGTGTTTCACATTAACAGAGCCGCAAATTGCCTAAATCTACAAATCACACAGATTGTAGCCAATGCTGTCAAAAAACGATATCAACCCGGAACGAAGGGAGAGCCATTAAAAATTATCCACAGATTGACACTGATTTTCCAAAAATACAATCAATATGTGAGAATCCGTGTAATCTGTGGACAAGGTTGCGACTCCGTTTTGCCCCCGGTTGACGCTCACACGTTTCGTGCTATACTGCCCGTATTGTGATAGACAAGGGCGTTTATCGGCGCAATTATCAAAAGTAATTGTACCGGTGAACGCCCTTTTTTGTCCCTGTCCCCCTAATAAAGGAATATGAACCAATGAGTACATTAACCGTCCCCAAGAGTTATCGGTCAGCCT
>Ga0099364_10013354_pt1 | contig 11031 bp, 3 predicted proteins | sample TergutTh196P3_FD_73070 | JGI IMG/M metagenome (GOLD analysis project Ga0099364, IMG submission 73070) | Microcerotermes parvus P3 segment gut microbial communities from Pointe-Noire, Republic of the Congo - Th196 P3 | ecosystem: Host-associated > Arthropoda: Insects > Digestive system > Gut ... | reverse complement strand
CTGCACAATATAGTTGTCGCCCGCACTCCGCGTTATGCCTTTCTGGAAGGTACCATCACAATAAACTATGTTGATGAGTTTACCCAGCATAGCTTTGACACTTTTTTTGTTAACAACTACGAAGAAGCATACAATTTATTAAGAAGCGGCCAAATTGACGCCTTTTTCGATGACTCAAGCATGGAAGGGGTGTTTGACATTTACGCAGATGTAATTTCCAATGACTTCATTCCTGTTATTGGTATGCCTGTGTCCCTATCAACGCAAAATCCTTTTCTGGAGCCTATTATTCTAGCGGTGCAAAAAGCCCTAGAAAGCGGGGCTGATGATTATCTTGCGGAACTGTATAATATAGGGAGGCAAGAACACAGGAGAAACAGGCTGTATATAAGGCTTAACGAAGAAGAACGGGCCTTCCTTCAATCAAAAACAGTGATTCCCTTTGCCGCAGAGTATTACAATTATCCCATAAGTTTTTTTAACAGGCACGAAAGAGAATGGCAGGGCATATACTTTGAGATAATCAATGAATTAGAAGATCTTACAGGGCTGCAATTTGAACTTGTCAACGATCAACGTACCCCCTGGCCGGATTTGCTCAGAATACTTGAAACGGGGGATGCGTATCTTCTTTCTGAAGTCCTACAGTCAGAAGCAAGGATAGGCCGTTTTCTCTGGTCGGAAACTCCCATCATGATTGATAACTATGCGCTTCTTTCCAAGGCGGATACGCCCAATGTTAGCATCAATGAAGTATTGAATGTTCGTGTGGGAATCCCCAAGGCAACGGCCTATGCTGATATGTTTAATACCTGGTTTCCATTGCATACAAACACAGTTGAGTATGAAAGTGAAGGTGAAACGTTCATGGCTCTGGAATCAGGCGATGTGGATGTGGCGATGTCAAGCCAGGGCCGCCTTCTCCGCCTTACAAACTACGATGAGCTTTCAGGGTACAAGGCGAACTTTATTTTTATTCATGCCGCATAGTCCTTCATTGGATTTAACATAGATCAAGCGGTCCTTTGTTCCATAGTTGATAAGGCCCTTCCCTTGATAGATGTAAGCGGCATCTCAGCCCAATGGTCAAGCAGAACCTTTGATTATCAGGCAAGGCTCTTGCAGGCGCAGCGCCCCTGGCTGATAGGAGCTATCATACTGTCCTTGCTGGTGCTTTCCCTTGTGTCAATTCTTTTTGCAAGAAGCCGCAGCACCGGAAAGCGGTTGGACAGCTTGGTGAAAAAACGTACAGCTGAACTTGAAATAGCGACGGTAGCCGCAAAAGCCGCAAGTGAGTCCAAGTCCTCTTTTCTTGCCAATATGAGCCATGAGCTTCGCACCCCGCTTAATGTGGTTATAGGTCTTACCGATTTAATGCTGGAAGATGCCAACCTTGTCAAAAATGTTTCGGACAATCTGCGCAAAGTAGGTACTGCGGGCAGCACATTGCTGGGTATCGTAAACGATATTTTGGATCTTTCCAAAATCGAATCTGGCAAACTTACACTAAGCATTGCAGAATACCAAACAGCCGTCTTGCTGAGTGATGTCATCACTCTCATCATTGTCCGGCTTGGGGAAAAACCCGTCACTTTCCGCCTGAACATCAGCGACGATCTGCCGGGCAAGCTTTACGGCGACGATTTGCGTATAAAACAGATACTGAACAATTTATTGTCCAACGCAATTAAATTCACACAAGCTGGAACAATCGAATTAACCGTTAACTGTATACCTGACGGCGAAAAAGAAGCATTGATGGAAATTATCGTAAGTGATACAGGCATGGGCATAAGCGAGGAAAACTTGAAGAAGCTTTTCTCGGATTACTATCAAGTGCAAAACGAGGCAACCCGCAAGATAGAAGGTACCGGCCTCGGACTGTCCATTACCAGGCAGCTTGCCCGAATGATGGACGGAGATATCACTGCTGAAAGCGAGCTCGGCAAGGGTACGGCCTTCCGCGTCCAAATCCGGCAGGGATATATTGACTCTACGCCAATTGGCCCGGTCGTTGCAGAAAACCTTCGTAATTTCCGTTATGCTGAAGACAAACGCAGCGGCAAGAAAAAGCTGGAACGGGCGGATTTAAGTTTCGCACATGTGCTTGTGGTCGATGATATGCAGACCAATTTGGATGTAGCCTCGGCATTGCTGCGCAAGTATAAAATGCAGGTTGACTGTGTTTTAAGCGGGCCGGAGGCCGTTGAGCTGATTCGTAAAGGCGGAGCCGGCGGTGGAGCCAATGGAGAGCCGGTTTACAATGCAGTTTTCATGGACCACATGATGCCCGGAATGGACGGTATTGAAGCGATAGCTAAGATACGCGGCCTTGGTACGGAATATGCGCAGAAAGTGCCGGTTATAGCTCTGACAGCCAACGCCATTCAGGGAATGGAGGATATGTTTTACTCCCACGGCTTTCAGGCATTTTTATCCAAACCCATTGATGTTATGCAGCTGGATTCAGTTTTACAGAAATGGATACAGCGTTAATGATGTTAGTCAAAGGAAAACTTTTATGGGAAAAATAAAACGAATTATTGGCGCTGCCTTATTTGTCATAGTTATTATGATTGCCTCTGCCTGTGCTCAAGCTGGACAAAGGCAGCTTGATATATCAATTGCTAACATTTCATTTTATGATATTCCCGGTGTTACCGCTGAAGAAATAGCCGCAATTGAGGCGATCAGGGAACAATACGATCATTTTATTTACGGGATGCTGTTCAGCACAGAATCGTTTTACAACATAGACGGTGAAATAGAAGGGGTTGCGCCTCTCGTATGCGAATGGTTGACGGAACTATTCGGGATTCCGTTTATACCCGCAAATTACACATGGACAGCTTTGCTTGACGGGCTTGAAGACAAAACGATTGATTTCACCGGTTACCTGATGCCGACTCAAGGCCGGAGGCAAACGTATCACATGACTGATCCAATAGCACAGCGTGTGGTAAAATATTTCCGTCTGATAGACAGCTTGCCCGTATCGGAAATCAGGAAAGAACGTTTGCCCAGATACGCGCTTGTCGATGATGCCGCGACTACCCATAATGTTATGCAATTTTCAGCCTATGACTTTGAGCCGGTGTATGTAGAAGTGTTTACCGATGCGTATGAGCTTTTTCTAAATGGGGAAGCTGATGTGCTTGTCACTGTAGGCGTCAACGAGACCGGTTTCGGCCACGATGTGATTACAGAAGATTTTATGCCACCGATATTTGCCTCGACTTCTTTCGCTACGTACAACTCCGCATTGGAGCCGTTTGTCTCTGTCGTGCAAAAAGCGCTGGAAAACGGCGTCTATCAATATTTTAACGAATTGTACCGGCAAGGATACCGGGAATACATGCGGAATATGCTGCTCTCTTGGTTTAGCGAAGAGGAGCTTGCTTTCATCCAAAACAACCCTATCATCACCCTTGCAGCTGAACATGATAATTACCCGGTCAGCTTTTACAATACCCGTGATCAGGAATGGCAGGGAATCGCCTTTGACGTTCTAAGTGAAGTGAACGCACTTACAGGGCTTGAGTTTGAAGTTGCCAATGATCAGCGCGTTGAATGGTCCGAGCTGTTGAAAATGCTTGAAGACGGAGACGTAATGATGGTCACTGAGTTGTTACGCACAAGAGAACGGGAAGGCCAATTTTTGTGGGCTCAGTCCTCGTTTTTTACAGACCAGTCTGTGCTTATATCCAAAAACGAGCTTCGTAATATAAGCATTAACGAAGTTTTTTTGATGAGAGTGGGGGTTGTCCGGGATTCCGCCTATGAGGAGCTTTTCAGAGCATGGTTTCCGGACCACAATTACACCATAAGCTATGAGAACATGGGGGAGGCTTTCCAGGCCTTGGGCCGCGATGAAATCAACATGCTTATGTTTACCAACAGCGGTCTGTTGTATATGACCCATTTTCAGGAGATTTCGGGATATAAGGCAAATATATTATTCAGCAATAGCGTAGAGTCCACCTTCGGGTTTCATAGAGACGAAGAACTGCTGCGCTCTATCATCGACAAGTCCAAGCGATTTATCGATACCGAGATGATTTCCGGTCAATGGCTGCGCAGAACCTATGACTACCGTCTGGCGTTGGCAGAGATGCAAAGACCGTGGATAATCGGCGCTGCTCTGGCGCTGGCTCTGGTGCTGATAATAATGACAGTCCTTTATCTACGGGACAAAAAGATAAAAAAGACCATCGTAGAGCAGACATCTGTCCTTTCTGCCATATATGAATCTATTCCAGGAATTGTGTTTACCAAAAATACAAACGGCTTGTACACAAGCTGTAACCGTTTGTTTAGTGCAATGGTTGGGGTCAGCTCACAAGAAATAGTAGGTAAATATCCCAATGATTTTGATTCCCTTGGTGTACTCGCCCTGCAGGGATTCGATGAAATCGATAGGAAAGTATTACGTGAAAATATTACTTCCAGAACTGAAGGTTGGTATACTCTTCCTGATAAATCACGTATCGCATCGGAAATAATTAAGGCTCCTTTGATTCATGACGGCATGGTTGCGGGTACCCTTAGCATTGCAACCGACATTACCAAGCGAAAGCTGGCGGAAGAAGAAGCCCAGCGCATGTCAGCAAGAATAGAAGCTATCATAAACAACCTGCCCGGCATGGTATTTCAGCAGCTTTACGATCCCCCTGATTATTCCTATACCTTTGTCAGCGAGGGCTGCATGGAACTTACGGGGTATACGCCGGAAGAATTTAAAAACGGCCATGCCATTCGTTTTTCCGATCTGGTATATCCCGATGATGCAGAGCTTGTCGAAAACTTAAGCGCACAAACACTCCCCTTTGGCTTGCCCTTTGAGGCTATCTTTCGAATCATCATGAAGGACGGCACGATTAAATGGGTTTGGGAACGCAGCCGGGTTATCGAGAAAAATCCTGACGGTACTCCCAGCTTGCTTGAGGGTTACTATGCCGATGTCACCGAACGGCGGCAGCTGGAAACTGCCGAGGCAGCTAACCAGGCTAAATCCATATTCCTTGCCAACATGAGTCATGAAATTCGCACCCCCCTAAACGTAATCATAGGCCTTGCAGATCTTGTTATGGAAGAAAACAGTCTGCCAAAACCTGTCTTTGAAAATATGCACAAGATAAGTAATGCGGGTAGCACCCTATTGAGTATCGTCAACGACATTCTGGATTTCTCAAAAATAGAATCCGGCAAGCTCGCCATAATGCCGAATGAGTACCATATATCCAGCCTCTTGAACGATGTTATTACCCTTATGAACACGCGTATTGGCGAAAAGCCCATTATTTTCCGCCTGAATATCAACGACGATCTGCCCAACAAGCTTTACGGCGATGATTTGCGCGTCAAACAAATACTTAATAATTTATTGAGCAATGCCTTCAAGTATACGGAGGCGGGAAATATTGAGTTAACCGTAAACGTGATTTACGACGACAAGGACCTTGGCGACATCAACCTTGACACTGAAAAAGGTCTCGAGAAAAGTTTGTGGATGGAAATTACCGTAAGGGACACCGGCATAGGCATAAGCGAAGAAAACATGAAGAAACTTTTTACCGATTACTATCAGGTAGAAACCCATGCCAGCCGCAAGCTCGAGGGAACCGGCCTTGGATTATCCATTACCAGAAAACTCACAGAGATGATGGGTGGAACAATCATCGCGGAAAGCGAGCTTGGCAAGGGAACTATCTTCCGTGCGCGTATACGGCAAGGGTATGTTGACAAAACTCCTATCGGCCCTGTTGTTGCCGAAAACCTGCGAAAGTTCCGTTATACGGAAGACAATCGAATTGTCAGCAAAAAATTAGTACGCCCCGACTTGAGTTATGCAAAGGTGCTTGTAGTTGATGATATGCAGACCAATCTTGATGTAGCTGCAGGCCTTTTGGGCAAGTATAAAATGCAGGTTGATTGTGTTTTAAGCGGGCAGGAAGCTGTTGAACGCCTCCGTCAGGGAGTGCCTGTTTACGATGCCATTTTCATGGATCACATGATGCCCGGAATGGATGGTATAGATACAGCGAATGCCATAAGAAATCTTAACACTGAATACGCGAAAAAAATCCCGATTATTGCCCTGACTGCCAATGCCATTCATGGAACAGAAGATATGTTTTATTCCAACGGTTTTCAGGCCTTTTTATCCAAGCCCATCGATATCATACAGCTGGATTATATTATTAAAAGATGGGTTAGGGATAAATCCAGAGAATAATGGGCTAGAGCCTCCAATAAGGTAGGAATGGTTTATGCAAAAGATAAAGCGAATTATGAGTGTAGCGCTGTTTAGTGCATTTGTTTTGACAGCTTTAACCGGATGCGATAGCTCTGCCAGGGAGCAGGCCAGCTTATCCATGGAACGTATAAGCTTTCGGGATATACCCGGCGTTACGGCGGAAGAAATCAACGCCATCGAGGGATTGCAAAGGCATCATCAATTTTTTTCCGTTGGACTAACCCCTGGGACTGAGTCATTTAGAACGGCAGACGGCGAAATTGGCGGTTTCAGCGTTTTGTTCACCCAATGGCTCTCTGGCTTTTTCGATATCCCCTTTAGGCCGGTTCTCATGGAATTCGGCGATGTTTTCGATGCAATTCAAAGAGGTGAAATCGACTTTTCCTATGCCATGAGGTTTACCGATGAATTTCAGCATATCCATTTCGCCACCGACCCCGTTGCTCTCAGGACAATGAAAATGTTCCGCATCGAAGGCTCTGTGCCCCTGGACGCTATTGCCTTGTACAGGCGGCCCCGTTACGGGCTTTTAACAGCAACGATCTCGGTTGAACAGGTTCTTGCCGTGACGGAGCCTGACAGTTTTGAAATGGTATTAATTGATGATTTCGGCCCTGTTTACCAGATGTTACAGAATAACGAGATCGACGCCTTCGTGGTGTTCAGTCCGGCCGAGGCGGCTTTTGACAGATACGACGACATTGTTATGGAAGATTTTATGCCCCTGATATTCGGCCCTGTTTCCCTGTCAACAAATAGGCCGGAGTTTGAGCCGGTTATTTCGATTGTTCAAAAAACTTTGGAATACAGCAGCTCTCTGTTTTTTAACGAGCTGTACAATAATGGTTACATGGAATATTTGCGGCACAAACTGTATTCGCGTTTAAACGAGGAAGAACGGGCATTTATTTCTGAAAATCCCCGTATACCATTTGCGGCTGAAATTAATAATTATCCAATGAGTTTTTACAATCCCCGCTACAATGAATGGCAGGGGATAAGCCATGACGTGTTGCGGGAAGTACAGGCCCTTACCGGGTTGGACTTTGTAATTGTCAATGACGAAAACATCCGGTGGATCAACCTGTTTAGAATGTTTGAAGACAGGGAAGCGCTTATATTCTCCGAATTAATCCGTTCAAGAGAACGGGAAGGCCACTTTTTATGGCCTGATTCCACGTTTTTGACATATTATCCTGCTCTTATATCCAAAGTGGAGCGCCGCAATATAAACATCCATGAAGTTTTTTCTGTAAAAGTAGGGATAAGCAGGGGGACGGCAAGCGCTGAACTGTTCCGGCGCTGGTTCCCCGATCACAGAAACCTTGTTGAATATGATTACGGCCTGGTGGAAGCTCTGGTACGCGGCGAGGTTGACATGATTATGAGCAATACCGCTGCCCTTTTGGAGTTGACCCATTACAGAGAGCTTCCGGGGTTTAAGGCTAATTTAGTGTTCAACTATAACATTGAATCCACCTTCGGCCTGCATAAAGACGCGACCGTTCTGCGCTCTATCATCGACAAGTCCATGCGTCTTATTGATACGGAGATGATTTCCGACCAATGGCTTCGCAGGACTTATGATTACCGATTGAGACTGACCCAGGCGCAGCGTCCGTGGATCGTCGGCACTTCCGTCGCATTGGCGCTGGTGTTGATTATTATGACAGCCCTTTACTTCAGGGACAGGAAAAAAAGAAAGTTAATTTCACAGCAAGCTGCAGAGCTTATATTGGCAGGAAAAGCGGTGCACGAAGCTCATGAACGAGCAAAAGTCATGTTGGATACAGTTCCTCTTTGCTGCTGTCTTGTAAACAGAAAATATGAATGTATTGCCTGCAACTATGAAGCTGTAAGGCTTTTTGAGTTGAATAACAAACAGGAGTTTATTGACAAATTTATGAAACTGTCGCCGGAATATCAACCGGACGGGAGCAGTTCTTTTGAAAGGGCCTTTAAGATTATAGATAAAGCTTTTGAAGGGGAACGGTTTGTCGGCGAATGGACGCATCAATTATTGGACGGCACTCCAATACCGGCTATAACTACGTATGAGCGTGTCAAATTCGGCGATGATTATATTGTTTTTTCGTATGCACGGGATATGCGTGAGCAAAAACTAATGTCATCAAAGATTGAATCGATAATGAGCAATCTTTCCGGAATGGCGTATCAATGTCTCGGAACGTATCCTGACTATCCTCTTACCTTTGCCAGCAAGGCCAGCAGCGAAATTCTGGGGTATGCTCCAGAGGAGCTTATAAACAGCGGCGCGAACAGATATATGGCAATGATACATCCCGACGATAAAGCTCGTATTGGCGAGATTGTAGCGCAAACTCTTGATGTCGGCCTGCCTTTTGAAAATACTCACAGGCTGATTATGAAGGACGGCTCAATAAAATGGGTTTTGGAAACCTGCCGTGTAATCGAGAAAAACCCTGACGGCTCGCCGCATCTTATTGACGGTTATGTGTTCGATATTACCAAGCAGAAGCAGTATGAAGCAGCGGAGATGGCAAACCGTGCGAAATCCGAATTCTTGGCTACTATGAGCCACGAAATAAGAACGCCCATGAACAGCATAATGGGATTCGCGGAGCTTGCTTCAGACAGCGAATCTGTCCCTCAAATGAAAGACTATCTTGATAAAATTTCCGAAAGCACAAGATGGCTTTTGCGCATCATTAACGACATCCTTGATATATCAAAAATAGAAGCAGGCAAAATGTTACTGGATTATGCGCCATTCGACTTGTCCGATGTTTTTTCACGTTGTCAGTCAGTTATCCTTCCCAGCATTAAAGAAAAAAATCTTGATTTAAGTATTTATACCGAACCGTGTATCGGCAAAAAATTAATGGGCGATCCGGTAAGGCTTTATCAAGTGCTTATAAATCTCCTTTCCAATGCCGTGAAATTTACGCAAACTGGAACAATAAAGTTTTCCTCTTCGATAAGAGAAAACGAAAAAAACGCGCATAACGATGCTGCCAACGGTGACACCAATAGTGACATCACTGTATATTTTGAAGTAAAAGATACCGGTATTGGAATGACTGCCGAACAGATGGATAAAGTATTCGGCCTGTTTATCCAGGCCGACTCCAGCACAACACGCAATTACGGGGGAACAGGGCTGGGGCTTACGATAGCAAAAAACATTGTAGAACTCATGGGCGGAAAGCTGTCGGTGGAAAGCTCTCCAGGCTCCGGCAGTACTTTCAGCTTTGAAATCACATTTAATACTGTAGATGCACCAGACAATACGCCTGGCCGGACAAGATACGAAATTCTGGCAAGGCCATACTTCGAGGGCCTGGTCCTTGTTTGCGATGATAATTCCATGAATCAGCAGGTAATCCGCGCTCATCTTGCGCGTGTGGGGCTAAAGACAATGGCGGCGGAGAACGGCAGGATAGGCGTTGAGTTTGTTCGTGAACGCAGAGAAAAAAATGAAAAGCCATTTGACCTTATTTTCATGGACATGTTTATGCCTGTGATGGACGGAATGGAAGCATCCGCCATGGTGATGGCAATGGAGACAGGAACACCCATAGTTGCCATGACGGCTAATGTAATGGTCAGCGAACTTGAAAAATACAAGAAGCATGGAATGCCCGACTGCCTTGGAAAACCTTTTACCTCGCAGGAGTTGTGGCATATATTGTTAAAGTATCTGACTCCTGTTAGCAGAGAGTCTATAAGCGGCTTTAAAGATGAACAAGAGGAAAATGAAGAACTGCACAGGAGGCTTAGGATTAATTTCCTAAAAGAGAATTTGATTGGAGAAAACCAAACCGTACACACTCAAATACTGGAAGCGGCTGCCGCCGGGGATACAAAGCTGGCGCACAGGCTTGCGCACAGCCTGAAAGGGAACGCCGGGCTTATAGGCAAGATCGCTCTGAGAAACGCCGCCGCCGAAGTAGAAACGCTGCTTAAAGACGGGATTGCATCTGTCTTGGAAAATAAAATGAATGTGCTAAAAACAGAATTGGCGGTGGTGCTGGAAGAGTTACGGCCGCTGTATGTTGATACATCATTTTATGATATCGAAGCGGCGAAAAAACCTGCTGCTTACAAGCTGGATAAAGAACAGGTTCTTGCATTGTTTAACAAACTACAGCCCATGCTGGAAAACGATGACACTGACTGTGTTAATATGGTTGATGAGATTCGCGCTGTCCCTGGACCGGAAGAATTAGTGCGGCAGCTTGTGCAGCAGATAGAAAGTTTTAATTTTAAATACGCTGCGAAAACTCTTGGTGAATTACAGAAGGAAATGGATAATTAACATGGGGAAACTGAAAAAAACAGTGAGTGTAATTCTGATTGTTTTACCATTCATAGTAATATTTACCGGATGTGCAAATCAATCTGATGCGGAAATATCATTTGAAAATATCTCGTTCAGAGATATCCCGGGAGTTACTGCCGAAGAAATAAATGCAATCGAAGCAGTACTGGTTCAAAGGCAGTTTTTTTCTTATAAGATGACACCGGGCACTACGTCCTTTTTAAGTGCCGACGGCGAAATAAGGGGGTTTTCCGCCTTGGTTTGTGATTGGCTTTCTTCCCTGTTTGAAGTCCCTTTTATATTAAACCATAGTTCCTGGAATGAGCTGCTTGACGGTTTAAAAACCGGCGAAGTTGACTTTACCAATGATTTAACGCCCACTCCCGGGCGGCGGCAAATATATTTTATGACGGATAGTATAGCTCATCATCCGGTACAATATTTCCGAATTAACGGCAGTGAGCCTCTCTCT
>Ga0099364_10013353_pt1 | contig 11031 bp, 9 predicted proteins | sample TergutTh196P3_FD_73070 | JGI IMG/M metagenome (GOLD analysis project Ga0099364, IMG submission 73070) | Microcerotermes parvus P3 segment gut microbial communities from Pointe-Noire, Republic of the Congo - Th196 P3 | ecosystem: Host-associated > Arthropoda: Insects > Digestive system > Gut ... | reverse complement strand
CGGTAACGTGTTAAATGAGTCATGATAATTATGAGCGGCTAACGCCCATTGTTTGAGGTGATTGGTGCATTGCATGCGCCGGGCTGCTTCCCGCGCGGCCTGAACAGCAGGCAAGAGGAGGGCAATCAAAATGCCGATGGTGGCAATCACCACCAGAAGTTCAACGAGAGTGAACGCAAAGAATAAACGACAACAGCACTTGTTGTCGGCTGTTTTGTTGCTATTGTTTGCCCCCCCCCTCCATCTTAATATGTTCACGGATGTCACTTTCATATTGTCCTCACTTTCAAAAGGAGTTTTGGATGAATTGAGTTGGATGCAACGGCACGTCCAACGTCAATTCAATTACACATTAAATTTCATTAAACCAAGACAAAAATGGAATGTCAAGCGCAATTCAATACAAATTGGTAAAAATCTAAAAAAAATTGACTACAAACCGTGAAAAGTCTGGAACCGGGGCGAGACATCTTCTTGCCTTGTGGCGTCAATTGTGTTTTATGGTAGAATGGAGTCCATTCGCAGATTGCGACGTGACCGCCTTTGTTGGACTCGGGAGACAAAACCATGAAATTACTGGCGATTAGCGATCATTACATTCCGCGACGTGTGATGGAAGAGGGCTTGGCCTCGCTTGCGGAGTACGGCGTTGCGGTGGATGTTCAGCCCTGGGAACACGCGACATTGGAGGAACTCCAGGCAGCCAACCTGAAAATTGAGCAGGGAGGTCCCGACGCCGTGTCGCTCTCCGATGAAGTGTATCAGGTCGCCGATCAATACGACATCATCGTCACGCAATTCCCCCCTGTTCCCGGTCGGCTTATCGAAGCCGCCGGGCAACTGAAACTGATCGGCGTTCTGCGCGGCGGCGTCGAAAACGTTGCCGTCGAAACGGCAACGCAGCGGAACATCGCCGTGTTCAATACGCCCGGTCGCAATGCACGGGCGGTCGCGGAGTGCACCATCGGCCTGATTCTCGCGGAAATCAGAAACATCGCGCGAGGTAACGTTGCCTTGAAGCACGGGATTTGGACACGCGATTTCCCGAACAAAAACGACATCCCCGAATTGTCTGGCAAGACGGTCGGTCTGGTCGGGTTCGGAGCCATTGGCCGGCTCGTGGCGAAATTTCTGGATGCTTTCGGCGCGAACATCATCGTCTCTGATCCCTTCTACCGGCCAGGCGGCGATCCCGTCAGACAGGTTGATCTTGAAACTCTGATGCGGCAGTCGGACATTGTTTCGATTCATGCCCGTTACTTGCCGGAAACGCATCATCTGGTCAGCCGCGAACTCCTGCTGATGATGAAACCGACGGCCATCCTTGTCAACACCGCCAGGAGCGGACTGGTCGATGAGCAAGCCTTGCTCGAAGTTCTGGCATCGCGGCGCATCATGGGAGCGGCACTGGACGTTTTCGACGAGGAGCCGTTGCCGAAGGACAGCCCGTTTCTTACCCTGGACAATGTGACCATCGTTCCGCATCTTGCCGGGAGTACGATGGACGCATTCCGCAACAGTCCGAAACTGTTCGCGGCACACCTCATTCGCTGTTTCCAGGGTGAGAAGAATCTGCCCATCGTCAACGGCATCGTGCCGGAATTACGGTGATTTTTTGAGTTTCTCACAGTAGTGCGGAATCGCCTGTGTTTTGATGATCCCGTTTCAGAACACCAGCGTTTCGCCGACGAGGATAACCTTGATCCGGTCTGCCGGGCGACTGATGCGGGTTGTCACGATGTATGTGCAGATGCAATCGGGTGACTTGCAGTCCTCACAAGCACCGGTCGATTTGCACGGCGTCACGATGTTCGGCACCCGCTGGGCGTTGGTCGGCGATGCGAAATTCCTGGCTCGCGCAATTGCGTCGCCGTGCGTCTTGACCACCTTGTTCATTCCGGCAACGACGATGACCCGTTTCGGCCCGAACGCGATGGCCGCAACGCGATTGCCGTTGCCGTCCACGTTGACCAGTTGACCGTCTTCGCTGATCGCGTTGACGCTTGTGAGAAAGTTGTCGCAGAAAAACGCACGCTGCATCGCTTCATGCCGCTCTGCCTGCGTTGCGGCCTGGTCACGGTCAAGCACGTCGTACCTGCCGCATTCGTGCAGTCGTTTGGTCAGCCCAATAGTTTCAAGCGTCACGGAACCACCCCAGGTGACGCTCTCTTTTTCCGGGATGATCGCGAGTACCTGCGCGACTGCCTCCGCACCGGTCTTGCGGTAATACGCTTCAAAATGCCGACTTTCCAGTGCCTTGACGACCCTGGCGGCCAAAAGATCGTTCCGTTGTTCCATCGGGTTCGGGGATGTTTGCATGGCGGTCTCCAAAAATCTGCAAGCGAATAATCGCCTGCCGGTGTCGCAACTTATGATATGCCGGCTTCAACGGTTTTGATTTCCTCTGCCGTCAGTCCGTATAACCTATACACTATCTCATTGATTCTGTCTTCGCAATACCCAATCCTGGATTGTATACTGTCCCACGCCAATAATGTGTGGTATTTTAAGCAGGACAGCACCGGGAACGCAAGTGACCGGTTCAACGGTCCCGCACCCGAAAAAACCCGCCGCTTACGCTCCGGGTTGCTGTTTTAAAACTTCTTTTCCTGGCGTTGTGCGGTATATTATTACATGTGTATCCCTTGTTTATCTCTCCAAATGACCGTAAAGTATCTGAGATTAACTCCAAACGACTGATTCTAACACCAAACTCAAATCACCCACCATGTTGAAAAGAATTGAAACAGACAATGCCCCAAAGGCGATTGGGCCATACACACAGGCAATCAAGGTAAGCGGATTTGTGTTCACCTCGGGGCAAATCGCGATTGATCCCGTGACAAACAACATCGGGGAAACGACTATCGCAGGCCAGACCGAGCGGGTCATCCTAAACCTGCAAGCGGTTCTCGAAGCGTCGGGTACGTCGCTGGAAAAGGTGGTCAAAACGACCTGTTTCCTGCAAAACATGTCCGATTTCACCGCGTTCAACGAGGTTTACGCAAATTATTTCACCGCAAAACCCGCCCGATCGTGCATCGCCGCACGCGAATTGCCGCGCGGCGTACTTGTTGAAATCGACGCGATCGCCGAAGTGTGATTTGCCGGGCAAGTTGTTCGATTTCAGTGGTCATCCTGAGAAATAAGCGCTCACGGGTTTTGTTACAATCCCTCAAGCCAGGGCATTCTGGCCGGCGATTTGCCATCTGATCTGTACCTGGGGGCAAATCGTGCCTTTCACTGGTCGATTTGTCGATGGTCCCGAAACCGACTCCTGAGTGGTAATGCTTCCGTGTTCATGGACGTCTGGTTTCTTTCCAGCAGTGTCGCCTGACTGACTGTCGGGGAACTGGCTGCACACTTCGGACATGACGGAACTTCGACGACGAATTCCTCGACCAACAATACTTGAAACTCAAAACCCTCGCGATTCCCAGAACAAGGCACGAACTTGTCGGATGAACCTTTTTTACGAACTCTCCCGCCGGTTCCTTGCGAGGACACCCGCGACGCGGCATGCTTCGATGAGGCTTGCAGGATTGGCTTTGCCCTGCCATGCAATATCGAAAGCCGTTCCGTGGGCAACGCTCGTGCGAATGATCGGCAGTCCGAGCGTGATGTTCACCGCCTGGTGCATTCCGAGCAATTTGAGGGCGATATGTCCCTGGTCGTGAAACATGGCAACCACTGCGTCAAACTCGCCGTTTCGGGCCTTGAGCATGATCGTGTCGGCGGGAAAAGGACCGGACACGTTAATGCCTTCCTCACGGGCAATCACGACGGTCGGCGTAATGATATTGATTTCCTCATGACCGAACAAGCCGTTTTCCCCGGCGTGCGGGTTGAGCGAACAAACTCCAATCGCAGGCGGTTGCCCTTTCATTTTCAACATGAAGTCGTTGGCCAAGCGGATTTTCGCAAGGACGTTCTCCGACGTGATTTCGTCAAAAATATTTTGCATCGCCGTGTGCAACGTGACATGCACCACCGCAAGCCCTGCGGCTCCCTGGATGTTCCCTGACGGACCGAGGTACAACATCATGGCAAAATTCTTGGCACCACAGCGGGAGGCGATCAATTCCGTGTGTCCCGGAAAGTGACATCCCGCCAGATTGAGTGCCTTCTTGTTGATTGGCGTTGTGACAATCGCATCCGCCTTGGAGAGCATGGCGTGCAAGGTCGCCGTGACGATGGCATGGTAGGCCGCTTCACCCGCAATGTGGGAAATTTCACCGGGCCGAACGTCAATCGCATTCATCGAAGCGCAGTTCAGACATGGGATCACGTTTTTCGACGGCTTGGCAAACACGGGATTGTCGATCAATTGAACGTCGCAATCGCTTCCCAACAGTGTGACGGCTTTTTCGATCACGCTGTTATTCCCATAGACGATCGGGACGCAATCGTTATGTTGGACGATTCGCGGCCAGCCACCGACGATGATTTCGGGGCCGATCCCGGCAACGTCGCCCATCGTGATTGCAAGTTTCGGTGTTTTGTTCGAGGACATGGACGACATCCTATAACTCTAAGTGAAACGGCGGCTTGTTGTCCTTGGGGGGATATTCATAACCGACTCCTCGGATTCGCAGTATTCCCCACGAAAAACCACGAAGGATTTTGTCTCTCGCAGAGAAATATTGACTAAAAATCTCTGTGATCTTTGCGAACTCTGCGAGAAATTCTTCTCAGACTCATTTTCTTTGTGTATTTATTCGGGGTGAGAAAAAAAAACCAAGAACACTTGCAACAAATTTATACACCAAGAGCCGGGTTTATGCAAAGGTTCGTTTGTCGCTTTGATTATTGTTTGATTAATTCCCGGTAAGTGTGGCAAGAATATCACCGAAATTCAATATGTGTGAATAATACAATGAAGCGGCGCGATTGATCCACTCATTGGACCGCGATTTGTTCTCAGTTGCCGGAAGATTGTCATCCTTGTGGAGTCCTGCCTTGTTTTTTGCGGGTAATCGGTATAATAGCGTCATGCGACTGACATTTGTGCAGAAACCACAAGACTGCGGATTGTATTCATGTGACTCAATTACTTGCCATTGAAACGACCGAAAAACGCGGCAGTATTGCTTTGTCACTTGATGGCAAGATATTGTTGCAATATGAGTTACCCGATGGCCAACGGAGCGCGCAATCGTTGACGCCAACGATTCAGACGGCGTTGTGGCAGGTCGATTGGCCGATCAAGTCACTTGACGCTGTGGCCGTGGCACTTGGGCCGGGATCGTTTACCGGATTGCGGATCGGGTTGGCAACGGGTCGAATGCTGGCTTATGCCGTCGATGCCAAGTTGCTTGGTGTCAACACCTTACAGGCTATTGCGGCCAACGTGTGCCTTACGGGAGACGATGAGCAAGTCTCAAAATGGCAAAATGGGCAGCTTGTCACGACGGCTGTTGACGCCCAACGCGGCGAAGTGTCGGCCCAAACGTTCCGGATGATACCAAGTCGGCATTTTGTGGGCGAATTGTTCCCGGAACCGGTCGATGAACGACGGTTGTTGACCTTTGACGCATGGTGGACACTGGCGGATACTCAAGGAGGTCACTTGGCTTTTGCCGGGCCGGTTTTGTCCAAAATTGCCGCACAGAGGCCGGAAGCCGCGCAGTTGCTTGACGAATCGTTATGGTCGCCAAATGCCGGTGGTGTTTCGCGCATCGCCTGGGAACGGTTGTTCTCTGGCAAATCGGATGACATGTTGACCTTGCAACCCTATTACTCGCGCCCCAGCGCGGCGGAAGAAAAGTTAGGAGTGCGGAATTAAGAGTGTGGAGTTGTTTGAAGCCAAAAGCTCCTTGTTGCACACTCCTAAGAATTGTGCGTCAAATATGTTCGGTAACATCTTCCCTGTCCCGTTAGGGACAAAATTTTGGTAGAAACAAAGGATGATAAAATAACTCCGTGTGCCGTCAGGTACGCAATACGTCATATTCGATTGCGTCCCTAACGGGACGCTGGTTGTGGTAGAGAAAATCCTTGTTACCAATATCCTGTCCCTAACGGGACAAGGAATACCTGTTACTTTTTCAACGTTATTTTGGTACGGCTTCTAACTTCTCACTCCTTAACTCCTCACTGATTGAAAGAACACCCCATGTCGGAAGAAAAAGCCATTTTGACCATTGACGGCAAGCAGATTGAGCTTCCTGTTTACACGGGCACGGACGGCACCAAGGCCATTGACATCGGCAAGTTGTATGACGAACACCGTATGATCACGTATGATCCGTCGCTGGCCAACACGGGCTTGTGCCGGAGTAAAATTACGTACATCGACGGTGACGCGGGCATCTTGCGCTATCGCGGCATCCCGATTGAGCAATTCGACAACGAGTCGCCGAACTTTGTTGAAACAGCTTGGCTGTTGATTTTCGGAAGACTTCCCACTCAGGATGAGCTGCTCGATTTCCGAGCCCGTCTGACGAACAACGCACTGTTGCACGAAGGATTGCGCCAACGCATCGAAATGTTGCCGCCAAGTGCCCCACCGATGGCCAGTTTATCCGCCGCGATCAGCGAAATGGCTTGTTATTACAAGGGTTATCTGACGCTGGACGATGATGAACAATTGACCGAAGTCGCCGCCCGCATGATCAGTACGGTTCGAACGATTGCCGCCTATTCGTACCGCCGTTCGCAGGGATTGCCGATCATTTACCCAAACCCAAAATTGCGTTATGTGGCCAATTTCCTGCACATGATGTTCTCGTATCCCTATTTGCATTACGAAATCACGCCGGAAATCGAAGACGCGATGAACCTGATTCTCATCCTGCACGCCGACCACGAACAGAATTGCAGCACGGCAACGGTCCGTGTCGTCGGCTCGTCACTGGCAAACATGTTTTCATCCTGTTCGGCAGGGGTCAGTGCGCTTTGGGGATCGTTGCACGGCGGAGCGAATGTCGAGGTCATGAAAATGCTCGATGGCATTTACGCGGGCGGCTTGACGCCGGAACAGTGCATTGAAGCGGCCAAAGACAAGGCCAATCCGTTCCGCCTGTTTGGATTCGGGCATCGCGTTTACAAGAATTACGACCCGCGGGCGAAAATTCTTAAGGCGGCGTGCGACAAGGTTTTTGCACAACTCCAACACCAGGACCCGCTGTTGGACATTGCCCGCAAACTGGAAGAACTTGCGTTGAGCGATCAGTATTTCGTCGATCGGAAGCTGTATCCGAACGTCGATTTTTACAGCGGTATCCTGCTCCGCGCGATCGGCATCCCAACGAACATGTTCACCGTGATTTTTGCCATCGGACGTCTGCCCGGCTGGATCGCCCACTGGAAAGAACAGCACGACAATCCGACCAACCGCATCATTCGCCCGCGTCAGGTGTATGAGGGAAACGATATCACCGATTATATTCCATTGAAAGAAAGGTCATGAGTGAATAGCGAATAATTTTTAACACCCGTAAACAGCCACTCTTGGGGAGGCTTTTCACCATGACAACAACCCCGCCTGTCCTGTGGTCATGGCCGCGAAATTTGGCGTTTGTCACAAAACGCTTTTTTTCCGGGGTGGCCGATCTGGTCTGCCCGCCGAACTGTCTCGCCTGTTTCGAGCCGCTTGACCGATGGGATTTATCGCACTTTTACTGCGGCGAATGTTGTCGGCGGATGATCGTTGAAACGTCGGAATACTGTCCTTCGTGCGGGGCAATCGGGCGTCTGGTGCCGAATGTGGGGGAATCGCAACAAGCCAAGCCGGGATGTCGGGAATGCGTCCGGCAGGAACACCGCTTTTCGCGAGCCATCGTGCTGGGGCATTACACCGAGTTGTTGCGTTCGCTCATTCTCGACATGAAAAGTGATCGCGATGGCATCCTGGCAACGAACATGGCGAAGTTGTTCCTCAAAACGCGCGGTAACGAACTGCGGAACATCGCACCGGAAGTGGTCGTGCCAGTGCCGATGCACTATGCGAGGCGGTTCTTTCGCGGGACCAACAATCCCGTCTTTTTCGCCAGGGAAATCGGGCACGCTTTGGGTGTTCCGGTCGGCACACACATCGTTCGCCGCATACGCTATACGAAGCCGCAATTTCATCTCAAACCGCGACAACGCTATCACAACATGCGCGGTGCCTTTGCGTTGGTCGGTCGCAAAAACGCTGTGGCAGGGAAGCGCGTGCTGATCGTTGACGATATCATGACGACCGGAGCAACCTGCAACGAACTGGCCCGTGTTCTCCGCGAAGCCGATGTTGCATTGATCTGCGTCGCGGTGTTCGCCCGCGCGATGGGTAAATTCAACCCGCTCGACCCGTCTGAAAAACCGGTTGATGCATGAGGCATTGGCAGTTACCCCCCCAAGTATCTTTTGTTGGCCTTTGACTGCCCCCACTCCCGCCAAGAGGTCGGCGGCTTCCTAAAAAAGCCGCGTTTCCAATTCCGGCGTTCCGGTAAAATCGGGGATGATCCAGTCGGCACCGGCATTGATGAGTCGGCTGCGTTTCCATTCGTCAATGCCGCAACGCTCCGATTCATTCGACGCCACGCCGACCGCAAAACCGTTGATTTTGCTGATGTTTTCAATTTCGACGTAACCGTCGCCGAAGCCGACCAGTTCGGGGCCGTTGAGATTCCGCTCGTCGATGATCCGCGCGATGACCATCGCTTTCGAGAAGGTCTTGTAATCGTCCTGCGCGCCGTAAACGCCGCCGTCGAAATACTGCGTCAGTTGCAGCAGTTCGGCCTCCTCGCGGACATAAATTTCGTCCGTCCCGCTGGCCAGGTACAGGGTCAGTCCGTGATTTCGCAACATGTCCAACACCTGGTACGAACCGGGGACGACATGCTTTTCCGGATCGTCGCCCGATTTCAGCCCGGCAATCCGACCGGCAATGCGTTCGCTCAGCCGGCGGTGGTACTCCGCCTTGTACGCCATCGGTTCCAAAGGCACCCCACCGCACCGGGTGACTTCCTCGGCCAGGCGGATGCACTGGTAAATCGTCTGCTTGCCCGTCTGAAGATCAACGAACTCACGGACACAATGCGCGATTTCCGCAGGCGATTCGCCACCCGGTGTTTCGTTCAGCACGTCGGTGAAATACGGGAGCATGATCTGCTGCCAGCCTTCGCGAATAAGACTCAGCGTGCCGTCAAAATCAAAAATTGCCGCCCGAAGCGGTTCCGTCGGTCGGGGTTTGCGAATGATTTCCAATGTGTTTCCTTGTGTGAGTGCCTTGACATGCTCCAGTCAAAACGAGCAGATACAACGTTGATATCAACGGTTGACGTCAACTTTTTTCAGGTTTTCTCAGGCATGAGGGAATCCGCATTTCTTCTTCGGAAAAGCAGTGCATCGTCAGGTTTTCTCAACGCGTCTCCCCGACGATGCCGGGATGTGTCATCCCTCCGGTTTTTCCCTGACAGGTTGATTCTCAGGAGAGTCTGCCTCCGTTTCACCGGATTCTAAAATTCTACTTCACTTCGCCATCGCAGTCAATTCAAATTGCGTGTCAAAATATTTTGCTTCCACTTGATTTGGCGTTTGATAATCCAACGAAGAAGGGCAGGGGTAAGCATTCACGGGTTTTGTTTTTCACCACGAAAGCACGAAGTGACACGAAGAAGATGTGATGAAAGTCATTTCACACAGAGATCGCCGGGGACGCAGAGATTTTCAATCATGATTTCTTTGCGAGAAACAAATCCCTTCGTGGTCATTCGTGTCTTCGGGGTGTTAAACAATCGGCCATCACGCCGTGACCGTCGCGGCTCTGATTAAATGTTCACGTTAAATGTTCACGTGATTTTTGCGTGAGACCTCAGTGCATTTCCACTTCGCAGTGGCCGAACGCGGAAATCAGGTAATTGAACTGCACATTGGGGTGATCCGCCAGCAGGGACATGGGAACCGCAGAGTCCGCAATCTTCTTGGAAATCATGAAGGCCGTCAAACGCATTCCAAAAGGATTGTCGTGCATACCGGCGTGCCAGATGGAGACTTTTTCCGCTTTCCAGGTTTCCTGTGGGCCGACCGTCACGGCATGGTGCGGGACATTGTGAGAAGCTCCGCCGCCGCTGGTTCGGGCATTCTGCATCAGAGTCATGGGATGCAGGTCAACGATGCGCGTTCCCAATTGCCGGTAAACTTCCGGCGGAGGCGGGACGTCGGTATACCGTCCTTCCCGTTTCGGCGGGTCGTTGAACGCCCAATGCTTGACGTCACCCTGCCCACCCTGCATGACAAGACAACGCGCGTCGTTCCAGGTCGCGACAAATGCGTCAATGTCTTCCGAAGGGAAATGAATATTCCCGGACGGCATTTTCAAATCGTCACGAATCCGGTTGAAGCAGAGTTCCATATCGGCTTTCGCAAAACTGAGCGGGAAATCCGGAGGCACCGCGCGGCCATTAACAATCCACTCGTCCATACCCCAAAAATGGGCGTGCGACAAGTCCAGTTCCATCGCGTTGACCAAACGCGCCACAAGCGGCAACTGTTCCGTCGGTCCGATCGGCCCGCAAATCCCGCATGGTGAATCCGGTGTCGCCTGTTTCCATGCGTCAATGTATTCCAGTGCCTCGGCCAAGTAAAAATCCTCCACACTGTCATAGAGGCAGATTTTGAATCCGGGGCGGGACAGATGCGCCAGGTCGGTGATTGTCAGTTTTGTGGCGTCGTCAAGAATCGCATGATCCAGTGTCGTGTAATCCCACCATCCGGGGGCAATTTTACTTTCCGGACGTACTGAACCGTTGTGATGAGAATTTGCCATGTTTTGAACCTTTTTCCGTTGTTGAGAGGAATTGATTGATACAACAGCGCAACAAGTTTTTGTGTTTCAGAAATACGAAACTCGCAAAGATACGAAAGTTTTTAAGGCGTCGAAATCGATCATGACATACCACTGCAATTTGATCTATGATATGATGTTTCGTGCGGTTCGCTCTCATAAGTCCATAATCCCCATGCGCTGTCGGGAGAATTCACATATTCCTTTACAAATAATAATAATAATAATAATATTACCCGAGTATTGACGTCTTGACAAGAATG
>Ga0099364_10013352_pt1 | contig 11032 bp, 6 predicted proteins | sample TergutTh196P3_FD_73070 | JGI IMG/M metagenome (GOLD analysis project Ga0099364, IMG submission 73070) | Microcerotermes parvus P3 segment gut microbial communities from Pointe-Noire, Republic of the Congo - Th196 P3 | ecosystem: Host-associated > Arthropoda: Insects > Digestive system > Gut ... | reverse complement strand
TTAACCTGCCCTCGGCAGGCAAGTGCCCAGTTTTTCAATCCTGGAAGTGATGAAGGCAACATTTCGGAAAAAAACTTGTTAGTGGACTGGAATCGGGTGGAGATTCCCCCGCCTTGTCTATGTTTTTTTTTTAGGTAAAATGGGATGGTATGTTTTGGTGTTACGGGTTTTGCCCGATTAGTGCGGTCTTTTTGGAGAACAATTGTTATGCCGTCAAAAGAAGATGTGTTTGCAGGAGTTAGAGAACAGTTGGTAGAGGCTCTTGCCGTCGATGATGATGACGTTACCCGTGAGGCGACCCTGATGGGAGATCTCGGTGCCGAGTCCATTGACCTGCTCGATATCGTCTATCGCTTGGAGAAGCATTTTTCCATCAAAATTGACCGGGGCGAACTGGTGCCCGACGACATCGTCAATGATACACAGGGCAAATACGTCGTCGACGGCAAGTTGACCACGCTGGGATTAGAAGAAATCAAACAGCGTATTCCCTTTGCTGACCTCTCTTCCTTGGAGAAGAATCCGGTAATCCAGAATCTTGCGACGGTTCTGACGGTCAATGATATGTGTTACCTTGTGGAGCGCAAACTGGAGATTTAACGCCCGTACCCTTTAATGAGCCCATGCATTGGTTCTGGATTGATCGCATCACAGTTTTTGAGAGTCAACGGCGTGCGGAGTCCATTAAGACCGTAACGCTTGCCGAAGATCATTTGCACGATCATTTCCGGTTCGCCCCGATGATGCCCGGCTCGCTGATTATTGAGGGTATTGCTCAAACAGCCGGTCTTCTGCTTCACGAAGCCAAGGGATACAAAGAAAAGGTCGTCTTGGCGAAGATTCCGAAGTTCTGCTTCCATCAAGTTGATATCCGCCCCGGAGATGTGTTGCGTTACAGGGTGCAGTTGGAGACCTTTCGGGATGCTGGCGGCGTTGCGTCCGCACAGGCGTATCGGGGCGAGGAACTGATTGCTGAAGGGGAATTGATGTTTGCCCATCTGGGGGACAATTTTTCGGGAAAATCCCTCTTTGCGGATGGTGATATGGTACAAATGATGCGTACCTTCCGTGTCTTTGAGGTTGCTGTCGCGCCCGACGGCTCGAAACTCCGGGACCCTGACCTGTGAGGTGAAGTTTTTATCGACACGGTTAAAATCCGGGGACTACAAAATCCGGAGACTACGGAGTACCTTCGTCCCCGGCTCCTTTGGGATGAAGAGAGTTTACCGCAAAGGATACTCAAGGAACGCAAAAGAATTTTTGTATTATTAGAGATTTCTTATAGCACGTTTCCCAATAGAGCGGCACAAAGTTGACCCGCCGGGAAACGTGTGGCTGTTCACAGAGCCCGTAACGTCAGTTAGGACACAACGTCCGTTAGGGACACAGAGCCCGTGGCGTAAGCCAGGGAATCGTTTCGGTTATTCCCTGGCTTACGCCAAGGGCTCTGTGAACATGCGGACTCTGTGAACGCGTGTTTTTCTTTGCGCCCTTTGCGTACCTTGCGGTTAAAAAAGAAGTAACCGAAAAGTCCAATTTTTCATGCCGTTTGCGGTCTATGACACCTGCGGCTCTTTTTCGAGCAGGGCTTGGAGCAATTCCAACGTTTTTTGTGTTGCGCCCACCTGACGCTGTACAAGGGTTTGAGCGTTGTTGCCGAGTTGCCGTGCGAAGTCGGGCTCTTCGAGACAACGGCGGACGAACTGCTCCATCTCGCGTTGATCATGAACCATATGAGCGGCTGCGTCGCGGAACATCAATTCAACAATGTCGCGGAAGTTTTTCGTGTTCGGACCAAAACAGACGGCCGCCCCATAAGCCGCCGGTTCAATCATATTCTGCCCCTCCCGTTTACCCATACTGCCGCCGACAAATGCAATGGCGGCCGTCCCCCACCATCCGCCGAGTTCGCCGACCGTATCAACCAACAACACTCTTGCCCGTTCCGCCGTCGGCGTGTTGCCCGCCGAAAGTGCGGAACGCCGCTCCCAAAAGATGCCTTTATCATCCAGCATGGCCGCCACCTCATTGAACCGTTCGGGATGACGCGGGACGAGAATAAGCCGCAGTGGAGGATACTCGCTCTTCAAATGTTCGTAACATTCGAGGGCATACTTCTCTTCGGGGTGTTGCGTACTGCCCGCCAGGAAAACGATGTCTTCCGCGGAAATGCCCGCCAGTTTTCGGAAACGCTCTGTTTCAGGATTATTGCGGTCAGTGTTTGCTCCGTCGAATTTGATCGAGCCGGTAATATGAATGACTTCGCTGGAGACACCGAGCCGGCGAAACCAACCGGCATAAAGTTCGGTCTGCGGGGCCACAAGATCGAATTGCTGAAGCATCGGAGTAATGATAGACTGAATCCAAAGATACCGTTTGTAGCCGCCTTCGCCGAACCTGCCATTGACGAGGGCAAGTTTCACGCCGTCTTGTTTGGCGGTTTCAATCAGGTTAGGCCAGAGTTCCTGTTCGATCAGCACCAGCATATCGGGCTTGAGGCGTTGAAAGGCGGTGCTGACAGCCCAACTGAAATCGAGCGGACAATAAAAGAGAACCCAGTCCTTGCCGAACATCTGTTTTGCCAGGTCCATCCCGGTTTTGGACGTAGTCGAAATGACGCAACACCAATCTGGTCTCATCGTTCGAACCTGTTGGAGCAAGGGGTGCAGCAGTTTGACTTCCCCCATGCTGACGGCATGAAACCAAATGATTTTCGTGTCGGCAGATTTTCGGCTTCGATGTAAGACATACTGCCGTTTGGGAACACGTCCGAAGAATTTTTGTTTGAATCCTTCGCGGTACTTCCCCTGCCGCACCGACCGATAAAGGATGAGGGGGGAAACAAGCAACAGGATTCCAAAATAAATCAGGTTGAACAGCCAACGTTTCATGGCGACTCCATTCGGGCGATACGGCTACCAACGTAACCGTATTTCGCCGAAAAACAAGTCCCCAATCCCGGCAGAGAGGCCAGAGGGGTGTGTAAAAAAATGAGTGGAGTTCTTTCCTTTTCTTTGCGGTCTTTGCGGTTCACTCCTTATTTTTAACCGCAACGGACGCAAGAGACGCAAGGTCCGATTTCATACCGTTTACGCTAACTAACCGCCAAGGCAGTATCCATACAATTTATGCCCATTTATAGTATACTCTCACTTTTCCGTTGCTCTTTACCCCAATGACTCACCTTTCCGACCTCGAAATTGCCCGGCAAACGACAACCTTGCCGATTACTACCATCGCCGAAAAGTGCGGACTCTCCGCCGACCAAATCGAAGCCTTCGGTAGCAACAAAGCCAAAATACCCTTTGAAGTTCTTGAACGCCACAAGAACAAACCGGACGGCAAACTCATTCTCGTTACCGCCATCAGTCCGACTCCCGCCGGTGAAGGAAAAACTACCACCAGCGTAGGACTCGCCGACGCTCTCAACCGCATCGGCAAGAGAACGATGGTCGCTCTGCGTGAACCGTCACTCGGTCCCTGTTTCGGAATCAAAGGCGGAGCGGCAGGCGGAGGTTACGCCCAAGTCGTGCCGATGGAAGAAATCAATCTGCACTTCACGGGAGACTTCCATGCCATCACGTCGGCACACAATCTCCTGTCGGCAATGCTCGACAATCATCTGCACTTCGGCAACGAATTGAAAATTGACACCCGGCGAATCGTCTGGGGACGAGTCGTCGATCTCAATGACAGGGCATTGCGGAAGGTCGTCGTCGGACTCGGCGGTACTATCAATGGTGTGCCGAGGGAATCCGGCTTCGACATTACCGTCGCTTCCGAAATTATGGCGATCTTCTGTTTGAGCAATTCGCTGTCCGAATTGAAAGACCGGCTTGGTCGCATTATCGTCGGTTACACTTCGGACGGCGAACCAATCACTGCCGCTCATCTAAAATGTCATGGAGCAATGGCAGCGTTGCTGAAAGATGCGTTGAAACCGAATCTCGTGCAAACGTTGGAAGGCAATCCGGCTCTCGTTCACGGCGGTCCCTTTGCGAACATTGCTCACGGTTGCAATTCGGTACTGGCAACGAAGTTTGCTCTGAAACTTGCGGACTACACTGTAACCGAAGCCGGTTTCGGAGCGGACTTGGGTGCGGAAAAGTTTCTCGATATCAAGTGCCGACAGGCGGGACTCACTCCGGCAGTTGCCGTTGTCGTGGCAACGGTGCGTGCATTGAAGTATCACGGCGGCGTGGACTTGAAAGAGTTGACAACGCCGAATCTTGCCGCCTTGGATGCCGGTTTCGATAACTTGCGGAAGCATATCGAAAACTTGCAGTTGTACCATTTGCCGGTGGTCGTGGCGGTCAATTCTTTCCCGACGGACACGGACGAGGAAGTCGATTTGATTGTCAAGAAGTGCGGCGAAATGGGCGTGAAAGCGGCGAGGGCGGAACACTGGGCAAAGGGGGGAGCGGGCGCGGAAACGCTTGCCGAATTGGTCGTTTCCGCCGCATCGCCCCGCGATGCGCTAAACGATAGGTTTCAACTTTTGTACCCCGACGCAATGCCGCTGATCGAGAAAGTCGAAACGATTGCGACGAAAATCTACGGGGCGGACGGCATCACGGTGGACAAAAAGACGAGCGACAAGTTTGCCCTGATGGAGAAACTCGGCTTCGGCAGTTTTCCGATTTGCGTGGCGAAGACGCAGTATTCGTTGTCGGCTGATCCGGCGTTGCGTTGCCGTCCGAGCGGATTTACGGTGCCGATTCGGGACGCAAAGGTTTCGGCGGGGGCGGGTTTCGTGGTGGTGTTGACGGGCGAGATCATGACGATGCCGGGCTTGTCGAAGTCTCCTGCTGCCGAGCGGATCGACATTGATGCAAGCGGACAGATTACGGGATTGTTTTAGCCGCCGTACTTGTATGGCACACAAAATCATTTAGCTGGCTTCGGCTCAATGATTTCACCAAAAACGAATAGACTTCTATGAAACACTTGCATTTTGTCAAGGCTTTTAACGCATGTACCGATATTATTCCCTTCTTCTATCCGAGCGTCTCCAAAGATAGCCCAAGTTTGCCCAAGAAAATTATTGACGCGTGAAAATAGATCGACTGCCCCAACAGATAAAAAAAACACAAAAAACAAACAGAGCCCGTGGCGTAAGCCAGGGAAAAAACGAACGATTCCCTAACTGACGTTACGGGCTCTGTGTGCCGCGGGCTCTGTGTGCTTTGCGTTAAAAATTTTCCCCGACAGGGGGCGGCAACCGCCCCTCGACACTACGGCCGTCCCGTCAGCAGACTCGCTTCAAGCACCTTCTTGATTCTGTCTTGCAACATAAGCAAGTGTTCCCGTGAACTGGTATCCATTCGGACATTCAATGCTTGAGTGATTTTCGCATCAAGTTTCCGTAATTCCAAACGCGCCAATGACCGGCTCGAATTGATATCCGGGAAGTAGTAAGAAATACCATCACCCGACACGTAAGACGCCAACAACTTGAAACAATGCTCTTGCAATGTCCGGCGTTGTGCGGGAATTGCCGGCCGCCGTGCAGAAAACTCGTCTCCATCCTTGATAGTGTCCAATTCGCTGAATACTGAGGCGATGACAGTGCCGAGCAGTTCCTCAATGGTATAGACATCATCCTCGTCGGGCACCCGCAAGGATGTATCGGTCAGGGCATCAAGAATCCAAGGAGCCAACAACTCCTCCAATGTACCGCACTGGATAGAGGTGATCACCGCACTCAACGAAACCGGAGCGGTGAGTTCAATTCGGTTGTCCACGCCCAGCCAGCGTTCTTCGCCGAACCGGTTGTAAATTTCCGGGGCAATCTTAAAGGCATCCGCTCCAAACGTATTGTCGCAAAGGAATTGCACCGAGTCCCGTTTCGTTTGAGCATCAACCACCTGTATCGGCGGGCGGTCACCGGGATCACCCTTGCGATCCCGATTGCGGTACAAACCTTCAAGATTACGCATCAGGAACATATTCTCCCGCATCCGCAGATTCACCAACAGACGGTAGTATCTGCCGACATCCCGATAACGCCCATCCTCTTTAATCGCCCGGTCGAGGATTTCCGGCATCAACTGGTTATACAATTCCAATCCCTGCTGTGCGTATTCCAGCGGATTTTTTCCCAAATCCCACGTTCCGGTTCGCGGGTCAACGTTCCGCATGTCTTCATCGGTGGCGTAATTGTTTCCTGACTCCGCTTGCCTTGCCGATATTTTACGGAGTTCCGGTTCGGCATTTCCGGGAATAATTTTGTAACCATATTCAATGGCAAGGTAATCATACGGTCCCAGTCCCGACATAAAGTAGTCCCCCTGCGGCTTACCCTTGGGAGCAATGTTGACCGGCAGATAATCCATCACGGAACCCGCATGACCATACTCTTTGGAGCGGTTCGGATCATTAATTTCGTCCAGCGTCAACCAACTGCTTGCCTGAAAATTGTGCCGCAGACCGAGCGTGTGTCCGACTTCATGGGTAACGAGGTCTTTGAGACCTGCAAGCACCAAACGGTCGAACTGTTCTTCCCGTTCCTTGATTAACTCCTGTCGGGTTTTCTTCTTCTCTTCCTCCTTTTTCGGCTCTTCGCCATTGTTTCCGTTCTCTTTCTTTTCCTCTTCTTTGTCTCCATTCTCTTCGGACTTCCCATCATCCGAACCGTTCCCGTTGCCGCCGCCATTGCCGTCGCCGTTATCGAGGGCGAGAGCCAAGGCGGCTAAGGCAAAGTGCATTGCCCTTTCCTGTGCGTAATTGCACGCATAGTTGTTGATCGATTCCGGGAACTCCTCTTCTTCCAAGGGGAAGAGGGAGGCTTGCGGCTTTCGCTGCGCAAAGAGCCCTTCCGCATATCGGCTGGGATCAGCGGAGAGCACGTCGGCAATCATAGTATCGAACCTGTCCCGCCAATGCGTAATCCAGCCCGCATCAATGATAATGTCAGCATCGAGAATCTCTCCCGTCAGGGGATTCACCCGGCTTGGCCCCATCGCGAACGTGCGTTCACTGGTGATCCAGCGTATCGTGTTGTACCGGATGTCTTCGGCATCCCAAGTGTCGGTGTCCGCTTGCTGACGCACTTCGATGGCATCGACAATCCCTATTCTCTCAAAGGCTTTGTTCCATTCCAAAATACCCTCGCGTACCGCATTCCGGTATTTGAACGGCACGGTCTTTTCGATATAGAAGATAATCGGCTCTTTGGGAGGCGAGAGTGCGGCACCGGGAATCGCCTTCTGGAGATTCCAACGGGTGATGTAGCGTATCATGTGGTTGTCTTCGGCGGCACGGGAAAAGTTCTTGTGCGACACCGTGAAGTAGCCGATGCGTGAGTCGGCCGTGCGGGGAGCATAACCCGACGAGGGTAACCTGCTGATCGAATAATGGAGTGTTATGCCGGTGCTGCCCGTATCAGGCGAAGCGGCGGAACCAAGACCGGTGTAAGTGGCGTTCACTCGAAACTCCATATTGTTCGGAAACCCTTTGATGTCCCCCCAGGTTGACCGGCTTCGGTCAATGGAGCCGGCGAGTCGCGGTAAATTGGTCATGAAAATCGAAGCGAGGTCAATGACATCGCCTCCCCCTTCGCCGACGGCGATAATCGGCAGGCTGTACAGGATGCTGTCGGAGAATCCGACTTCGACGGCTCGGGCTTCCGGCGTACCGGAATCTGCCCGAAATCGGATTTTCCGCCGGACGATCTGGATGTTGTCGTTGACTTTTCGGAACTGCCAGAGCCAGTCGCTTCCGTTGGCCTGATAGGTATATCCGCCGATGACGGCACTGCCGGAGCCGCGAGCGACGGCAATGGCGATCAAGTAGTCGGTATTGAGATTGCCGCTCTTGATTTCGGCTAAAAGCCGTTCTTTTCTGTGGTAGAGGGTGAGGAGTCCATCGATTTTTCTGTAATCGGGCAGGACATCCCTGATGGGGCGCGGCCGGTCTCTGTCCGTTGCGGGGGTGGAGGTCGGCGTGGGGGGGCTGGGAACCTCTTGTGCAAGGAGGCAGGGCATAAAAAATGCGGTAATGAGCAGCAGAAAAAGCGGTAATTTTTTCATAGGTGCAAACCCTCGAGGGACAGGAACGTCAAAAAGGGACAAAACGGACAGACTACTCTAATACGTGTTTTGGAAAAGTCAAGAAAATCAATCCCGATTTTAATCGGCTGGGGAGTCAAAATTAGCGGGAGTTTTTAGTGTCCCGAACAACACAAGCCGGAATGGAACGCAGCGCAATGACGGGGGGTAAGCGTTAGTTTCCGTCATGACACTGCCCCCTTAACATACTTTACACGGGGACCAATGGGACGTTTTTCTTTGCGAACTGTGCGTCTTCTTTGCGCCCGCTGCGGTTAAAAAAAAGAGTAACCGCAAAGTACGCAAGGATTGCGCAAAGGGCGCAAAGTTCAATTTCATGCCGTTTTCAGTATTCATGCCGTTTTCAGTATAAAGTCCCCTTTGCTTCTATTTGTTGTATAATCACTCGAAGCATGAGTTCTTCTACAATGCCTTCCCCTGCCGAGCGTTCCGAGTTGCAGATTCGCACCCTGCTGGGGGAGATTGCGCAACTCTCCAAAAGTGATGTCTCGCCGGAAGAGTTTCATGCCGAATTTCTCCGTGCAGTGATTGCCGCACTGGGTGCACTCGGCGGAGGACTCTGGATACTCGAAAACGGCCATCTCTCCCTTTCCTATCAAATCAACTTCAAAGAACTCCGATTGCACGAAGGGGATACGGAAAAACACTCCCGGATGCTCACCCGGCTGTTGGATAGTCCCGATACGGGCACGCTTTTGCCGCCCTACTCCGGCACAGAGGGGGGGGATGAGGCGGGGAATCCGACGGAACATCTGTTGGTCGCTTGTCCGATCCGTACCGAATTGGAAACCGTCGGGCTGGTGCAAATCATTCACCGTGCCGATGCCCCCGTTGCTGTCCAGCGAAGTTTCGTGCAATTTCTTGCTCAAACGTGCCGCTATGCGACCGATTATTACAAGAATCGGCAACTCCGGCACTTCGGCGAACGGCAGAACCTTTGGGTGGTTCTCGAAGACTTTACACGGACGATTCATCAAAACCTCGACCCGAAGTTGACGGCATACACCGTGGCCAATGAAGGGCGCCGCCTGATCGGTTGCGACCGGGTGAGCGTTGCCCTGCGAAACGGTAAATCTTGCCCGATTACGGCAGTGAGCGGACAGGATACTGTGAATAAACGCGCTACGATGGTTCGGCATCTCGGCAGGGTAGCGGCCGTCGTTCTCCGGGCGGGGGAGCCGGTTTGGTACTCCGGCAGCACGGCCGATTTCCCGCCGCAAATCGAGAATGCGATTGAAAAATATGTAGATGAATCGCACAGCAAAATGATTGCGGTCTATCCCCTTGTCCACCGCAAAAAAGAGTATGGCGAGGAAGAGGATAAGGCCAAAAAACGCCGCAAACCCAAGCGTCCGTTCGGTGTCTTGATCGTCGAGCAACTCGGCGACAGTCAAGTTACGGAGCAACTCCGCAAGCGGACGGACATCGTTGCCGACCACGCCAGTTCCGCACTGGGCAATGCGTTAGAACATCAGAGTATTTTCCTGCTGCCGCTCTGGAAACTGCTGGGGAAGTCGAAACGGCTGTTTGCCGGTCATAACTTGCCGAAAACGCTTGCGGCGGTCATCGCGGTCTGTACTTTGATTGCTGCGATGTTGTTTCTGCCCTGGAAATTTCCGATGCACTGCACCGGTACGTTGGAACCTGTCCTGCGGCACCGGATTTATTCGCCCCTCGATGCCGAAATCAGGGAACTCTTTGTCGATCACAACACGGAGGTCTATGGGCCGATGATCGGTGAAGACGGTATCGCTTATCTCGGAACGCGGTTGGTGGAACTCCGCAGTCCCGACTTGGACGCGATGGAAATCGAACTTCGCGGGGAAGAACGGAAAATCAGGGAACATCTCCAATCGCTTGCCCGAATGTTGTTGAATCAGGATGGCCAGTTGACCGAATACAACCGTGCCGACTTGTCGGGGCAAAGGGATCGGGCATTGATTCAACTGGAAACGGTGCAGCAGAAACTGGACGTATTCAACCGTTTCCAAAAGCCGCAGTTGCTCATCACCTCTCCGATAGACGGCGTGGTCATTACTACGAATCTGCAACGCCGCCTCACGCCCAAGCGTCCCATTAACCGGACGGATTACGTGATGGAAATTGCCGATTTAGAGGGTCCGTGGCAACTGGAACTCTTGATGCCGGAGCACCGGATGGGATACATTATGAAGGAGAAGGAGCGGCTTGATAAATTGGGAGAGAAGTTGCAAGTCGATTTTTACGTAGCGAATGCTCCCGACGTACGGCATCAAGGGTGGGTTACGGAGATTCATAACCGTGCGGAGGTCCGGTCGGATTCGGGCAGTGCCGGCGCGATGCCGAGTGCCGTCAATACGGTGCTCATTAAGGTTGCGTTTGACGAAGAGACGAAGAAATTATTAGAACTTCGTCCCGGCACGGAGTGCGGTGCCAATATCCACTGCGGCACCCGTCCGCTCGGCTACGTGATATTTTACGAATTGATCGTCTATTTCCAAAAAAATGTTCTGTTTCGCTGGTTTTAATGTCCCAGCAGTCTAAAAAAATTGAAAATTGAACTCGGAAAACTGAAAAACACAGGTGGGGTTTTAGAGCAAGTTTTTCAGCATTCGTCGTTCCCGCTCTACTTAACGTTCCGAAGGACAAGCCTTCGGCAGGAATGCTTATTCGGTGGAAAACGTAACCGACACCGTCAGGCAGTTGAAAGGGGGCCGTAACCTTCACCGTTTTTAATAAAGTGGTGATCAGCGAGTAAACGGTGCTAACACTTCTACCACTATTCGCTGTCGAAAGTCTCTCTCACACGGTAGCTCTCCGTGTGTGTCCGCCAGCTTCCAAGTTTCAATTTTCAATGGGAAGTGTAGCATACGAGTTGTTATAAAGCGTCAGTAATTTCCCTGACGAGTGTGAAGGCGGCGGGAATTGTTTACAGAGCCCGGAGCGGCAGCTCCGGCGCGTGGAGCGGATTCGCCGGAGCTGCC
>Ga0099364_10013351_pt1 | contig 11032 bp, 9 predicted proteins | sample TergutTh196P3_FD_73070 | JGI IMG/M metagenome (GOLD analysis project Ga0099364, IMG submission 73070) | Microcerotermes parvus P3 segment gut microbial communities from Pointe-Noire, Republic of the Congo - Th196 P3 | ecosystem: Host-associated > Arthropoda: Insects > Digestive system > Gut ... | reverse complement strand
AGTCGGCGTTGACGTGCCCACGTTTGCCGAAGCGATTCGCCGGGCATTGCGGCAAGACCCTGACGTGATTCTCGTCGGTGAGTTGCGGGACCTCGAAACGATTGAAGCCGCCATCACCGCTGCGGAAACGGGACACATCGTGTTCGGCACGCTTCACACATCCAGTGCTGCCGGTACGATTAACCGTATTATTGACGTGTTTCCGACCAATCAGCAGGATCAGATTCGGACGCAACTTTCGACGGCAATCATCGGCATTTTGGCACAGCAACTTTTGCCCCGTATTCAGGGGGGGCGAGTCGCCGCCTACGAAATGCTCGTGGTAACCAGTGCGATTGCGAACTTGATTCGGGAGAACAAAACGTTCCGTATCACTTCGTCGATTCAAACCGGACACAAGTTGGGCATGCAACTTTTGGACGACCACCTTTTCCGGCTTTGGCGGGACGGCATTATCATAAAGGAAGATGCGATTACCAAAGCAAACATGCCGGATTCCCTGGCAGACAAAATGATAAAACATGAGCAGGGACTTGCCGACGACGATGAAGAAGAAGGCGGAGACGAAGACGAGGGCAATGACGAACCGAAGAGCAAAAGGAATCCGAAGATTAAGTACACGTAAAGGCGGCGGACTTTTACCATAAACGGGCGGATTCTCTGTTATTCTTTGCGCCTTTGCGGTTAAATTCTCTTTTTTAGACTGCAAGGTACGCAGAGTCCTGTTAATCATTGAAGACGCAGGAAAAACGTCCAATTCCACCCTGTTTATGGTCCAATGATACAGAGCCATCGAAAAGGGGTGTTGACATTGTCCGAGTATGTGGTACGATGGTGGTGATGCGATTGGGTGGTCCGGTGCATTTCAGTCTCAAACCGTAAAGGAGAATCAGTATGTTCGTTTGTCGGAAAAAAATGTTAACTTGAGTGGGGGGGCAATCTAGGAAAAGACAGAGGCAATGCCGGAAGAGGGGCTTTTACCCTCGTCGAACTTCTTGTCGTCATTGCGATTATCGGAATGTTAATCGCCATTCTTTTACCCGCCGTTCAGACAGCTCGCGAAGCCACAAGACGGATGCAATGCTCCAATCACCTCAAGCAAATGGGGTTGGCGGTTCACAATTTCATCAGTGCGCAAAACAACGCGCTGCCGCCGATGGCTTTTCCTGACCGCTTGTCGATTTTCGGAATTCTCTATCCCTACATCGAACAACAAGCACTGTACGACATGGCAGTGGGCGGCGGAACAGGACCAGGAACCGGCATTGACCGAAGGTTCATTCCTTCATACTGGAATGCCCTCACCGCACAAGAAAAGTCAGCCTACGGGTCTGTTTCGATGTACCGCTGTCCAACTCGGCGCGGAGGAGGAGCAGGAATCACCGATGGTGCTGATGCATGGACACATCCCGGTCCGACGACGGACTACAACGCACTGGTCAGCGGAAACGGTCAAACTGCTGGTTTTCAATGGTGGGGCAATATGGACAACGGAAACCACCCCAACAATCATTTTGGTCCGTTTCGGCAAGCGGTTGTCCGAAGAGACACCACAGTAACGCCCAGTGCGCAGTTGTTGGAATGGAGGTCTCGGGATCGGATTTCCTGGTGGAAAGACGGCACAAGCAATCAGATGGTCTTTGCGGAACGTCATATTCCCAGCGCCTATATGAATAAGTGCGACCGTACTAATCCTACCAGTACCGCTAGTCCCGGCAGGTATGCTACGGTCGATTGCAGTTATCTTGGTGCCGGCGGCGGTGCAAACACAGACGGCGAACCGGAAGAAAGACCGTTTTACTCCATCTATAACGGTCCTTCAAACGGACAGCCGAACTATGCCGGTAAGATTATCGCCACCAGCCCCAGTTTCGGCAACGATGCCGGTCATGGCGGCGCAGACACCAATGTTTGGTGGACTTATGCCCTCGGCAGTTACCATCCGGGTATATTTCAAGTCCTGCTCGGCGACGGCTCGGTCCGTCCCGTTACCAATACTGTTAACACGACGCTTTTGGTGCAACTGACGATTGTTGATGATGGCAATTCCGTTTCGTTGCCCTAACAGTTGCCGCCCTTCTCTTTTCACCCTTTTTTGCGGAGGTCAATTTTATGAGTATCAGACAGAGTTTTCTTTTTTTCGGTCTTGCACTCCTCGTGTCTTGTGCGGGATGCGGTGAAGCACAGATTAAGGCGCACGGAACGGTCGAGTTTTCTGACGGGTCTCCGTTGACCGCCGGTATTGTCGTGTTTACCACACCGCAGTTGCAATACACGGGGATGATCGGACAAGACGGTTCGTTTCAACTCGGCGGTTTGGTCGAAAAAGGAGGACTCCCTGCCGGCTCGTACAAAGTTTCCATTCAGAACGCCATCGTGAATGACCAATTGGTCATTCCGGTTAAGTACACGTCGGATGTAACGTCAGGGCTTTCGTTTGAAATCACGAAAGAGTCGGCAAAGAATCCGTTGGTGATTACTCTGGAGAGAGAGTAACACATTTGTTTCAAGCAATCATCCATTAACCTTATTGGAGGAAACCATGAAAAATTCAGTTATCAAGCGTCAAGCCGCCGGGTTCACGCTCGTCGAACTTCTCGTTGTTATTGCGATCATCGGTATGTTGGTCGCGTTGCTTCTTCCTGCTGTTCAGGCGGCGCGGGAAGCGGCTCGAAGAATGACGTGTTCCAATCACATGAAGCAAGTGAGTCTTGCGCTGCACAATCACTATGATGTCCATAAAAATCTCCCGGCGGGCAGTGGGGGCATGCCCATTACCACCAGCACCACCGTTGGCGGTGTTACGGTTACGTATGAGGAAAAAGCGATTCCCGGTGATTGGGGAGTCGCTCTTTATGGTCCCCAAGTGATGCTTTTCCCGTTCATTGAGCAGGCAGCCCGTTATGACATCGCCCAGCGAAATACCGGCACAACGTGGGGGGCAGGTACGGTCATTGACGGCAGACCCGCCTTTGAAGCCGTAATTCCCACACTCATTTGTCCGTCCGATCCCCGAAGCGATTCTCCTTCGGACTGGGGAAACCAAGCACGCTTCAATATCCTCTATAACCGGGGGGACATAATACGGAATGTACATACGAACGTTACTGATACTGGTGCGGGAATGACTCCTTCGGGCGGGGCAGCGCCCAGCAACAATAACAATCCGCTTCAACTGCCTGCAAACCGCCCCGCTCCTCATAGCAGCGGTGCCATTCGAGGAATGTTCGGATATATTACGACACTTGAACTGGGCAGTATTACCGATGGCACGAGCAACACCATTGGCATCAGCGAAGGACTTTCCGGCAGGAGTGGTGCGGGTACGCAAATCCATCTTCATGCGGCGATCAACGTGGGCGGAGGTGTTACCGGAATATCAGCCGCCGCATGCCTTGCGTCCAAAGACCCTGCCAGACAGGGGCACTACCTTGCAGGCGGTGGTTTCGGACGCGGCAGTATGCTTTTCGATGGTCGTCCTGCGATTGCCGGATTCCAAACGATTTTGCCGCCGAACGGTCCTGCTTGTTCGGCGTGGGCTAATGCCAGCGGCGGCAATGCCGGCGCAGTTTGTGCCGGCATATTTCCGCCGTCGAGTGCCCATTCCGGCGGAGTCAACGTCGGTTTGATGGACGGTTCGGTGCGGTTTGTCAGCGACACAGTCAGCACCGGTAACAGTGCCGATTGGCCCGTCGCGCCGCTTCCGTTGACCAGTCCATCGGGACGCAGTCCTTATGGAGTTTGGGGCGCACTCGGAACAAGAAACGGCGGAGAATCGGCAAGTTTGTAACAATCGTCAGCACAAGAGCGGGCGGGCGTTAGCCCCCTGCTCATACAGTTACAGAACACATTTCCTTATGAAATCATTCAATTACTTCCTTTTCGGTCTTTTACTCATTTACGTTGTCGGATGTTCCGGTACGAACGTTCCGGCGGATTTCCCCAAAACGTTTCCGGCAACGGTAACGGTCAAAGAGGGGAATACGCCTCTTGCGGATACAGCAATTCTCCTGTACGCTCAAAACGTTCAGGGAAGTTGGATGTCCAGCGGCAACACCGATGCTAATGGCGTTGCCGAATTGGTAACGAACCAGGGCAATCACACGGCACGAGGCGTACCGGAAGGTTTATATAAAGTTACGTTGAGCAAAACGCCGAAGGCACCGAGCGAACGTTCTGCCGATGAAGTCGCGACGATGTCCTACGACGAACAAATCGCCTATAATCAGGCGATTACTGCGGAATTAGCGAGGATACCGCCGCCGATTCCGCGCCGTCTGACCCAGCCGAGAGAAACACCGTTGATTCTGGAAGTTACCGCTTCTGGCGGAGAACTCGTTGTCGATATTTCCCAGTACTAATAGAAAGATTCCTATGAGACATTACACCATTCTGTTCTTGTGTGCCGCCCTGCTGCTGCCGATGCCCCTTTTTGCCGACGAAGATGCGTTCGGACAAATCGAAAAGAGGTTTTACGACTTCCTGACTGGCGGAGCGTCCATTAACACAAGCGATCCTGACGTAGCAGCAAAGACCAAAGAAATCAACGACACCGCTCAAGCGCACTGGAGTGCTATGGATAAAAGAGCGGACCGAACGTATATCTGGTCCGACGTGCCGATGGTGTTTGACGGCAGGAACCCCCTGGCTGCCTCTTATGAGATGACCACCACTTTCCTACGGTTGAACGTCATGAGTAGTGCGTACAGAACAAAGGGGGGGGAACTTTACGATAATAAAGAACTGGGCAGCGACATCCTGAACGCCCTCCTTTGGATGATCGAAAACAAATACAAGATAGACGGTCAGACACACGGCAACTGGTGGGACTGGCGAATCGGAACGCCGATACGTTTTATCAACTGCATCGTGTTGATGAGAGACGACATGACGGAAGAGCAATACCAAAAGTGTGTTGATGTCCTCCGCGTTTATGTACAGGAGCACGCGCCCGCACCCGGAGACGCAAACTCTATGTGGAATCTCTTCATACGTCTTATGGTCGGAACGTTGAGCAGAGACGATGCTTACATAGAAAGAGTCATTGACGGCACAGACTCCGTATGGTTCACGTACTCCACTACCGGCGACGGTTTTTACGCCGATGGTTCTTATCTGATGCACGCGACCCATCCCTATACGGGCAGTTACGGCTCATCAGCGATAGAATGTGTCGCACAACTTGCCTACCTTGTTCACGGAACAAGATTCGACATAAGTGAGGCAAGCAAAAAACAAGCAATACAATGGATTCACGAGGCATACGCACCGGTCATCTACAAAGGGCTTATGATGGACATGACTCGCGGACGTTCCATGTCCCGTGAGACCGAAGGAGACCACTCGATTGGACATGTCATTATCCGTTCGATTTATCTTTTCACGATAATCGTCCCCGAAAACGAAGCGGCTCCCCTTCAGGAACTGATTAAATACTGGATTACCGCAGCGACTCACCGGAGCATCTACTACGGCAGAGATGTATTGAACAACAACAATTACGTGTTTTTCATTGACCGATTGAAGCAACTGATGAGCGACACGTCAGTGCAGGCGGCGGATAAGCCGGTGTTTCATAAACAGTTTCCGGCGATGACGCGTATTGTCCACTCCAAGCCCGATTTCACGTTTGCCATCAGCATGTACAACCACATCGTGAACAACTACGAAGCCATCAACGGTGAAAACTTAAAAGGTTGGAACATGGCAGCCGGTATGACATACCTGTACAACGGTGACCTGGGGCAGTTTAGCGACAATTATTGGTGTACAATAAACCAGCACCGTTTGCCCGGCACCACCGTCAATCAACCCTCCGAAACGCCGCCGCACACGGCGAACGGCGACTCTTGGGTCGGCGGCACTTCTCTTGACGACCTGTACGGTATTGCTGGTATGTACTTGAAGCCCGCCGGACAAACTCTGGCGGCGAAAAAGTCATGGTTCATGTTTGACGACGAAATCGTCGCACTCGGCAGCGGCATCAGTGCATCGGACAACAGAGTTGTCGAAACGATCATCGAAAACCGAAAGTTGAAACCGGATAACAGCAACGTCTTTACGCTCAACGGAAGTGTTTTGTCCGCATCAACGCAGACTTCGGTTTTGACCAATCCGGCTTGGGCGCATCTGTCGGGCAACAATGCAAACAGTGATATAGGTTACTATTTTCCTGCCGACGCGAATGTGCATCTTGTACGAGGCGAGCGGTCGGGAAACTGGCGTTTGATCAACACCATTACCATTACCTCAGATGACCGGGAATTAACGGCGAATTATCTCACGTTGTATTTCGATCATGGAACCGATCCCTCAGATGCGTTGTACAGTTATGTTCTACTGCCGAACAAATCAGCGGAGCAGGTGAAACGGTACTCCGACAGCCCTGATGTAACTATTCTCGAAAATTCGAGCGAAGCGCACGGTGTCTATGAAAAGAATCTGCGTGTCACCGGCGTAAACTTCTGGAATGACGCAGCGAAAACAGTCGGTCTGATTACGAGCGACCAGAAGTCCTCGGTGATGATGCGGGAAACGGACACGGAAATTTTCGTCTCAGTCTCCGATCCGACGCAGCGCAGCGGCACCATAACGGTACAGATTGGGCTCAGTGCTTCCGAATGTTTGGCGCAAGACGAAAACATCAATGTTGTGCGACTTTCATCGGCGATTCTGTTTACTGTGGATGTTGCGGACAAAAAGGGCTTACCGTCATACGTGTCATTCAAAAAGGGAGCGGCGGCGAACGTTGTACCGCCGACGGGCATCACATTGAACAAAGACGCTATCGAAACGAGTATGTTGGATGCCGGTACAATGCTCACGGCAACCGTGATGCCTTCTACTGCGTCTCAATTCATCGTTTGGAGTTCCAGCGATCCTGATGTCGTTGAAGTATTGGGCGGCAAGTTAACTCCGAAAAGAGCAGGTACCGCCGTCATCGCTGCTGGGACATTGGACGGCAGCCAGAAAGCATCTTGCGAAATTGTTGTTACGTCGAGCAATTTAGCCTTCGGCAAACCAGCGGCTGAAAACAACGCATCGTCAAAGAATCCGTCTGACTCAAATTTTCCCGCCCGCTATGCGGTTGATGGAATCGACGATTTTATCAACCGCTGGGCGGCAAACAGAAACGGTTCCGAAGATTGGCTGCAAATTGACCTTCAAAAAAATTATGACATTGAAGGTGTGAAAATATCGTGGACGGCTGCCTATGGTAAAAGATTTCTGTTACAGGTATCGGACAATCCGACCGCCGGTAACTGGACGACTGTTTATACCGAAACGAACGGACAACGCGGACATCAGACAGTAAAATTCGACAGGACGCACAACGCTCGGTACTTTCGAGTGTACATTGCATCGACAGACCGCGCCCATCCGCAGTACGGCACATCCATTCAGGAAATTGAAATCTACGGGAGAGAATGATCTGTATTGGGAGAATTACCCCCTGTCAAACTCAAAATCCACCGGAACAGGCAAGCATCGGACACTGCATCGTAGCGTTAACGGCGTTTTATGTTGTAAACGGCATGAGTTGGTTTTTTTATTCTTTGCGTACTTTGCGCTTCCTTGCACTCTTTGCGGTTAAAAAAGAATGAACGGCACAATTCCCCTCTCCATTTCGGTTAAAGTTCTCTCTCCGAAAATGCCGATTGTACCGAAAAGAGGCTTTGTTATGTCTAGACAGCATTTTTTCATTTTGCCATTGGTATTAGCGATGACGGCGGGTTGTAATATGCTCGAACGGCAGTCGGCTCCGAATGTCACGACTGCACCGCCGTATTGGCAATCACAAAGTCAACAAGCGGAAACCCAACTGGCGGATATGCGTGCCTTCCACGAGAGGGAATCCGCGGAATTGTCAGATGAAATGCATGTTTTTCGGAACCGGGAAATAGAACGGTTAGCGGCTGCCGGGAAGGAAATGGAACGGGAAAATAGCCGGGAGGCGGGCAGAGAGCACGCCAAAAACCGGGGAGAGACACCCGCGAACACTCCACAAACGCGTGCCCGCCCGGAACAACGGGAAGCGTGGAGTTGGACAAACTGGACAAGCCGTTTTAAGAAGCAGAATAAAGGGGCTGATTCTTTTGTTTCCTCTGCCGCCTCTGCTCCGTCCGCTCCGTTGGTGAGCGAAGCCGACAGAAATGTACGCTAATTGCTACAAGTCCTACAATCGGAGGATACAGAAAAATTTTGCACCTGTTGTGCGGTAATCATCTGTCAAACGCGGTCTTGTCATGCCGATAAAAGCGAAGGGCGGAGAGTCTCTGCCTGTTGCCGCCGGATTCCAAACTTGTTAAAATGGGAAAGGTGGGGGTTTTTCGCAACACTTTGAAGGAGTCTCCAAAATGAGAGGCAATGCTTGGACAATTACCGCTGTAATCTCGATTATTCTAACAGTCATCCTAATCGTCGTGGTGGTGTTACTGCTGCGTGATTATCAGAGTCGGGTGGATGCCGAGGCTCAGGCGCGGGAAGCCGTGAGTACGGCTGCGCAGAGATCAGCAACATTGGAACGCGAAGCCGAAGAGTTGAAAAGGATGATCGGTGGAGAACCTGCGGCAACACTCGCTCTCGATGTTTTGCGGAATCAGTACACTGAACGCATGGAACGAACCTTACCGAACCTGGACCCTGCCGCTCAAACGTACTACCATGCCCTGGACACTTTGATCGGCGACATGCAGAGAGAACAGGAAGGGCACCGCACGACGAGTGCAAGCCTGACACAATTACAGTCCGATTTTGACGCAGCCCGCACCCGGCACGAGGCGGTTGTGGCACAGGAAAGATTAAATGTCGCACGGGTGGAAAGTGAACGCGATGCCGATAGAGCGCAAACAGAAATAGAGAAAGCCGAACACGCACGGCAGTCGCAAGAAGCCATCAATCAACAAAATGCAACTCTTGCCCGATTGGAGGCAGAGGAAGCACGGCTGAGATCCCATGTAACGCAACTGGAACATGCGAACATGGATATTCGTGAATCCAACGAATATCTGACGGAACTGGTGTCAGAGGTACGAAACCCGAACGTTGAACATCCTGCCGGCAGAATTATTTCCGTCGATCAAAAGGCGAGCACTGCCATCGTGAACGTCGGCAGTGCTGATGGTTTGCGGGTACGAACCATGTTCAGCGTCTATCATTCCGGTATCACAGGATTATCGTTCCGTACGGCTCCCGTCGGTCGTGATCCGGTTTATTGCGATGTTTGTATGCGGGAAGTTGCCCGCGACGTTTCCAAGGCGAGTGTTGAGGTGATGCAAATCCTCGGTCCGCATCAAGCGGAAGTCAGAATTCTTGATGACATCCTGACCGATCCGATTATGGTAGGAGATGTTATCTATTCGCCGATTTGGAAGCCGGGACAAAGGATGCGTTTCGCTTTGACCGCTGGAATGCACTTGCCCGGTTCAGGACTCGATTCCGGTACCGAGGCGGTGAAACGGCTCATCGAGTTGAACGGCGGCGTTGTCGATTGCTGGATTGATGAAACGGCAACCGACGGCGAAGATTATTTACAAGGTTCTCTCAGCGATCTGACGAATTTCATCGTCATCAACGAAGCCGCCAGCCGCTCCGCTGACCCTGAAGTTGCCCGAATCCATCAGGCACTTGTGGAAAGTGCAAGGAATAGAGCCATTAGAGCAATCAGTCTGGAGGAATTACTCAACCGGATGGCTTGGAAAAACATGACCCCTGTTGAGGTCTTCGGCTCGCTGGAATACTCGCCGGACATGCGGGTAACACCGCACCATCAGGGCGCACTTCGGCAGTCGCCCGGCGTAGTGGCGCCGATGTTTACACCGGACAATCCCGAATCCCGACTCAATGCGCGGGAGGCAACGCCGGTTCGCACTTCACCCGGCACCGTAACTCCATTTTTCGACAGCAACGCCCCGCCGCCCCCTTCCAGCAGCGGCGGCACCAGCGGCCTGTTCCGACCGAGGAGTCCCAATTAGCACTGCTTGAGCATTGGCACTGTTGTACTTTGCGAACTTTGCAGAAACCTTGCGTACTTTGTGGTTAGAAAAAATTTAACCGCAAAGTACCGTTGACGGCATCATGGCAAGTCACTAGCGGTAGGGACGCAGGTATTCATGAATGGTCGGCAGGCAGTCTTCCAGAAACTTTTTGACGTTGTCCTCATCTTCACCCGTGCCGCTATATGCCTCGGCTTGAATCCTATAGACATACCGGTATCGCTGAAAAGTGACCCGCGGATTATCAACCGCCTGCCATTCGTTGCCTGTGTTGACCCCATAGTAGAATGAAATGCGGTTGTTCGCACCTACCGTCAGGGACTGTCCGACGAAGTGAACCCGCCAAAACGTGTCCACTTGTTCTTCACCAGACTCAAGCATCACATCAACCGGAACACGTTCGCGGGGTCCTTCTCTCCTGAAATTCCTGCCGCCGAAACAAACTTCCGGCGTATGGACCGTAATTCTTCCGGTGGGTCCTACCATTAAAGTAAGCAGCACAGACGCTTGGGTGTCCTCGTGTCTGTATGTACGGAATAGATAGGAGTTCTGAATTCGGAGCATCGAAACGGATGTTTCATCCAACTCTCCTTCCGTTTCCGCCCGCCAGCCGTTGATTTCCATAGGTAACTCTTTCAGAGCCGCCGCCGCCTCGTCCCACCCTTGATAGCCCCAACGTCCAAATAAATTACCGGAAAAAACCGTGACGGCAACAGTGATCGCGGTGATGACGATCACTCCAATCCCAAGTGCGGTGGTGTGGGCGGTTGTGTGTTTCATGATGTAAGGATTTTTGTGTGTAGTGAATTACGGTATCAAATGGGTACTTTTATACTTTGCGCCCCTTGCTTGCGATAACTCCGCGTCCTTTGCGGTTAAAAAGAGAATTTAACCGCAAGGAACACAATGTTTAGATAGGCGGCAGTACAAGCAGGAGTTCGTCGAGCATTGCTTTATTCTCTTGGGTCATGTCGGGACCGGCTTCGATTAACTGATCCCGGACGGGATCAAAAAATCGGCGAGCCTGACCGGAACGG
>Ga0099364_10013350_pt1 | contig 11036 bp, 7 predicted proteins | sample TergutTh196P3_FD_73070 | JGI IMG/M metagenome (GOLD analysis project Ga0099364, IMG submission 73070) | Microcerotermes parvus P3 segment gut microbial communities from Pointe-Noire, Republic of the Congo - Th196 P3 | ecosystem: Host-associated > Arthropoda: Insects > Digestive system > Gut ... | reverse complement strand
TCTAACCGTGAACTGCCTGCAGGGTAAAAATACACATTTGCGTAATACCCGTAATCATACAGAGTGCCTGCATACGAGGGACTTAATATCCATTGGTATTCGAGTATTGGAGGTCCCGAATAATTATTTGATGCAGAAGCCCAAAATGTGTTACCCGGACTTGACCCCGGCTGGCCTACATCAACTGATGAGGGACCTGATATGGTGATTTCAGGACCGCCTATCCAGACATAATGAGTCGTTACTGCATTTGGCGAGATACCATTATATAGAGCAACCCATCCCGAACCTGAACCGTTAAGGGTTACAGTAACAGGGTTTGTCGTAGTGCTTGATAAGTTTAGATTACTGCTTTTACCCCAATAGTAGCCTGATGGCAAACTGCTTGCAGAGAAAGTAGCTGAGCCGGAACATATGTAACTTGGCCCTGAAATAGTCTGAGCGCTAATTACTGCTGAGATAAATAATCCCACTATAATTGTTAAATACTTTTTCATAATTATTTAATTTTGAATCCTCCATTCCATTTGTGTGTCGACCACACCGCCCGATGTGGATACCGCACACCGGGCGATGTGAGGTTACAACACCGTCAGTGTCCTGTCGAAGACGGTTGATTTGGGTTCTTTGAGCAGGTTGCCTCCTGTGGAAAACTGGGTGGTGACCTCTATCCTGTATGCCCCCGGCACAAGGGCGGGAATGACAATGATCAGTTCGGACGGATTGTTGGTCACAAGGTCGTCGGATTCGACGCGGATGCTCTGCCGCTACCCTTGCCATAAAGTCGAAAGGGTCTTCCGTCAGTACGTTGTCGTACAGATAGGCTTTGATTTTGTGTAAATTTGCCATACTTTTTTGAATTTAACCGATTAATTATGAATTGTCCGTCACGCAGACAGCGGCGCGCTGCCTGCAGCTGGGTTGCGACAGGGAGGCGCCGAAACCGGCAACGGACTGTTGTGTTTCGGAAAGAAAGAACAGAGACCCGCGAAAGAGAAGGGGCAAATGATTTGCTGTTTTCATCACAAGTATTATGCAGTGCGGGGTGATAAGTTATGATAATCAGAAAATTATGACTGATTTCGGGGTCGTTTTCGGTGAGCGTCGCGGGGCGATTGCCTGTGTGAAACGACGCGGTCATACGAAAATACATGTTCTTACCCATTACCTTTTATCCATTATGATTCATTGAACAATTGTATTTATTCTTTTGAATCGCATTAATTATGTGGCAAAGATATGGTGTATTTTGAATAAACAAATAGATTTATCAAAAAAAACAGGATTGATGGAAAAAAATATTCGTATGGATATTATGGAAGTTCGATCGTTCGATAGTCAACCGTTGACGGGTTTCACTTCAAAAAAACCGTAAAACTATTCTCCGGAGAGTAAAGGCGGGGGCTGAAACAGGTTCAGGATGACGCGCGGCGCCATGACACTACTGTCATGTCAACGGCAACTTGACGCATCGTCATTGCTTCGTTCCTCGCAATGACGGCACGCGCCACTACATTATTATTTCACTTAATTCCAGCCATCGCATTGTTTTTTCGTCAATCATACGGATCAACTCGCCGATACGGGTCGATTGTTGCGTCAATTCGTCGACAGGCAGGTTTCCGCTGTTTAATGCGGTTTCCAATGCCTTTTTTTCGGCTTCAAGGGATATTATCTCCTCTTCCAAACTTTCAAATTCGCGCTGTTCCCTGTATGAAAGCTTTTTACGTACTTCCTTTGCAGGACGGACTGTTGCTTTCACAACTTCAGCAGCCTTTTCTTTCTCCCTGCGTTCTTTCTCCTTCCATTCTTTCCATTCCCTGTAATGCGAATAATTTCCAGGGAAATCCTGAATATCGGCATTGCCATGAAAGACAAGAAGATGGTCGACAATTTTATTCATAAAATACCGGTCGTGCGAAACAACAATCACACATCCTTTGAAGTTTTGGAGGTATTCTTCGAGGACATTCAGCGTAACAATATCCAGGTCGTTTGTCGGCTCGTCGAGTATCAGGAAATTCGGGTTGCGCATTAAGACCGTGCAGAGATACAGGCGTCTTTTTTCACCCCCGCTCAATTTAAAGACGCAGTTATGCTGTTTATCCGGCGGGAACAGGAAGAAATTCAGGAATTGCGATACATTCAGCGTCTTGCCGTCTCCCAGGGTGATATATTCGGCGATATTTCGTACGGTGTCAATGACTTTACTGTTTTCGTCGAACGTCATCCCTTCCTGGCTGTAATAGCCGAACCGGACGGTTTCGCCAATATCAAAGTGTCCGCTGTCGGGGGTGATTTCGCCTGTCAGCATTTTGATAAACGTCGATTTGCCGGCGCCGTTATTCCCGGTAATCCCCAGTTTTTCGTAGCGGGTAAACGTATAATTGAAGTCTTGCAGTATTTTGATATCTTCGAACCGCTTGCACACATTGACGGCTTCAAAGATTTTCGAACCGATATACGCCGGTTTGATATTCAGCCGAACTTGCCGGCTGTCCTGCCTTTGTCGGACTTTTTCTTCCAGTTCGTAAAAGGCGCTGATCCGGTATTTCGCTTTGGTAGCCCGTGCCTGCGGCTGGCGGCGCATCCAGTCTAATTCTTTGCGAAGTAGATTGTTGGCGCGTTCGATTTCCGTGTTTTTGGTAGCGATCCGTTCGCTTCTTTTCTCTATATAATATGTGTAATTTCCCTGATAACGGAATATTGTTTTTTGGTCGATTTCAATGATTTCGTTGCATACTCTGTCTAAAAAATAACGGTCGTGGGTAACCATCAGGAGACTGAGCGTCGACCGTTCCAGGTATCCTTCCAGCCATTCGATCATTTCCATATCCAGGTGATTGGTCGGTTCATCAAGCAGGATAAGGTCGGGTTCGGTGATCAGTACGTTGGCTAAAGCGACCCGTTTGAGTTGTCCGCCGGAAAGTGTACCAATCTGCCGGTCAAATTCGTTGATTTTTAATTGAGAAAGAATTTGTTTGGCTTTTTGTTCATAGTCCCATGCTTTTTCACTGTCCATCTGCTGTATCAGCTGTTCCATTTCTGCTGTATATCCTGATTTGAGAGCTGTTTCATAACGGGCTATCAATTGGAGGGTAGGGTTGGAAGACCTGTAACATGCCTCCATCACAGTCAGTCCGGCGGGAAAGTGCGGCGATTGTTCTAAATACCCCACCCGCAGATCGTTCCGGAATACGACCGACCCGTTGTCATAACCTTCTTTTCCAGCAATCATGTTCAGCAAGGTGGTTTTACCGCTGCCATTGGGGGCTATCAAACCGATTTTTTGCCCCTGCGCTATACCAAAGGTGATGTTTTGAAACAGGACAAGGTCGCCAAACGATTTGGTCAGTCTGTCGATTTGCAGGAAACTGATCATTCTTCCGCTCAGGTTTGCTCCTTTAAAATCACATCATGGGCGCCGCCTTCCACAATACTGATGGACGATACCAGCGTGATTTTCGCATTGTCCTGGAGTTCTTTGAGATTGATAGAACCGCAACTGCACATGGTAGCCTTGATTTTACCCAGCGTGATGGCTAAGTTATCCTTCATTTTTCCGGCATAAGGGACATAACTGTCAATCCCTTCTTCAAATTTCAAAGTCTCCGAACCTCCCGTATCGTAGCGTTGCCAGTTTTGGGCGCGGTTTGATCCTTCTCCCCAGTATTCCTTTACGTAATTGTTCCCTATGCGTAATACCTGGGAAGGCGACTCGTCGAAGCGTGCAAAATAGCGTCCCATCATCAGGAAGTCGGCGCCCATGGCAAGCGCTAAAGTCATGTGATAGTCGTGTACGATTCCGCCGTCGCTGCAAACCGGAATATAGATCCCTTTTTCTTTAAGGTATTTATCGCGTTCCTGCACTACATCAATCAATGCGGTAGCCTGTCCGCGCCCGATTCCTTTTTGTTCGCGGGTGATACATATCGAGCCGCCTCCGATACCTACTTTGACAAAGTCTGCTCCGGCATTGACAAGATACCGGAAACCGTCGCTGTCGACCACATTCCCGGCGCCTACCGGTATACCGAAATGATTCTTTATCCATTGCAGGGTTTCTTCCTGCCATTCCGAATATCCATCGGATGAATCAATACACAGCACATCTGCGCCCGCTTCGACCAAAGCAGGCACACGTTCCCGATAATCACGTGTATTGATACCTGCGCCGACTAACAGCTTTTTCGTTTCGTCCGTTAATTCATCGGGATTTGTCCGCCGGCTGTTATAATCTTTGCGGAAAACAAAATAAACCAGGTTTTGATCCTGATCGATAATTGGCAATGAATTTAATTTATGTTCCCACAGGATCTGGTTTGCATCGCTCAATGAAATGCCTGATTTACCGACCACCAGCTTGGAAAAAGGCGTCATAAAGTCTTTCACCTTTAAATCCAGCGGATCTTTTTCGATGCGGTAGTCGCGGCTGGTGACAATCCCCAGCAGTTTGCCGTTGGAAGTTCCGTCGTTTGTCACCCCAACCGTTGAATGTCCTGTTTTTTCAACTAAATGAATCACATCGGCTAATGTGTTGCCGGGGGTCAGGTTGGAGTCGCTGGTGACAAATCCTGCTTTGAATTTCTTTACTTTGCGTACCATATCTGCTTGCGTTTCGATGGGCTGCGAACCGAAAATGAACGACAGTCCGCCATTACACGCTAATTCAATTGCCAGTTCCGGCCCGGAAACAGACTGCATGATAGCAGATACAAACGGTATATTCAGTTTGATTGCCGGCGATTCGCTGATTGCATGTTTGACAAGCGGCGTTTTCAGCGAAACGTTGGAAGGAACACATTGCCTGGTTGTTAACCCGGGGATTAATAAGTATTCCCCAAAAGTCCTGGATACGTCATTAGAATAGTAAGCCATAGTGTTGTATATTGCGGGATAAACAATGCGGCAAAGGTACAAAAAAAAAAGTGAAACAAGCATTTGAATTGAGAATGGGATGAAATATTATTTCGCCTTTTTTCTTAATTGATGTACACTATGAAAATAAAATGTACCTTTGCATTTTTCACAAATAAAAAAACAAAGTCCATGCGCCTGATTCGTTTTTGGTTGACAAATGCCAGATATGTGGCTCTTCCTCAAAGTGTCATGCCAGCTATTCTGGCTGTTTGCATGGCGCTTAACGCACCGCATTTTTCGGTTTTACCCGCGATAGCGGCGATAGTGGGAGTTGTTTTCGGACACCTGGGAATTAATCTGCTGGACGATTATTTCGATTATAAGGTAAAAGATACCTCCTTCCGAGCATATCTTACCCATCAGGGTATCCGGGCGCGTATTGCCAAATGCAACTATTTAACATCCGGTGCAACCACCGTCCGGCATCTAATTATCGCAAGTATTGTATTCTGTTCCATTTCATTAATATGTGGATTCCTTATTTTTCTGCAAAGAGGCATGGTTATTTTTTATTTTGCCCTTGCGACAGGTATTGCAGGTATTTCCTATTCCGGCGGGCCTCTGAAATTCAGTTACCGGGGACTGGGTGAATTACAGATTGGGGTGATGTTCGGTCCGCTGCTGATGACGGGAGTTTACTGTGCCGCCTGTGGAGCGTTCAACTGGCCGGTATTGATTGTTTCAATTCCCGTCGGTTTGCTGGTTGCCAATATTGTATATACACATGCTATCATGGATTACGAACCGGACAAACAGGTTGGAAAAATGACTTTTGCCGTACTGCTCGGTAAAAAAAAATATATGCTTTACACCACGTTTTTCATTTTGTTTCTCTCTTTCGGATCGATTGTGGCAGGCGTTTTAAGTAACTGTTTACAGGTACACTACCTGCTTGTTTTTTTCACCCTGCCGATGGCTGTTTCCCTGTTTTATTTAGTAAAAGAGTTTATTCGCGACCCTCAGCGTTCGTTTTCGCCTCGCTTCTGGATGGGTCCCATGTTCAATTGGGATAAATATAAAACGGCAGGAATTGAATGGTTTATGATTCGATGGCTGCTGGCACAAAATCTTTTGTCATTTTTTTGCCTGATTATCATGGGAATCAATCTGGCATTTAAGATACTTGGATAAATTATTAATAGATACATATACACCTTTATGAGAGAATTGATATACCTGGGTACATGGTTTATGAAAGCCCGGCTGCTGGGAATCAAAAAACCGCTTCAGACGGTTTTGTTTATTAACGAACAGTGCAACTTAGCCTGTCGGCACTGTACGGCATATAAAGTAGAGAATCCGATTTCAAAGTCATACAGTCAGATACGTGAAGAATTAGTATATTCCCACAAATCAGGTTCGCGTTTTGTCGATTTTGAAGGCGGCGAACCGACCCTTTGGAGGGAGGGTGAATACGATCTGAACAGTCTGATCAGGCTATCGAAAAAAATCGGCTTTTATTCGGCTACCATCACGACCAATGCGCAGTTACCATTCAGGGGAAGCGAAGCCGACTCTATCTGGGTCAGTCTGGACGGACTGGGTGATTATCATGACGATATCAGGGGCAAAGGCTCGTTTGAGAAACTGGTAGAGAATATTGCTGCCTCCGGACATCCGGCTTTGAGTGTGAATATGGTGATTAACAACCGCAATTATCATTCTGTAAGCGAAACAATTGATTTTGCCAAAAACAATCCACATATCCAATCCATCTCACTCAATTTTCATACGCCCTACAGTCAAACCGCCGGTTTATTCCTCGACTGGGATACCCGTGCCGAAGTAATCGACCGGATCATTGAAAAGAAAAAGAAGGGATACCCGATCATGAACTCCATATCAGGACTTAAACTGATGAAACACTGTCAATTTAAAAAAGAATGCTGGGTAACAAACTTTATCCTCGCTGATTCGACCCGTCTGACTGAATGTCCGGGTAAAACAGCGGGGTTATGCGAACAGTGTGGATTTGCCATGTCAGGCGAAATGCGCAGCGTATTCAATCTGAAGCCTGATACGGTGATGGCGGGAATGAAGTTGAGGGTGGGAAAATGACTGTAAGACTGATGAATCGTCTTTGAGAAAATACACAGGTCAGTTTTTTATACAAACATTTTTTCTGCCTTATTTTGCACACTTCCAAAACCATTTTGTATATTTACCCCGAAAATCTACCCGAATGAGCATAAATATTATAAAATATTATACTGTTTTCAGACCGCAGGCGCCCTTCGGTAAACCCTCTTTCACACAATATGCTACGGATACGGCCGACAACAGCAAAATACAGAAAGCCATCACAGTCAGCCCAACGTGTGAAAAAAACATAAAAAGCATAAATAATTCGACAAAATATTTGGTGGTATCAAATATTATTTTAAACACACACATTCTTTCAAAGCCACCTTATATACCCAAAAACACCCTGTCCCTTTTGTCCCTGATGTCCCCAGTGTCCCCAAAAAGCCTGCACCCCCCATTCAGCACAGAGACACAGAGAACACAAAGTTTTCACAGAGAAAAAGACAAATCGCCTTTGCGACACCTCATACAACCCGGAGCGCAACATCTGTCGCCCCGGGATTTGCCTGTATTAACCCGATTATTCATTCAAAAAACAATGCACTATGGACAGTATCCTGCACACGATTAAAGTAAATCTGTACGAAAATTTATTGACCGACGACCCCAATGATCTGTCGGCAAAAGTGATTTCGGAGCGCAGTCTGAGCGTACCGGAAATTTGCCGGACGGCGGTAAACCGCGCCAAAGCGCCCACCACGCCCGAAGCAATGGAACACAATGTGATGCTCTTCCTCAAGGAAATGGCATTTCAACTGATGAACGGCTATGCCGTCAACACCGGCTATTTCACGGCAGGCGCACAGGTACGCGGCGTTTTCAACAACCCGCGCGAACAGTTCGACCCGAAGAAACATTCCGTCCTTTTCCGTTTCAACCAGGGCGACATCCTGCGCCGGGAAATCCCCAACATAACGGTACAGGTGATGGGCATAGGCGAGAGCGGAATTATCATTTCGCACGTGGTCGACCAGAAAACAGGCTCGGTCAACGACCTGCTCACCCCCGGCGGCACGCTCAAGATACGCGGCGGCAAACTCAAACTCACAGGCGACCATCCCGATGTGGGCGTCAGTTTTGAAGACGAAACCGGCAACCCCGTCAAGGTCGAACAGCGCGATATCATTGTCAACAACCCCTCCGAGTTGATTGTGCAGATCCCCGCACTGATCCCCGGAAAGTATCGGCTGGTGATAAGCAATCAATACGCTGTGGGCGCCGTGTTAAAAGAGCCGCGTTCGGCTGTATTTGATAAACTGTTTACCGTCGGTTAGACAAAGAGGCTTTGAAGGTGTTGTCAAAGGTGTTTTGACAGCGTTGTCAAAGAGCATTTGACAGCGTTATCAAAGACCGTTTGACAACACTGTCAAAAGCCGACAGCACAAAATGACAGGGCTTATTACCGGTAACGGAATGATATATATTCTAACATACTGCAATTCACTGGATTGCTTCGTTCCTCGCAATGACGGCACACGCCATCGTCATTGCGAGCCTGCGAAGCAATCCAGAAAAAACAGCATAAACTATATCAAATAAACAATGCTAAATATACAAACAATAACACTCAAAAACAGATTATTCACAGTAAAATTAATAATATAAAATTATAAAAATATGAAACTTAAAACATTTTTATTCATTACATTCTTTTATTTCTGCTCCACTTTAAGTTGGGGGCAGACAGTATTGGAAACATGGAATTTAACGCCGACAATGACGGCAACACTGACGGCAATCTATCTTTGTGATGACGAAGAACAGGGAAAATGTCCTTCTCGCAAACTGACTATATCAACAACTGCAAGCGCAGAAGCCATGCCGAATTTTAACTCCGAAACAGAGGCGCCTTGGCATTCCTTATTTTCTTTATTTCCTATTGTTCAAACTGTGATTGAAGAAAACGTGACTGCCATTGGAAACTACGCTTTTGGGGGATGCGCTTCTCCTACTATTATATTAGCCAATACAGTAACAATGATTGGGGATTACGCTTTTGCCAATGGAAGCAGTTTTCGGTTAGATTTATCAAATTCGTTGGAAGTGATTGGTAATTATGCTTTTGCCAACCACACGATTGGCACAAGTTCGCAGATTCAGATTCCCAAATCAGTAAAAGTGATTGGAGATTACGCCTTTGCGGGCTTTGTTATTAATTTTCAGTTTTATGATAGTTATTATAGGTATAGGTTAACGATACCTGACTCGGTAATAAGTATTGGAACCGGCGCTTTTTATGAAACCTCTGTTAAATACAGCGGTACATCCACACTTATTGATACATACGTATCAATACCCGGCTCTGTAACATCCATTGGAAGCAAGGCTTTTGGGCGTTTTGAATCATTGCGCGAAGTCAGTGTTGAATGGGCAACGCCTTTATTTGTGCCTGACGATATCTTTGAGGAAACAAACATATCTGCCGCCACGCTGCATGTGCCAAGTGGAACAACATTGCTCTATGAAGCAGACCCCGTTTGGGGACAGTTCGGAACGATTGTGGACGACGGACCACCGGCAGTACAAACCTGGCAATTAACCCCAACCATGACAGCCACACTTAGTGCCGGCGTCCTGACCATTTCGACAACGGCAAGTGCTGAGGCGATGTCGGATGCTTTTAATGTTATAAATTTCCCAAATACTACCACTTTTCCCTGGTTTGACGTTCGCCAAAGTATTCTTTCGGTCGTAATCGAAGACAGGATAACAAATATAGGAAATGGGGCTTTTATCATGTGTAACAACCTTACTTCCATTACCATTCCCAATTCGGTAACAAGTATTGGAAGTGGGGCTTTTTGGGGGGCAGGACTTTCGTCCATAACCATTCCCAATTCGCTAACAACGATTGGAATGTACGCTTTTGAAGGTTGCCCAATTACTTCCATAACCATTCCCAATTCGGTTACAGGTATTGGGTGGTTCGCTTTTTCTAACACAGGACTTACTGCAATTACCATTCCCAATTCGGTTACATATATTGGAACCTTTGCTTTTTCTGGCTGCCCAGTTACTTCCATAATAATTCCCAATTCGGTAACAAGTATTGAACATGGCACTTTTGCCGGCTGCACAATTCTTAATTCTGTAACAATTCCCGGTTCAGTAACAAGTATATTGGATATGGCTTTTGCCGGCTGTACCAGCCTTACCTCCATAACCATTCCCAATTCGGTAACAACGATTGGACAAAGTGCATTTTCAGGCTGTACCGGATTAACAGATATGACTGTTGGATGGGCGACGCCTTTGTCTGTACCCAACGATATATTTGCCGCTGGCTATAGTAATACATATCCAGCCGTAAATTTATCTGCCGCCACACTGCATGTGCCGAGTGGAACAAAGGCGCTCTATCAAGCCAATCCGGTTTGGGGAACTTTTGGAACGATTATAGATGATGGAGTAGCGACAAATTATAAGCACACCTGGATATTGTCGCCTACCATGACGGCAACTTTGAACCTTGAAGGAGTCTTGAGTGTTTCGACAACGGCAAGTTCTGAGGCGATGCCGGAGAATTACACTTGGTGGTCGTCGTATAATATCCCCCCCTGGTCTCTCGTTCGAACAAGTATCATTTCAGCAATCATTGCAGACAAAGTGACAGGTATTAGTCTCCACGCTTTTGCCGGCTGCACAAACCTTACATCCATAACCATTCCCGCCTCGGTTACCTCAATTGGAAATCATGCTTTTGCCGGCTGCACCGGATTAACAGATATGACAGTAGGATGGGCGACGCCTTTGGACGTACCCTCCAATGTCGTGGAAGGTACATTGGTTTCTAACGGCTTCATTGCATTTCCAGTTCCCGACATAAATTTATCTGCCGCCACGCTGCATGTGCCAAGTGGAACCAAAGCGCTCTATCAGGCTCACCCCGTGTGGGGAAAGTTCGGAACGATTGACGACGGAACGTTAGCCAATACGCTGTCCGTAGTACCTGATTCGTTGGGTTTTGTCGCATCGGGCGAACAGCAGTCATTCGCCATTACATCCAATACAAACTGGACAGTGAGCAGCAA
>Ga0099364_10013349_pt1 | contig 11036 bp, 19 predicted proteins | sample TergutTh196P3_FD_73070 | JGI IMG/M metagenome (GOLD analysis project Ga0099364, IMG submission 73070) | Microcerotermes parvus P3 segment gut microbial communities from Pointe-Noire, Republic of the Congo - Th196 P3 | ecosystem: Host-associated > Arthropoda: Insects > Digestive system > Gut ... | reverse complement strand
CAAACCGCCGGCGATTCTAACATACTGTATACATACAGATTATTTTGCGACAAGGACGACACTACCATGACAAAAACAGATTACGACAGAAACCCTTTCAGAATATCAGTTGGCCAAAAACGGCTTAACACGCTCAAAAAGCGCCGCCTTTCCAATATGACCTATCAACGCATGCCGGAAATCAAGAAAGATTATGCAATTGCCAGCAGGGATTTGTTGCGGCAGCTGCGCAAAGACATTAGCGAAAGACTCGAAACAAAGCATGGGGCAACGATCACAAGCACAAAAATTTCATATGACCCCGGCAACGCAATAGCCGCAGGGGAGACGTGGCTACGCTTTATAATGAACAACGAAAGCGGCCTTGCAATCTGTATCAACAGCAAGGGCAGTGATTTTTTGGCATGCCATACAATCAAATCCCTGAAAGACGACATTGGAGATTCGAGCGAATGGAATTCGGATAGTTGGATAAAGATTAACGAGTCATATGAAGAAATTGTGGCTCGCATCGTTAAGGCCGCAGTCGCAGTCAGCAAACCAAAACAGGAAAGGCAGGAACGCAATGGGTACAGCTACACGCCCGTCACTAAGTGAATATGACGAAGAACAGCTGGTGAGGCTTATTTCATGGGTCATTAGCAAGAGTTCGGTCATTGCCGTCAACCACTCCCTCAGAAAAAGCGGCATTGACCCAGACGGACTACATGACTTGCTTAACATGGCTAAGAGTATAAGAATGGTGGAGTTTGACTTTGATCCGCCATCGGATTATGACGTTGAGGCAGAGATTGCAAAGATAGTCTGCGAGGGCATTAATGAGGAAAAGTTTCCTGAGAGCGCCGACACGTCTCACAGCGTTAAAAAAGAAAGGGGCAGGCATACACGCGCCGCTATCAGAGCCGCCAAAGCCGCAAAAGCCGCTATGCAATATTAAGCCGTTCAGCCTGCAAGAATAATGGACAGTTACAGAAAAGACCAGCTGATAAAGCTGATATCATGGGTGATTAGCGAGGATTCGGCATTTATCCGCTCCTCGCTTGAACATGCCGGCATTTGCCCTGACAAGCTGCCCGCCCTAAGAGGTAAGGTTCAGAGCATAGCCTTGGATGATACGGAAGAGCATGGATTGGCGGCGACAAACAGGCGCAGCGGAGAATACGAAGTAGCTAACATGGTATGTAAGATAATGGAAGAAAGGGAGTCTGCCGGAAAAGACACGCTCCTACCCGGCAGATGGATACGAACCGACCCGCGCTTTCACCAGTACCAGACCAGCAGGCCAGACATAGGGGCAACCTGCTTTACAATGGTACAAGCAATCGAAATGCCGGATGGCAATCACGCCGTCGTCTATGGTACGTTTGACTTGAAAGACTATACGAAAAGCGAAATACTCTCCATGGCAAAACCATACCCTCTAAAAAGCAGTGAAGCAACGATTGAGGTTATCGCCAAAATCGTCTTTGAGTCGGCATTGCCGGTTGATTATGACAAGCAAGTCATTTGCAGCACGGAGGAGGACGTGGCAGCCGCAGTCCTCAATGTTATGTTAGCGCACGAGCCAGATACGCGCCGGCTATAGGGGCGCGATTCCGCATACCCGTAACTCCCCTACAAACAATTACACCTCACTGCAAGGTATTAAGCCGCACTTCGCTTATCACATGTTCAATTCCGACATACTACAAGCAGATTCTTTATTATAGATGATAGGAGGTTAAGTTAATATGATGACAAGATTAGAAAACAAGGGGGATCACGATGACAGAAGGACAGAATAAGCTCAACAAGCTGTACAGGCATCTTTCTTCCGATGAGATATCTGACTATGCCGGAAACAAGAAAAACTATGAAAACACAAGCAGGGTTTTTCTGAAGCAATTGCTGGGAGATATAAGCAAATTGCTTCTAAAGCATGGGATTACCGTGGCCGAATCGAAAATATCGTACAGCCATGGAGGACCTGAGGAAGCGGGCGACCCGTCCCTGTATTTCATGATGGACAATGGTGGCGGCATAGCAGTCCGCATTATTAGCTTGAAGGGCAGCAACCCTTTGGTATACCGTTCGATAACATCTTTAAGGGATCACGTAGGCAGCGTCAGCAAATGGGTGCCGGCAACGAAACCATACGAAAGCATCGTGGCTGAAATTGCCGATTTTGCTTTGGTATAGTGGATGAGCGAGTTTACTTACCGCATACCCATTAAGGAAGCTTTCCGCCTGTTTGGGGAGAACAAAGAACTCCAAGCCGTCACAGAAACCGGCAACTTTCAATGTATAGCCGAGTACGACGAAGACGGGAAAATGGGAAAACACTGCTATTTCGTTATTAACCACGAAAAGTTCATTGAGCACCGGGAGGATGAAAAAACCTACCTTACGGACTATGCCAAGAAGAACTTAAGCGAATGCGCATTGCGATTTACAATACAACAAAAGCAAAGTACAGCCACTTCTTAATTAGATTTTTGAAAGGAGCACAAAACAAGTATGAGCGAATACACAAATATTAAGTTAAACAAGGAAAGCATGCGAACAATTGCGTTTGCGCTTCACAGGCTGGTGGATGACCTTGTATCGCAGGGCATCGAGAACGTCACGTTTGGTAGCACGTACAAAGGGCTTACGGACGCAGATTCCGTATTGAGCCTGGCAGAGTATTTTGAGCAGGACTTGCTTTGAGCAGCATGCGACTGTTTTGGGAAACAAAGAAAAGAGAATGCTATGAGACAACACGAAGGAGAAAGAAGGCTCAACACGTTAAGGAAGCACCTATCCGGCAGCTCATCGCTATATGCCGGTAGCGAGACCAAGTTCATCCTGTTCAGCAAGTCATTCCTTAAATGTCTGTCAAGGGATGTCATAAGGAAGCTTGCTTATGAATACGGAAAGATAACTGTCATGTCGGAAGTCTCGTTTACCCCGGTAAGCAGAACTGCTAATGGGGGCTCATCGCTGTTTATTATGGTTGAAGATGCAAGCCACATTATTGTCAATGTCGATGTGTTTGTACATCATCTTTTGCTATGCAGCAGTTTTAACAACAGCAATGCGGATATTTCATTTGAAACGCCATACGATGATATTGTAAGCCAGGTCGCGGCACTTGTTGCCAAACAAAAAGGGGGATACCAATGATACAGATTAAGAACCTCAAAGCAGGAAAACCGGAAAACCCGTGGGATGTCAAGGTTGACCGCTCTTCAGTTTTAGGCAACCCTTTCTACATGAAGAGTGAGTCACACAGGGACGAAGTCTGCGAAAATTACGCGGAATGGTTCAAAGCCAATAAAAGCCCAACATTCTACCTCGAACTCAAGAGGCTTTGCGAACTCTACAAAGAGCATGGAAAGCTCAACCTGTACTGCTGGTGCGCTCCGAAGAGGTGCCATGCGGAAACGATCAGGCAGCACTTGCTCAGTAGCCAGCTTTAGGGTACGGCATCGAGTAAATCACAAATATCAAGTAAGACAGAATAACAAAAACGGCAAAGAAACGAGGTCTATCAGATGTCTGTCAAGATTATTTCACAAAGGCAAAAGATTCTATGCGAAGACTATTCTATTGGCTTTGATCTAGCTCAAGCCTTTGGCGGTGGAGGATTCTCTTTTCCATGCGACAAAGATGGGAATATTTTAGCGTTTGACAACAAGGCCGCGGAAGAGAATTATCACAATTGCATCAATGGCAATTACAACGTAACCCCCACTGGCATACGCAAGCATACATGGTCATACATCGAACCCGCTATTGGCAAATGCCATTGCGGCAAACTTGTTTCTCTCGAAGACCATTATTGCGGAGCCTGCGAATGTGAGTGCGGACAATGGTACAACTTATGCGGACAAGAACTTGTCTCGCCGCAATACTGGAAAGAGCCTATTGATTACGATTACTAAACGATAAGCAAGTAACAAATGCAGAGCTAAGAAAGGAGCACAAAAATGGCAAAGAAATTCAATGTCTCATGCAGGGTTTATTTCAGCGTGGAAGTCGAAGCCGACAACGCAGACGAAGCTTTCGATAAAGCCAACGCTATGAGCCCGGAAGAGATAGTCAAAGAAATTGAAGAAGCTATCTACGAGAATAACTACAGCTTCAACATGATTGAGGAGGTCGAAGGCGATGAGTGATGTAAAAATTGAAGTGCATGAGGGCAAAACGGCTTTCATCGTCGATGACATACTCATAGACGAAGACGATAGCGCAGTTGAAATCAGATGCACGCTTATCACGCACAAGGAACATGCGGAAAAAGCGAAGAAAGCGTTGGAATATGCCTTTGAGGTATGGTTGAATCACGAAGACAGCGACGAACGCTGTGATGACCTGTGCGATCAAGTCGAACACGCGCTTGGAGATTATGGGGTATTTGACTATATACTCCCCCGCTGCGAAGCAGAGAGCATTAACCACCTGTTATGGGTAAAAGGAAATTAGATGGAGGGAGATAAATCAGATGGATAACAAAACAAAACACACGTACTACTCAGGCTGTAGCTACAATGTCAATACCGGCAAAGACCGCTATGAGCCTCCCGGCACTGCCCTATCAACACACGAGTGTGGGGATTGCGAGCGGCTATCTTACTGCAAAGTGAAGAAAAGGGTTGCGCTGTGGGAGCACAATGACGCAATTGCCAAACAAATGGAAGAAAGCCTTATGGAGTCTATGGGGATATCGCAGAGCTCTGGGCACGACGAAGAGGTAGACATCGTATCCTCGGAAAGCAAAAAGCCCTTGCATAGGACAATCGACAAGCTTCATATGGAAGAAAGCCTAATGGCGTCGATGGGAATGCTGGTATGCCCCAAGCGCGACGAAGAGGCAGGCATCGTATCCGCGGAAAGCATAAAGCTCCCATATAAGACAACCGACAGACTTCATATGGAAGAAAGTCTGATGGCGTCGATGGGAATGCTACAAAGCTTTGAGGACAATGAAGAAGCGGATGTCATATCCCCGGAAAACATGAAATTCTCATACACGATGCTTGACAGGCTGAGAAGCGACTGCGCATACTACCTTGGCGCCGGCGGCAGAAACCCTGACCGCCTGTGGGCCAAAAACGAAGCCAGCCACATAAAGCATATGAAAGAGCTGTGGAACAGCTTTGCGGAAACGGAGAAGCCCTACTGGCTCACATGGGAGCAAATCCTTGCATATGAAGCGGAAATGGCGCCGATGCGCCAGCAAGCTACTATGACGCTGAATTACTATATCCGCGTCCATGTATTCGAGCGTAATACTGAAGATGACGACCTCATCAGGGTAACGGTCAGCAACGGCGAAACAATGCAGGAAGTGGAGTGGGCCATACACAGGATGGCGGAAGACATGTTCTTCGACTCCAACACGGACATCGACGACAGGCTTGACGAGCTAATCAAAGCCGTCGAAGAGAAGTATGGCTGGAAGCTGGACTACTGCCCGATGATGGAGACGCTGGAAATAGCGTATTACTAAAAACAATGAGAGGAGCACATATGAGCAAAACACTTGAACTACTAAAAGCCGCCAAAGCGGCACTGGACTCATTTCCAAGGGAGAGAATACCGCATGATACATATGGAGACAGCTACGAAGTGGCAGCCGCGCTTCGCAATCATATTACTGAACTGGAGAAAACAGGAAACCGCATAGAGGTTGACACTCCGTTCGGCAATTTGTTTGCAGAAGTTGGAGGCCACCCTGAGTACCCGGAGATTTTTATGAGCATCAATAGAGAAGACGATTATGGCGTGTATGAAAGGCCGTTGGTGCTTGTAGGTTGCAAAAATCCGATTTCAGAGTATAATGACGGCGAGGCTAATACCTTCCGCCTCATAGTATGGAATGACGACGAGAACGATGGCGACACTACAGAGCGCATTTTCTATGCATCGCCTTAGGGAACACAACTAATAAGACAAGAATTCAATGCGGGAGGGGGCCTATTGCCCTCTTCCGCAGACACATATAAAAACAAGGAGGGCTTTATGGAGGTTATGAATCTAGCTGTCTTGCTTCGACAGGGGTGGGATGAATACGAAGTGTCCATCGACGCATTTGCGGTCAGCGACGGCGTGGAAGACCCGGAAGCCGCACTAAGGGCGGCTGTGCAGGACTTCATTGACTCGGGTACGGAAGAGTCTGAGGACGCTTTGAAGCATGCCTGCGGCGACTTTAACTGGGGCGATGCAATGAATTGCATCCCCGATAAGTATTTCGTCAACAGGGGGTTGACGCCCATGCAAACCAACCAGGCGGTCACAGTGGCTGTTAACCATGACGAAGTGCTTGACAACACGGGCTTCAACCATGATGACGATGGCGATGACAATGATGATCTTTTTGGTTTTGGGGAACACAGCAACACCGGGATAAACGTACAATGCAGGAAGGGGCTTTTGTCCTCTTCAGCAAATACAAATTGTTTTATATAAGAACATCAAACAAACAAAAAGAAGGAGCACATAATGCAAAAAGCAAAAGAAATATTTGAGCAGCTGCAAGCCACTAATGGTAAGCTGGAAAAAGAGCGGATCATCAAAGAGAATGCCCAAAACAGGGAGTTTACCCAAGCTCTGAGCTTTCTTTTAGACCCTTTTGTGACAACAGGGCTGTCCGGCAAAAAGATGGGCAGGGCCGTCACAGTACAACCTACGGTAGGCTTTGAAGATCCCTTTGATGCTTTACACTACCTTCAGGCAAACAATACAGGCTCTGACGAAGTCATTGCCAACATGCAGAACTTCATCAAAGGGCAGCCAGAGGACATGGCTAAGTTTTATGAAGGGATGTTCACGAAGTCGCTAAAACTCGGATGCGCCGCAAACACAGTCAACAAGGCGCTAGGCAAGGGGTTTATACCCAAGTTCGAGTGTATGCTAGCACATGGCTATTACGACAACATAAAAAAAGTCGAAGGCAAAGAGTTTACAGTTACTCTGAAGCTAGATGGGATGCGAGCCATTGCCATCAAAAATGGTAACGCAGTCAACATTTTTAGTAGAACGGGGCAGTTGATAGAAGGACTGGTTGACATCGAAGCTGAACTGCTTGCATGGCCGATAGGCTCGTTTGTGCTTGACGGCGAGCTGCTTGTAACCGATACAGTCGGGATACCGAGCAAAGAGCAGTACAAAGCGACAACGAAGATTGTCAGGAGGGACGGCGAGAAACACGGCATCTCCTTCAAGGCATTTGACGCACTCACTGTTACAAGCTTTCAGACACAGTTTAACGACGTGCCTTATTACAAAAGGCGTATGTATCTGGAGACGGCCTTCAAAGGGATGAAACTCATAGACGTCCTTCCCGTACTCTATTCCGGGAACGATATTTCCCAAATAGACAGGCTTCTTGAAGAAGCAAGAGCCGAAGACCAGGAAGGCTGCATGATTAATCTGAATGATGCGCCATATGAGTTCAAGCGAACAAGCAATATCCTTAAAGTCAAGGCAATGCAGAATTGCGATCTGATGATTACTGGTTTTGAAGAGGGTCAAGGCAAACTTAGCGGCACGCTTGGTCGGGTCAATGTCGATTACAAGGGAAATAAACTTGGAGTTGGCGGCGGTTTTTCTGATGAGCAGAGGGCATGGTTTTGGAGCAATCAAGGCGATTTGCTTGGACGTGTCATAACCGTTCAGTATTTTGAGGAAACCCAAGATGAAAGCGGCAAACTCTCGCTGAGATTCCCCGTGTTCGTGGAGTTGAGGGAACCCGGCAAGGAGGTCAGCTATTCGTGACAAAAGGGAAAAAGCAAGCAAAAACCAGCTCGAACAACCCTATTGACCGAAAACAAGTCATAGGTTATAATACGGATATGGAAGAGAAGAAGTTTTTGTCAGTCAAGTACGAAGAGTTATTCAAGCTTTTCTTTGCCGATGAACGAAACGAAGAAGAGTTGGTTGGCTTTCTAAAGTCCGTACTGGATTTACCAGAAGATGATTATCACAAAATCGAAATCGCTGATCCCCATCTCCTGCGCGAATTTGCCGGGGATAAGCTAGCGATCATCGACGTTAAGCTCCGAACGGCCAGCGGCAAAATCGTCCACATTGAAATCCAGTTAAAAGTTGTGCCTGAATACCTTGCAAAGCGGATAGTCCTCTACGGGTCAAAATTAGTAGCTGAGCAGATTGGAAGCGGAGACGACTATGACTCGATCAAGAAAGTCATAAGCATTATTATTACCGGTGAACGTTTTATCAAAGACAGTCCGGAATATCATCACTGTTTTATATGGTATGATGTTAAGGCTAAGGTAGCGTTTCCGGATGTCGTCGAATATCATACGCTTGAGCTGTCAAAGTTGCCCAAAAAGGCAGATGGCACTGAGCTATACGATTGGGCGAAATTTATCGCCGCCGAGAGCGAAGAAGAAATGGATGAAATCGCACAACGAAATCCGGAGGTGAGCAAAGCTGTGGTTAAGTATAGAGAGTTTACAGCAGACGAGCGTGTTCGGGCTATACACGAACAGCACGAAAAGGCACGCCGCGACCAAGCTGCAAAGGAAAAGCATGCACAGCAAAAAGGCGAAAAAGACAAAGCACTGGAGATTGCCCGCAAAGCAATAGAAATGGGTTTGCCAACCGGCAACATTGTTGAGCTGACCGGGCTGACTTTCGAGGAAGTCCTTAGTCAAAAAAGCCCATAATAAAGTATTTCAGCAAACTTGTCATCGTATTAGAGAAAGCGCGGAGAAATCCGCGTTTTTTCTTTTTTGCAAGGGCGTTCTTACACCTACAGCAAATCCGACATACTCACAATAGGATTTTATTTATGATGAAGGGAGCGTAAGTTAATATGATGACAAAAGAAAAGATTACGAAAGAAAAGAGCAACAAAGAACGGTTGTCGGAAATACAAGAGAGGCTTAGCCGTGCCACTCCCGGCCCTTGGATGTGGGATGTCAACTCCGCATCCAGAAACGCACGTCTTGTAACCACACACAGCGGTAAGCATTATGTTATGAAGTTTCAAAGATGGGGCGCTCAAATGGCAGCACCGAGTTTCCAAGTTTTCGATAAATACGAAGGCCCGGTCACTGAACGAGGAAGCCAAGGGATGAAGCGTGCCGACAAGCTGCTGAAATCCCATCCCGGCAAGGATCATCATATCGGGTGTGACGACTATATCGACCACCCCGATGCAGAACTTATCGCGCATGCGCCTGATGATATAGCCTGGCTTATATCCGAGGTTCATAGGTTACAGGGTATTGTTGAAAATCAAAGCGAGAAGAAGTGCAATTGCAGCGAGACTGGCTGTAAAGGATCGTTGATGTCTGATGACAGTTGCATGACCGGTGAAGCGACAGCTATTGAGGGCTTTGATTTTGCGCAAGAGGTCAAAAGCATGATATGCGGAGCGGATGACATCAGTTGCTTTGTTAATTGCCCCATATATGCATCCTGTTACAGCGCTTTTTATATTAACGGCGATGCAGAGGCAAGCGCAATTGAAAAATGGGCAGCGGATAATCCGGATTATTTGACCAGATTTAAGAAAGGGGACATTTAGCATGTACACAAATGAAGAACTCGTTGTGCTACTGTCGAATCAAAAGAAAAGAAAAGAGTTTGTCCGGAATTACAAAACGTGGGGCGTCTGGTTCGTTCAGCCCGAGCTGAACCTGACCTACTATAAGTATGTCCTTCCGAACACCACACGGCTGGTTGTGACAGAACATCTGCGTGAGGCATGCCTGGGTGAGAAGACCCCTGACGGCAGCGGCATGATCGTCTGCAATAACTTCTATTTGCAGCACACTATTGGCTTTGACCCGGCTATGCCTGCGGCGATGTGCCGGTTCGAGGATTATTTGAGGGGAATCAAAGGAGATATTGAAAAGGAGTTAAAAAATGAAAGATCAAAATAGAATGCGCGAAATCTTTGAAAAACACAGTTTCGGCAAGGACGAGGCCTCTTGGTTTAGGACAGCGATACACATTGACTGGGAAAACTTGAACGACACGTTTTCTCAGCTTTTGTCCGACTTACTTGGCAGGGATATAGTTGCCGAGTCTGATCGGGAGGAGTATTACTACTGGCGGATTTTGTTTTTCAACAGCAACATGGTGAGTAAAGAAGAGCTTGAAACGCTTTTTGAGGCAGCTGATGCCGACGACTTTGACCGCGATCAGAACGATATAGGGGAGTACCCTGTTTCGGAGTTGTGCCAAAGCCTGTGTGATAGGTTTATGAATAAGCTGTTGCCGTTCAACATTAGCCATACAAAAGCTGACGAGGACGGTGTTTGGTTCATTGGGTGCGCAGACAAAAGAGCAACATACTATGATGCAGTCAGGTCGCTTACGCCGAAACAGCTTGAAAGATTCCTTGATCAGGTGTTTCTGACAGGGTTCAATATAGGTCATCACTCTGTAGTTGACAGCGATGTCTGCACCGACAACCCGTTTAATGCGGATTGGGTAAATACAGAAGTGTCAGGCCCGGCAGCCCTTGTTGAGGATGAAGATGGCGAAGGGCTTATCATCACGCCGCTTGTCAATATCGTGGCTCGTATTATGGAGTTCGATTTAGGCGAAATGCCGGATACCATAAGCTGGCATTCACAAATCGTTCTGCCTAAGGGCGAAGACGAAGACGAAGACGAATAGGGAAAAAGAAGAAAGAGGTTTATTATGAAGTTAAGACCGATGGTAAAGCGAGTTTTTAATGAGCTTAAGACAGAAGGCATGGAGTATGAGGAGGCTATCCATCACGAGCGCGTCGCATGGGCTATAGGAGAGTATTTAGGCTCTTGTGGAACGTTTAGCGAAGACGACTTAGCCTACATGGCCGAAATTGACGAAGACCCTGATGATTATGCAGAGTGCGAATGCGGCAGCGGCGAACCGGTCAATTTCTGCTGTAATTACTTAGGTTGTTCGGTTGACTTGGATGCAAGGACCTCTACCCACATGTTTAAGAATAAACCGTGGGAAGTAGTTCATTGGGGATAGCGATTAGGAGAACTCAAATAGGCGGAAGAACAAAAAACTAATTAAAAATAAGGAGAATTTCAAATGGAAAA
>Ga0099364_10013348_pt1 | contig 11037 bp, 10 predicted proteins | sample TergutTh196P3_FD_73070 | JGI IMG/M metagenome (GOLD analysis project Ga0099364, IMG submission 73070) | Microcerotermes parvus P3 segment gut microbial communities from Pointe-Noire, Republic of the Congo - Th196 P3 | ecosystem: Host-associated > Arthropoda: Insects > Digestive system > Gut ... | reverse complement strand
GTGTTATGTGAAATTTGCATGTTTAATCGACTAAGATATATCAGTTAAATCTAAAATCATAATATTTGCGGGATGATTGCGCGGAATATTGTTTACACCTTTGTTATCCACGTCAAACGCATGAAAAATAAATTTGACACTGCGTAACAATAGATATTGTCATTTTTTCTCGTTCACAACGCCTTCGCGCATTTTTCCTGTTCATGGGCATAGCTAGCAGCTGCTTACCTTGTTTTACAGACGATCCAATAACCGCTTCAGCAAAAAAACTATTGTGCAAAACAGAGAAAAATTACGCTCCGAACATGGGCTTGACAACAGTCGCGGCATCTAACGGCGCGCCCGAATCCACAAGCTTTCAACAACGGTTGGGTATCTATTGGAAAACCCCCTCTAAATGCGTGTAAGCCAGCGCCCGCGCATTGAAATAAAAGAATATTTTTCAACATTCCGGGCAGTTGTCCACACGTCAAATTGACAGCCCCTAAATTTGCCAAAATCGTTGCATTGCAGTAGAATCCCTATAGAGATTCAGACTATATCCAGAAAGGCGGTGCGACGGTATAAATAACATTCTTCGATGGCTGTCCGTTGCTCCGGATAAAAGGCAGCCCGGAAAAGTAAAACACTCAGTTGGCGATATTATCGCAATAGTATTTTTCGCCACACTGGCAAACGCGGATGATTGGGTGACGATACAAATATTTGCGCAATATAATGAGAAGTTTTTAAGAAAGTATCTTGAACTGCCATTCGGAATACCCTCACACGATACGATACAGCGGGTGTTTGCCATGCTGTCGCCGGATTATTTGCAGGAGTTTCGGACACGTTGGGATCAGGTAATGTCGGGAAATACCGGCAACAGGATAAAAAGGATGTTGGGGATTGACGGAAAGACCCAGCGCGGCAACGCCACAAGCGTCCAAAAGGCAAATCACATAGTGAGCGCGGTAGATGACAGAGGTTATTGCGTTGGCGAGGTGCTGACCGACGAAAAATCAAATGAAATAACAGCTATACCTGAGCTATTGCGTAACTTAAACATCAAAGGTCACATCATCACGATAGATGCCATGGGGTGTCAGACTGAAATTGCATCGTTGATAAGAAAAAAGCGGGCAGATTATGTGCTTGCTCTAAAGGGGAACCAAGGCACATTGCACGAGGATGTAAAACTGTATTTTCAGGATCCAGACCTGTTGGCCGGTTGTGCCTACGCCAAAACTCTCGAAAAGGCACGCGGCAATATAGAAAAGCGTGAGTATTGGCATACTGACGATATATCGTGGTTATCGCAAAAGAAAGATTGGACCGGAATAAAGTCCATTGCGATGACTCGGAACACAATCACAAGACCTGATGGCAGCGTCACTACAGAAGACCGATACTTCATCAGCAGCCTGCCTCTAAATGTAGACGAAATAGCATGGGCAATCCGCAGCCATTGGATGGTGGAAAGCTACCATTGGCATCTTGACGTGACCTTCAGAGAAGATGCCAACCAAACCATAGAAAAGAACTCTGCTTTTAATCTTAACATAATGAGAAAACTTGCATTAAACGTCTTAAAACTGTTTGAACTCGACATTAATCACAAGGTAAGCCTGAGAGGCAAGCGATATGCGATTGGTTTGAATTTCGAAAGACATTTCGATTCCATAATGCAGATTTAAGCTCAAGTAGCTTGCGGAAATTATTTGCCATCACCTACGAAGGTGCAACACAGTCCGGTGAGTGCCAAATCTCAACGTTTATATGCTGTTTACATTCGTCATCTCGAATAATATATGCTATGTCTGTATGATATGACAGCGGTGAGATTCTATAGATTCGTGAAGATATTAAATTTTTTTGGTTTTCGCTTCCAAACTGTTCAATTTAGACTTTCATGCGTTTGACGTGCCGCAAATGCAATATATACTTGACATTAAGCAATACATACTGTATACTATGACTATGAAAGGGGGCATATCATGAAAAACAAACGTATGAAGATTGCCCGAATGGAAGTCGATATGAAACAGTCTGATTTGGCGGAAGCTGTTGGAGTAACTCGACAAACCATTGGACTGATAGAATCGGGGGAATATAACCCCACGCTAAACCTCTGCAAAGCGATTTGCATAGCGCTTGGCAAAACACTAAATGATTTATTTTGGGAGGAATCGAAATGATAAAACAACCAATGCAAGATGAAAGGGTCGTAACGCAGCGGCGCAGAATCCAAAGCGATGGTTTTAGCATAATGCTCATAGTGCTGCTCGTGTCGGTAGTGGTTCAGCAGTTTGTGTTTGGCGCCCCTTTTCAGCAATACGCTGTTGAAATGATTTGCTTTTTAGGAATGTCATTTTACATGGTTATCCGAAACATAGCTGCAGGGCATAACATTTTTGGCGATAGCAAAAGAGCGAAAACAATTCCCCTGCTCAACAGTTTAGTGGCGGGGATTACGGTAACGGCGATTAACGGGGTCTTAAACTACGCACGGTATTCAGACAAATATCAAGAAGATGGCATAGGCTTATTTATAGCCGTTTTAGGAATCACCTTTGTCAGCACAACGCTATTCGCATTTGTTGCAATGATGTTTGTCGGTTTTCTGAACAGGAGAAAACAAGCAAGTATTCAAAAGCAGTTCGATGATATGGAAAAGGATGATTAACTCGTATCCTGCATATCATCACGCCCTCGTGTGGGGTTGTCAGAAAGTGAGCGAGAGGGTGTGTATCACAAATGCTGATGCACACCCTTTAGCATAAGCAAGGTCTGCCTATGCTTGTTGCCGCATGATTCGGCGTTTGCTACGGCTTCATGGAAAGCCCTGTCCAACTTCAAATCGTCAAGAAACTCCATGACATAGGGGCAAATCTCAAAGTCGCATTGTCCACGGTCAAGGCAGTAGTCGCAGCCCAAGTCAGCATATTTGTATCTGTACATCGCATCGCTCCCTTCATGTGGCGGTGTGGAAAGAGCCGCCTGTGCGCATCAGACGGCTTTTTCGGATATTCGGATATAGTTATGAGGTCAGCGTTCGTCCTTGCTTTCATGGTACTCAGCCATGTGGCGCTCACGCCTGTCATCAGCCAATGCACCATTCTGGCGTTCCCGCTTCTGCCTCTCAAATTCCTCCAGACGCTCCAGCAATGATGGCTTGGGTACGTTGTTTATAATCCCATCGCCCACCATGTTGTAGTTGCCCTCGACATCAATCTCGGCGGCGGACAGTGAGTTGGGCTTCTTCTTAACCATTGCCCTTGCCCTCCTTCGGTTCAAATTCCATCGCAAAGCCGGGGTAGCCCTCGCCCTTATCGTCCAGAACGATGGTGGCATTGTAGGTCTTGCCAGACTTCTCGGAGTAAAGACCTTTCAAAAAGACACGCCCCTCGGTCAGAAGGGCGGCGGCAATATCCTTGGTGAGTGTCAGACGCTTGTTGGTGAAATACTTGCTGTCCTTGAAAAAAGCGAATTTACAGGCTCTGTTGCCGCAGAAGAAACCCTTGGGGGATTCAGCGACACCGCCGCCGCAACGGGGGCATTTGCCTATGACCTCGCCAGTGCCGCCATTTTGCGGTCTATTGGACGGAAACAGGGCTTTGAGTTCGTCAGGCACAGCACTGTGGTCTTTCACCGTACCAGCGACAAGCTGATTTATCGCCGCCATGAAGTCATCGGCTGTCAATTCCCCTCGCTCTATGCGTTTGAGGTCATGTTCCCATTCGGCGGTCATCATTGGCGATTTCACGGCATCGGGCAGAACCTTAATCAGATTCACACCTTTGTCTGTGGGGAGCATCAGCTTGTCCTTTCTGGTCAGCAATCCCGATTTCACAAGGTTTTCGATGATGGAGGCTCTTGTGGCGGGAGTGCCAAGCCCTTTGCGTTCAGCGTCATCGGGCATATCTTCCGCGCCCGCCGTTTCCATAGCGGACAACAGCAAATCCTCCGTGAAATGCTTGGGCGGTTTGGTGAAACCCTCACGGACGGAGGCGTTGACCGTAAACTGCTGCCCCTCGGACAGTTCGGGCAATGGCGCGTCCTCGTCCTTTTTGCTCTTGCCGATACTGGCAGAGAACGCTTGCTCCACGGCTTTCCATCCGTTTTGGGTGACTGTCTTGCCTTTGATGGTAAACACCTCGCCGCAGCAATCCAGCGTTACCACCGTTTCGGCGAATAGGTGCTTATCCGATACAGCCGCTATTAGGCGAACGCATACCATCATCAGGATGTTCCGCTCTGCGGTCGGCAGAGAGGTCAAATCGGCTTTCGGCATGGTCGGGGTGGGGATAATGGCGTGATGGTCGGTGACTTTGGCATTGTTCGACACTTGATTGGCATAGATGCCGTCCACGGCAATAGCAAAAGGCAGAGCCGCCGACACCGACTGCACAAGTGACGGTATGCCGCCAACCATGTCCTCGGTGATGAATCTGCTGTCAGTCCTCGGATATGTGACCGCTTTTTGCTCGTATAGGTTCTGTACGGCGCTCAATGTCTGAGCGGCGGTGTAGCCGAACAACCTGTTTGCCTCCCTTTGCAAAGTGGTGAGGTCGTACAGCTTGGGCGCGGATTCGGACTTGTCTTTCCTCTCCACGGACTTCACCACGGCAGTCTTGCCGTCACAGTCGGCGGCGATTGCGTCCGCTTCGGCTTTGTCCTTGACCTTTTCCCGCTCTGCCTTGATACCGCCGCCAGTAGCCTCAACCACATAGAACGGCTCTTTGGTGAACCCGGCGATTTTCTGTTCACGCTCCACTATCATGGCGAGTGTCGGGGTCTGGACACGCCCAACCCGAAGCTGTGCGCTGTACAGCACAGACCAGAGGCGTGAGTAGTTCATCCCCACCAGCCAGTCTGCTTGCTGTCTGCATTTCGCCGAATAAAACAGCCTGTCATACTCGCCGCCTTCTTTGAGGCTTTTGAAACCGTCAGCGATAGCGGATTCCTCCATGCTGCTAATCCATAGACGTTTCAGCGGCTTTTTGCATTTGGCGTGTTCGTAGACCAGACGGAAAATCAACTCGCCCTCGCGCCCTGCGTCACAGGCGTTCGTTATCGTGCCTATATCCTTGCGTTTCATCAAGTCCACAAGGATTTTAAGCTGCTTCTTCGTGCCGGATGCGGCGGTGTACTGCCACTCCTGCGGGGCTATGGGCAAATCCTCATACCGCCACTTGGCAAACTTCTCATCATAGTCCTGCGGCTCGGCAAGCCCAAGCAGATGCCCTACGCACCATGAGATGACATAACCGCTACCCTCATAGCTTCCGTCACGGCGGGTCTTAGCGCCAAGCACGTCTGCCAGAGCCTTGGCTACTGACGGCTTCTCGGCGATAACAAGGTTAAGCATAGGCTAAAGCCCCCTTCCTTTTATATGAGGTTCGTTTTCGCTGCCGCAACAGACCGATGCCGCAGAATAAAGCCAATGCCAAGAAAACCGTTCCCAGCATATAGTTCATCACAGGCGGAATCTCCCCGGTTTTCGGCACGGCAATGTCCCCGACATCCACATCGGGGATGCTTGCGTCACGCTCGATGGTGACTTCAACGGTGACATCGCCGTTTGTGCCAACGGAGAAGAATATCCTTGACCGCTCACGCAAATAGCCATACTGGACGGAATCGTTCCGCATATAGTATTCGCCCTGCGCAAGCGATATGGAGGCTTTGCCGTCCGCATCGGTTATGGCTTCGCCCACTCGCTGGTTGCCGTCAGCACGATAAACCGTAAAGGAAGCGTCTTGGAGCGGATTGCCGGACTGCTCTGCCCTCGTGATGATTTCCACTTTATTCAGCGGTTGCGTTGTGGTGGACGGTGTTTCGGTAGTGGTTTGGGATGCAGTCGGCAAAACCGATTGCTGCGCTGGTGGAGCGGATTGCACAGGTAGATTCATCATGGGCGCTGTCGGCGTTGCGTCTATCGAAGTGACAGAAGCTATCGCATCGGCAACACCATTGCTATCTTGGGTTGGCACGACAATGATGATATTGATATTGCCTTGCTCCAAGGGGATTCCCTGTGTTCCCTCTATAATGCTGTTGATTATCTCCGCAATGCTGTCATTATCGCCAACCTGATAAACGACAACCGTTGCCCCTGCCGTTTGCTGGTCGGCTTCCGGCACACCGCCGTTGCCATTTTCCGCGCCGTTCGACACGGCATACGCAGTCATGGTGGCTGCCATCATCAATATAACCATGACCGCAAGCAATAAGCCTGATTTCAAAAGGTTTGATTTCGTCATTTAAAAGCCTCCTTCTATTATTCTCGCCCTGATGAGCAGACGGTGCGTTGCCACTCTGACGGGCGTACAAGTGTATAGGGTAATGATTGCCTCGTTTTGGGGCTGGATAAAAGCAATCTGGTCATCGGGCGTGACCGTCAGTATCTCAAAGACTTCAAAAGCCATAGTTTCTCCGCTCATGGCTTGAAAGCCGATAATATCGCCGATTTCCACTTCGCCCAAACGGTTGAACATAGAGCCGTAGTCATAGTTGCGGTGTCCGGCTATTACGGCATTGCCGATTTCGCCGACTACCGCTGTCTGCGGAACACGCCCCGGCGCTATCCGCATTTCCTGTTCGCCCACGCCCTCCATGACAGGCAAGCATAGGTCTATGCTGTCAATGGAGAGGATGCCGATGGGGATAATCCCGCTCGGAAAGTCCGCTTCATTCAACGGCTCATATATCGGGGCTTCTGACAGCGGTGCTTCCGGCTCGAACGGCTCATGTGGGTTATCTGATTCATGCTGTGTATCTGTTTCACCGTCATGATAATCCGTGGCGCACTCTGCATCATCGGAAACCGTAGGTTCTTGCTCAATGACAGGCGTTTCCGTTACGGTTTCATCACCGATGGCGTAGACTGGCATTACAGCCATGACGCTTTCAAGCAACTCGACCTGATGCACAAGGTCAGCTTGCCGATAGAGCGACGGTGATACAATAAACCAAAACCCAAGGCAAAGGGCGGCTACCATAGCCGCCCCAAGCACAACCGCTTTTAGCCTCATAAGCCGTCATCCTCCACAACAGGCTCGTCCTCGTCCGTGTTGTAGTAGTCCTCATCCCTGTCATCCTCGGCTACTTCGGACTCGGTTTCAAACTCCATTTCCTCGCCAATATCTTCCTCATCTTCTTCCTCATCTTCATAATCGCCATTGCCGCCCTGTTGTTTCGGTCGGACGATTTTGAAATAATACCCCGCGCCCCCGGCGATTGCCACGGCTATCAGCATGAAAATCATCATGCCGTTGCCGCCGCCTTTGTCAGCGGGCGGGGGTTCGGGCTGCTCCACTTGCGGCGTTTCGGGCTGTTCGGTTGGGGTCTGCGGCGTTGCGGAAACAGGGATACCGCCGCTTGGGGTTATTTCCTCGCCCGCTTGCTCGGCAAGGGCAATCAAGTCACGCTCGGTCACGGCATTGAGGAAATATACGTTGTCAGAAGCCCTCTGGCGGTCTATCACAAGGAAAAACTCGTTTCCGGCAGGGGTCGAGAAAGTGAAGAACTCCTTTTCGTCATTGTTGGTGGCGTTATCGACAACGCTTGCCTGCCCGGAGGGAGTAAAGGGGTTGGACGTTGCGACCGGGATGCCCCCTTGGTCTGCTGTCGGCTGCCGTCCATCCGTACTTTCAAAATGTGGGTTTATGACAGTAACGACATTGGACACGTTGCCCTCAAAGTCCACGGCATAGACCATGATTATCTCGCTGCCCTTGTAGGCAAGCAAATCCACGCTCAACACGCCGTCCACGCGGAAGTTGAACCGCTGCTCGTTGATAAAGATTGCCTCTGTCCCCAAAGAGCCGCCCGATGCCTCAATACGCAGGACTTCGCCATCCACGGAGGCGCTGACGGTCGGCGGGCTTGCGTTTTGCGCTGCGAACGCAGTTGTCGGAAAGAGAAAAGCGCCCACGCAGAGCATGAGCGCCAGCAGGGCGATATATTTAGTTTTCATCAAGTGAATCCTCCTTATCATTGTTGAAATTCGCTGTGGGTATGCCGCTTGTCGGCGCAGTATCGGCGGTTTCCAAGTTCGGTACAGTCCCGCCCTGCTGTTTCTCCTTGAACATCGCCACGAAAGCGGCGAGTTCATCGGGGGCTATTTCCACCCCTCGGACAGCCGCCACGATGTCGGCGTTCTCAAGGTCGGTAAGCTGCTTCTCCAACTCCCGGAGGCGGTTCTGCCCCTTGGTCATCTTGACCTTGATTTTTTCGATTTCTTCCTTTATCTTCGCAATCCTTGGGTTCATAAGACGCTCCTTCCTTTATATAATGTTTGTCATCGGTCATGGCAAGCGCCCCGATGCGTAATAATGGTTCAGCCAGAACGCTGAATCAATCGAGGCGTAAGATACGGGGTTTCCTGCATGGACAACCATTCCATTGCCGATATATATGGCGATATGGGTGACGGCTTCCGTGGTGGAGTACGTCCCGGTCAGGAATACCAAATCACCGGGTTGCAGGTTCTCCCTCGCTATCGGCGTGGTCGTGTTGAATATCCCTTGGGCGTTTGTCCTGCCGTAGTCGATTATCCCGGCTTGCCGCAGCACATACCATACGAAACCAGAGCAGTCAAAGGAAGCCGGACCGCTCGCGCCCCAAACGTAAGGTTTTCCAAGGTGAAGCATGGCTTCTTCCATGATGGCGGCGAACCTCGCATCGTCCATCGGCTCTCCGGGGTATGGGGGGATGACCAGACCGCCCGGATTCCCCGGCGATACATGGCTTTTTCCCTCGTTGCCAGTTACGACAAAGAACAGGGGGTTGAGCCTCTCGCCGCCCACGCTGATTTCCATATGCAGATGCGAACCTGTTGAAGCCCCTGTGCTGCCGACCGTGGCGATTTCGTCACCAAGTTCAATAGTTTGGTTCTGTGACACCAACACTTCATGGCAATGGGCGTACCTTGCCTGTACACCGTCAGCGTCCTCAATGACCACATAGTTGCCGTAGCCGCTTGCATCGTAGCCGACAGCAACGACAGTCCCGGTCAAGCCCGCCAGTATCGGCGTACCCGTAGGCAGGGCAATGTCTATGCCCCAGTGAAACTCCTTGTTCCCGCTGATGGGGTGGATTCTGTAACCGTAGAGGCTTGACACATTCGCAAGCCAATCGAAGTCAAAGGGGTTGCCGACTATCTGCCTCGCCCCATTGGAGTACATGAGGGCTGCGTAGTGCTGCATCTGGTCAGCGTCCATCCTACCAAGCAACACGGATGACATGGGTTGCGAAGTGAGCGTCACGTTGAGGATGTGGTACTCATACGGCACTTCCACGGTGTAGGAATAACTGTAACTGTTGCCTTCAGCGTCCGTGTACGAGCCGTAGCGTGTTTCCGTCCTGTACCGTATTTCCATTTCAGGCACAATCGAAAGATTGTACTGCTCATCGAATATAGCCCTGATGACGGCTTCCACTTCGGCAAAGGTGAAGTCCTCGTAGACCGCCGACAGGAATCCCATCAGTTCCAGAGGGTTGTGGGCTATGTTGTCTATGCTGACGCGGTACTCGTCATAGCCCGGATAGTGGCTCTGTATATTGTTGACGTAGACCTGCAAATCCGTTTCCAGTTCGGTGTAGAGGATGGAAGCGGCGTTTATATCCTCGTTCTCTGCCGGGTACGCCACCGCCCCCGTAAAAGAGGACGTGCCTGAGAATATGCCCACGCACATGGAGAGCATGGATAGGATGAGGAAAACAATCAGAGCCAGCAGACCCGCCTTGACCATAACGACAGGATTTTTGCGGACAGCGCCTGTGGCCGCTTTGGCGGCTTTTGCGGCAGCGCCAACAGTTTTCTTCGTTGTCTGAGCGGTTTTTTTTGCGTTCCGCAAGTCCTTGGCGTAGTTGCGCTTGATTGCCTTTTTCTGCATGAAGCGGGAGAGGGGGTTGCTCTTTATCTTGGGGTTGTCCCGCAGAGCCTTTTGGTAATCCAGATTTATCTTGTTCTTGATGGAAGCCTGTTCCAATTTCGCCACACGGCGGTACGGTCGGTTTTTGTGGAATCGGTAAGCGGAGTTCGCCGTCCGCTTCGCGCCACGATAGCCGCTTTCCGCAACCAGTTCAGCATTGTGGGCTGTTTTGATGCCCACGTTGTCATGCTCATACTGGTGGACTTTGGCGTGAACCTTAGTAGCGGTCATGGAAGCGACCACGCCAACAGCCTTGACAGTCGTTGCCGAATCCTTTGGCACATTCCATTTAGCCTCGCCGATGGGGATTTTTTCTGCCTCATGGGTCAGCTTGGAAACGGTTTTGCCCTTCTTCTCGTCAAAGACAAGCTGCTCCTTCTTCACTTTCTTGGTAGGCAGCTTGCCTTGGGCTTTGTCCAGTTTCCCGGTCAGCTTGTCCGCTTTCGCCTCCAGCTTGGCAACCGTTTTCTCGTTTTTGGAAAAACGTAGCTTCTTGCCGGACTTTGCGGAAGCAGAGCCGGGAGGCATGGAAGTAGCGGAGGCATCGGCAACATCGGCAATGTCATCGGCTATATCGGCGGTGTCTGCATCAACCGCTGTTTCGGTGTCAGTATCGGTAGCGGATGTGGTGTCGGTAGCAGATTGCTTGTGCTTGCTGTCCGATTGCGGTCTGGTTTTGTTGTCAGTTTCCGATTGGGTGCTATCATCATCGGATGAACCATCGCTATCAGCAGCATTATCAACGGTGTCGGCGTTATCGCTGCTATCCTCACCGTTTTCGGCTGTAGCTTCGCCGTCAACACCGTCACCGCCGCCATCCCTTGCGTCAACATTATCGTTGGCGCTATCGGTCTGTCCGTCCGCTTCGGCATCTTGGTCTTGGGCATCGCCGTTTTCGCCCTTGGCTTCGTCTTGGTCGAATTTCAGCGATGAATCCTTTTCTTTCAGCTTGGATTGTCGCTTTGCCGCTTGATTGGCGGTCATCTTGCCAAGCGATGTTGCCACCGCCTCCAATCCGAACCGTGTCGCTGATACGGCGGCGTTCCTGTCGGGCGTTTCATCGGGTGATATAGTCCTCAATAAATCCGCTGCTCCATGTTGCAGACCTGATATATTC
>Ga0099364_10013347_pt1 | contig 11037 bp, 1 predicted proteins | sample TergutTh196P3_FD_73070 | JGI IMG/M metagenome (GOLD analysis project Ga0099364, IMG submission 73070) | Microcerotermes parvus P3 segment gut microbial communities from Pointe-Noire, Republic of the Congo - Th196 P3 | ecosystem: Host-associated > Arthropoda: Insects > Digestive system > Gut ... | reverse complement strand
ACAGAATTTATTATTGGATGAAAGAGGAAAGATATGGCATCTCAAAACGTTTCAGCTGGTAGTGTTGTGGGAGTGGTCAAAGGAGTAAATGGAGAAGTAACGGCAGTCAGCGCAGGTGGAATGGTGCGCACTCTCAGAGCGGGAGACAAGGTGTTTGCCGGAGAGACTGTTCGTGCGGGTCCGATGTCCAGTGCGCACATCGATTTCGTGCGGGGCGGTTTTGCCACGGTTGGATCTGGCCAGAATCTGTCTCTTGATGGTGTGATTCTCACAGACGCCTTTAATGCAGCCCAGTCGCAGGGTGCGTCAGTGCCATCGGCTCCGGCCAGCAGTATTGGTGCGCTTCAGAGCATGATTGAAGATGCGATTGCGCGTGGTGAGGACCCGACGCAGCTTCTCGAGGCAGCAGCAGCCGGTCCAGGAAATCGTGGCGGCACTGCTGCTGAAGAGGGTTCCAGTTTCGTAATCATTGAGCAAAATGCTGCGCGCGGCGAGGTGACGCCGGGTTTTGAAACGGCTTCTCCGGTGCTTGCTCTGCCGGTGCTTTCCAACAATGAGGGGCATCATGGCCTTGGCCCTGCGGGCAGCATCCCTACAATTGATTTTCCGGTTGATCCGGACAATCCCTGGATAACAGTTGATGGTTCGCGTCTTGCCATTCATCTTCACGAGAGTGGTCTGGCGGGCACTGCGGATTCAAATGCCGGAACGAAAGCCGGAGATCCGGACATTCCGATTGAAGGTGGGGGGCAGTTTTTTGTCAATACCAACGGAGAAGGCCTTCGCTCCCTGCTGATTGGTGGCGTTGATGTTATGGGAGTTGATCCATCAGATCCGTCAACATATGTCTGGATATCTTTGCCAGGTTTTCCTGGTGAATTCGTTGTCATTGCCGTGATTGGTCTGGGTGGCGGCTATTACGGGGTTGCGTACGAATACCGGCTGACAGGCAATTATGAGCATGAGGCAGGCAGTGATTCTGCGAGTTTTGATTTTACGATTGTTGCAACCGATGTCCGGGGCGCTTCTGCCACTGCTGGCGGCAGCATGGTCGTAGTGGATGACAATCCGGCTGCAGGTGGGGATTTTGCTGATGCCTCGCAGGGTTCAGGAGTCGTAACGGGGAGTGTCCTTGAAGGCTGGTATGAAAATGACAGGGATGGCCGTGTTGATGTTGAGGGGGCAGCAGACAGTTTCGGTGCTGACGGCAAGGCTGAAACAGATGCGCTGGTCTGGGACAGCGGGAGCATCACGCTCGATCTGACAGATGAAGATGGCAATGTTGTGCACGTCGATCTTCTGCGCGATGCAGCAACAGGCGAACTGACCGGTCCTGACGGGAACAGCTACGGTATTTTAGAGTTGAATGCTGATGGTACCTATACCTATGCCAAGCCGGCTGACAATGCCTTTGAAGGTGAGATTGTTGTTGTGTACACGATCACGGATGGCGATGGTGATGAGGCAACGGGTACGCTAACGCTCAAAGTAGAGGATGCGGGCGTTGCAGTCACTTTGCCGGTCGCAGGTGAGGCAGGCTACGTCGCTGTCAACGAAAAGCATCTGCAGGACGGGAGCGACCCGAACGCTGGCGAACTGACGGCTGAGGGCTTCTTCACGGTGAATGCGCCGGACGGGCTGGGAAGCCTCCTTATAGAAGGTACCGAAATCTGGGGTGTATCCTGGCCTGTCGAAATTGCAGGCCAGTACGGTATGCTGACGGTGACGGACATCAGCGGCCCACAGGCAGATGGTACCTACACGATCATTTATGAATATAAGCTTGAGCGTCCATTTACAAGTGAAGACATTTCGGACAATCAGGGCAGAAACACTGAAGAATCTGCCGAGAGTTTCGCAGTTCAGGTTGCCGATATAGATGGTGACAGGGCTGATGCTGCGATAAACATCGCAATTGTTGACGATGTTCCGGTTCTGAAGCTCACTGACACGACTGTACCAAGCGGTCAGATGGTTGATGGTGTACTGTACATTGCTGGCGGTGCAGATGGCATTGCGAGCGTTGTGATCAACGGAGTGGATGTAACCCAGGGTGGTACGGTTGATCTGGAAGATCAGGGGACACTCGTTGTGAGTGTAGATGCTGGCGGCAGTTACAGCTACGTGTTCAGTGCGTTGCCCAATACGGATGGCATTGCAAAATTCAGTGTTGTGGTCACGGATGGCGATGGTGATGTTGCGGAGAGTGACATGGCTGTGGAAGTAACGCGGATCATCATTGCAGATCCTGAGACAGGCAAGGGAGCAGGTGGTGCGACCGTCTCCGAAGGCGGTCTGGAAAAAGGCACCGGTGTGGGCAGTGCCCAGACTGAATGGCTCAGCCTGGAGCTGGCAGATGGCCTGACGCCGGCACTGGGTCTGTTTGAGGGCAAATACGGTGTTCTGGAAGTTCGCGCTGCCGAAAATGGTGGCTTTGAGTACCAGTATATTCTGAAAAGGCCGGTGACGAGTGATCCGGCAGCAGATGATGACAGAAATACCGAGGTTGATGCTGAAAGCTTTGTCATTGTCCTGACGGATGCGTATGGCAATACGGGTGTGGCCACCATTTATGTTGACATTGAGGATGATATTCCTGTTGCTTCGGCAGATATTGCCGATGTTGGGGCAGGAGTCAGTGAGGTCAGTGGAAACATTCTGGACAGTGATGCGTTTGGTGCAGACGGGCGCGCCGGAGAGGATGGCCTGGTGTGGGATTCCGAAGGCATTGTTGTCGAAATTGACGGGGTTCGGCATGCGTTGACGCACCATGCGGATGGCTCGCTGACGGATGCTGAAGGCAACAGCCATGGAACACTGGTTCTGGAAGACGATGGTTCGTATACGTATGTCAAGCCGGCAGGCTATTCCTTTGAAGGCGATATTGTCGTTGGCTATACGATTAAGGATGCTGACGGAGATACGGCGGATTCCGCGCTGACGCTCAGGGTCAGGGATGCGGATGTCACTGTTGACATGCCGGCAGCAGGTGCCGATGGTTCGATTGCGGCAAGCGAAAAAAATCTGGCCAGCGGATCGGAGCCCGATGCTGATGCTCTGACGCAGGCGGGTTCGTTCAAGGTGACTGCAGAAGATGGTCTGGCCAGCATTGAAATTGGCGGTGTGGACATTCCGCTGGATACGACAGGGACGGATGTTGCCGGTGAGTACGGAACACTGACGGTAACGGGTATTGCAGGTCCCGATGCCGCTGGCAGTTATACGGTTGCCTATACATATACGCTCGAGCGTCCGTTTGCCAGTGAGGCTGCAGATGAAAACCAGGGCATCAATACCGAGGCGGGTGCTGACAGCTTTACAGTCCGTGTTGTCGACAGTGATGGCGACGCAGGTTCGGCTGTGATCAGCATTGATATCGTTGATGATATTCCCGTCCTGAATCTGGTCGACAATGCTGTTTCAAGCGGCCAGAGTGTAGCGGGCGATCTTGATATTGCTGGTGGTGCCGACGGCCTGGCCAGTGTGCTTGTCAATGGTGTTGATGTAACGGAAGGCGGGGTTATATCACTGGAGGGCCAGGGAGTGCTGACCGTTTCCGTTGATGCTTCCGGCAAATACACTTATGTCTTTGAGTCCGAGCCAGATGCGGATGGTGCTGTCTTGTTTAATGTGATGGCAACTGATGGTGATGGCGATGTTGTTGAGTCATCGTTTGATGTGAACATTACGCGGATTACGATTGCAGACCCGGAGATTGGCAAGGGTCCGGCTGGTGCGAAAGTGTACGAAGGGGGGCTGCCTGGAGGTTCCGGTGTGGGTGATGCCCAGACAAAGTGGCTCGCTTTGGAGCTGGAAGAAGGCCTGACGCCGGCAGTGGGGACATTTGAGGGTGAATACGGAATTCTGGAAGTGCGCGTGTCAGAAGGAGGCGGTTTTGAATATCAGTATACTCTGCACACGCATCTGTCAAGTACAACAGGAAACGATGGCCGGAACGTGGAAATCGATGCGGACAGCTTTAAAATTGGGCTGACAGATTCGTATGGAAATACGGGAGTGGCAACAATTCACATTGATATTATTGATGATATTCCGATTCTGACGCTGTTTGGCAATTCCGTTTTGAGTGGTCATTCCGCATCCGGAGATATGGATATTATTGGCGGTGTTGACGGAATAGTCAGCGTTGCTATCAACGGTGTCGATGTAACCGAAGGCGGGTCGGTCGTTCTGGAGGACAAGGGTGAACTGACAGTCAGTGTTGATGCTGAGGGCAATTACAGCTATGTCTTTAAGGCCTTGCCGGATACGGACGGTCTGGCGGTATTCCGTGTTGCTGTGACCGATGGTGATGGCGACATTGTTTCGTCAGAATTAAGCATTACGGTAACCCAGGTTGTTATTGGCGACCCCGAAACTGGCAAGGGCCTGGGTGGTGCGACCGTATCTGAAGGCGGTCTGGAAGAGGGGTCTGGCGTGGGCAGTGCACGGACTGAGTGGCTCGAACTTGAACTTGCCGATGATCTCACGCCGGCACTTGGCACGTTTGAGGGTGAATACGGCATTCTTGAAATTCGTGTGGCAGAAAATGGCGGCTTTGAATATCAGTATACGCTGACGAAGCCGGTAATGAGCGATGCCAGCGAGCAGGGGCCTAATGTTGAAGTAGATGCGGACAGCTTTGTCATTGAGCTGACGGATACCTACGGCAATACAGGTACGGCTACGATCAGCGTTGATATCATTGACGATATCCCGGTTCTGAATCTGGTTGACAATGCCGTATCAAGCGGCAGGAGTGTTGCGGGTGAACTTGATATTGCTGGTGGTGCCGATGGCGTGGCCAGTGTGATTATCAATGGTGTTGATGTGACAGAAGGTGGGGTTGTACCGCTGGAGGGTCAGGGAGTGCTGACAGTTTCCGTTGATGCTTCCGGCAGCTACAGCTATATATTCAAGGCCTTGCCGGACACAGGCGATATGGCGCATTTTGATGTCACTGTGACCGATGGTGACGGCGATGTGGCTGCTTCGGCTTTCAGCATTGCTGTTACGCAGACGGTTGTTTCAGACATTGAAATTGGCAAGGGCCCGGGCGGAGCGACGGTATCCGAAGGTGGTCTCGCAGATGGTTCCGGTGTGGGCAGTGCCCGGACCGGGTGGCTCGATCTTGAACTTGCCGACGGGCTGACTCCGGCACTGGGCATATTTGAAGGTGAATACGGAATTCTGGAAGTCCGTGCGTCAGAAGGAGGCGGTTTTAAATATCAGTATACATTGACAACACCGCTTTCAAGCGATGCCAGCGAGCAGGGTCGCAATATTGAGGTCGATGCGGACAGCTTCACAGTCAGGCTGACCGATACTGACGGCAACACCGGTATTGCTGCCATCAGCATTGACATTGCTGACGACATTCCGGTTGTCAACCTGACAGACAGTGCTGTATCCAGCGGACAGTCAGTTGGAGGTGATCTTGATATTGCAGGCGGGGCTGATGGCATTGCCAGCGTGGTTATCAACGGAGTTGATGTAACAGAAGGCGGGGTTGTACCGCTGGAGGGTCAGGGTGTACTGACAGTTTCCGTTGATGTTTCCGGCAGCTACAGCTATGTTTTTGCGTCATTGCCGGATACTGGCGGAATGGTGAACTTTGATGTTGCGGTAACAGATGGTGATGGCGATGTTGTTTCGTCTGAATTCAGTATTGCGGTTACCCGGACTGTCATTGTCGATCCTGAGATTGGCAAAGGCCCGGGTGGGGCAACTGTTTCCGAGGGCGGCCTGGAAGCAGGTTCCGGAGCGGGTTTGGCCCGGACAGAATGGCTGGAGCTCGAACTCGCCGAAGGTCTTGTTCCGGCATTGGGCACTTTTGAGGGCAAATACGGCATTCTTGAAATTCGTGTGTCAGAAAATGGCGGCTTCAAATACCAGTATACGCTGACCAGGCCTGTTACCAGCGATGCCGGCGAGCAGGGCAGAAACATTGAGGTTGATGCCGACAGCTTCAAAGTCGTCCTGACAGATCCCAACGGGAATACGGGCACGGCCACAATCAGTATCGATATTGCTGACGATATTCCCGTTCTTAATCTCGCCGACAATTCCGTGTCAAGCGGCAGTGAGGTTGCAGGCATGCTCGACATCAGTGGCGGGGCTGACGGGATTGCCACAGTCACCATAAACGGCGTGGATGTGACATCTGGCGGCACTGTAAGTCTGCCTGGGCAAGGGGTGCTTGCCGTAGACGTTGATGCCGAAGGCAATTACAGCTATACATTTGCATCACTCCCCGATACAGGTGGCACTGCAGGCTTTGATGTTGCCGTCACTGACGGTGATGGCGATGTTGTTAAGTCTTCGTTCAGTATTGCTGTAACACAAATCACAATTGTCGATCCGGAAATTGGCAAGGATGAAGGGGGTGCGACAGTACATGAAGGCGGACTTGCCGATGGTTCTGGCACAGGCAGTGCCAGGACAGAGTGGTTCGCACTGGATATTGCTGACGGTCTGACGCCTGAGCTGGGTATCTTTACAGGTGAATACGGCATTCTTGAAGTGCGTGTATCAGAAAATGGCGGCTTCCAATACCAGTATACACTGACCAGGGCCTTTGCCAGTGACGCCAGCGGGCAGGGCCGCAATGTCGAGGTTGATGCAGACAGTTTTAAGATCGATCTGACAGATACGGACGGCAACACCGGCATTGCAACAATTCATATCGATATAGTCGACGACATCCCTGTGCTGAATCTGGCTGATAACGCTGTATCCAGCGGCAAGTCGGTATCCGGTGAAATGGATATCGCTGGCGGTGCCGATGGCATTATGTTCGTGGCGGTTAATGGTGTTGATGTAACTTCCGGCGGGATGGTAACGCTGCCAGGTCAGGGTACTTTGACAGTTTCCGTGGATTCTGATGGCAGCTACAGCTACGTTTTTGCAGCTCTGCCAGATACAGGCGGTGTTGCAGAATTTGCTGTTGTCGTTACTGACGGTGATGGTGATGCGGTTGCTTCGGATTTCAGCATTGCAGTCACCCGGATTGTTATTGACGATCCCGAAATTGGCATGGATTCGGGTGGAGCAGCCGTATTTGAAGGTGGTCTCGCAGGCGGTTCCGGAATTGGCAGTGCCAGGACTGAGTGGATCAGGCTGGAACTTGCCGATGGTCTGAAGCCTGAAACAGACATCTTTGTTGGTGAATATGGAATACTGGAAGTCCGCGAGGCCATTGACGGCAGTTTTGAATACCAGTATACGTTGACCAGCCCTGTCACGAGTGAGGCAGGCGGCAATGGCAGAAACGTGGAAGTAGATGCGGACAGTTTTGCAATTGTTCTGACGGACGCCGAGGGCAATACGGGTACGGCCACGATCCATGTCGACATTGTTGATGACATTCCGCTTCTGAATCTGGTTGGCAATGCCGTATCGAGCGGCCGGTCAGTTGACGGAGTGCTGGACATCAATGGTGGTGCCGATGGTATAGCGAGTGTTGTGATCAACGGAGTGGATGTAACCTCTGGTGGCACGGTTGAGCTTGCAGGCAAGGGGACACTCGTGGTCAGTGTTGATGCTCCTGGCAATTACAGCTATGAGTTCACTGCATTGCCGAATACAGGTGGAGCAGCCGAATTTGAAGTTGTTGTTACCGACGGTGATGGCGATGCCGTTGGGTCGTCGTTAGCCATAGCTGTAACACAAATCACGATTGTTGACCCTGAGATTGGAAAGGGTCTGGGTGGAGCAGCAGTATCAGAAGGAGCTCTCGCAGGCGGTTCCGGAGCGGGCAGCGCGCAGACTGAGTGGCTCAAACTCGAACTTGCAGATGGTCTGACGACTGAAGCGGGCAGCTTTGCCGGCAAATATGGACTGCTGGAAGTCCGCAAGACCATTGATGGCAGCTTTGAATACCAGTATACGCTGACCAGCCCTGTTACGAGTGAGGAAGGCGGTAATGGCAGAAACATTGAAATTGATGCCGAGAGCATTGCAATTGTTCTGGCAGACGGGCATGGCAATACGGGTACGGCTACGATTCATGTCGATATCACAGACGATGTTCCAGCCCTGTCTGTCGAGCCGAATGATGTTTCGTTCGGACGCAATCAGGAAGTTGTCGGCGTGATTACGCTGCAGGAAGGTGCTGATGGTGCAAACTGGAGCAGCTTTACCTTAAATGGTCAGCCGGTCGTCTTTGATGCCAGCGACAGTGCAGTTGTCAGCACGGAGTACGGTTCCGTTATGCTGACAAGGAACGATGACGGCACGATCCTGTATTCGTTCACGATTCCGGGCAATGCCGGGAGCGGTGAGCGTTATGAACTGAACTTCCGCATTGAAGACAATGATGGTGATGCTGCTGTTGGCAGTGTGGAGTTTTTTGCAATAAATGCAGGTGTTGTCATGGGTGATGCCGACGGGTTCATGGTTTATGAAAAGCATCTTGAGGGAGGTACAGGCGACAGTGGTCAGCCAGTCTGGTCTGAATCGAAGTCTCTTTCCTTTGACGTGGCCGATGGTTTCAGGAGCGTTTCCATAGAGAGTACGGAGCTGGCTGCGCCGGGCACTTACACGATTGATGGCAGGTACGGTCAGCTTCAGGTAGGGCTGGCACTTGATCAGGATGGCAAGAGCGGGACGATTACATATCAGTACCTGCTCACAGCTGCTGCACAGCATGCCCCGGGAGAGGGTGCGAATACGACAATTACTGATGATCGCGGGCATGAAATCTTCCAGGTTACGGTGACTGACATTTACGACCAGACGTCATCAGCTGCGATTGATGTAACAATAGTGGATGATGTGCCTGTACTGGATATGGACGGGACTGCCGGTTTTATCAACGTGGCAGGTGTTGATGCATCCGGCAAGCTGGCTGATGTCGGTGCTGATGTCGCTGGTGCGCGAGTTGAATTTGACATTGACAGCTTCAGCTTTGACGCCAGTGGCGATGGCGCTCTGTGGTCGTACGGCGGAAGCCCGATTGTTCTGTCGTACGGCCAGCATCCTGATGGTTCGGAAAACAGGAGTGTGCTTGTCGGAAAAAATGCAGCAGGAACAGAAGTTTTCATGCTGACAGGCTATGTTGATGCAGCAACAGGCGAAGCGCGCTATCACTATGAGCAGAATCATGCAATGGATGTTACGCAGGAGACGTCCTACACCGTAACATCAGGCGTGCTGGCAGGTGGAGGCAATATTGCCTACTACTCCTACATGCCGGATGGTACTGTCGTAAGAGCAGGTGCTCCGGCGAATGATTTCCTCCTGCATGTATCTGCCCAGGATGCAGGCGGGCAGCAAATTACAGTTAATGGAAATGCAAAAAGCCTGGGCACGCAGGGTGGAAAAATCCTGGCAGGAGAGGCGGTTGTTGTTACACTGCGCCAGCCCGATCTGAATTCGAACGAGCCGGAATTTATAACCAAAACAAGCGTTCAGCTGACAGAATCTGAAGCCAGTCCTGGTGCTGCGGCTGAAGTCATTGCCTACTGCCATGCGATGGATGGCAGCGGTACGGCAGTTCAGGTGACTGGGGCGGACTTTACAGGCGACCAGGTTCTGGTAGAAGCGCCCGAAGGTTTCTATATCAGCCATATCCGTATCGTGGGTATTGATGGCCAGGCAGGTTTCGTTGGGGTGACGCCACATGTTGTAACAGGAATGACGGATGTCCCGCTGTCAGACGCAGCAGTTGATTTTGTGGTCATTGACGGAGATGGCGATGCTGTTGGCGGCACGCTGCAGTTGCAGCCGGAGCACAGTTTGTCTGTTGCAAATGATGGTTTCAGTGGCATTGCCCAGAGTGATCACTTTGTTGAAGGGAATCTTTTTGCCAGTGACCAGTCTTTCGATGCTGCATCACAGGGCAGTTTTGGAGGTGGTGGCAACGCCATTATTTACGGTCCGGGAGGCGATGATATCATCTTTGGTGGGGAGATGCGTTTCCTGATAGATGGTGTGGAGCATACAAGCCATGATGCGCATTCGGCTGCGGATATGCTGAAGCTGCTGCAGGAAAAAGCAGGCGGCACCACTACCGCTGATATCATGGCGTGGATCAGGGATAATCCGGATGCGCTGACAGCAGTTGATGCGGCACCAGATGGCAGCAGTTACCTCTCGGGTAGTGCTGGCAATGACATTATCGTCGATGGGTCAGGTGACAGCCTTCTGTTCGGTAGTGGCGAAAGCGACATATTCGTCTACACACAGGAGTCACTCGCGGACAAGGTCCGTGGCGATACAATACTTGGCTTCACGATGGGCCAGGATGTTCTGGACATCAGTGATGTCCTGCAGGGTTATGCCGGCGATGGTTCAGACCTGATCTCCGGAGGTTTTTTAAGCTTTGAGAACATCAGGACCAATGCAGACGGGACAACCAGCTTTACCCTGTGTATTGACCAGGATGGCAGTGGCGGAAGTGCCTACTCCAGGATGTCACTGGTTGAAATGACTGTTGCCGGGCTGAATCTGGGTTCCAATCAGGCTGATCATGCAGCTGAAATCCTGAATCAGATGCTCGCCAACAACGAGCTGAAGTTCTGACGGTTTATCTGCAGGGGTGCCAGCTCACCCCTGCAGGAATCGAACCTGTTGTACCAGCCATGCTCGCATCAGTGCCATGCCCCGTGAATGCAGCTGGAGAGCACGCGCCACCACTATAGTCCCAGGTCCTGATCTATAAACCCAGATTTTCTATTGGGCAAGCCCAGGCGTGATTAATTAATGTAGCAGGAATGGCGCAAAGATCAACTCAAAAGACAGGCGAACCACCTGAATCCGCTTTGGGGCAGCAGCGCACATGGTGCTCCTATTGCATTGATTTTACATGCAAAAAACCTGTGAAGCCACCAGTAAATGTCTCGAGCGACAGTTTATGCCCGCCAATCCCTCGCAATACGTTATTTCATGATCAGCGGCGCTACATTTGTAAACGCAAAGCGGGATGCGATCCAGATCACATCCCGCTCCCCGGTACTGCCTCAACTGCAGGAAACTGTTTCTGCCGGGTCAGACTAAAAACCAATTCGCACACCCACACTGAACTGGTGCTGCTGC
>Ga0099364_10013346_pt1 | contig 11039 bp, 12 predicted proteins | sample TergutTh196P3_FD_73070 | JGI IMG/M metagenome (GOLD analysis project Ga0099364, IMG submission 73070) | Microcerotermes parvus P3 segment gut microbial communities from Pointe-Noire, Republic of the Congo - Th196 P3 | ecosystem: Host-associated > Arthropoda: Insects > Digestive system > Gut ... | reverse complement strand
AAACCCCCCCCCCCCCCCCCCCCCCCCGGGATTACTGGTATTTTTATAGGTGGGTGGAATATCTGCTCAGAATCTACTTTTATGCCTACTACACCGCTTTCGATAACCCGAAAAGTATCAATTGACTCACCGCTCAGTGTTTGTATCCACCATATCACGTCTTGAAAGCCCATCTGATGCCGAAAGGCAACCGTGCTTGAAATCCGCGGATTTATCTCAAACACATAGTATTTCCCCTCATGAAAGCGCAATTGAATATTGATTGAGCCTACTACATCCAAAAGCTGCGCAACGGTATTGGCGATATCTTCCAGAACAGCGTCATGTACAGCTTCCACAAAAACACTCATGCTTCCACGTCCTAGGGTTCTTCGGAAAGCAATAGTTCGGGTATCACATCCATCCGAGAATACCCCAACTGTATATTCCTGCTCATCAGTACCGACATACTGCTGAATCACCGGAGACTGCACAGTTTTTATCGCACTTTCTAATTCTTGACGACTGTTCACTTTTGTCAATTGTGCTGATCCCCGTCCAAAATCTGGCTTTACAATCAAAGGATAAAGTAGGTTGTCAGGTAGATTATTCGGCAAGTAACTATAGGGAACAGAGACGCCATTTTCACTTAAAAACTCTGCAGTTTTATATTTGCTGGTAGCAATGTCAATGACGTTTTCACTATTAATAACAGGCAGAATGCTGTTTTCTCTAAAAAAAACTCTGTGTTTGTTTGCAATTAATATTTCCGGCTCAGTTGTTGGAAAAAAATGCGTGATTCGGTATTCCAAACAGATTTTATTAATACTAGACCAATAATCATCGCTGTCGTATCGGGGAACAATAAAATGCTCTTCAAACTTGTTCAAATATGGCACAATCGGCTTTATATCGCAACTAAGCAATACAGCTTGCGGCATTCCGGATAACAAACATTTTACTATTCCAGCCGCAACGTCCCCACCGGTTCCCGTGATAAGTATCCTTTTCAAAGGTTAGTCCCTCCCGCGATTTAAAACGTCCGACAGATAAGGCATTCCGGAATCCCTTTCTGCGATTTCATCAAATAGAGGCGATATATCGAAGTCCACAAATCTGCGGTCAATTTCTCCTTTTATAAAATCTATTATGCAATAGGCAAATCCTTTTCCGTCGCGCGGTTGACCAAGTGAACCCGGATTGATTATTTGGCAGTTTTTCGGACATAGCCGCGTCATTTGATAATGAGTATGTCCGATAAAAAGAAAATCATATTCCAGCGGTAGCATATCCAATGGAGAATCAGGATATATCCTGCCTGACAGCGGAGAAGAGTACGAACCATGTAGCATGGCGATGTTGAAGTTTCCAATATTGGTTGTTATGAATTCTGGCAATGACTGAATATACTCGGTTGTAAAAGCATCCGGCTTATTATAAGAACTGCCGTACTTTTCAATAGCCGCATTTCGCGATTCTATATCAGACAATGCTCGAAGATACATTTCATCGTGATTTCCACGAACCGCGAGAAAGTTTGGCAACTGCTTGAAGGCCTCAACGATACGCTCTGCTTGATAATAGTACCCCACTATGTCTCCGCAAAATAAATAACCTTCGATTTTTTCGCCATGCAGCGAATTTATCATAGCTTCAAATGCGTATGCATTACCGTGAATGTCAGAAAACACTGCGTACTTCATTCCATATCACAAAAGCGTTCACAAAACTCTTTGGCAGTCCACTTCGATAAGTAACGCTCCCAAATGTCCTCAGCAACATCAGCCGGAGAATTAAGTTGATGCAATGAATGGTAATTCTTAAAAGTTTCAACTAAGGGAAAGTCGTGAATGTCTGAACTTCTGATTGTTTCTTGCATATTTGTGTCAACAACTCCGGGATCATACAAGACAATAGGGATTTCATTCTCCTTTGAAAAAACTTTAAGGAACATGTTTATATAAGCTTTTCCCGCGCAGTACATGCTCCATCCGCAGATTGGACGATATGCTGCTCCGGAATCAATACTTACAATTTTTAGCGAGACATTTTGATAACGAGCAAACTCCCACGCCTTTAATACTGTCTCAATTTGCTTTGCAATATTAAAATCAATGTTTTTGCTTATGTCTTCCGTCGTTAACTCAACCGCCATCTTTATAGGTGAAATATCAAATGCATTTAATACCAAGACAGCATGGGACGCATCGGTCTTGTAATACAACGGCATATTTTCGTGAAACGATTTGCAGTGATAGTCGGTTACAAATAGATTTGATAAATCCACATTAGAAAACATTTCACGCATCTTGGCAACATCACGGACAACCGCATAACACACCTGTCCCGATGCGAGTACTCTTTGCGTAATCGCTTTACCAATTCCATTAGTTGCACCAGTAATAATAACCATATCGTTTCTTTGCTCTTTCACAAAATCTCTTCTAAGATAGGTTCCCCCTGCTTAATTGCACGATTTGCCTTTTTGCCGATTATCTCACTATAATACTTCGACTTCATCCAATACCCCGGTCTGATGATTCGCACATTCTCTGGGGCGAACTCATACCTCGCCAATGTAAATTTACCGTATAGAAGTGGAGTTGTTTTTAATGTATGCAATATGCTCGTCAACAAACTTATACATCCGCTCAAGCTTGGTCTTCGTCGGCGCAAGGGAAAACTGTTCAAAATCATCTGTAAATATATCGTAGTCCGCAGAGCAGCGTAGTTTCTTCCACTCTTTCGCCGATTTTTGGACATCTCGTTCGGATGATATGATATATTGTTATTCTTTGTCCTCGTATACAGCGATTTGTATTGCCTTGCGATATTGAGATGGGCTGTTTCATAGTTCGATGCGCTGAGGTCTATTTCCGCTAACCATATTGCTGCTATCATAGCATGATAACAAGCATAGTACGCACGGCTAACTTTATCCGTCAAATTGTTTGCATCTTTTGACCGCTCTAACATATTCACTGTGCGGAGCAGTTCCAAAGATGCTTCTTCGCTATACTTCGACATACGCACCTACACGTTCTCTAAAATCCTGCTCCATACCATCAATAGACATATATGGGTGGGCTTCCACACAGTCGTTAGCGTCCGCCAAAAGCTCAATACCCTTGCAGTCAGGTGTTTTTAGAAAAATATAGACAACCGACACACCCGCGCTGCATTCATAATTATAAACGCTAGTGATATTTTCCTTGTTCAAGTCAATAAAATTCTTAACTCTCATATCCATACCATTCCCCGCCTTTCATCTCGTTGCTATAATGGATATGCTTGAGTAACCACACTCTTCAAGATAATCCCATGCAGGATCATCATCAAACTTATCCCCCCACACAAACTCTTCGGAGGTTTTTACGAATAATGTCACCTGCTTGGCTCTCGGCAACTCAATAATGAAATATGTGATAAGTTCATTACCAAGCATCTGCCGTAAAATGCTTTCCATCCTTGTTTTGTTATAAGTTTGCATTGCACACCGCCTTTATGCATTAGACATATCACCCATCCACCGCTACTATACCACTCTTCACAAAATATTGCAATTACTTCAGCATGCAAATACAGAGTAATCTTCCATTTTCTATGCGTTCTCATTTGCACGCGGCTGCAAGTCCGCGTTATTTGTTATATCTGTGGCTATTCACTCCCATAACATAAGCAAATCATTTCCGATATCGGCAACTTCTCTTAGCAAATCGTCCAACCGCCGTCAACGACTAGGTTATGCCCGGTTACATAGCTAGAGGCGTCTGCAAGCAGGAACAACGCGGTGTAAATAACGCTCCAGAAAGGTTCTTCCGCAATGTTCCGTTTATTAAGCTAGTAAAAAGGATGGTAACATAGTATAATAAAGTTATTATGGGTTACGGGAGTTGATGCCTTATGAAAAAGAAAGAAATACTATTTTTGAACAAATACTATCCGGAACAGTACCTGAAAATAACTGATGTGACCGACAGCAAAGCCAAAATTGTAATCCGTCTTAAGTCCATTACACAAAAGTGTGAATGCCCCGGTTGCGGTACGCTCCTTACCGACTATCACGGCACCTATATGCGAAATGTTCAAGATCTCCCTATCCTAGGAAAGAATGTCCAGCTCCTAATAAATGTACGTGAGTATCAGTGCCAGAATGATCAGTGCAGTGTAACTACAGTAACAGAATCATACGACGGTTTCTTAAATTCATATGGGCGTATGACCGAGCGTTTGGCTGACTTTATCTGTACACTTGCACTTGAAACAAGCTGTGAAGGAAGTGCGCGAATCTGCAAAGCGATGAATATAAAGGTAAGCGGCGATACTATCATTCGTCTTTTAACGAAGCGCTATGAGCAACAGGAGGAACCAGTTTGTGGCGAAGTTATCGGGGTTGATGATTTTGCATTCAAGAAGCGTCATAGATATGGAACGATCATTATTGATGAGGAGACCCGAAAACCCGTAGCAATACTTGATGGACGTGACGGTAAGGGGGTAAAGGACTGGTTACAGCAAAACAAGCATGTCAAGGCAATTACAAGAGATAGAGCTTCCGCTTATGCCGCAGCCATCCAGGAGATACTACCTGATGCGATGCAAATAGCTGATAGATTCCACCTACACCAGAACCTACTGGAAGTGATACAAGAATCGCTGAACTCGCTGATACCTGCCAGTATAAAGATACCAAAGGAAATAGAAGAGATCGGTGCAGCAGCCCCGGAAACAGAGTCCTCAGACGAGAGCAGTAAAAAAAACGCCATGCAATGTGGAAAACTTTCCGGAATCTGAAGATGGTTTGCAGCAAAATGTGGAAAATTGTACGAAATTTGACGAAGTACGTGTCAAAATGTTTAATTCCGTTCACGAATTACACGCAGCCGGATATGGCAATCGTAAAATCGCTAAGCTTCTTGGAATTAGCCGTAATACGGCACGTAAATATATACACGGCGAGCCTGAATCCGTATGTCAGAAGGAATTTCGAAGCAGCCTGAACATATATCACGACTATATAGTTAAATCACTTCAAACAGGGATGAGTAGAAAAGACGTTCACTTGAGCATCATTGAGAAAGGTTTTAACTGCAAGCAATCTACAGCGTATGATTACATGAACAAGATAGTTAGGCATTATGGCATTGATATATCGATCGGAAAAAGCATTTCTGCTGACGCTATTCAAAAGAGGAAGAACCTACAGAACTATGACTACCTCACACGCTCTGCGTTATTCAAATCACTGTGGATGAACATAGAATTGCTTCCTACGCATAAACAGTATTTGTTTAACAAGTATCCGCAACTCTACGAGCTCAATATCTGCATAAAAGAGTTTCGTCAGATTTTTTGTGGAAAACATATGCCGTCACTCTACTTGTTCATTGAGAAGTATAAAAACTCTGGGATTAAAGCATTGTCGAGTTTCGCCGCAGGGCTTGAGAAAGATATTGAGGCCGTTGAGAACGCGGTAAGCAGTGACCTATCAAGCGGATTTGTAGAAGGTACCATCAACAAACTAAACCACTCCCTGCACTAAAGTACAGGGGATTATGAAGCGACTGAAAGTCGCACTCGGGCTAAAGCCAGCTAAAGACTTCTTGACTGAAAGTCACCTTAAAGCTTAAGCTATGCATATACTGAAGTATACTTAAGTATATGGGATTAACTCCCTAATCCGTTATCTTGAATGTTTCTTCTACTCCGGGGTCTTGTTGCTCTATGTATTCCTTTACCATCTCATCCGTGACCGTACCTACCGTTCTGCAAAAATACCCCACTGCCCACAGATGCTGCCCCCAATACCTTTTCCGCAGCTCCGGAAACTCTTCTTGCAGCATTTTTGAACTCCGCCCTTTTAGGTACTGCATTATTTTACTTACTGACAGTGTTGGCGGACACGATATTAGCATATGCACATGCTCTTTTCCTACACTTCCCCTCACTATCGTTATCCCTCTGGCCGAGCACCCCTGGCGTATCAGTTCACGCAGTCGCTCCGCTATTTTACCTCCAAGTATTTTGTATCTGTACTTTGTCGTCCATACCACATGATACTGGATATCATATACTGTATGGCTCCCCTTCCTAAACTCTGCCATCATCATCACCCTACGTTAGTATATCAGATGACAATGAATTTGTCTGCTAGTCCTGAAAGGATTTACGGGCTAAAAGCCCGTGGGTTTATACCATGCGCTAGCAAACTAAAGCCAATACCATGCTAATAATTCGTTTTTTCATAACTTCTTATCCCTTCTTTCTGTCATGTATTTTTGATTTCTTCCCGACACCTGCGCAGTATCTAATCGACATGATAACCCCCGCCGCTTATATCTCACTTATAAAAAGAGCGGTTTTTGACAGTTTCGGAAACGAATATTTCGAGAAACCAACACAATCCACGCTATGATGCAAATGCAGCATGAGAGGAATAGTAATGCTGTATGGCGGCTATCCATAATACGAAATACAACAGCGCAGCATGAAACCTAACCTCAGTAGAGTTATACGAACCCGTATAGCTCTACTGAGGTTATTCATCTGCCTGTATTCTGCTGGCTTAACTCTTGACTTTGCATAGACGACTACATCAAGAACCATGTGAATGAGGATACTTGATAACTGTTTGACTTCAAATCAAACCAAGACCCCGCCTACTTTTATCGAGTTAATGAACGGAGTAGCATCCCCCCAATCCTCTGCTCTTATTGCATGCGTTTCAATATCAGGATGTACGGCGTAACCTATTAAGCTGACGCTAACCCTGTTAGCCACCACATCGGTTCCGAAAACCTCGGATACAACAGCTATGTCGATATCGCTCCGTTCATTTGCCTTGTTACGCACGGTTGAGCCAAATAGGTATATTTTAGCATCCTTATCTATCTCACTGTAAACGCGAGAAGCAAACTGTTTTGCCACCTCTATTGCCGCATCACGTGTTATCCCATTAGACATAGAATCACTGCCTTTCAATCTATGATTAAACAGTATAGCATGGACGGAAGCCTGACCGATTAAGCAACCGCTGGGTACGTCATTTTTGCGTTGCCGTCCCGTTTGTCTGCTGTCGAATGCGAGCTGCATGAACCCTCAAATTTTTCTCTGGCATTCAAAGACCCCATTTGCATGGCATTGTAATAGTAGTAATCTGCCGTGCCCGTGTTTTGTGCCACCATGATTCCCGAACTGTAGCAATCCCCCATGCGGCAATAGCCCTCTGCGTTCTGACACTTGCAGAGCTTCTCAAAATAAAATGCCGCATCATCCGAAAAACCAGGAACGGATAGGTAATACTTTATCAGCATGAATAATGAATCGGCATCATTCCGCATGGCGTCGTCATGCAGCGCTTGAAGCGATGACAGAGCTTCGCCTGATAGGTTTGACTGGAACTGAGAGAGCTGCGAATACATGTAAGCGGCCTTGTCGTATTCATTCAGCTTTGACCTGTACTCCTCTAAATCATTTTGCAGAAGCTTCAAATCATCCATAGTGACCCTGCTGCTGTCAAGCCTTTCCGCAAGCTCAGATCCCCATTTATGCATTTCGCCATTTTGAACCAGTGCATAGTTTTCGTTCACCAGTTTCAGGCAACCTACGGCATTATAGGCAGTGCTGTACCTGTCTATTGCCGCTATAGCGGTTTCGTTCTTTTTAATGACTGCCTTAAGCCCGGCTATCCTGCTCCTTGCTTCTGCCTTGGCTTCGGCGATTATTTCCATGCGTATTTCTTCCTCAAACTGTAACCGCTTAACAATAACATGCGCATAATCCAAATCGCAGCTATTCAAATACCCTAGTTTTGACGACTGATAGGCATTCACATACTTAACTTCATACGCCCGCTTCATGTATGAACCGAACCCCATATATACTGCGGCTATGTCGGTAAGCCGCTCGTTTTCATTTATATCGTCCAGTTTCACCCTCTTTTTGTACAGAAAATGATGGGCGCACTCGTGGCAAGCTACGGCAATGATCCTTTCTGCGTCATATTGCGGGCCTATAATAATGTTTATTCTGCCGCAAACAAAGCCATTTTCGCTGTACATGCCCGCCGCAGAGGTGCCGTTATGGCCAACAGCATTATCAAAAACAACATTGACATCAACCCAGAGCTTGCTCATCCCTATATGTGACAGGATTTTGGCAACTAGCTTATTTATTACTGCGTCATCCTTCGAAGGATTCATGACGTAATCCCTCAGTTCGTTGAGGAAGGCAGCGTCAAATCGGTATTCCTTAAATGGCGGCATGTTGAGTTTACTCCGCAAGCAGTCGATTTTGTCCTCGATGCGTTTTTGGCCTTCTAGACTTAAGCCGGCAGTCCCGGTATGGTTGTTGTATCGCCCATATGGGTAATCAGGCCGGGGGGCGGTTTGCTGCTTTTTGACCCGAATCATTACAGCGGAAAAAACTAAAACTCCTAGTCCGATAAAAAGGGCAACTATGTACATTACCAAATCCTCCTTTGACAGATGTGACTGCATTCTTTCTGCATTCTAACCCCCGCCGCTTATATCTCGCTTATAAAATGAGCGGTTTTTGACAGTTTCGGAAACAAATATTGCATGAATTCAACACAGTCCATGCTATGATGCAAATGCAGCATGAGAGGAATAGTAATGCTATATGGCGGCTATCCACGGTACGAAAGACGCAGTATGAAGCCTAACCTCAGGAAGGCTATACGAACCCGTATAGCTCTACTGAGGTTATTCATCTGCCTGCATTCTGCGGCTTAACTCTTGACTTTGCATTTACCCGGCGTTATTATAGTGGCATTAGGAACGGATATGAATCAAGGCTGCAACTGCTCAAAGGGCATCCTCTGGACAGATGCCCATGGTATATCAATCGCCCGCTGCCGAATGGGCGGGTGGTTGCAATAGTGCAAATTTCTGACTGCAGGTTTTAATGGCAACCTCCGGAAACCCTACGCGAGCAAGATGCCGAGCGGTTTTTTTGCCAGACAAGGCAAATTTTCGCAGGAATAATTGCTTTATTTCAAGGAAATTTAACGATGGATGGCGAAAAAAACGCCGGTAGATTGCCGCGATAGGGTTTTCGGAGGTTGCCTAAATGCTAAGGAAAAATACAACTAACACCATGACGAAAGAAAGGACGATTTGAATGAGCCGCCCAAAAATGAAGAGCTTTCTGCAAGGATTAAGCGCGGACGAGGCATCCCGGGTTTTATGGGGTCTGCTTGATGACGATCCCAATCTTTTTAAAAAGGCATACGATATTGCGTTGAAAGTGGCCGGCGATGTGGATGCGGACAGGATATCGAACGATGTTTTCTGTGAACTGGATTCTCTAGAACTTGACGCACTGTCCGGGCGCAGCGGGAGGACTAGGTTCGGCTATGTCGAGCCTACCGATGCGGCATGGGAGATTTTCGAAGAAACGCTTGATCCATTTATCGATGAGATGAGAAAAAATCAGCAACGAGCGCTCCCCTCAGCAGCCAAGACATACTGCATCGGTATCGTTAAGGGGCTTTTGAGATATGAGGAAGGGTCAAGGTCGGATTTTTCTGAGTGGGTGATGGATGCGCCTGGCGAATACATATACACCGTGGTTGAAGAGTGGAAAAAGGGCAATCCGTCAAGCGAAGACATTTCCGAAGTTATGGGGATAGTGGAAGGTGGTTAATCATGATCGAAAAGGACGCGGTTCGCGAAGACCGCATTCATATGGAGGCCGTTGTTGATGCCTACGGACCAGAAGAGCGGGCAATGGGCTGGTATTATTATCTCGATGACAAGATATCTTTTCCGTTTTCCGCTGAGTGCGTAACTGCTGATAAGCGCAACCCATTGGAGATAAAAGAACGGGTGACAGTTATGCGAATGGCTGGCGAAGATTTCTGTGAGCACGATATGTATGTGGATGTTTCGTGGGGAAGCAAAGTGCTGGCTGTTCCGCTTGCGCAGTTGAGTCCTCTTGATGCCGATGAAGAATCGCTTGAGGCAGTCGATGACTGGCATTACTGGGTCAGGCGAGGTTATATGTTCTGAACAAACGTTATTGTCGGGAGGAATGGCAGAGGCAAGACGAACTTTCTTGAAGCGAGTGATTTGCTTAGAAATGCGCCCTCAAACATTACCACGGCTATCCGAGAAGGCGGCGGTGTTGCCGATTGGCTGTATAAGGGCGCGAAAAAACACCCGGCGACAATGGAGTTTATCGTTGAGAACCACGTTCAAGCTTCTAAGATCAGCTACCCGAAATTGCTGTACAAAATTTCATTTGCAAAAGAGGGGCAGCTTTTCACGATAAACGCAAAGGACTCGACTAAAACAAGACTGGAGTACGCAATTGAATATGTTAAATCTGGCGGGAAAAGAAACAGAAAAATTTTAAAATATCAGAGGTTTCGTTAAAAGCAGACGAGAGGAAGCACTATACGAAAAACCATTCTTTTATAGATTTAAGTACAAGGAAGCATTTCCCCGGAATCCATTCGATTGTCCTTATCATTAATGGTACAGAGCATGGGAAAATAGATTTTGAAGTAAAAACGTGATTTTCCCGATTACAGGCTTCTCAATGATAATGTAATTGGAGGCGCACCGTTGGGGCCGGAGTTTGACGAGGTACTCAGTCAACGATTCAACATTTCTCGGGAATTAGATTTATGAAGAAATATGCACTCGACACAAATACGCTGCTGTAGATATTGCAATAGGCGATAAAGACCAGTCGCGACAATAATTCTTATCACATGCCGAGCATTTCAGCAGCGGTTTCTTAGATTTGATTCTATTGCAATAATTCTTCAATAATAGAGATCGCTACGGTTTCAAGCAATCAATTGGAATAACGTGAATTCCATCAATCCTTGTGTAAAGCGGCCCTCCCCCGGTGATTACAGCTAAAAAGGATGGAGAGGTTGCTCCTTTTGAGACGAGTTTCGACTGCAAACGTTTCAGGGCGTGTGCCCCTTCGTCAACTCTATGGGCTCCAAGCTTGATTTCAATAGCTGCCCATTTTGCATCCAGCTCTACTATCGCATCCACTTCAAGGTCATTCAAGTCATGATAATG